>Ga0134128_10005094_pt1 | contig 15962 bp, 11 predicted proteins | sample KB31754_FD_96462 | JGI IMG/M metagenome (GOLD analysis project Ga0134128, IMG submission 96462) | Terrestrial soil microbial communities with excess Nitrogen fertilizer from Kellogg Biological Station, Michigan, USA - KB3-175-4 | ecosystem: Environmental > Terrestrial > Soil > Unclassified ...
CCTGAACGACACGATCGGCTTTCCGGCAGTGGCCGCAATTAAAGGTGACGACGGAAAGGTCGCGGGTTACCTCGTCCGCTGGCGCAAACTCGCCGCGAGTGCAGACACGCGCCAGCAGATGACGAAACTGCTCGGCACCAACGCCACACTCTACATCGGCAATCAGGCCGATGACGTCTGGACCGACCTCGCCTCGATCATCCCGAAACCTCCATTGGATGTGCGCACTCACGACGACATTCAAACTTACGATCGCGACGGCAACACGCCTGTGATCGCTCTGGCGCGTCCAATCGCCGGCACGCCGTGGCTGATTCTGATCGAGTTCCCCGATGACGTGGTGCTGAAGCCCGTAAACGGTTTCATGAGGCGAATGCTGATCATCGGCACGTTTCTGTTTGTCATGGGCGTGGCGGGTGCGTTTGTGTTGAGCCGTAAGGTCACCGGTCCGCTTTACGAACTCACGGCAGGAGCTACCGCGATCAGTCGTGGCGATCACTCGCGACTCGTCAACATCGATCAGAAGGACGAATTCGGACAACTCGCCTCCGCGTTCAATGCGATGGTCGAAAAGCTGCGCGAGTCGCAACGCGAACTCGAGCGCAAAGTTCAGGAACGCACGGCACAGCTCGAAGAGGCAAATCATCAACTGGAACTGCTCTCTGAGTCACACGCTGAGAAGCGGAGCTTGGCGGAAAGAGAAAGAGCCGACGCGATCGAGGCGCTGCGCAACACTGAGAATCAGTTGGTCCAGTCACAAAAACTCGAAGCAGTCGGTCGTTTGGCCGGAGGTATTTCGCACGACTTCAACAACCTGCTGACGGTGATTCTCGGTTACACCGATATTTCGAAACGAACGTTGAAGGAAGGCGATCCTTTACTCCGCAATCTTGAAGAGATCGGCAAGGCGAGCGAACGTGCGGCTTCGCTCACGCGCCAGTTGCTGGCATTTAGTCGCAAGCAAGTCATGCAGCCGAAGGTGTTTGACCTGAACACGGTCGTGAGCGATCTCAAAAAGATGCTGCGGCGCATGATCGGTGAAGACATCGAGTTGCGAGTGATATCCGAAGCGGATCTCGGCAACATCAAAGCGGATCCGGTCCAACTCGAACAGGTGATCATGAACCTCGTCGTGAACGCGCGCGATGCGATGCCCAGAGGCGGCAAACTGTCGATCGAAACGAGCAACGTCTATCTCGACGAATCGTATGCGCGCGAACACGTTTCGGTGGATCCGGGTGAATACGTGATGCTCGCGATCAGCGACACTGGTTGCGGCATGAACGAAGAAACGCGACAACGTATCTTCGAGCCTTTTTTCACGACGAAAGAGTCGGGCAAGGGGACCGGGCTTGGTCTCTCGATGGTCTATGGCATCGTCAAACAATCGGGCGGCAACATCTGGGTTTACAGCGAAGAGGGACGAGGCACGACGTTCAAGATCTACTTTCCGCGAGTGACCGCGGAGGCTGAGGAGTATAGACGCGTTGGTGACACTTTTGAGATGCCGAAGGGGTCCGAAACGATCCTGTTGGTTGAAGACGCGGCGCTCGTGCGGACACTGGCGCGACAGGTGCTCGAGACTGCCGGATACAAGGTGCTCGAAGCCGCGAGCGCCGAGGCAGCGCTTACGATCTGCGAACCCAACGGTACGCGAATCGATCTCCTGTTGACCGATGTGGTGATGCCGGGAATGAGTGGGAACGATATGTCGAAGATCCTGCTCGCGCGGCAGCCGGACATGCCGGTGCTTTACATGTCAGGTTACACGGACGAAGCCATCGTGCAGCACGGGGTGCTCGAAGCGGGGATCAATTTCCTGCAAAAGCCGTTCAGTCCGGGTGCGTTGGCACTGAAGGTGCGCGAAGTGCTCGACGCGAAGATTTAATTCAGCCGCGGATAATACGGAAAAAATCCGGATTTCATTCCGTGTCATCCGCGGTTAAAGATTTACTTTGTCGGTGTTGCCGCCGCAGACGATCACGCCGACGCGCTCGCCGCGTTTAGGGTTGTATCGGCCCGAGAGTAGTCCGGCGAATGCAGCCGCGCCGCCGGGTTCCGCGGCGATGCGCACTGTTTCCCACAAGCGCTTCTGCGCCGCGAGAATCTCTTCATCAGAAACGAGGATCGAGCTGTTCACAAACTTCTGTGCGATCGGAAATATCTGTTGTCCAACCTGTCTCGGTGCGAGCGAATCCGCCGCGATGCCACCGGCCGGTGAGTCAACGGGCTTTCCCGCCTTCAATGCGAGATTGAGTGTCGGCGCTTCCGTTGGCTCAACGGAGATCAGTTTCAATCTATCCTGATACCACGCTGCGACACCGCCGATCAGCCCACCGCCACCGACCGCAACGAGCAGCGAATCGAGTTTCGGATCCTGTTCTTCCAATTCCAATCCGAGTGTGCCCTGGCCCAGCAGTGTCTCATCTCCCTCATAAGCGTGAATCGGCATCGCGCCCGATTGCCTGGTCCAGCTCTCGCTGGCCTCCAGTGAGTCCGCGTAACGATCTCCGGCGATGACGAGCTCTGCGCCGTAGCTACGGATGCGATCGAGTTTTGCAGGAGAAGCAACTGACGGAACGAAGATCGTCGCTGGCTTGTGAAGTTTCATCGCCGCGAAAGCAACAGCGACGCCATGATTACCGCCCGAAGCGGCGACCACGCCTGCCTGTGGAACTTCGCGCGTCAGCATGTTGGTAAACGCGCCGCGTGCCTTGAACGATCCTCCATGTTGAAGCAATTCGAGTTTGAAAACGATCGTGATCGAGTCGAGACCAACATCTGCGCCATCGACTTCGAGAATCGGTGTGCGACGGATGTGTGGCCTGATAACGCGCTCAGTTGCTTGAATTCGCTCCCGCGAGAGTTCGCCTGGTTGAGTCATCGCAAACAGTATTCACGCAAAGTCGCCAAGACGCAAAGGAAGTGTTAGCATGCCGCACATTATGAGCACCACTGCTGCAAGTCTAACGGGCGAAGAGATTGTTGAACTCTGCCGCCGGCATACCCTATTTGAATGGTCCGCACAGGCTGCTGTCGATCCGATTCCGGTTGCGCGCGCCAAGGGAATTTATTTTTGGACACCGGAAGGAAAGCGTTTTATCGACTTCAACAGCCAGTTGATGTGCGTGAACATCGGTCATGGCGATGAGCGCGTGATTCAGGCGATCAAGGATCAGGCGGAGACGCTGCCTTATGCGAACCCGTTTATGGCGACCGAGGTGCGCGGGCGCCTGAGTGCGAAACTCGCCGAGCTGACGCCGGGCGATATCGATGCCTTCTTCTTCACGAACGGCGGCGCTGAGTCGAACGAAAACGCGATTCGCATTGCGCGACTCTACACTGGGCGACACAAGATCGGCGCGCGCTATCGTAGTTATCACGGCGGCACAGCAGGCGCCTTGACCCTGACGGGCGATCCGCGTCGTTGGGCTGCGGAACCGGGCATCCCCGGCGTGTTTCGTATTCCCGATTACTATCACGGCATTCAAAAAGGTTGGGACACGACGGAAGACGTGCTCGCGCGCACTGAAGAGGTGCTCGAGCTCGAAGGTGCGAAGACGATCGCGGCGCTGATTGTCGAACCCGTCGTGGGCACAAACGGCGTACTCATCCCGCCCGACGGTTACATGCAGGGCTTACGTGATCTCTGCGACAAGCACGGCATTCTTTTGATCGCGGACGAAGTGATGGCAGGTTTTGGCCGGACGGGCGAGTGGTTTTCCGTCGATCACTGGAAAGTCGTTCCGGATCTGATCACGATGGCGAAAGGTTTGACGAGCGCGTACGTGCAACTCGGCGCGGTGGGCATGCGACGCCAGATTGCGGACCACTTCGAGAAGAACGTTTTCTACGGTGGTTTGACTTACAACAGCCATCCACTCGCGTGCGCAGCGGCACTCGCGACGATCGCAGTTTATGAAGAAGACGATCTGATCGAGAACGCGCGTCGCATGGGAACCGTGATGCGCGGGCTGCTCGAGGAACTGGAAAGCCGGCATCCGTCGGTCGGCGCAACGCGCAACATCGGATTATTCGGCATCGTTGAACTGATCCGTAATCGCGAAACGCGTGAACCAATGGCGCCGTTCAACTCAGCCGCGCCCGAGATGCAGGCGCTCGGCAAGTCCTTCCGGCAGGAAGGGCTCTACACCTTCGTTCGCGGGAACACCTTCTTCACGAACCCGCCGCTTTGTATCACTGAAGCGGAGCTGCGAGAGGCGTTCGCGATCATCGACAAGGGTCTCGAGATCACGGATCAAGCGGTTATTTAGCCGCGGATTTGCGCAAATTTGCGCCGATCTGATCCGCGTTTATTCGATAACGCAACAGCGCTCCTACTCCACCCACTCGCTCCAAACGCGTGCTGTCTTCAATAAACGTGACTTTCGCCGACGACAACACGTTCGCGCGTCGCACCAGTTCGTCTGCGACTGTCCGCTGGTTCAAGGTCTCAGGTAAACGCTCGTCAGTTTGATAAAGCTCCAGAACTTTCTTCACTTCTTCTTCCTCGAACTGAATGCCCTCCGCTTTCGCTGCGATCAGCATCTCTTCGACCTGCCCGTTGGAAAGCGCAGCAAGCGTCTCGGGAACACCGGCAACTCCGAGATCGTCGGCGCGATACTCATTCAACAATCGCTCGACCTTCTGCATGTCCGTCAGCGAATCGAACCGTCGAAACGCCGTCAACGATTCGTCGAGTAACTCATGCTCCGGCGTGTTGATGGCCAGACTCAGTGCGTCAATCACTTTTTCTTCGAGCGGCTTCGGCATCTGCTCGCGCAAGAGCGGGATCACAGTCGCTTCGTCTCCCGCCAGTATGATCTGTTCGATACCCTCTTCGCGGACGATCCGTTCCAGCATGTCGACGACTTCCTTCGCGTGTTGCAGGTGATAGTTTTGCTCGTGACGCTGGTAACGCGATTGTGACCAGCCGCCGATTTTCGTGTGTTTGGTCTTTACGTTCTCCACTTCCTCCCGCTCCATTGCGCGACCGGCTGCGAAAACGAAGATCTGCGCGCGATTCGTGTCAGCAAGCACGACTGCATACCGGCGATACTGATCAATGAGCCGCGCGAGCGGATATAGATGAGGTCGATCGGACACGAACAGACGGTTGCGTTCGAACGGTGCGTCAAACTGTCCGACTTCAAACCAATCTTTAGCTTTCGAACAGGCGAAGATCGCCAGTCCCTGCACTGACGCCGGAACAGCGGTTTCCAGATAACGCACAATCCTCACGAAATCTTCTTCGAGACTCGTTTGTTCGTCTGACTGGTTATCGTAAGACTTGATGCGATTGGTTAATTGCTTCCTCACAAACGGAAGAAAATTCTGTTGTCCGTGCTGGTCCGCGCGCGCGTCGAGATAAAGACTGATGACGGGCGCGTCGACGGGTTCGAAGTCCAGGAGTTTCTTGAGCAGCTTCTCGGGCAAAGTTGTTTCGGTTGCGTTCCGGTTTTCCATAGTGAGCTCCGCGTTTGTTCTGTTTACGTACGCGTCGGGCCGTTCAAGTAATAAGAAGCACGTAGGATTCCACGGAGCACGAGTTGCATCTTCGACTGTCATGACAAAGGACATCGTTAAGCTTGCCGCCGTTGCGGCTGGCGCGCTCATACTCAAGTCAAGACTCAATCGTTTCTTCGAATTTGATCTTAACGGGAAGACGGTTTTGATCACCGGCGGCTCCAGAGGACTGGGGCTCGTGATGGCGCGTGAGTTTGCGCGTGAAGGAGCGCGTCTCGTGCTTTGCGCACGCGATGAAGCGGAGCTTCAGCGGGCGCGAACCGGCCTCGAAGGGGTCGAGGTTATGACGGTTCCGTGTGACGTGACCAATAAGCAGTCTGTGACGGAAATGATCGAGCGCGTTAACAGTCGCTTTGGCGGAGTCGACGTGCTCATCAACAACGCGGGCGTCATTCAGGTGGGGCCCATTGAAGTGATGAGGCCGGAAGATTTCGAGCTTGCAATGCAGTCGCACTTCTGGGCGCCGTTGAACACGATTCTCGCTGTTTTACCGTCGATGCGCGAAAAGAAATCAGGACGAATCGTCAACATCAGCTCAATCGGCGGAAAAGTAAGCGTGCCGCATCTCGTTCCGTACAGCGCGAGCAAGTTCGCGCTCGTTGGACTGTCGAAAGGTTTGCGGGCGGAATTAATGAAGGACGGAATCAAGGTGACAACTGTTTGTCCGGGACTGATGCGAACCGGCAGTCCGCGCAATGCGGATTTCAAAGGCAAGCACCAGCTTGAGTATGCATGGTTCAGCATCAGTGATGCGCTCCCGCTGTTAACGGTGAGTGCGGAGAATGCGGCGCGACAGATCGTGCGCGCGTGCAAGCGCGGACAGGCGGAACTCGTGATCTCTGTGCCGGCGAAGATGGCAGTGCTTTTCGAGTCGCTGTTTCCCGAAGCAATGTCGCAGATCCTGGCGGCTGTGAATCAACTTCTTCCTGGTGCAGGTGGAGTGGGAACACAAACCAGGAAGGGACGCGAGAGTACGTCAGCGTGGTCGCCCTCGTGGTTAACAACGCTCAATGAAGACGCAGCGATGAAAAACAATGAACTGCTGCACTAACAATTTTTGCGTGAAACCTCTCTTCAGAGAAATTCTACTAACTCGTAACGTTATGAGTACGCAAGCGTACGTTGCCGCGCCTGGACAACAACTAGACTCCAAGTACCGCGGCATTATGTTTGCCACAACAGACAATCGTGACGAAAGAGAGTTTACGGACGGTTGAGAAGCAAACAGCGCGAGCATTTGTTGTATTGAATTAAGGCGACAACTTCAATCCCAATGGTTCGAATGGGCCTGCAGTAATCAAACCCATATTGGCCGGGTGGGAACAACAAATTCTCAAGCCCAGCCGGCCATTTACATAGTCGCAAGTTGTGGATCGCTCCTCGCACCAGAAGTGTGCGCGCGTTGCCGTCCCGGTGTCCTTAAAGCGATGGAGAAAACGATGAGTAACGTTCCACCTTCAGTTTTAAACGCAAATGGTTCAGCGGATCTCGTGTGCTTCTCGCACCTGCGTTGGGATTTTGTTTATCAACGGCCGCAACATCTTTTAACTCGCTGCGCCCGTGAGCGACGCGTCTTCTTTATCGAAGAACCGGTCTACGACAACGGCTCAATGCGCCTCGACATGCGTGAAGCGGACGCAGGTGTCCGTGTTGTTGTACCGCATTTACCGGATGGACTGCGAAGTGAGATCGCGATCAACGCAGTTATGCAGGAGATGCTGCGACAAATGTTTTTCATTCACGGCATCAATGACTACGTTTTCTGGTACTACACGCCGATGGCGCTCAGTTTTACCAATCATTTCAAGCCGCTGGTCTCTGTTTACGATTGCATGGATGAGTTGTCGGCATTCAAAGACGCGAACTCGAAGCTGCCGATACTTGAAAAACAATTATTCCGGAAAGTCGATCTGGTTTTTACAGGCGGACAGAGTCTGTACGAAGCAAAACGCGACCAGCATCCATCGATATATCCGTTTCCCAGCAGCATCGATCGGGCACATTTCGGCAAAGCCCGCACGGCTATTTCAGATCCCGAAGATCAGGCGAACATTCCGCATCCGCGTCTCGGTTTCTTCGGTGTGATCGACGAACGCTTCGACATCGAACTGCTCGATCGAGTCGCAGCCGCACGTCCTGATTGGAACTTCGTGATCATCGGTCCGGTCGTGAAGATCGATCAGGAAACACTGCCCAAACACGCCAACATTCATTATCTCGGCGCCAAGAAATACGACGAGCTGCCTCAATACCTTTCGGGGTGGGACATCGCGTTGTTGCTGTTTGCGCGCAACGAATCGACACGTTTTATCAGTCCGACAAAAACGCCCGAATATCTCGCTGCCGGTAAGCCTGTGATCTCGACTTCGATCCGCGACGTTGTGCGGCCATACGGCGAAATGAAACTGGTCGAGATTACCGACACGCCTGAGGACTTCATTCGCGCTGCGGAAAAGATCCTGGCGAGCCCGGGCCAGTCGGAATGGTTGAGCAAAGTCGACGGATTTCTCAAAGAGATCTCCTGGGACAAGACGTGGGCGCAGATGTCGAATCTGATTTCTGAAGTGATAGAACGAAAGCGGCCTGCACGCGCAACTTCGCTACCGTTCGACAGCGCCAGCCGCCGCGCGAGTGCAGCGGCAACTACTTAATTCTCGGAAAGAACAAGGAGGGTTTCATGTAATGTTTGATTATCTGATTGTAGGCGCCGGCTTCGCCGGCAGCGTGCTCGCTGAACGACTCGCAGCGGGTTCGAATAAGAAGGTTTTACTTTGCGACAAACGGCCTCATATCGGTGGTAATGCTTACGATCATTACAACGACGCCGGAATACTGGTTCATAAGTACGGCCCGCATATATTTCATACCAACTCGCGCGAGGTGTTTGAGTATCTCTCGCGTTTTACGGAATGGCGTCCTTATCAGCATCGTGTGCGCGCGAGTGTAGACGGGCAGATCGTTCCCATTCCGATCAACCTTGACACAATTAACAGTCTTTACGGATTGAACCTGACCTCATTCGAAGTCGAAGAATTTTTTAAGAAGGTTTCGGAACCGGTCGAACGAGTGCGAACGTCTGAAGACGTCGTCGTCAGCAAAGTGGGCCGGGAGTTATACGAAAAGTTCTTTCGCAACTACACTCGCAAGCAGTGGGGACTCGATCCTTCGGAGCTCGATGCCAGTGTGACTGCGAGGGTGCCAACGCGCACCAATCGCGATGATCGCTACTTCACTGACACTTACCAGGCCATGCCGTTGCACGGCTTCACGCGCATGTTCGAGAACATGCTCGATCATCCCAACATCAAGATCATGTTGAACTGCGACTATCGCGAGATAGAAAAGGACATTCCGTTCGCGGAGATGATCTACACAGGTCCGGTTGATACATACTTCGATTATTGTTACGGAAAACTGCCGTATCGTTCGCTTGAATTCAAACACGAAACGCACGACATGCCGGTGTTTCAACAGGCACCGGTAGTGAATTATCCTAACGAGCAGCTTTACACTCGAATCACGGAATTCAAGTATCTCACTGGGCAGGAGCATGCCAAGACGAGCATCGTTTACGAGTTTCCGAAGGCGCAGGGCGATGCTTATTACCCGGTGCCGCGCAAGGAAAACGCGGATTTGTACGCGCGTTACAAGTGTCTGGCGGATTCGACTCCGAATGTACACTTTGTCGGCCGTCTGGCGACGTACAAGTATTACAACATGGATCAGATCGTCGCCCAGGCGCTCACTACTTACGGCAAGATTGCCGGCATGAAACGAGTGGAGGCGACGGTCCACACTCAGAGCAACGGCAATGGAAAAGGTTACGTGAGAACAACTGATCGACTCGTGCTCCCCGAGCGAGTGATCACAGTAGTCAATCGGTAGGGGTTACTGCGGAGGTACAAAGGCGCAAAAAATTTAACGGACTTTTTTGTGGCTTTTGTGCCTTTTTGCAGCTAAACAGTTGGGCATGATTCTCAGTAAAAAAGAGATCCCCCGCTCTGAATACCCGCGCCCGCAATTCGTACGCAGCATCTGGTTCAATCTCAATGGCCAGTGGGAGTTTGCATTCGACGATGCCGACGAAGGCTTGAGCCTTGGTTGGCAGGATGGCCGCACGTTGCCGCTGCGTATCAAGGTACCTTTCGGTTATCAAACCGAGCTCTCCGGAATCAACGACAAGTCGATCCACGAAGTTGTCTGGTATGCGCGTTCGTTTCAACTCCCCGAAGAGTTTTACAAACGCGACCTGCTGCTCAACTTCGGCGCCGTCGATTACGCGTGTACGGTTTGGGTCAACGGCAAGGAGGTGGGCCACAACCGTGGCGGGCACGTTCCGTTTCAGTTCGACATCGCGCCGTATCTCAAGTCGGGCGTGAACCGGTTGACCTTGCGCGTTGAAGATCGGCAGGACCCGGAACAACCGCGCGGCAAGCAGTCGTACACCGGACTTCCTGAAAGCATCGATTACTACTGCACCACCGGAATCTGGCAGACCGTTTGGCTCGAGCCCGTTCCGCCGATTCGTATCGAAGAGCTGCGCCTGATCACACACGCAAAACGAAACCTGATCGAGTTGACGGTGTTTCTTCACGCGCCTTCATCCGCGTGGCGCGTGCAGGTGGAAGTGCTCGAAGAGGGCAGACGAGTCGCGATCGCGGAGGACCAGACCGCAGTCGCAACCGGACGACTCGGCATCACTATCCCTTACGCAAAACTCTGGTCGCCTGAGTCGCCGCATCTCTACGACCTGCAAGTGCGGCTCTACGACGGAAACAATCTGCTCGATGAAGTCGGATCTTATGTCGGACTGCGCGGCATCGAACTGCGTCACGGAAAGTTTCTCCTCAACGGCAAGTCGACGTACATGAAGATGGTCCTGGACCAGGGCTTCTGGCCCGATGGTTATCTGACTGCTCCGTCAGACGAAGCCCTGCAAACGGACATCGGGTGGATCAAGCGATTTGGTTTCAACGGCGTGCGCAAGCATCAGAAGATCGAAGATCCGCGCTGGCTCTATTGGTGTGACAAGCTCGGCTTGCTTGTTTGGGAAGAGATGCCGAACGCGCGCGAGTGGTCGCCGAAGGCGGAAGATTTATTGTCGGCCGAGTGGCAGGATGCCGTGCGCCGCGACTACAACCATCCGTGCATCGTTGCGTGGGTTCCGGTGAATGAGAGCATGGGTTTTCCCGGGTTGAGTCTCGAGCACGCCGGTCAGTACGCATTCATCGAACGGATGGTGCGAGTCACGCGGCGGCTCGATTCGACGCGGCCCGTGATCGACAACGATGGTTGGGAACACACCGACATCACCGACATCTGCGCGATTCACGACTACACGCCGAGCTCGGAAAAGTTAGCGCTTCGATATAAAGAGACGATTGGCGGCGGTCCGTTGCCGGCGAAAGTTTGGGTTGACAAACCGCTGTTCGCACGCGGCTCGAGATACCGAGGCCAGCCGATCGTGCTTTCAGAGATCGGAGGCTTCCTCGCAATTCCCGAAAACGTGCCGCCTGAGAAACGCGATCTGCTGTACCGGTTTTACGATTCGTTCAAGGAGCCGGGAGAGTTGCTGGAGAAGTACCGCGACTTGATGAAGGGCATCGCGTCGTTGGATTTTCTGGCAGGGTTTTGTTACACGCAATTGACCGACATCGAGCAGGAGATCAATGGATTACTTACGTACGACCGGCGGCCTAAAGTTGATGCGGAGGCGATTGCCGAGATCCACACCGAGATGTTCCGAAGAGTAGTTAAATAATGATTTTCCTTTGGATCTTTGCGTCTTTGTGGGAGAAAAATCGTTTGTGGCGCGTCGTTTGAGTGGAACTTATCCATTCAAGGAGGCTACCAACATGGAAAGTAGAGCAAAACTCTTCGGTCACGCTATTCATCCGATCCTGATTGTTTACCCGTTGGGTCTGCTGTCGGCGGGTGTGATCTTCGACATAATCTATCTGGTCACGGGTAATACAACCTGGACTCTGGTCTCGTACTGGATGATCGCGGCAGGCATTATCGGTGGTCTGTTGTCCGCTGTGTTTGGTCTCATCGACTACCTCGCCATTCCGTCAGGCACTCGTGCAGCCCGCATCGGCCTTGTCCATGGACTGACGAATGTTCTCGTGGTGGTTTTATTCATAGCCAGTTGGCTACTCAGGCGTGACTCTCCGGGTGTGCCGCCGACACTAGCGTTTGTCTTGTCGTTTATCGGTGTTGCCGGAGCTTTGCTGGGAGGCTGGCTTGGTGGCGAACTGGTCGAACGACTTGGCGTTGGTGTTACGCCCGGAGCCAATTTGAATGCACCGAATTCTTTAACTCACGATGCACGTGAGATGAAGAAGAGAATGACTGATGCGGAAAGCTACTGACGTTGACCGGCTCGCCGTGCGGCACCGTCCGCCGGGCCAGCCGGTTATGCACCAGGAGTGGGGCAAGCTGCTCTTCATGCACTGGCGCATTGATAAGAATTTGCTGCGCCCACACATTCCGCGTTCTCTGCAAATCGATACCTACGGCGATTCGGCGTGGCTCGCGATTACCCCATTCTCGATGTGGGATATTCGCGGGCTGCCGCCTTACATGCCACCCATTCCCGGACTCGATTCGATGAATGAATTGAACGTCCGTACTTACGTTCACCACGACGGCATACCCGGTGTTTGGTTCTTCTCGCTTGATTGCGACAGCAAAGCGGCAGTCTTGGCCGCGCGTACTGCTTATCATCTGCCGTACTTCTTTGCCGACATCAAGAGCGATGGTAAGAAGAAGATCAAATACCGTTTGAAGCGACGTGACGATCCGGTCGCGGAGTTCAAAGCTGACTGGAGTGTCGGTGATGCATTGCCTCAGTCGCAACCTGGATCGCGCGAGTTTTTTCTTACGGAGCGTTATGTGCTCTACAGCGAATTCGAAGGCGAGCTCTTTCGCGCGCGCATCTTTCACGAACCGTGGCAACTCTATAAAGCTGAGTTGACCAACTTCGGTTCCACTCTCCTCGAGCCGAAACTGATACCACAACCAAAGACACAACCCATTCTCCACTACGCAGAACAAGTAAGTGTGGACATCTGGATGTTAGAGAGTGTAGACGCTTCCGAATGATTTGTAGGGGCGGCACTGCGTGGCCGCCCCAATCGCTCAAGGCAGGCGTGTTGCGCACACTTGGGGCGGCCACGGAGTGCCGCCCCTAATCGCGCGCTCATGCCAAATAATTTCAAACACCCGTTGTATTGAAAACGACCAAACATCAACTTACCTCTTATGTAATCCACCGTACGTCTCTAAAAACACTCATTTTTCGTATCCACATTTTTACGTTCTCAACATTTTCATGACACAGCTTTCAACGACGCTGTTGGCATGAAAATTGACACTGACTGCGCAAATGAAGTTGAGAGACGAGTCATCCATGAAGATCGAAAGCATTCGCGCACTAAACGGTCCGAATGTCTATAGCCACCATCCAGTGCTGCTCATGCATCTGGATCTGGGCGAGCTTGCCGAACGCGAGAGTCGTGAGTTCGAGGGCTTGAATCAACGGCTCATCACAATTCTTCCGGGATTAAAAAATCATCATTGCAGTTTAGGACGACCGGGCGGCTTTGAAGCGCGACTCGAAGAAGGTACTTACTTTGGTCACATCATCGAGCACGTCGCGCTCGAGTTGACAGAGCTTGCCGGCATCGGCAGAACGCATGGCAAGACGCGTCACGACGAGGGCAGCTTCTACAACATCGCGATCGAGTTTCGCGCAGAGAAGGCAAGTACATATTTGCTCGAGCAGGCGGTGAATCTCGTCGAATTAGCGCTTCATGAGCAAACGTTCCAGCTTCACACCGTGCTTGAAGAAGCGAAACGGTTGATCGTCGACGCGGAGATTGGTCCAACCACGCGCGCCATCATCGAAGCCGCTAAGAGACGCGACATCCCCTGGCGTCGCGACGGCAACGGCAATCGTATTCAGCTCGGCTACGGCAAGTATCTTCATTACGTTCAGGCGGCGATGACCGATCGCACGAACGCCATCGCCGTTGAGCTGGCCCAGGACAAGGAAGAAACCAAAGCGCGTCTGGAGTTGCACGGCATTCCCGTTCCGCAAGGCAAAGTTGTCTATTCGTTAAAAGAGGCGCTCAAGGCGGCTGATGAGCTTGGCCGTCCAGTCGTGGTCAAGCCCATCAACGGACACCAGGGACAAGCAGTCACCCTCGAAGTCTCATCTCGTCAGGAGATGAAGATCGCTTTCGATGCGGCGCGGTCGCTCTCGCGGGCGGTGTTGATTGAAGAAACTCTTGCCGGTCTTAATTATCGTGTGGTGATCGTGGGGGGCCGCATGGTCGCAGCCAGTGAGCGCGTGTTGCCGTGCGTGATAGGCGACGGCGTCAACTCGATACGAGATTTGATCGCACATGAAAACCGGAACCCGCTGCGTGGCGATGGTCATGAAAAGCCTTTGACCAGGATCAAAGTCGATGCGGAAGTGATCACGCACCTTGAACACGCGGGCATGACGCTCGATACAGTTCCGGCGCGCGACCAACACGTAACGCTGTCACATCGATCGAATCTATCGATCGGCGCTACGGCGCAGGACGTTACGGACAAAGTTCATCCATCGATCGCGCGCATGTGCGAGCGAGCCGCGCGACTCATAGGTCTCGACGTCTGCGGCGTCGATCTCGTGATACCCGACATCGCGACGCCGATCACGAGTGGCGGTGTGATCGAGGTCAACGCTTCTCCGGGTTTGCGAATGCATCACTACCCGTCGGTTGGTATGCCTCGTGACGTCGGCGAAGCGGTAGTCAATGCGATCTATCCGCCGGGAACGCCGAGTCGTATTCCAATCATCTCCATTACCGGCACCAACGGAAAGACGACTGTCACGCGAATGATTGGTTACGTGCTGGGCAAGTCAAACCTCTGCGTAGGTATGACGACGACGGATGGCATTTACATTGGCAGCGAGCAGATCGTTGAAGGTGATACGACTGGCCCACAATCGGCGCAGGTCGTCTTGTCGGATCCGGCGGTTGAAGTTGCGGTGTTGGAAACGGCGCGAGGCGGCATTATTCGACGTGGCTTGGGTTACGACTGGTCTGACATCGGTGTGATGACAAACATCAGCGACGATCACGTGGGCCAGGACGGAATCAAGTCAGTCGACGACGTTCTTTATGTTAAGTCGCTGGTGGCGGAGCGCGTGAAAGAGGGCGGAACGCTCGTGCTCAATGCTGATGACGAGCACCTCGCGAGGTTGATGCAAAACGAGCGCATCAACAAAGTGCCGAAGACTGTGGTTTATTTTTCAATCGACGAAAACAATCCGCTTGTCAGAGATCATTTGCAATCGGGCGGCAAAGCTTATTTCGCACGCAACAACGCGTTGATTGAGTCGGTGGGCGACGTGCAACGAACGCTCGCAGACGTTTCGATACTGCCAGTGGTGATGAATGGCGCGGCACAATTTCAGATCGGCAACTTGCTCGCGGCAATTGCGGCGTGTCGCGCGTTTGGTATCGAGCAGGACGTGTTGCTGAAGGGTCTCGTGAGTTTTTCGAGCTGGGCCAATAATCCCGGCCGCGCGAACCTGTATCGCTTAAACGGCGGGCACGTGATGGTTGACTACGGACATAACACCGAGGCGTTCGACGCGATTTGCCGTCTTACGTCCAACTGGAATGATCGTCGAGTGACGGGAATCATCACGATACCCGGAGACCGCGACGACGCGATTATCGATCGCGCAGCGCGAGTTGCAGCGAAGGGGTTCAATAAAGTGATTGTGCGCGAGGATCGAGATCTACGCGGACGCAAGCCGGGCGATGTGGCGAAGATCGTTTGTCGCGCGATTAGCGAGGTGTCGCCCGGAATCGAGTGCGAAGTGGTGCTCGATGAAATCGAAGCGCTGCGTCACGCAGTGAGCCAGATGATCAAGGGGGAAGTAGTCGTCTTGTTTTATGAAAAACTGTCACCGATTCAGAAGGCGCTGGACGAAATGGCTGCGCAGCCAGTCATGTCGCTGCCGCCATTGCTTCCCACTCCGGAGCCGAAGAGAGAACCACTACCTCGATCGATTGTCAGACCGCGGCGAGTTAGCAAGCGTCTAGTCCCTGCCATGCCATCGGCGTGAGAGATGTTTCATGCAAACGCGCAAGAAAATCCTTTAGTGCCTGCGCTTAACTTTGCGGCTTTGCGTGAAAAGTTCTAAGGAATTGCTGGAGTTATTGGTCTAAACATGTTATAACCAGCGCACCGATAACCCCTAGTTCGCTGTTCGGCAATCCCCGAAGATCCGAACATTCCCCCTTCCGTGCGGGTTTTACTATCAACTCCTTTCAAGGGGGTTCCGATGTTCAAATCGATTGCATTCTTCGTGGCTATGCTGCTCGGCGTGTGCGTCGGTATTGCCTCGGCCCAAACGGCCAGCAACTACG
>Ga0134128_10005098_pt1 | contig 15958 bp, 14 predicted proteins | sample KB31754_FD_96462 | JGI IMG/M metagenome (GOLD analysis project Ga0134128, IMG submission 96462) | Terrestrial soil microbial communities with excess Nitrogen fertilizer from Kellogg Biological Station, Michigan, USA - KB3-175-4 | ecosystem: Environmental > Terrestrial > Soil > Unclassified ...
CTGTTCGCCGCGGCAGGCCTCGAGTACATCGCCATCATGGCAGGAGAGACGCACTCTCCGGGGCGGGCGATCGGGCGGTCGGTGGTGATAGCCTCACCGATCATCCTGCTGATGTTCGTGCTTGGCACGGCGGCGGTGGTCAGCATTCACGGCTCGCATCCGCAGATCGCGATCAATTACGTTGCGCCCATCCCGCAGACCCTCTCCCTGGCGCTCGGATCAGCCGGCCCGGCCGCGGCCGTCGGCAAGCTCGCCATCCTGCTGCTGCAGATCCGCATTCTGGGCGCGGCCAGCTTCCTTTTCACCGGAGCAACCCGCCTGCCAATGGCGGCCGGTTGGGATCACCTGATTCCAGCGTGGTTCAACAAGCTCCACCCGATTTATAAGACGCCGGTGAACTCGATTTGGGTGACCAGCGGAATCATCGTGGCGATGCTGGTGCTCGGTAGCGCGGGGGTTCGTGCGGCGGAGGCGTTTGGTGTGCTGAACGATGCCAGTAATGAGTTCTACGCGCTCGCATACCTGGCGATGTTCCTGATTCCGGTCTGTGGGAGCCATGGCGTTCGTTCGCAACTGCCCCGGGGCGTCGCCGTGATCTGCGCAATCGGCGTGGTGACCATGCTGTTCATCCTGGCCTTCAACGCGTATCCGTTCATGAGCGAGGTGCAACCCGGCAGATTCGCGGAAAAGGTCGTCGGCACGACGCTCCTGGTGAACGCGATCGGATGGATGTTCTATCGCTCACGACGACGATTCGCCGGAGCGGCGGCCCACGTGTCACCCGAGCCGGGCGAAGGCTCTGCCTAGAGCGATCGGCTCGGGAAGGCCCCGTGATATGCTCAGTGAGCCGGAGTCTACCCGCCACCGATACCCGAGAGGTGTGACCATGGCTCGCACCAGTTGCGTCCTGCCTGAGTCCTCAGCCGGCGCACCGTTGAATCCCTCGCGCCGCGCCTTCCTGTCCGCCAGCCTCGCTGCCGGTGGTGGTCTGATGCTGACCGTGAGTCTGCCGTGTATCGCCGACGCCGACTTTGCGCGCCAGGCCGAGCAAGCGTCTGCGGCGCGACTGGGCGCGTACATCCTCATCGCACGTGATGGCCTCGTGACGATCATGGCGAGAAGCCCGGATATGGGGCAGGGCATGAAGACCACCTTGCCAATGATCATCGCCGACGAGCTGGATGTGCCGTGGGCGAATGTGCACGTGGAGACCGCCCCCGTGAATCCCGCTCTCTACGGGACGCAGTTCTCGTACGGCAGTTTGAACACACCATTGCAGTACGATCCGATGCGGCGCGCCGGCGCGGCCGGGCGCCAGATGATGCTGACAGCCGCGATGCGCCTGTGGCACGTACTGGCCAGCGAATGCGAGACCGATCAGGGCGTGGTGCACCACCGTGCGAGCGGACGGCGGGCGACTTATGGGGAGCTGGCAAGCAAGGCTGCACGTCTGCCGGTACCGGACCTGTTGACCGTGCCGGTCAAGGATCCGAAGGACTACAGGATCATCGGTCATTTCACTCCGCAGGTCGATGGCCCGCGCGTGCTGGCTGGTGAGCCGCTGTTCGGTATCGATCAGAGTGTGCCGGGGATGCTGTACGCGGTGTACGAGAAGGCGCCCGTATTCGGCAGCCGCGCGCTGAGCGCGAACCTCGACGTCATCAAGGCGCAGCCCGGCGTGCGCGATGCATTCATCATCCACGGTAACCCTGCGGAGACCATGGACGCAGGTTTGGTCGACGGAGTGGCGATCGTCGCCGAGCGCTGGCACCAGGCCAACCGCGCCCTGGAGTTGCTCAAGGTTCAGTGGGAGCCGCGCAACGTCTCGCAGCAGGCGACCGACATATTCGATCGGCAGGCAGCGGCGTTGGTCGACGAAGCTCCTCGCCAGATTCTGCGTCACGACGGCGATGTGAAGCAGGCGTTTGGCAGTGCAGCCCAGATCGTCGAAGCCTCCTACGCCTACCCGTTCCTGGCGCACGCGACGCTCGAGCCTATGAATTGCACCGCGTGGGCCAAGCCGGACGGCCGCCTCGAGATCTGGGCTCCCAGTCAGGCGCCCACGGCTGCCCTCATGCTGGTTGCGCGTACTCTCCAGCTCGATCCCGGCAAGGTCACGGTGCACATGACGCGCGTAGGCGGAGGCTTCGGTCGTCGCGGCGACAACGATTATGTCATCGAGGCTGCCGCAATCTCCCAGCGCGTCGGCAAGCCCGTCAAGCTGCTATGGAATCGCCGGCAAGACCTCCAGCATGACTTCTACCGTCCTGCCGGCTACAACCACTTCCGTGGCGCTCTGGATGCCCAGGGTAAGCTCGTGGGGTTCACGGATCATTTCGTGACGTTCAGCCATGGCGGGGAGGTCGCCCTGTGCGCCGACTTGCCGCCGGGTATGTTCCCGGCCGGGTTTGTCCCGAACCTGGAATTCGGGCAGACGATGATCGAGCTCGGCGCGCCGACCGGTCACTGGCGGGACCCGAACTACAACGGGCTCGCCTTTGCGTTCGAATCGTTCATCGACGAGATCGCATATGCCGGAGGTCGCGATCCGCTGGAGCTGCGGCTGGAGCTGTATGGACCGCCGCGCGTCATCCCCGAACCGCCATCGCGCATGCCGGGGCTGCACGTTCCGCCGTTCGATACCGGTAGGGCGCGCGGGGTATTGCAGTTGGTTGCCGAGAAAGCCGGCTGGGGCAAGCGTCAGCTGCCGCCGCGTACCGGCATGGGGCTCGCGTTCTGCTACAGCCACTTTGGTTACGTGGCCGAGGTGATCAAGGCCAGCGTCAATGAGCGGGGCGTACCGCGCATTCACAAGGTCTGGGCAGCCGTGGACATCGGCCGACAGATCATCAATCCCGCCGGTGCCTACAACCAGGCGCAAGGGGCGATTTTGGACGGGCTGGGCTCGGCGCTGCATCAACGCCTCACGATCAGAAATGGGGCGGTCGTCGATACGAACTTCAACACGTTTGGCCTGCTGCGTATGCGCGAGGCGCCGCCGGTGGAAGTCCATTTCCGCATCAGCGACAATCGACCGACCGGCCTGGGTGAGCCGACTCTGGCACCCGCAATGCCGGCGCTGACCAATGCGCTCTTCGCGGCGACCGGCAAGCGCATCCGCAGGCTGCCGATCGATCCGCAGCTGCTGAGGAGCTGACGGTAACTCGCTCAACCCATCACATATGCGTTGAGCTTATTGCCGTCCGGATCGCGGAAATAGGCAGCGTAGAACCCTTCACCTCGTGGGCCCGGCGCGCCTTCATCCTTGCCGCCCAACGACAGGGCCAGTCTGTGGATCCGATCGACCTGGTTTTTGTCCTTTGCCTCGAAAGCCGCCATCACACCATTTCCCACAGTCGCGGGCTTGCCGTCGAACGGAAGCGTCAATCCGATCGCGGCCGCTCCTCCTGGCTTACCCCAGATGATGATCCGATCTGTCGCTCCCATTCTTCCGACGCCCAGCTCCTCCGCGATAGCGTCATAGAACCTTGCTCCACGTGCAAGATCATTTGTCCCCAGAGTGACATATCCGATCATGGCTGTGCTCCCGAAGTATGGGCCGCGCATCGACAGGCTCGGATGGATTTTTGCGTCGGTAGTTATGATGCGTCGCCGCTGGAAGTATCCCACGCGGAATCGCTTGCTGGCAAAAGTCAACGGGCGGCGCCGGGTCGATGAGGCACATCGAAAGATCGTCGCAATCGAGAAGTAAGCTATTGAAAAATCAATTGATTGGCGTCCAGGAGCGCGCCGGGCCGCCGACGGCCACGGCAGCGGAGTAGACTGCCACGGCGCGGAATAAGAATCAGGGGCATCGTCGCCGCGCGACTCATTTCGCTTGGGGGAAAGCTCATGAAACTATTTCTCAAATCGTCACTGCTGGGTCTGTTGACATTGACATTGCTGAACATGGTGGCCGTGCACGCGCAGCAGAATGCTCCGGCGGCCGGGAAAATGATCGCGGCGCTCGAGAACCAATGGATGAAATCACAGCAGACCAACAATCCCGATCTGGCCTCTCCGCTATTGGCTGGTAAGTTCATGTATACCAGCGAGACCGGGAAACTCATGGACAAGGCTCAATATCTCGCCGACGCGAAGGCGACGAAATACGCCTCGATGGATTACACGGGCATGAAGATTGAGGTTTTCGGTACCACGGTCATCGCAAGAGGCGAGGCGAGGTACACGGGAACGGATTCCTCAGGCAAGCCGATGGATGGCGTGGTTCGCTTCACTGATACCTGGGTGAGGATGCATCAGGGAAAGTGGGAGTGCGTCGCGTCGCATGTATCGAACGTCCCGAAATAGAGGTGTCTCCGCCGAACGCAGTGCCGTAGCGTCAACCTCCAGGAAAAGTTGAGATTGACGCTGGTGGAGTCAAAGAGCCTCAAATCAGGATGCGTTGCGCTTCGTTACTTGAAGCAGTCACCGTGAAGCCGCCACCGCGGCAACCTGTCTCGGTATGGAGAGCCATACGAACCAGCTTCCTTGTGCTCGTGCTCGTGGTCGTGGCCGGTCAGGCGTTGATCGATCGCTTCAGCACCACTAGCTGGCAGCGCACAGTCTACATCGGTGCGTTCCCAGTTGGTGCGGATACGAGTCCTGTGACTGCGGACTATCTCGCCCAGCTCAATCAGGGAAAGATCAACGAGGTCAGTGATTTCGTGAACGCCGAAGCCGCGCGCAACGGAATAGGCGTCGATGAGCCGATCAAATTGCAGCTCTACCCGACCCTGGCACTGACGCCCCCGGCGCTCGAGCCAGGCGCCGGCGTCCTCACGCGCATCGTCTGGAGCCTGAGGTTGAGGTATTACCGCTACCGCATGCTCGCCGCGGTTTCTCCCCGCCCTCAGATTGCCATGTTTCTGCTTTACCATGATCCGGCGCTGCAATCCCGTCTCCCGCACTCGGCGGGGCTGCAGCGCGGGCTGACGGCAGTGGTACACGTGTTTGCCAGCCGCTCGCAGGAGGCGCAGAACCGCATCGTGATGGCCCACGAGCTGCTGCATACCTTCGGGGCTACAGACAAGTACGACCTGGCAACCGGTCTGCCGGAGTACCCGGATGGTTTCGCCGAGCCGCAGCTCTTGCCTCGCTATCCGCAGCAGCTTGCAGAGATCATGGCCGTGAAGACGCCACTCGGCGCTACGGAAGCGCGCATGCCCGACAGTCTCGCGGATGAGCGCGTCGGACCGGTGACGGCACGGGAAATCGGTTGGGTGAGGCACTGAAATCGCTTTCGCCCGACCGCCATGAGAGACCTCAACATGCAACATGGTCGAGTCGCCAGGTAGCTTGCAGCGCCGCGCAGCCGTATGATCCAGCCATGACGGTTGACCCTTCGATCGCTCTGGCCGGTCGGCTGCTGGGGGCGCTGGTGTTCGCCACAGCGGTGCGCGGCAAAATCAAGTATCGACATGAGCTCGCAGGCGTAGTGGTCAACTATCGGCTGCTGCCCGAGCGCATCGCCGGGCCCGCCGCCTGGATGGTCGTCGGCCTGGAGTGTCTCGCCGCGCTGTCGCTCCTCAGCGGCGAATGGCTCGCGGCGGGCGCGGCGCTCGCCATTGTGCTGCTCGCCGGCTTTACGCTCGCGATGGGCATCAACCTGGCGCGTGGCCGGCGGGAAATCGACTGCGGCTGCTTCCAGTCAGGGCTGCGCCAGCGGCTGAGCCCGGCGCTGCTGGCGCGCAATGTCGTGCTCGCCCTCTTCCTGACGCCGCTCCTCGCCGTGGGCTCGGCCAGCGCCACTGCGCTGCAGTGGGTCGATGGCCTGGGGTCGGGGTTTGCCGCCTATGCGCTCTACCAGGTGCTCGGCGAGCTGCTTTCCCTTCGCCATTCCTCGGCGGAGCTCCGCCGGAGGTTCGTTTGATGCTGCTCGTCTCACAGCTGATGTTGTGGCTCGCCGTCATCGCGCTCGCGGTCGCAGTACTGGCACTGGCCAGACAGGTCGGTGTGCTGCATGAGCGTATCGCGCCGGTAGGTGCCTTGGCGTTGGGCCGCGGGCCACAGACCGGCGAATCCGCCCCGAGGCTCACGGTGCGCACCCTCGCCGGTGGCACGGTGGAAATCGGCGGCCCGATGCCGTCGGGTCCGCTGCGGCTGTTGTTCTTCGTTTCGCCGACCTGTCCGATCTGCAAGTCGCTGCTCCCCACCGTCAAAGCCTTTGCTCAGAGCGAGAGTCTGGGACTGCTCCTCGTCGGCGATGGCGATGCGCAGGAGCAACGTCAGATGGCCGAGCGCCACGGCATTGAGCTCGAGCGCATCGCGAATGCGCCCGAAGTCGGGAGGGCCTTTCAGGTGGCCAAGCTTCCCTATGCAGTGCTCATTGGTGCGGACGGCGTCATCGCGGCGCAGGGACTCGTCAACAGCCGCGAGCATTTGGAGAGTCTGGTCACGGCATACGAGCTCGGCCTGCGCTCCGTGCAGGAATACCTCTCGCAGCGCGCTTCCCACTCCGCCTGAGCCACCGCGGGGGGCGATTGACGGCGCTTCCGGGCTGGCCTATGCTCTTCGCGCGTTCCGATTAAAAGATATCGATAATCAATAATTCGAGGATCCCTCTCTTGACGACCTCATCGGCGACGGGCTCGCTCTGGTCGGCGACCTGCCCGCCGATGGGGAGGCTCCCACGGCTCACCGCCGAGACGCAGGCCGAAGTGGCCGTGATTGGCGCCGGCTATACCGGCTTGTCAGCCGCGTTGCACGTCGCTGCGGCGGGACGTGACGTCGTCGTGCTGGAAGCCCGGGAGTTGGGCGAAGGCGGCTCGGGACTCAACGGCGGCCAGGTGATCGCGGGCCTGAAACACGACCCCGATCTGCTCGTGGCCCGCTATGGCGAGCGGATCGGCTCCCAGCTCATCGCCCGCTCGGCCGAGGCGCCGGACCTGGTCTTCGATCTGATCAGACGCCATTCGATCGAATGCGATGCGGTGCGCGCGGGTTGGTTGCAGCTCGCCGTGTCGCAGTCGCATCTGCCGCTGCTGCGACGCCGCGCCGAACAGTGGCGCCGGCGCGGAGCCGACGTGGCCGTGCTGTCGGATCGGGAGGCGGCGCAGCTCACCGGCAGCACGCGCTATTGCGGTGGTTGGATCGATCGCCGCGGAGGCACTGTGCAGCCGCTTGCCTACCTGCTTGGGCTGGCGCAGGCGGCGATGCGGAGCGGCGCCCGGATCTTCATACGAAGCCCGGCGGCGAGAGTGGCGCCTGCCGCCGACGGCTGGCATGTCGAAGGCCAGAGCGGCGGGGTCAGTGCACGCGTAGTCATTCTGGCGACAGACGCCTACACGGATCAGGCATTCGATGCGCTGCGGCGCACCGTCGTCACAGTGCCGTCGATCCAGGTCGCCACGGCGCCCCTGCCGCCGCGGCTGCGCGCGGCCATTCTGCCTGGCGGACAGTCCGTGTCCGATACTCAACGGCTCCTGTGCTACTTCAGACTGGATGCCTCGGGACGACTGGTGCTCGGCACGCGCGGCTCGTATGGAGATGTCCCCGTCCCGGCAAGAACCGCGACCCATGAGCGCGCTTTGTGCGAGATCGATCCCGAGCTCGCCGGTATCCCGCTGCAGTATCGCTGGGGCGGGCTCGTCGCCCTGACTCGCGATGGTCTGCCGCACCTGCACGAGCTCGCGCCGGGGATGATAGCGGGCCTGGGCTACAACGGCCGTGGTGTGGCCATGGCGACCGTCATGGGGCGCCTGTTGGCGCGGCGCGCGCTCGGCGAGGCTGCCGAGAGTCTGGAATTTCCGCTGACGCCGATCCGTCCGATCCGCCTGCATGGACTCAGCCATCTGGCCGCGCGGGCCACCATTCGCTATCTGCAGCTCCGTGACGCCCTCGAGACGGCCTCGCGGTGGCCCCTGCGCCGGAGCGCGGCATGAGCCTCGCGAAAATGGCTCTCTTCGCCGCGCTCGCGGTCTCCACCGCGATCTTCGCCCTGCAGTGGCTGCGCCTCGCGCGCGACCCGCGCCGGCGCGAGCGGCCGACCCTGTCGGATCTGGGCATAGGCTTGCTCACCAATTTCCTCGATGCACTCGGCATCGGCTCCTATGCGCCGACCACCGCTCTCTACAAGTTTCGCGGCCAACCGCACGATGAACTCATCCCCGGGACTCTCAACGTCGGTAGTGTCGCCGTGGGTTTCGCCGAGACCATCATCTTCGTGACCGTCATCGCGGTTGAGCCCGCGCTGCTCGTGGCCATGGTGGCGAGCGCCACGGCCGGGGCCTGGCTCGGGGCGGGTGTGGTCAGTCGCATGCAGCGGCGCGCAATCCAACTGCTCATGGGGATCGCGCTGCTGATCGCGGCGGTGACTTTCGTGATGGGGAACCTCGGTGCCTTCCCCGTGGGCGGCGTGGCGCGTGGCCTCGCCGGCTGGCCGTTCGCGGTGGCTGTGGTCGCCAACTTCATCTTCGGCGCCCTCAACACCATCGGCATCGGCTGGTATGCCCCCAGCATGGTGGTGCTGGCCCTGCTCGGTCTCAACCCGATCACGGCATTCCCCATCATGATGGCCTCGGGAGGCATCATGCTGCCCGTAGCGGGCCTCAGGTTCCTGCGTACGGGCCGCTTCGCCTGGGGGGCGGCACTCGGCCTGACTCTGGGCGGTGTGGTTGGCGTCCTCATCGCAGTCTTCATCGTCAAGCACCTGCCGCTCTACGCGCTGCGCTGGCTGGTGGCTGCCGTCGTTGCCTATGCGGCCGTGGTCATGCTGCGCTCGGCACGCAGCGGAGCGAGCTCGGCGCACGGCCCCGCGGGCGAAGATCTCATCTCTCACGACATCAAGGGCGACAGCCTATGAAGCGACTAACAGGCAACCGCGTAGTCTCGGGGCTGGCCGCTGTGCTGTTATCGGGCGGGTGGCTCGGGGCGTTCGCCGGGAACGCCGCTTCGCCGGTATTGCAGAGCGAAACGGCTGGAGTCACTCCGTTCAAGGGCCTGATGCCCCACGAGCTTGCCTACAGTGCCATGGATGCGATCGCTCATCCAGGCATTCGGATCCTCGATGGCGACACCGCGCAGCTCGTCGCGACCGTATTTTCCTCGGAGTACGCCAATTTCGCGTGGGCGCCTGACTACAAGACGCTGTACGTCTCGGAGACCTACTGGGCCCTGGGCAACCGCGGCAAACGCGAGGATGTGCTGTCGATCTATGGCGGCCCCAATCTGAGCAACCAAGGCGAGATCACGCTGCCCGGCCGCCTCATCTCGGATCCGAAGACGCATACATTTGCCTTGAGCGCGGATGCGCACTACGGATATGACTACAGCTTCCAGCCCGCTCCGTCCGTCAGTGTGATCGACCTGAAGCAGCGCAAGCTGGTGACCTCGGTCGAGATTCCCGGCTGCGGTCTCGTGTTCCCGTTCGGCGAGCGAGGCTTCGCCTCGCTGTGCGCCGACGGCTCGCTGGCGGTCGCGGATGTCGACGGTCGGGGGAAGTACGTCGTACACCGGGCCGAACGCTTCTTCGACATCATGAACGACCCGGTTATGGACGAGAGCGTCGCCGACACCCGGAGCGGTCTTGCGCTCTTCATCACCTACAACGGCTGGGTCCACCCTGTCCATCTGGCAGATCATCCGACATTCGACAAGCCCTGGTCGATCCAGCAGGCCGCCCAACTCTCGGCGGCCACATCGCAGGTCGGCGCGGTCACCTGGCGCCCCGGCGGTCAGATATTCGCAGCTTACCAGCCGTCAACGGCGCGCCTCTTCGTGTTGATGCACGAGGGGCACCCGTGGACCAACGAGCAGGCCGGCACCGAGATCTGGGTGCTCGACACGCAACAGCATCGGCTGCTTCATCGGTGGGAGGTGCCGGAATCGGCCTTACTGGTAGCCGTTACGCAGGACGCGCAGCCGCTGCTCTTCGCACTGTCGGAAGACTGGCTCTGGGTGATGGATCCGGACTCCGGGGCGGTGCTGAGGGCGACGCAGATCGTGGCCCCGGGCCTGGTCGAGGTACGAGGAGAATAACCATGAAACGACTCGGCGTTGACAACTGGGGCGAACGGCTGACGCGTCGTCTGGCGGGCAGGCTCTCCCGGCGCAGCGCGCTGGCGAGGCTCGGGGCGCTGTTGGTTGCAGCACCCGCCTTCCCGTTGCTGCCGGTACAGCGGGCGCGCGCTGCCGACACCAACAAGGAGACGGATTTCAGCCGCGAGGCGCAGACACGCGACGACACTGCCTGCAATTACTGGCGTTATTGTGGCATCGATGGCAATCTGTGCTCCTGCTGCGGCGGCAGCGTGCATTCCTGTCCGCCGGGATCGCAACCCTCGCCGACCTCCTGGATAGGCAGCTGCATCAATCCTGCCGATGAGCGCTCTTATCTGATTGCTTATCGGGATTGCTGCGGCTCGAGCATCTGCAACAAGTGCAGCTGCATCGGTACCGATCACGAGATGCCCATGTACCGTCCACAGGCCAACAATCACGTGATCTGGTGCATCGGAACCAATACCTTCGAATATCACTGCTCCATGGCGGTCCTGGTGGGGCTTGCGGAATGATTGCGAGCGGGTGAGCGCGATGAGCCATCGCTTCGCAACTCCGATGGGGCTCGCCGTGTGCGTGATGGCGCTCATTGCTGCGGTGGCGCGCGGCGCAACGCCGCCGGCCCAGCCCGCGCCCGCGACACCTCCGGCAGACCCTCTGCCGCCGGTGCAGGTCGCTTATCTGACCTCATGCGGCGGGTGTCATGGGATCGAAGGCACTTCCGCGCCGGGCCAGGTGCCGACGCTGCGCGGCTTGGCCGGGAGCTTCATGTGCACGCGCCAGGGCAGGGATTTCCTCGTCCGCCTGCCGGATGTGGCGCTGGCCCCGCTTTCCGATCGGATGCTGACCCAGGTGATGAATTTCGTGGTATTCGACCTGGGCGCTCCGGTGGCGGGTGGTCGGCCGGCGCGGCCCTACACGGTGGCCGAGGTGGCGCGGCTGCGCCGCGAGCCCCTCACCGACACCGGCCTGACCGGCTATCGCAACAGGGTGGTTGCGGGACTCGCGGCCCGCTGTGAGGTGCCGGCGGGGCTACACGTCTACGCTGCTGGAGTCCCAATCACCCGCTGATGCATGCCTGGAGGCTGACGTGACGTTCGAGCTGACCTCAAGGGCTTTTGCTGCCGATTGCGGCGGCGCGCAGCCCGTGTACCTCTGCGGGTGAGAGCTGCTTGCCGGCGCGAGCTCCAGCGATGTCCGCGGGCTTGAACACGGCGCCCTGCCAGTGGGATTTGCCCGCGTCATCCAGGCTGACGATGTAATCGAGCGCATCCGCCAGGTCCTGATCGGATAAGGAAGCGAAGGAGGGCATGACGCCGCCGACGATCGGCGTATCGTCCACTGTGATGCCCCCGATCATGCCAAAGAGCACGACGCGCTCCAGGTAATTCCGTCCGGCTGCCGTGGAGGCGATTTTCCCCATGCGTCCGGCGAGGCGCGGGAATTGCCCGGGCACCCCTGCCGCGTTGAGCTGGTGACACATGGCGCAATTGGTGTCGAAGCCGGCACTTTGGTCGGCGGCTCGCGCGATGGCCGGGACGCATAGGATTGAGCCGCAGAGGAGCGCCAGGCTCATGAGCAGCAGGCTGCGCGGCAACCGCCGGCAAGCGATGTGGATTCGGATGCTGGACATGGGTGCGCCTGAGATGGGGAGGGTTACCCGCGAGCCTGAGGGGCTGCCGCACTGGAGAGGGCTCGCGCCGTCTCCATCACGAGCGGGGCGAGCTTCCCGCGCATCTCCTCGAGCGTCCAACGACTGGTCGGGGCGGAGATGTTGATGGCGCCGACCGGATGCCCGCCCTCTCGGATCACCGGGGCAGCGACGGTCACATCACCCCGGTAGCATTCCTGCTCGGAGGACGCGTAGCCGTCGACGTGCGCCGCCTCGATGAGCTCCATGATCCGCCGCGAGTCCGTGATCGTCATCGGCGTGAGCGGCCGCAGCGCGGACTGCCGCAACAGCCGCTGCGCCTCCGCGGCAGGCAGGGCGGACAAATATGCGCGTCCGGAGGCCGTGCAGTACATGGGCAGCCGTGTGCCGATCGGCATGTGTATCGGGAATCGCTTGTGACTCGGAAATCGAGCCACGAACACCATCTCCGTTCCGTCAGGCTCCGACAGACTGACGGACTCGCCGGTGGCGCGATTGAGATCGACCAGGTGCTGCGTCGCCTGCTCGATGAGGTGGTATCCCGAAAGGTAGGCGTGGGCGATTCCAAGTGCGCGCGGCGTGAGCACCCATCCCGTGCTGCGGCGGTCACGCCGCAAATAGCCCAACACCTCGAGCGTATGGATACAGCGCTGCGCCGAAGCCTTGGTGATGCCCGCCAGTTCCGCGGCTTCCGCGAGCTTCAGTACCCTGCGGCCCTGCCCGAACGCCTCGAGTACGGCGAGCGCCTTCTGTGCCGAATCGTTGAACAACGGATTGTGAGCGGCCGCCTGCCCGCCCGCGGCACTGGTTCTGCGTGGCCTCGCACTCGACCGTCTCCCGGCGGGACTTTTCGCGGCAACCATGCGATAAGCATATCATGATATCGGTAACCGATAACGCTATTTGACCGCCTGCCGAGCATCCGTTAGAGTGATCGATGTACAATTATTGTTAATCGATACAACAGTCGAGTCGCCGAAGATGACCGGAGGCCGGGCACGGGACTGCGGATGAGCGGCGGGGTTTCCTGAAGATCGCGGGGGGTCAAGGCGCATGTACGAGCATCGTCACAAATACGAACCACTCCACTTTCCGGCACACCGCGCATCCCCTCGCCGTTTGACTTACGGCGCCCTGGTCGGCGCCTGGCTGATCCTGCCGGTCACTGCGGGCGCCCAAGCCGCAGACACGGGCGGCAAGCAGCCTGATGCCGAATCCGCGCCGCAACTCACGCAGATCGTCGTCACCGCCACCCGGCGCGCGGAAGAGATCAGCAAGGTGCCGCTCAGCGTCACGGCCATCAGCCAGGCCGGCATGGACATGCGCGGCATCAAAGACATCCAGGACGTCGCGCGGTTCACCCCCGGCATCTACCTGGACAATTCCGGTACCAACAATATCGCCATTCGCGGAATCGCCTCGAGCGGCGGCGCGGGTACCACGGGAATCTACATCGACGACACGCCGATTCAGATGCGCGCCCTCGCGTTCAATCCCGACGAGGCGCTCCCCCAGAGCTTCGACCTGGAGCGGGTCGAGGTCCTGCGCGGCCCGCAGGGCACGTTGTTCGGCGCCGGCTCCGAGGGCGGGACGGTGCGCTACATCACCACGCCGCCCAGCCTGGCGAAGAGCAGCATCTATAGCCGCGACGAAGTTTCGCAGACCGAGGGAGGGGCGCCCAGCTACGAGGCCGGGGTCGCCGCCGGAACGCCCCTCATCGATGGCAAGCTGGGCGTCCGTGCCACCCTCTGGTATCGCCACGAGGGCGGTTACATCGACCTGATCGATCCGGTGAGCCTGAGCGTCGTGGAGCGCAACGCGAATCACGCCAATGCTTATCTTGCCCGGCTGGATGCGATCTGGGCGGTCAATGACCGCTGGCAGGTGCGGCCGGCGTTCTACTACCAGAGCCGGGTCTCGAACAACACCGACGATTTCTGGCCGCTTTACTCCGACCCCTCCCGCAACCGCTTCGTGAGCGCCGATCCGGACCGGCGCGAGCGACCCGACAAGTTCTACCTGCCGTCGCTGAGGGTCACGGGCGAGTTCGGGGCTTTCGAGCTCATCTCCAATACCTCCTACTACCACCGCACGGACACCTCGGCATACGAGGGTACGATCTACAACCTCGGGTTCTATCAATCGGCTGCGGTGTTCGACTCGCTCGACCAGACGCCGCCACTACCGCTGCTGCTCGACGGCAGCGGCGTGCATCTGCCGGCCGGCGCAACCGATTACCGCTCACCGGCCACGGTCGACAACGGCCAGCAGAACTTCGTCGAGGAAGTGCGGCTGCAATCGACCGACCCGAACTCGCCGCTTGCGTGGACCACCGGACTCTTCTTCAGCAATGATCGCCAGACATATCTCGAGCAAATCCACGACCCGAAGCTCAATGAGCTGACGCAGGCATATCTCGGGGTGAACTATGGCGACGTGTTCTGCAACTTCGACGCCACAGCGGGCGTCTGCACGACCCCATACACCCCGGTGCTGTTCGATCCACGATTCCCGAACGACTCCTACTTTCTGCAGACTGCATCCAAGGACACCCAGTACGCCTGGTACGGCCAGGCTACCTATGCTTTCACCAGCCAGTGGCATCTCACGCTCGGCGCGCGCGAGTCCCGCATGCGCTTTTCGTTCGACACACTGACCGGAGGGCCGCAGCTCTTCCTGACGCCCCCGCAGACCGGCAGTGGCGCGAAGTCGGAGAACGCGTTCACGCCGAAAGTCAGCCTCGCGTATCAACACGACAGCAACAACCTCTATTATGCCACTTACGCAAAGGGGTTCCGACCGGGCGGCGCGAACAACCCCGTACCGTACGCGGCTTGTGCGCCCGACTTCCAGGCGTTCGGCATCACGGCTGCACCGGCAACGTTCAGCTCCGACTCGGTCGACAGCTATGAAATCGGCGCCAAGAACAATATCCAAGGCCGGGTGTCGATCGCGACCAGCGTGTACTACATCCGCTGGAACAACATCCAGCAGAAGGTCATCCCGCCGGTTTGCCAGATCTCCTTCATCGCCAATCTGGGCACTGCGGTCGCGAAAGGAGCGGACCTGCAGGCGGATGTCGCTCTCACCGATCACTTTACCGCGGAGATCACCGCCGCTTACACCGATGCGCGTTATAACCGCAACTCGGTTCTGTCTGCGAGCGGATCCAGCGGCCCGGTCGTCGCCAACGGCGATGCGATCACCGGCGAGAGCGGCCAGCCAAATCCGCCCTTCACCGCCTCGATAGGTCTGCAGTACGATTTCGCGGCGTTTGGCCGCGATTCCTTCGTCCGCTTCGACGACGAGTATCAGGGGCGAGCGAAGTGGCCAGCCCCACAACAGGACTCGAACACCCTGCAGTTCGATGCTGCGAACTACGTCCTGAGCTCCACGAATTTCATGTCGCTGCGTGCCGGCACACGGCTCAACGCGTGGCGCATCGAGGCGTTCGTCGATAACCTGGCCAACAGCCATACGGTCACCAATTACGCCTGGTCGATCGATCCCGGAGAGTGCGAGACGACGCCCACGCCCGCCTGTGAGGCGGCGACGCGGCAGCAGAGTCAGTGGACGTTCCGGCCGCGCACTTTTGGGCTGACGGCTATCTACCGCTATTGAGTCTGCAATGGCAGGATTATTGAGATGAAACGTACTCGTACCGTCGCTGCCGTCGCATTGTTTATCCTGGCCTGTGTGGCACGCGCGGCACCATTACCGCCGCCACCCACGCTGGCCGAGGTTATCGCAGGGCCACAGCGCACCCCGGCTTTCGAGGCCCGCGACCGTTACCGGCACCCGCTGGAAGGTCTGGAGTTCTTCGGCCTGAAGCCGGACATGAGTGTCGTCGAGATCTGGCCCTCCGGCGGCTGGTGGACCGAAATTCTGGCGCCTTACCTGCGCGCGCACGGGAAGTATTACGCGGCCATCCAGCCGCCGTTCCGCGATGCCGCTTTCCGCCGGAAGATCGGCGCGGCGCCGCAGTACTACGACCGCGTGATCGTGACCGAGGCGGGGCCACCTGATCACTGGCAGATCGCCCCGCCCGGCAGCGCAGATTTGGTGCTTACCTTCCGCAACGTCCACAACTGGTTGCAGGCCGGTGATGCGAAGAAGATGTTTGCGGCCATGTATCGCGCGCTCAAGCCGGGGGGAGTGCTCGGACTGGTCGAGCACCGTGCGGCGCCCGGCACTACCCGTGCGGACTGGGTGAAGACCGGCTACGTTTCCGAGGACTTCGTGATCAGGCTCGCCCGCGAGGCCGGGTTCCGGCTGGTTGCAAAGTCCGAGATCAACGCCAACCCGAAG
>Ga0134128_10005099_pt1 | contig 15957 bp, 14 predicted proteins | sample KB31754_FD_96462 | JGI IMG/M metagenome (GOLD analysis project Ga0134128, IMG submission 96462) | Terrestrial soil microbial communities with excess Nitrogen fertilizer from Kellogg Biological Station, Michigan, USA - KB3-175-4 | ecosystem: Environmental > Terrestrial > Soil > Unclassified ...
GCGGCCTGGCAATCGGTGCAGCGATGGCGGGATCTCGCCCCACAGAGCCGGGAAGCGAATGCCGTGTATGCAACCGTGGCGCTGAAGCTCTATCGCATCGCCGATGCCCGCGAGGCGGTCAACGCCTATCTGCGCGCACCGCCCGCCAAGATGGCTCGCCCGCCGCACCTCGCCGCCGGCGCCAAGACTGCGGCCGGTACCAGGACTGCCATCGGTACCAAGGCTACCACCGCATCGCACGACACCGGCGACAACGGCCTCGCCGACCTGACCACGCTGCTGCTGCAGGAGTCCGATCCGCCCGAAGTGTTTGCGGCGCTCAACGGCGTCATCGATGGCACGGGCGCCTCGCCTGCGAGGCTGACCCTGCTCGGAGAATTGGCGCTCGAGGCGTATGACGCACGTAGCGCCGAGCGCTGCGCCGAGCGGGCCCTGCAGCAGAGCCCGAAGGATCTGCAGGCAAATCGGCTGCTGACGCGCGCCTACGTGGTGTTGGGGGATCCGGCGAAGGCCATCGCCGCTGCGCAGAGTTTCATGCGTGCAGAGCCGCGTCGGGGCATGTTCGAGCTGGCCGATGTCTACCAGGAGCTCGGTCGGGTGGAGGATGCGCATCAGGAGCTCGAGCGGCTGCGCGCCGGCAATGCACCTCGCGCCGACATCGACCGGCGACTTGCGATGCTGGCTTACGACTCCGGCGACTTTCAGGAGGCGCAGCAGCGGTTTGCGGACCTCGCCGAGAACGGTGAGGCGGACGAGAGCACCCTCATGTACCTCTCGGACATCGCCGCCCGGCAGGGCGATGTCGCGGCGGCTCTCGCCGGCTACGGCAAGCTGGCGGATTCCTCACTTGCGCTGCAGGCGCGGGAAAAGGCGGCGGCGCTGCTGTTGGCCGGCCATCACCGCACCGCGGCGCTCGCCCTGCTCAAGGAGTACGCGCGGCAGCATCCCGAGGAGGTCGTGGACCTCACCGTTGCGGAGGCGCAGCTTCTCGGTGATCACGGCGATGGCGTGGGGGCGCTGAAGCTGTTGGACAAGGGGCTCAATGCGCACCCCCAGCACCCGGCGCTCGAATACGAGCGGGCCATCATCCTGGAGCAGGAGGGGCAGGTGAGCGCATCGGTCGAGGCGTTGCGGCAACTTCTGACGACGCGGCCCGATGATCCCACGCTGTTGAATGCCCTCGGCTACACGCTGGCCGATCACGACCTCGAGCTGCCGCACGCCGAGGAGCTGATCCGCCGTGCTCTGGAGCAGATGCCGGACAATCCCGCCGTGCTCGACAGCCTCGGCTGGGTGCGGTTCCGCCGGGGTGATGCGGCCGGTGCCGTGCCCTCGCTCGAGCGCGCCTACGACATCAGCCACGATGCGCAGATTGCCGCCCACTGGGGCCAGGCGCTGTGGACCGCCGGGCAGCAGCAGGCCGCGCGCAAGGTCTGGGCAGAGGCGCTGGCGCGCGATCCCGATTCCAAGTCGCTGCAGGCGATCGTCGGCCGCTTCATCCCGAATGCGAAATAACATCCGACCCCTCCCGGCCGGCATCGTGTTGGCCGGCCTCGCGCTCGCGTTGGCGCTCGGCGGATGCCAGACGGTGCCCGTCCCGGCCGCACCCCAGGTGGCGTGGGGCGTGCGCCGGCCGGCGCTGCAGACTCTCGGCCGCTTCGGCCTCAACGGACGCGTTGCGGTGGCGGTCGGCAAGCAGGGGTTCAATGCGGGACTTCGCTGGGTGCAGTCCGGCGCGGTGACGCAGCTCAGCCTCACCGGACCGCTCGGTGCCGGTGGCGTGAAGGTCACCGCAGACGGCGGCAACCTGAGCGTGGTGACCTCGAGCGGCAGGCACCTGGGTGCCGATGAGGCGCGGCAGGAGCTCGAGGGCAAGCTCGGGTTCGAGCCGCCGCTCACGAGTCTGCGCTACTGGATCCTCGGCGTGCCGGACCCGGGTGGGCCGGCCTCCGTGCAGCTCGATTCCCAACAGCGTCTCACGAGTCTCACGCAGAACGGATGGCGGATCGACTACGGCAGTTACATGCCCGTCGGGGCGGAGTGGCTGCCCCGGCTGATGACGCTGCAGCGGGAGGGAGTCCGGGTGCGCATGGTCGTGGACGGGTGGCGACTGTGAGGGGCGGGGAGAGCTCGTGGCCGGCGCCGGCCAAGCTCAATCTCTTCCTCCATGTCACCGGCAGGCGGGCGGACGGCTACCACGAGCTGCAGACCGTCTTTCAGCTCATCGATCTCTGCGACACGCTGACGGTGACAGTCCGGGACGACGGCCTCATCGATCGGCCCGAGGGGCCGGCCGACGTGCCGCCGGAATCCGATCTGGTGGTCCGCGCCGCTCGCGCGCTGCAGGCCGCCGCGGCCACACCCCTGGGCGCGACGCTGCGGATACGCAAGCGCATCCCACAGGGTGGCGGCCTGGGCGGCGGCAGCTCCGATGCGGCCACCACACTGCTCGCGCTCAATCACCTGTGGGACTGCCGGCTGGGCATCGGGGAGCTCGCGCGCCTCGGCCTTCCCCTGGGGGCGGATGTGCCTGTATTCGTTAGAGGTTTTTCCGCCTGGGCGGAGGGCGTGGGCGAGCGGCTGACGCCCCTCGAGCTGCCCGAGCGGTGGTACGCAGTGATCCATCCGGGGGTCGGGATGAGCACCCGTGAGGTCTTCCAGAGCGCTGAATTGACACGAAATTCTCCCCTCATCACAATACGCGCCTTTTTCGAGGCCGGCGGTCGCAACGATTGCGAGCCGGTGGTGCGCGCACGCTGTCCCGAGGTGGCGGCGGCGCTCGATTGGCTGTCGCGATATGCGCCGGCACGGCTGACGGGAACCGGCTCCTGTATCTTCGCTTCCTGCGCGACTGCCATCGAGGCGGAGCGCATCGCAGCGCGCGTACCGGATGAGTGGACGAGCTTCGTGGCGCGGGGACTTAATATTTCACCGGCGCATCGTTCCCTGACGTAGTTTGCTGGGGTGTCGCCAAGTGGTAAGGCAGCGGGTTTTGATCCCGCCATTCGGAGGTTCGAATCCTTCCACCCCAGCCATGAGATTTTGAGGCGGTTGGCCCGATGAGCCTATGACTACGAGCGACACGCTGGCGCTTTTCGCCGGCAACGCCAATCCGGCGCTGGCGACAGACATCGCGCGGCATCTGCAGACGCCGCTCGGGCGGGCGTTTGTCGGCCGCTTCAGCGACGGTGAGGTCAACATCGAGCTGATGGAGAACGTGCGCGGCCGCGACGTCTTCATCGTGCAGCCGACCTGCCCGCCCGCCAATGACACGCTGATGGAGCTGCTGGTCATGGTAGACGCGTGCCGCCGCGCCTCCGCCGCGCGGATCACGGCGGTCGTGCCGTATTTCGGCTACTCGCGCCAGGATCGCCGGCCGCGGGCAACCCGCTCGGCGATCACGGCGAAGCTCATCGCCAACATGATCTCGAGCGCCGGCGTCACTCGGCTGCTGACGATCGACCTGCATGCCGATCAGGTGCAGGGCTTCTTCGACATCCCGGTCGACAACGTGTATGCCTCGCCGGTCCTGCTCGGGGACGCCTGGAAGCAGGCGTATCGCAACGTCGTGGTCGTTTCGCCGGACGTCGGCGGCGTCGTGCGGGCGCGGGCCTTTGCCAAGCGCCTCGATGATGCGGACCTCGCCATCATCGACAAGCGCCGCCCGCGGCCGAACGAATCGAAAGTGATGAACATCATCGGCGACATCAAGGACAAGACCTGCGTGCTCGTCGACGACATGATCGACACGGCCGGCACGCTCTGTCACGCCGCGCAGGCCCTGAAGGACGAGGGCGCCGCGAAGGTGGTCGCCTACATCACTCACGCCGTGCTCTCGGGTGAGGCGGTGGAGCGGATCTCGCGCTCGGTGCTCGATGAGCTGGTCGTGACCGACACCATTCCGCTCTCTGCGGCCGCGCGTGGCTGCAGTCGCATCCGTCAGCTCTCGGTCGCGGCGCTGCTCGCCGAGACGATCCGCCGCATCCGCGACGAGGAATCGGTCAGCTCGCTGTATGTAGATTGATTATTTTGGTAGCGCCGGGCCTGGTCGCGGGCACCGGCGTGTTTCGTCATCAACGTTGGAGAACATCATGCGTATTTCATTCACCTTCGGCGCGGACTCGCGCGGAGCGCAAGGCAAAGGTGCGAGCCGCCGCCTGCGTCGCTCCGGCAAGGTCCCCGCCATCCTCTACGGCGGCCACAAGGAGGCACAGGCGCTGGTGCTCGATCAGCAGAACCTGCTGACGATGATCGGCGATGAGCGCTTCTACTCCTCGATCGTGCGGCTGAAGATCGACGGCACCGCGCAGGAGGCGATCGTCAAGGACGTGCAGATGCATCCGGCCCGCAACGTGGTCGTGCACGTCGACCTGCAGCGTGTGATCGAGAGCGAGGCGATCCGCCTGCACCTCCCGATTCACTTCAAGGGCGAGAGCATCAGCCCCGGGGTGAAGACGCAGGGCGGCATCGTCTCGCACATGCGCACCGACATCGAGGTCAGCTGTCTGCCGAAGGATCTGCCCGAGTTCCTCGAGCTCGATCTCTCGGAGATGAGCCTCAACGACACCAAGTTCCTCGCCGATATTCCGCTGCCGCCCGGGGTCACGATCCCCGAGCTCGCGCATCGCAATACGCCGGTGGTCTCGATCCACGCCCCGCGTGCGGCGGAGCCGGAGCCGGTGGCTGCCGAGGCCGCGGCGGCTGCAGTCCCTGTCGAGGGCGCAGCACCCGCTGCCGGGGCCGCTGCGGCGCCTGCCGGCGCTGCGCCGGCGGGAGCCGACGCCAAGAAGGTCGAGGAGAAGAAGGAGGCCGCGCCGGCCAAGAAGGAGGGTGGCAAGAAATAGCGGCGGCGCATGGCGGGTTTGCCGCTCACGCTCATCGTGGGGCTCGGGAATCCGGGCCCCACGTATGCCCGCACCCGACACAATGCCGGCTTCGAGCTCGCCGACGAGCTCGCCCGCCGTGCCGCTGCGACCTTCCGCCACGAGGGACGGCATCAGGCCGAGCTCGCGCGCGCCAGCATCGCCGGCACGGACGTCTGGCTGCTGAAGCCCATGACCTACATGAATCTCAGCGGCCAGTCCGTGAGGAGCGTCGCCGGCTTTTACCGCATTCCGCCGCAGTCGATCCTGGTGGCTCACGATGAGCTCGATTTCCCGCCCGGTGTGGTGCGCCTGAAGGAAGGGGGCGGCGCCGGCGGCCACAACGGCCTGCGTGACCTCATCGCGCAGCTCGGCGATTCCTTCTGGCGGCTGCGGATCGGCATCGGCCATCCGGGCGGCCGCGACGCCGTGTTGGATTACGTGCTGGGGCGCCCACCGGCTGCGGAGGCCGAGCTGATTCGCGAGGCGGTGCTGGCCGCTGCCGATGCGGTCCCGATGATGTTGACCGAGGGTACGCAGAAGGCGATGAACCGCCTGCACGCCCGCGGCGGCGCCGGTCCTTCTCCGCGCTCCCCGGTGTAAGCGGGCGGCGCCAACAGGAGTTCGTTCCATGTCCATCCGCTGCGGCATCGTTGGATTGCCGAACGTCGGCAAGTCGACGCTGTTCAATGCTCTCACGAGAGCGCAGATCGCCGCCGAGAACTATCCTTTCTGCACCATCGATCCGAACGTCGGGATCGTGCCGGTGCCGGACCCGCGCCTCGGGCAGCTCGCCGACATCGTGCATCCGGAGAAGATCGTCCCGGCCACCGTCGAGCTGGTCGACATCGCGGGGCTCGTCGCCGGCGCCTCCGAGGGCGCGGGGCTCGGCAACCAGTTTCTGTCGCACATCCGCGAGGTCGATGCCATTGCTCACGTCGTGCGCGCGTTCGAGAGCGCCGACGTCATTCACGTGGCGGGCAAGGTCGATCCGCTCGCCGACATCGAGACGATCGATACCGAGCTCGCGCTCGCGGATCTCGGCAGCGTCGAGAAGGCGCTCGATCGTGCCGCCAAGGCATCGAAGGCCGGCGACAAGGATGCCTTGCGCCGGCGCGCGCTCCTCGAGCGGGTGAAGGGCCAGCTCGATCAGGTGCGCCCGGTGAGGGCGCTCGCCCTGACGGAGGAGGAGCAGAGGGATATCAGGGACCTGCATCTCCTGACTGCCAAACCCGTCATGTACGTGGCCAACGTCGCCGAGAACGGTTTCGAAGGCAATCCGCTCCTCGCCGCCATCGAGGAGCGTGCCACCCGGGAGGGGGCGGCCGTAGTGCCCGTCTGTGCCGCCATCGAGGCGGAGATCGCGCAGCTCGATGAGGGCGATCGCGCGGAGTTTCTCGCCGAGCTCAAATTGACCGAGCCGGGGCTCGACCGTCTGATACGGGCGGCCTATCGCCTGTTGGGTCTGCAGACCTTCTTCACCGCAGGGCCGAAGGAGGTGCGCGCATGGACCGTGCGCGTGGGCGCCAGCGCGCCGCAGGCCGCGGGAGTCATTCACACCGACTTCGAGCGCGGCTTCATCCGCGCGGAGGTGATCGCGTTCGGGGATTATGTCGGGTTGGGCGGCGAGGCCGGCGCCCGCGAGACCGGGAAGCTGCGGCTGGAAGGCAAGGAGTACGCGATGCGCGAAGGGGATGTGGTTCACTTTCGCTTCAATGTTTGAGAACCAGGTCACGGCCGCGAATGCAAATACTGTTGTGTCGCACGTGACAGGGTCACCCAGGCTACGTATCGTGCACTCTCGTCCGGCGAAGGTGCGAGGAAATGGAGCAGGCATTGCGTCTCCTGATCCTGGAAGACGTCGCTGCGGAGGCAGAGCTCACTGTCAGAACGCTCGAGACGGCGGGCCTCGACTGCACCTGGCAGCGCGTCGACAGCGAGAGGGATTTCCGCGCCGGCCTGCGTGAGCTGCGGCCGGATATCATCCTTTCCGATTTTTCCCTGCCGCGGTTCGACGGCATGTCGGCCCTCGCCCTCGCGGCGGCCGAGGCAACAGATATCCCGTTCATCTTCGTGTCCGGCACGATCGGCGAGGAGTGCGCCATCGAGGCGCTGAAACACGGCGCCGTCGACTACGTGCTCAAGGGGAACCTCGCGCGGCTTGCGCCCGCGGTGCAGCGGGCGTTGGCAGAGGCTGCATCGCATCGCGCCAAGCGCCAGGCGGAAGAGCGCGTCGCGCGCCTCACGCGGGTGCTGCAGATGCTTTCAGGAATCAACACCGCAGTGGTTCGGGTCCGCGACCGCACGCAACTGCTGGAGGAAGCCTGCCGGATCGCCCATTCGGTCGGCAATTATGTATGCGCATTCGTGGTGTTGATCGACCCACGCTCGCGTGTCGCCCGGGCGACGGCCTGGACCGGCGCCGGCTGCGACCGGCAGGAGGAGCTCAGCTTCAGGGTGGACGACAGCGGCAGGGGTGAGTCCGGCGAGAGCATCACCGACCGGGCTCTGCGTACCGGCGAGACGGCAGTCTGCGACGACATCACGCAGGCCGTGGGCCCCTGGCGATACGCCGATCTGCTTGCGGCGCTCGGCATCCGCTGCGTCGCGTCGATTCCACTGCTCATCGACAATACACCCGTCGGTGCGTTTACCGTGGGAGGGGGCGAGGCCGGGACGTTCAGCGAGGAGGAGGTGCGGATGCTGCAGGAGGTCGGCGCCAATCTCTCCTTTGCGTTGCAGTATCTGCACAAGGAGGATGCGGTGCGGTTCCTTTCCTACTTCGATCCTCTGACCGGCCTCGCCAAGCGCTCGCTCTTCTGTGAGCGGCTGGCGCGCTCGCTCGGCCGCCATGCCGGTGAGAGCCAGGAGGTCGTGGTGGTCGCATTCGATGTGGAGAGGCTCGGCGCGATCAACGACTGCCTCGGCCGCCACGTCGGCGATCGCGTGGTCCAGTTCGTAGCCGATGCGCTCAGGCGAAATTTCGGCGGCAGTGAGTGGCTGGCGCATCTCGAGGGCGGCAGCTTCGCCGCCGTGGTGTTGGATTGCGCTTCTTACGAGGAGGCGGTCCGGCTGATCCACGATCGCAGCACTGCCGCTTTCGGCAAGCCGCTTACGCTGGCGGGACACGAGATCACGGCCACCGTCAGAGCGGGGCTCGCGCGCTTTCCGGAGAACGGCGCCGATGCGGAGGCTCTGCTGCAGAATGCGGAGGCCGCGCTGCACAAGGCGCGCAATACCGGCGAGCGATTCCTGCGCTATCGGCGGGAGCTGAGCTCGGAGGTGGCCGATCGTCTCGCTCTCGAGCGGCGGCTGCGCGCCGCGCTCGATCGCGACCAGTTCAGGCTCCACTACCAACCCAAGATCAGCATCGCGACCGGCGAGCTGGCCGGCGCCGAGGGGCTGCTGCGCTGGAATGATCCGGAGCGCGGCCTCGTCGGGCCGGCGGCCTTCCTGCCGGTCCTGGAGTCGACCGGTCTCATCGCCGATGTCGGGGAGTGGGTGATCTATCAGGCTGCGCGCGACCTGGCGCGCTGGGGCCGGCTCGGCCTGAGGCCCATACGGCTTGCCGTCAACGTCTCGCCGTTGCAACTGCGAGACCCCGACTTCCTCACACGATTCTTTGCCGCGGCGGGACGGGATCTGGCGGGCCCGCGGGGAATCGACATCGAGATCACCGAGGGCGCGCTGCTCGATGACACGATGTTCCTCGGCCGGACGCTGCAGGTGATGCGGGATGAGGGTGTCCGCGTGGCGATCGACGACTTCGGGACCGGATACTCCTCGCTCAGCCGCCTCGCGGACCTGCCGGTCGACACGCTGAAGATCGATCGCTCCTTCATCAGCCGGCTGGCGGGTGACAAGACGGTACAGGCCGTCGTCGGCACCATCGTCACGCTCGCGCGTGCCTTCGAGCTCAGCACCGTGGCAGAGGGCGTCGAGCGTGAGGAAGAGCTCACCCTGCTGAAGGTTCTCGAGTGCGATCAATCGCAGGGCTATCTGCACAGCCCACCCTTGCCGGTGGAGGTATTCGAGACCCTGCTCGCACACAGCCCCGAGACGATCGCCCGCTAGCCCCCGGCTCTCGGCTGCGGCTCCATCATCTTCAGCTGCAGGCGGTCGGATCTGCAGAGACTCTCCAACACGGCCCGCAGCCGGCGCGAATCGTCTGTCAGAATGGCGCGCACTCTGAGCAGGGGCGAGCCCAGCGGCACTTCGAGCAGACGCGCGGCGGCGGCATCAGCCGGGACCGCTCCCACCGAGCAGGACACCTCAGTCGTCGGCGGCCCGAGGCGATCGAGCATCATCATTACGGACGCGCGGGTCGGGATCGGCCTGCGGATGCGGGAGCCGATCGCCTCTGGAAGGTAGGTTCTGGTGAGTGAAAGTGGCTCTCCCCGACTGCATCGCAGCCGCTCGAGCAGGTATGCCGTGGGCCCGATGTCGGCAGCGATTGCGCGCAGATGCGCCGGGACGCCTTCCGGCTCGAACCGCAATGTCGTCGCCGTGGTGCAGGACGCCAGCGCGGCCAGCGTCTCGGGAAGGGCATTCAGGTCGAAACAGAAGCGCGGGATGGCCTTGTGCGGGCGGGCATAGGTTCCGCTCCCGCGGCGGCGGATGATCCGACCCTCGCGCTCCAGCCGATCGAGCGCCCGCCGCACCGTCGTACGCGAGAGTGCATGCTGGGCGCAGAGCTCAGGCTCGCTTGGCAGTGCGCTCTTCGGGGCGATGGTGCCGTCCTGCAGCGCGGCCGAGAGCAGCTCATACAGGCGGTAGTAGCGGGCGACTCCCTGGTCGAGGCGCCGGCTCGCGAGCTGAGTCGTCCCGGTCGAGGGTGGCCCGATGCGTCGCGAGCGGGTTTTGACGGCCATGCAGGATTCTCAGCTGCGCCTGTCCGCGCGCTGGCGAGTCGCATCGCCGAGCTCGACTGACGTACGCGCCTCGTAACGGTCGGGACGATAGAAGAAGTTGATGTACGCCAGAATGCGGCGCTGCGGGTCGCGTGCAACGGCGCGGACGTTGAGAACCGGCGCGCCGATCGCGAGTCCCAGGCTGCTGGCGGCGAGCGGATCCGCCGGCAAAGCGGCGAACTCCTGCTCCAGACTCGCGCTGCGGTGACCCAGAGCGGCGAGGAGCGGTAGGATCGCACCCGCTTTTCCCTTGAGCTGCCGCCGCGACAGTCGTGCGCCGACCCTCTGCGGGAGGTAAGCCGTCTGAAGCACCACGGGCTCGCGCTGAAGGTAGCGGATCTGACGGATGAGCAGAGTCGTGTCACCGAAGGCGGACTGCTCGTCGAGCAGGAAAGCGGGCGTTGCGACGTGCTCAAAAACTATCGTCCGGCTGGTCGTGCCTGCAGGCACTCCCGCGGTACCCGTAAGCCCGGGCGGTTGATCGCTGGGAGCGGAAGTTGGACTGCCCTGACCCCGGGCATAAGTGCCGCTCCCCCTCTTGCGGACGATGCGCCTCTCGACTTCGAGCCGCGCGAGCGCGCGCCGCACCGTGGATCGGGAGACCGCATAGTCCTTCATGAGCTGCGGCTCACTTGGCAAGGGCTGGCCTGCTCCGATGCGTCCCTCAGTCAGCGCTTGGGACAGGACGCTGTAGAGCCGCAGATATCGGGAGACTCCTGCCCCATTATTGGGTGTAGTTGTCATTCGAGAGAGGTCGCCCCCGGCGCACCATGTATACACCTTCTGCTTGGGCGCAGCTGGAGAATCGGAAGGCAAGGGATGGCTCTCGACCCGGGGGCGGGGAGCGCCGAATCAGGGGTTAGGCCGGGCGGGCCAGGGCGTTACCCTCTCCCGGCTGGGATCGCGGCCGCCGGGTTGACACCCGCGGCGGCCCCCAAGGACAATGCGCCCCCCTCCCGGCAGGCCCGGTCCGCTGTCCGTCCCGAACGGTGGCGCGCCGCCGCGAAGAACCGTGGAAAGGTAGCTCAGCTGGTTAGAGCACGGCACTCATAATGCCGGGGTCGAGGGTTCGAGTCCCTCCCTTTCCACCATAAAATCAATGTGTTATGGTTGTAAGGTACGGTAATCCTCGGTCCATACGGTAATGATACGGTAATGGTTGGAAGCGTTGTCAGCGACCCACGTTACTGGACGGCCCTGCTAAGGGTGTAAGGGTCAAAAGCCCTTCGAGGGTTCGAATCCCTCTCTCCCGCCAGAAAATTCACGAAGTCGCCGGTACTCTACGCCCCCCGAGTAGTTTGAACCGTTGAACCCACCAATCGCGAGGCCCGTTCTTGAATTTCCTGCGGCTTCTTTTGCGATCTCACCGTCGGGATCAGAAAAACCGGTGGTTATATGTTTCTCGCGAACCAAGAAACAAAGATCGCTGATGGGGACTCTACCCGTGCCGTCATCCGGGGCGGTCTCTACTCGCAATCGCTCAGCAAGGTTCTGTGCCGCATGCGCGAGCTGACCGACACCGTGCCGCCGAAGGCGCCACCCCCTGAGGTTGCCCGACGTTTAATCGAAGACATTGGTCCCCTCCCATTTTGTCTCGGCATTGTTTGAATCGAGGCTTCCGAGTCGAGCCTGTCAAAAGCCGTACGAACATCGATAAGTCTTTGCGAGGCCGGAAATAAGTCTGGCCGGCGGGACGCCGTCGCTGAGGCAGTCCTGGTCCTCGCAACAGCGCTGTGGCTGCCCGCCGTACCTTTTCGCAGCGGTTCGCCACCGCACTGATTCAGCTCAAGCGGCGCTTGAGGAGCTCTTCTCTCGATTGCTGCAGGCGTGCCGAGGTCCTGCTCCGATGCTTGAGCGCCAGGCTCACGAACAGGGCATCGATGACCGCGAGTTGCGTGACCCGCGAGGCGAGCGGCGCCTGGAAATAGTTGATCTCACTCGGCGTGGCGTATAGGCTCAGATCGCTGCAATTCGTGATCGGTGACCTCATGGCATTAGTGAGCGCGATCGTGGTCGCTCCCTTCGCCTTCGCTATCTCGAGGCACTGCACAGTCTCGCGCGTGGCGCCGGAACAGGAGATACCGAACGCCACATCTCCGTTGCGAAGCTGCATCGCCTTGATGAGTTGCATGTGCGAATCCGCCTCGGTGGAGGCCTGCAGTCCGAGCAGCGCGAATTTGGAGTAAGCCGTGTAGGCGACGGGATACGAGAGGCCGATGGAGAAGAATTCGATGCGGCGCCCTCGTTCGAGCATCTCGGTGGCGCGCTCGAAGGCGGCGGACGGATTGGCCTGCAGCGTCTCGATCAGGCTCTGGGCGTGGCAGTGAAAGACCTTCTCTGCCACTGAGCCGCCTTGCGGTCCCTCCATTCCGGGCAGGCCTGTTTGGGCCAGATCCTGAGCGAGCGCGATCTTGAATTCGGCAAAGCCCTTCAGTCCGAGGCGTCGGCAGAAGCCGACGATCGAGCCGACACTCGCGCCGGAGCGCGACTTGATCTCCGCGATCGAAGAGGTGATCACGCGCTCCGGATCGGCAAGGATGCATTCGGCGATCAGCCGTTCCGTGGGATTCAGAGCGTTGAGCACCCCCCTGAGGTAGGTCAGCAAAGGGGGTGGCCCATCTGTGGTGCCCGCCCACGTATCGGACGCCAACGCTTTCCGGTTGGGCTGCGCAAGTAAGGGACTTGACAGGGCTACCCGCCTGGCCTTAGCGTTGATCTTCATTCAGGCATCCTACAGAACAATTGAATAGAATTCACGACTATGTCACTCACGCCGATCGGTCGAATGCTGGACTCCGCAAAGCGCGGCAAGTATGCCATTGGTTACTTCGAAAGCTGGAATCTCGAGTCTCTACAGGGAGTGATCGATGCGGCCGAAGCCGTTCGGGCGCCGGTCATCATTGGCTTCAATGGCGAGTTCTTGAGTCAACGCTCCGGCAGCAGGCCGGCGGAGCTGGCCCTTTACGGTGCACTCGGGAAGGCCGCCGCCGCGCAGGCAAGCGTACCCTGTGGGTTTATTTTCAACGAGTGCGCCGAAGATGCATGGGTCGAGGAGGCAATCAGGGCAGGTTTCAATCTCGTTATGCCTGCGGATCCGGCGGCAACTCTTGGGGACTATACACGTCGCGTCGCGCGGCTTGCGACAATCGCCCATGACAATGATGTGGCGATCGAGGCCGAGATCGACGAGCTGCCATCCGGCGGTGGCGACCACCATGGCAGCGGTATGACTTCCGATCCGCAAGTGGCGGCCGAATTTGTAGCCGCGACCGGAGTCGACCTCCTGGCGGTCAGCGTAGGCAACGAGCACATCAAACTGAAAGGACGCGCGCCGCTCGATCTCGCCCGTCTGGAGGCGCTGCGCCGGTCTCTGCGCGTTCCTCTGGTGCTCCACGGGGGCACCGGAATCGACGACGAATCGCTTCGCGCAGCGATTGGACTGGGGGTTCTCAAGGTCAACTACGGAACTTATATCAAACAACGCTATCTCGAGGCGGTCCGCCCCGCCCTATGCTCGGCCGAGACCAACCCGCACGCCATCGTCGGTGGCCCAACCAGCAACGACCTCATGGTGGTCGGGCGCCGGGTTGTCCGGGACGCCGTGCTCGAGCGCATAGAGATTCTCGGGTGCTGCGGCAAAGCTTGAGCTTCCGATGACACGAGCGAATACCTCGCCACGCGTAGGGTGCGCTGGCCTCCTGGTCCAGGACACCTTCTGTGGTCTTCTTGCGGCTTGGCCGGCGGAGGGGGAACTCACGGTTCTGCAGGAGATGCCCGCTAGCGCCGGCGGCTGCGCAGCCAATGTGGCTTTGGATCTCGCGCGGCAGGGTATTGACGCCGAAGTCGTCGGTTGCGTCGGGCGCGATCTCGCCGCTGGCGTGTTGCTCGAGAGCCTCGAGCGTCACAAGGTAGGGACATTGCGGATCAAGCAGATCGAGGACTTACCCACGAGCACTACCGTCATCCTGCTCATCCAGGGGCAGGATCGGCGTTATCTGCACGTGATGGGCGCGAACAAGGCATTCACCACCGACCAGATAGCGCGGGATTGGGTACGAAGCCTCGACGTGTTTTATTTCGGCGGTCTGTTCGCGCTTCCCGGGGTCGAGTTGGCCAAACTGGTCGAGCTCCTGCAGTTCTGCCGCCGTAGCGCCGTGACAACCGTTCTCGACGTTGCAGTGCCGCATGATCAGCGCGGGTTGAGCGATCTGACGGGGCTACTGCATCTGGTCGATGTCTTTCTACCCAATGAAGATGAGGCCCGCGCTTTCACGGGCTTCAGCGATCCCAAGGATCAGCTCCGCGCGTTGCAGCAGATGGGGGCGGACACCGTCATCATAACTCGCGGCGCGCACGGAGTCGTCGCCGGGCGAGCCGGCACGATCTGGCGTTGCGGCGCGTATCAAATGGCTGTCATCGACCCGTCAGGCTGCGGAGACGCGTTCACCTCCGGTGTCATCTCCGGCATCCTCCGGCGATGGAGCATGCCGGAGATGCTGCGCTATGCAAGCGCTGTCGGCGCCTCGGCAACCCGGGCGCTCGGAACCACACAGTCGGTCTTCACTGCGCCAGAGGCCGCGGAATTCGTCAAAGCACACCCGATCACCGTGACGGAAGAGCCCTGACTATGGACGTGAACATGAAGATGCCCGACCTCGCGACCAACGAAGGCGTGGAACTCGGCATTGTACGTTGGCTGGTCGACGTCGGAGCGAGTGTGAAGCGTGGCGAGCCCCTTCTAGAAGTAGAGACGGACAAAGCCCTGCAAGAGGTCGAGAGCATCGTGACCGGCGTTCTACGGCAAATCCATGCGCCTGCGGGAACAAAAGTGGCCGTTGGTACCATCATTGCAACTATCCGGGTGGGATAATGTCAGAACAGGACCGCGCGCGTCTGCTTTCGCTGTATGAGCGGATGGTATTGATACGTGAATTCGAAGAGACCGTAAAATATCTCTTCCTCGAAGGAGCTATGCCTGGGACCATTCACCAGTGCCAGGGGCAGGAGGCCACGGCGGTCGGGGTCTGTGCCGCTCTTCGATCCGATGACTGGATCACTTCGACGTTCCGTGGCCATGGTCATGCGCTCGCGAAGGGCTTGACGCCGCAAGAGCTGCTCGATGAGCTTTTTGGCGCGGCGACCGGATGCTGCAAGGGACGCGGTGGCTCGATGCATGTCGGGAACATGGAAAAGGGAATGATTCCCGGCATCGCGATCGTGGCCGGCGGAATCCCACTCGCCGCGGGAATGGCGCTCTCGTTCAAGATGCGCAAAGAAGACAAAGTAGTCGCCTGCTTTTTTGGTGATGGCGCAGTTGCGGAGGGCGCGTTCCACGAGGGCGTCAACATGGCCGCCATCTGGAATCTCCCCGTGATATTTGTCTGTGAGAACAACCTCTATGGCGCATCTACTCACGTGGATCTGGTCATGAAAAATTCACGGATATCGGACCGGGCAGCGGCTTATGGATTTCGCGGTGAGACGGTGGATGGTAACGACGTTTTGGCGGTACTTGCAGCTAGCCGTAGGGCCGTTGATGAGTGCCGTAGTGGGCGAGGTCCAGTGCTGCTCGAGCTGCTGACATATCGGCGAACCGGGCACTCACGACGCGATCCATGTCACTACCAGCCCAAGGCCGAGCGGGAACTGTGGTCGCAACGCGATCCCATCGATCGAATGGCAAAATTACTGGAGCTCTCGGACGGCGAACGCGAGGAGATTCAAGGATGCATTCAACGCGAGCTCACGCGAGCCGTAGAGCGCGCCAAAGACGCTCCTCAGCCAAAGGCCGCAGACATCGCGGAATATGTATTTGCTCCGCCTGCGCGCGGGGCAACTGCCGGCGCGCAATTGCGAAGCCGCATGGCGGGGCCCGTCTCTTCGACTCCGCCCAAACAGCCCAAGCGCCGGCTTGGGATCGCCGAGGCGTTGCGGGAAGGAATAGCGGAGGCCATGGCGGCCGATCCTTCAGTGATGTGCATCGGCGAGGACATCGCTGTTCGCGGGGGCTGGGGCGGGGCTTTTACCGTGACGCTCGGACTCGAGGAGCGGTTTGCTGATCGTTTGATCAATACGCCGATAGCGGAACTCGGTTTCTTCGGGTTGGCGACCGGAGCGGCCATGATGGGGATGCGTCCGATTGCCGATGTGCAGTACGGTGATTTCTTGTTTCTTGCGAGTGACCA
>Ga0134128_10005100_pt1 | contig 15957 bp, 24 predicted proteins | sample KB31754_FD_96462 | JGI IMG/M metagenome (GOLD analysis project Ga0134128, IMG submission 96462) | Terrestrial soil microbial communities with excess Nitrogen fertilizer from Kellogg Biological Station, Michigan, USA - KB3-175-4 | ecosystem: Environmental > Terrestrial > Soil > Unclassified ...
ACAAGGCGAATGTCGCAGGTTCGATCCCTGCACCACCCATCGAGAATTACAGTGTTTTCCGAGCTTTGGCTCGTTTCACACTGTGCGCCCATTGTGCAACCGATTCGGCCGCTGACACCGCGTTGTCGGGCGCAAGGAATGCGTATTTGAGCACTGACCGGTATGACTTCCAGTCTCCAAGCACCTGCAGTTCCTGAAGTGTCACGCCGCTCTGGACGGCCCAGGACGCGCCCGTATGCCGTAGGTCGTGCCAGCGCAGCGGCAATACGCCGGCCCGCCTGGCGGCCTTCTTGAACGCCGCGGTGTGGAAGTTCGCGATCGGCTTCCCTTCGAACTGGAAGACGCGCGGCCCGTCCTGATTCAGCGCGCGGATCTCGCGCAGCACCTTCACGGCTCCGGTGGAGAGTGGAAAACCATGGGTGCGGTGCATCTTCATCTGTGCACCCGGTATCCAGGCCCGTCCCTGAGTAAGATCGATCCGATCCCAGGTAAGCAGGGCTTGCGAGCTCCTGCGCAGCAGCGTCAGTACGGCGAATCGAGCCGCGCGTTCCAGGTGAGGTGGCAATTCTCGCCTCAACGCCTCGAACTGTTCCGGAGAAAGGAATCGGGGCTCTGCATCCCGTTCGCCATACATCGGCACGTGTGGGCAAGCTTCCAGCAGTCGCCAGACGACGCAACGTTTCAGCACGGACCGCAGGGTGCGCATCATCCGATCGACGGTCGAATGCGCCCATCCCTCCGCCAGTCCATCCTTGCGCAGCTCCTCGAGGGCATCCGGATCTGCCACTGCAGAAATCGGGTAGTCCCCGATCCGCGGTTCCAGCCAATCCAGAATCTCCCGATCCCGTTTGCGCGCGCGTTTTGAATCGGTGAGCCATCGTGCGGCTACCTCTCGCCACGAAACGGCACTACGGTCCCCGAGCTTGTCTCGGCGCCAAGTGCGCTCTTGGAGGACCGATTCGAATTCTTTGGCTTTTTCGCGATCCGTTGTGCCCGTTGACTTGCGAGTCTTGCGGCCAATGCGGACCCACCAGAAGGGACTCCCGGGGCGTCGATAGAGAGGCATTGCTTATCCAACCATTCTTGGAATACGGCTTCAGAGACTACCCAGGCGCGACCGATCTTGGTTCCCGGGGCTTCGCGGGACTTCATCAGTTTGCGCATCGTATCCGGATGGCATTTTGCTCGCTCAGCCGCCTGGATCACGTCCAATGTGCTCACGGGGCATCTCCGGCAGCGGCCTCGGATCCTGCCCCCGTTTGATCAGCCACTCCCGCACCTCGGGCGGCAAGCGCCAGAGTCGCCACTGCAGGCGGTAATACCGGATTGCCTTCCACATCGCGATTCCCTCCACGCCTGGGCACTATTTTTGTTGGTGGCAGCGCGTCATCCAAACCCAGGACGATTTGCTGCCTCTGCCACAATTCCAACTCGTCATAGCCATAGGCTTCTTTGAGCGCATGCCGGCCGCTCGCAATTCCAACACGGATGGCTTGGTCGGTCCACTGGCCGCGATGATGCCCTACACAAACCTGGAGGGTGTACCAATGCCCGAGGCGTTTGTTGCCTCGCACAATATGGTGGTTCTCCACGTCCCGCTTGCGGAAATCACCCGACAGTGCGCAGTAGACGCACGTCAGTGCCAGTATTCTCGTGATCCGAGCACGTTCCCGCTTCGTCGGTGGGGGCGCATCGTTCTTCATGCGGCAAAGCTCATGATCTGCTCACTGACTGAGCGCAGTTCAGATTCGGTCCAGCGCTTGCACACTCGTCCGTTGAAGACTTTTGAAAGCAACACTTGAATGGTCGCATCGTAGAGTTTCCCGAACGTCTCCTCATCCATTGACGCCCAGGCGATCGAAGCGGCTTCGATCCTGACTTCTCCCTTGATGTTGGTGACGGCCTCGTAATAGCCGCTCAGGATGGTCATGTCCTTGCGGAATCGTTGGAAGGCAGGGCGCACCGGCTGACCGCGGTACTCCATCGGCTGGACCGTCTCGGACCAGTAGCTGTATGCCATCTCCAGCAGTGCAAACCATTTCTTGAAGAAAGCGCCGTTCCGCATCTCGTGCGGCTCAACCATGATGATTGCGCCCAGCTTCTTTTTGCGCAGCCACTCGTTGGCCTCCTCGCAGGCAGGCACCAGACCGGCGGCTCCCTTTTGGAAGAGGAACTCGCTCACGATTTCAGCACCAGTGAAAGGATCTTGCGCATGTTGGCCTTGGAGACAACTCCATCGGCCGCCAGCTTGTCGTTCACGGCGATCCAAAGCTCAGGGAATGGCTGCAGATTGACCTCGTGGTATTCCTGCAGATTCTTCGCAAGGAGGTTTTCATCGCTGCCATACTCTGCAATGAGGTCGGTGATCTCACTGACGCGCTTGTCCCGCAAGGTGACATCGACATTGCTCAGATCGCCGCGCGGGTCCACCCTTTTAGCCTTGCGGTCCAACATATCCATGATGACCGGAAAGTTGAACGCAGGCATGTTTTCCAAGGACTTCACTCGCCAGAATTCGAGGAACTGCCCGCGGTTCGTACCTACTTCGGTCATCCGCTTTTCGATCTGCGCGATTTGCTCGGAGCTGAGCGCGGCTCCGTTGCCGTCGATGTCCTCCCCACCCACCACGATGTTGAAGACCAACTTTGTAATATAGCGCTGGCCATAGCTCATTGTAGAGCCAAAGCCCTGCACGCCAGTCTTGTTGGCGTTCCCCTTTATCCCCACGTTGTCGAGAGGCAAGTCGGCACGGCAGATACGAGAATGTCCCGCCCGATGCGTCACTACGCAAGTCTGCCGGTAAAATGCGGGCACCGGGCAATCCTCGGTGCCGAAAGAAAGTGCGAACCCGTGCCTGGTGTAAATGGGTCGAGCGACGCGATCGATTTCATCGAGAGCCGCATACATGGATCCAGTCTGCTCGTTGGCGGAGCGCGGCACGACGCGCGGCATCTCGGCCTGACAACGAGCCATAGCCTCGTTGTATTCGGCCTCGGCTGTACGGGCGAAGACGCGCTCCTGCATTGCCAACAGCCGTTCCATCTTGTCGATATCGATATTCGGATCGCGGGCCGCGCGCTCAATGACCGCGATCAGCGCGGTTGAATCGCTCGCCACGGCGATTTCCCGCCGCTCGCTCACCTGACTAAGATCAAGCACGCTGCTCATACAAATGTCTCCAATCCGGTCGCCCCACCTAAAATGCCAAGGTTGCCCGAACGGGACTTGCCGCAAGGGTGGGGCGACCGGTAGCTCATGACCTTGAATCCAACTCAACTGCGGGCGCGACCTTCGCGCACTCACGCGCACGTCGATCGCGGAAGAGGGCACGCACCAGCGGCGACAGTCCTGCGACCGGTTTCGACTCTTGAGCCGGCGCCACCTCGGGCAGAAATCGCGTCACACGCAACTCCACGTCGGGTTTGCGAAGCGACCAACTCATAACGAGTCCCCATGGGGAAGCTTGGTCGAAAAAGCGCGGACGGTCTCTACAGCAGTCTTTGAGCCGTCCGCGCTATCCCCCCGCCGAGTCGACGGCGCGGTGGATGTGAGAACCTCGATGTCGTGCTGGCAATGGACCCAGCGGGCCAACTCGTCATCGGGCGATGACACGTCGAATCCCAGTTGGATCGCGAACTGACACAGCGTCAAAGCGTTGTCGTGTACCCACGGAACGAAATCGCCTAACTGCGTATTGTCGTAGTGCGGACGCAGGATGACCTGGGCGGTGATGCGGTTCATGGCAGCACCACTCGATCGGTGACCATCATCAGTACGACGCCGGCCAGCAGGCCCGAGGCGAAGAGGATCATTTGCAGCTCCAGGTTCACTTCACTGGAGCCCACATTAAAGCATGCTTAAGATGAAGTCAAGCTTGCTTAAATAGCAGACTCAATTGCCGCGTTGCACGGTGGAAATGGCGGTGAAATGAGCGCAAATTGCGGGACCCCGAACTAACGGGCATCCCTAGGTCCGGGATGGAGTAAAAAATGCGTAGTAAGCGCGTGCGAAGGCTACAGATGGCCAATATCACCTGGGTGGAATTCTCCCCCAGGGAGGGCCGGATTATCGCTCGTTGTCGGACTCGACGCGACGTTTTGGCGGATGCTTCGGAGCATCTTCTGTGCCAAAGGCAAGCCAATAGGGGTCGACGGAGAAGTAGGCACAGAACCGCAGAAAATTCTCCGGTTTGATTCCCTTGGTGGTGTCGCTCTCCCATTGGGATATTGCAGCGCCGCTGATACCGACGATCTGACCCATTTCCTCTTGGGTCAGCTTTCGGCCCAGCCGCAAATCCCGGATCCGACTTCCCATCGTAGCCATGGGTAAAGCGTACGTAGGAACTGCATAAGCATAATTGACTTGCCTCTTAAGCATGCTTAGACTAAAGGGCATGCGAAAAGTCGATGCGCTGAAGGTCTTCGAGTCCAATCGGAAGATTGCCGAGACGCTCGGTATCAGCGATGCCGCAGTCTCGCAATGGGGACCCATTATTCCGCCCATGGCGGCCCACGAGCTTGCTAAACGATCCAACGGACGACTCGCCTACGATCCAAAGATGTACCGGCATTTCAATCGCCGGACCCAACGGATTGCTGATCTGCTCGCGGCAGCTTCGTAAGCCATGAGCCTTCCTCTCAAGGATTTCCGCCTTGGTATCACAGAGTCTATTGACATATGGCTGGACGCCGAGGCGTCGGCTTTTGGCAAGGATAAGGCCGCAGTGGCCCGCGAGATTTTGCAGGAATGGGCGAAGAAAAAAGCGCATGCCCACAAGGTAGCAACTCGCCGCTTAAGCTCAAACGGAGCCCAACCGGATCTCTACGGGGATGAGCCGGAGTCTGCCGGCGAGCGGCGGGAAGAGGCCGGAGCAGGCCGGCAGGCGAGAGGCAGATGATGTCAGTGGCACTCGAACGTCAGTGTGACGCGATGTCCGAAACCGATGTCAAAAGTCTGCTTTTGAGTGTCCTTGATGCCCGCCGATTTCCCCAGACTTTTGCAGTAGGCGACGGCTTGTTCAGTGGCACGGATTTCGGGCGGCGTGCAGTTACCACACGTGTCGTTGGCGGCACTGATCATGAATGTGTCAGTTCCAGCAGGAACGATTTTCGAAGTGGTCACGCATCCGGTGAGCAATGCAACTGCAGCGATTACAGCGATTTTTTTCATGTTGGACTCCCTCGATTGGGGACCGAGCTTAGCCGCCGGTCCCTTTTTTTAGCTGCGTCCCATTTCACACGCCGAACCCCTCGTCCAGCAAGCGCAATGCCTTGTCGAGGTGCAGCATGAGACGCGCTGACTGGGGTGCGTTCGTCGCCGGCCTCATTGCCGGTTTCATCGTGGGCTGGGCTCTGTACGGAGTATTTCACCATGTCTGACGCCGCACCGCTCCACATCCCCCGGCTCCGGCGCCCGATCCTGAGTGTCGGCCAGATCTGGCTCCTTCTGGCGCTCGGCTGCCTGGGTGTCTGGGCGGGCGTGATCGCGATCGTGAGGCACGCGCTGCAATGACGGATGCCGATCGAGAGCGACTCATCGAGGCGTGGCGCACAATCCGCGACCTTGAGACTAAGCCGACCGCCAAAACGCGCGCGCGATGGGCGTTGCGCTCCCTTGACCAATCTCCGCCCGTCCAGACCGATTCGCAAAGCGCGGTGCCCGAAAGGGCTGGGCGGTCAATTTGAGTGCACGTAAGAGTCTCGGCAAGAAGCTTCGCTTCGAAGTATTCAAGCGCGACGGTTTCACCTGTCAGTACTGCGGATCGCATCCGCCAGCGGCGATTCTTCAAGTCGATCACGTTCATCCCGTTGCAGAAGGGGGCACCAACGATATCGACAACCTGATTACGTCCTGCGATGGATGCAACCAGGGTAAGGGCGCGCGCCTGCTAAGCGACAGTCCTCCTTCTCTCGCCGAACGGAGTGAAGAACTCCGAGAGCGGGAAGATCAAATAAAGGGTTACACGTCGATTTTGCGAGAGCGGGCAGCTCGAATTGAGGATGAAACCTGGCAGCTCGCAGAGATCCTTTCGCCCGGTTGTAGTGATTCCGGTTTCGACCGGCGCAACCTCCTCAGCATCAAACAATTCCTTGAACGAATGCCTGGGTGGCTCGTCATCGAAGCGGCCGAGATGGCTTATTCCCGCATCCACGGGAGTGATTATCAGCGCTTCCGTTATTTCTGCGGCATTTGCTGGAAGAAACTGCGAGACGCAGATGGCTAGGATTCGTACGATCAAGCCTGAGTTTCCTCACAGCGAGAGCATGGGGCGCGTCTCCCGAGATGCTCGCCTGACTTTCATACAACTCTGGACGCTGGCGGATGATGCCGGGAGGCTTCGCGGAAATTCGCGAATGCTCGCGAGCCTTCTCTTTCCCTACGACGACGATGCCAAGAAGCTTATCGAGGGTTGGTTGGTCGAACTGGAGCGTGAAAACTGCATCCTGCGTTACGTTGCCGAGGGCACAACCTACATCCAGGTATGTAACTGGTTGACGCATCAGAAAATAGACAAACCCTCGGCATCGAAATTGCCCAGTCCTGAAGAAGGCTCGCGAATCCTCGCGAATCCTCGCGAAACGTCGTCGGAGGATCAAGGATCTGGATCTGGATCTGGATCTGGATCTGGATCTGGATCTGGATCAAGGACCACCTCTGTCGAGTTGAAACTCGACGACGGGCCCGTCGAACGAGTTTTCGAACATTGGCGTTCGGAGTTCAAACACCCGAAGGCAGTTCTGGACCCCAAACGCAAACGCGTGATCCAGGCAGCGCTTAAGGCTCACGATGAGCCGACGCTATGTCAGGCCATCTCCGGCTACCGCAATTCGGCCCACCACATGGGCGAGAACGATCGCCATACGGTCTATGACGACATCGAGGTATTTCTGCGAGATGCGAAGCACATCGAAGCGGGGCTGAGGTTTGCCCGGGGTCCCCCGGCGCCCACTCTGTCACCGGTGGAGCAGGCGAGGGCAAAACTACGGGAATCGGTAAACGGTCATGGGCGAGTGGTCAGCGAACAAACAGGCAAGAGCGGCGGCAGTCTGGACCAGACTGCTGGGGTTCTTCGGTGACGCGTTGCTGCGGAAGTTTGGCGATGCGCCGCCTGAGGAGTGGGTCGAGGCGATCGATGACCTCAGTGATTTCTCGATTCGTCGCGGGTTCAAACGCATGCAGCACGGCTGGAAGGGCCAAGGGGCGCCAAACCTGCCAGATTTCGTGCGATTTTGTACGATCATCGGCGACGACGCCCCTGGCCAGATCGAGCCCAGACCCGCACTCAAAGCTCCGGAAGGCCCCACCCTCGACGGGTGGGATATTTCGGGGAATATACGGTTCTGGAAGTACATTTCCCATCGCCTCATGGAGAGCCATCGGCCTTGGGGTGCGCCAGGGAGTGCAGAGCTCGCGGAGTGCACACGCATCGCCGTGAGCTACAAAAACGCCTGGGCCGCAGATATGCGCGAAGCTGGCGCGATCGACCCTGAAACCGGCGAAATCACCCGGCCTGCTGAGGACGAGCAAGCCCGGATGTTTGCTGACTGCATGAACCGCGCCGAAGCCGACATTGCAACCTATCGCCGAGGACTTGCAGCGTGAAGTGGCTCCCTCCCACCGGTTCAACCCAAGGCACCGCAGATGGCCGGTACGTCATCGTCCAGGCGACTTCGCAGGACTGGGTTGCCTACGACATAAGCTCCGGCACAACAGCGCGCGAGATCGGTTCTCGCAAGAGCGATGCCGATGCCCGCGCGCTGTGTGAAGCAGCGGAGCGCACCATGCTGGCCGAAACGAGGAAGCGCGCATGATCGTCCTCGAGATCCCCCGCGTGCCCGAGACCCCGAACAACTTCCTGGGTTTCCACTGGCGCCACCGTCAGCGCAATTCCGCGCTCTGGCAGCAGGAGATCTCGTACGCCCTTGTCGGTCGCCGGCCGCCAGAGCCTTATGCCAAGGCCCGCGTATCGATCGAGCGCTGCTCCCGCGGCGAGATGGATCCCGACAACCTGGTAGCGTGCGTGAAGCCGATTATTGACGCACTGCGTTACGCCTGCGTGCTCGTCGACGACAGTCCCAAGCACCTGGTCCTGCAAGTCACCCAGCGGCGTTGCCCGCGCAAGCTGACTCCCCATACCACAATCGAAATTGACCCGTTGCCTGCTACAACCTGAAGGAGATCCCCATGTCCAGCACCCCCGTTACCAACCCGACCACGTTCACGATCACCGATTCCACGGTAGGCTCGGCCAACGTCGTCAGTTTCGATGTTGACTTCGGCCGCGCCACGGGCCAGTACACGCTGACCGCCTCCGTGCCCGTCTCGAGTCTCACCGCCGACCCGTCGAAGAACACCTATACCGGCACGATCGCCTCCCTGAACGAGCAGCTCGGCGCCGGTCAGTGGTTCGTGGCGGCCCGGGCTGTCAACGCCAATGGCGTCTCGCTGGAATCGCCCGAAGCGACATTCCTCATCGTCCCGCCCGCGCCGCCGGCCCCAGAGGGTTTTATTGTCGCTTGATCTGTCGCTTACCGCGATGGATCAGGCGTTACTGCAAATGGTGTAAATGTCCATGAAAGCGAAGGTTGCCTATGCGGATCAACGCCTCGATGCGTGGGCAAGCTGGGTACGGGGAAACCAAACGGCCTGGCCTCCCCGTACCATCCTTGCTCGAATCATCGAGGAGGGACTTTCTGGGGCCGCGCAGGGTGGCTCTGGAGTGATCTCCATGCCCGAGATCGTGGGCCAGACCGATCGCGCTGTAGCGCGCATTGAGCGCGATCTCAGCAAGGTACTGAAAATCTATTACTTGGTGCATGCGGCGAGTGAGCTGAAAGCCGCTCGGTGTCATCTTTCTCGAGCGACATTCTGGCGGCGTGTCGAACGCGGACAGATCGCAGTTTACGACCAGTTGCAGCTTGAGACGGAAATACCCTACTATCAGGCATCCTTGCAGATGGTTTCGCTCTAACCCGCCTTTGTGCGGGTTTTTTCGTTTCTGGAGTTCACCATGAGTGAGTACATCGAGAAGTCCAAGCACGCTGCGGGAACTGCCGCGGTCGAATCTCACTTCAGCGGCAGCAATCAAGGTCGTAAGCTGGGAACAGACCCCATGCTCAAGGCCGCGCCCTACGGCTCGAGCGGCAGGAACAATTCAGCCGGCGATGTGAGCTTCAATGTCCCTGGCCAAAACCTCCCCATGGGCTCTGGCGTCAATCAGATCAAGCCCGACCAGGCCGGCCATACCACGCATCAGGATCCGTTCTCACTGGCTGATGGATTCCCAGGAGGCTGGTTGGGACGTCCTTCCGATTACTCCCTTGAGCTCGTCAGTCGAATCTGCTCACGAATCGCCGATGGAGAATCTCTCAAATCGATCTGTCTGGCAGAGGACATGCCGACTAAATCGAGCGTGTATTTGTGGCTCGCTGCGCACAAAGAATTCTCGGACATGTACACGCGCGCGAAAGAAGACTGCGCTGATACGTTGGCCGACGAAATCCTTGAGATTTCCGATGATGGCAGTAACGACTGGATGGCCAAGAACGATCCAGACAATCCAGGCTGGCAAGTCAACGGCGAGCATATCAATCGCTCGCGGTTGCGCGTCGATAGCCGCAAATGGATTGCGGCGAAACTGAAGCCCAGGAAATACGGTGAAAAGGTTGCGGTTGGCGGCGATGCTGAAGCGCCTCCCATTCGCTATCAGAAGGTAGAGCGGGTTTTGGTCCGTGCGAACCCTCCAGATCGAGACGGCTGAGGTCTTCGAGCCGCTGCTCGCGCCAGCTCGATATAAGGGCGGTTGGGGTGGCCGCGGGAGCGGCAAGAGTCATTTTTTCGGCGGATTGCTGATCGAGGATTGCCTCGCCGAACCCGGAAACTATGGCGAGGGCATGCGCGCCGTCTGTATCCGCGAGATGCAGAAGGATCTGGCCCAGTCCTCCAAACTGCTAATCGAAACCAAGCTAAAGTCTTGTGGACTCGGTGAGCCTGACGGCTTCAAGGTCTTTCGTGATGTGATCGCCACTCCAGGAGATGGAATCATCATTTTCAAGGGAATGAACGACTATACGGCCGATAGCATCAAGTCTCTCGAGGGATTCAAACGTGCCTGGTGGGAGGAAGCGCAGACCGCAACGCTTCATTCGCTGAACCTCTTGCGTCCCACGATTCGAGCCGAAGGCGCTGAGCGTTGGTTCAGTTGGAATCCACGCCGCAAGGTCGATCCGGTCGATGTGATGTTACGCGGGCCAGAGAAGCCCACCGGTTCTGTGGTCGTCGAAGCCAACTGGCGTAGCAATCCTTGGTTCACCGCCGATCTCGAGCAGGAACGTCAAGATTGCCTGCGCCAGCAGCCCGAGCAATACGATTATATCTGGGAAGGCGGCTATATCGTGATCCTGGATGGCGCGTACTACGCGCGCTGCATCCATCAGTCGCGCCAGGCCGGTCGTATCGGGCGTGTATCGATCGATCCGCTAATGACGGTGCGCTTGTTCTTCGACATCGGCGGCAGCGGAGCTCGTGCAGATGCCGTATCAATCTGGGCAGCGCAGTTCATCGGCAAGGAAATCCGCGTGATCGACTACTACGAAGCGGTCGGTCAACCGCTCGCCACTCACTTGGCATGGATGCGCGAGCGCGATTATATCCCGAAGCGCGCGCAGGTCTGGTTGCCTCATGATGGCGAGGCCAACGACAAGGTGTTCGACGTCTCATACGAATCAGCGCTCAAAGCCGCGGGCTATCACGTCGAGGTCGTGCCGAACCAGGGTAAGGGCGCTGCGAAGAAACGCATTGAGGCCGCTCGCCGGCATTTCCCCTCCATATGGTTCAGCGAAGAGCACACGCAAGGTGGCCTTGAGGCGCTCGGCTGGTATCACGAGAAGAAGGATGAGGAGCGCGGCATTGGCTTGGGTCCCGATCATGACTGGTCGAGCCACGCTGCGGACGCCTTCGGGCTGCTATGCGTGTCTGCAGAGCAGATTTTCGTTGAGTCGAACAGTAACTGGAAGAAACCCGTTTCTTACCCCAAGAGAGCGTACGCATGAGTGCCGCGATGTTCGCCAAGATGAAAGAGCTGGAAGCGCGCGTGAAGGCGCTCGAGGATCTCGTGCGTCCTCTTGAAGAGTTGATTCGCCAGGCAAAGGACCACGCTCCGATCGCGTCGCCCAAGATGCTCAAGCTGCCCGAAAAGCCGAAGGCCGCGTGATGCCAGACTTAAGCTCCATTGGCCTGACGAGTCTCGTCCCAGGGACCTCGGGTCAGTACAGCTCTGAGCTGTATCTGGCGCCAGGCGCGACCGATGTCCAGATTCAGGCGGCGATTACCTCCCTTACTGCTCATGGCGGTACACTCAGGTTAGGCAGCGGCGTCTATCCGATTTCCAATCCAGTCTCGCTAGCTTCCGGAGTATCGATTGTTGGCATAGCGCCACAATTGAACTACACGACTAATACCGCCCCGATTCCTGATTCCAACCTCGTCATCGCCAACGGTGGAGGAACTGTCCTACAAGCTGTGGGAAGTACGGGCTGCTTTCAGTGGAACAAAACTGCCTTGGGCGTGCCGGGTAGCGCCAACGCCTTTATACTCACAGGACTTAATAACATTGGCCTAAAGAATCTGTGCTTCACGGGCTTCACCCGGGCAGTGGATGGCGGCAATACTAACAACGCTGCGGCATGGTATAGCGAATTCGAGAATCTCTACATTTCGGGCGGTACAGATTGGGGCTTCTGGATCACCAACTTCCAGCATTGTAAGTTCCGCCGGATTTTCACCTTCTCCTGCGTCAATGGGGGCCAGTTCTACGGCAATGATGTTCCTTCCAGTACCCTGCAGCCTGGCAATAGCGTTTGGGAGGATCTATACAACACTACCCCGGTAACGAACGCCAATCTGTCGCGCGGCATTGTTTATTGGGTGCAGCAAGGGCAGCAGAATGAGGGACTGATCCTCCGCATTCAGTCCAACCGCCTGAACGCCTCTACCGTGACTCAGGCCGCGACGATGACCAATACGTCCGCCAACATCGGCGTGACGGACAGCACAAAGTTCTTACCCAACATGCCGGTGACATTCTCGGCAACCGTCAACGGGTTCTTTCAGAACGAGATTTACTTCGTACTGACCTCGGCCGCCAACGTCATCACGGTAGCTCTTACGGTCGGTGGCGCTGCGGTCGTTGCGACTGGCAATACTGCCGTCAACTGCATCACCCAGGGATTCGCCGCACTCGAATGTGTGGCGCTCGCCGGCGCAGCTATTTCCTCGCATATGTTCAATAACATCGATGTGGAAGCCGGTGGAACTTGTGCAATCGTGGCGCAGAACTTCCAGACTGGAAAATTCGAGATCTCCCAAGTTCCATTGAGCAATCAGTCTACGCAATCGTTCTGTGCTCGTGCCTTGCAGACCACGATTGTCTACGCGCATACGCAGATCAATACCTCATGGGATGGAAATTCAGGCTCGTCCCATCTTTATGGCAGCCGCATGGCTGGATCCGTGGGTGGAGGCGCGGTAGCCCACAACCCACCGGGACTCTATTTCGATGCGGGGTTGAATTACACCGTCATGAACCTGACGGCGAGCGTGTTCGGCTGGAGCAATCAGACTCCAGACACGACGAACATGCTCATCCCGCTCACCGGCATGGTGCAGCAGAGCAAGACCAAGAGCGCTTCTGCCGTGACAGTAGTCGGCGCGGATTCCGGCTGGATCGTCAATCTCCTGACGACCGGCGCCTCGACCTTCACATTGCCCGTGATCAGCTCCACCGTGAAGGGCATGCAGTATATCTTCGTGAATCCCATCGGCACTGGACAGAACCTAGTGGTCTCAGCCGGTGCACAGAATTTCTTCGGTGCCTCCGCAGCGCGCACGAGCATCACTATGACACCGGGCTCAGCTCTGACAGTGCTCGCGGAGAATGACGCGCTTGGCTCGTATTACGCCGTGGGGGCAATGGTAGGTAGCTATGCGGCAGGTACTCTGACGGGTATCACGCCGTAATGGTTCAAGCCTCTTCCAGTGCACCGGATAGCAGTCTGAGCGATGTCCCGCGCTACCAGCCCAAGCCGATGGATGAGACGGCGCTCATCGCGGCCATCGACGATGCAGACAATCGCGCCTACGGCTCGAATCTTTCCAATCTGACCGCGGCTCTCTCGGCCGAGCGCGCACTCAATATAGACCTGTATCTCGGGAAGAACGTCGACCCCGCGCCCGAAGGGCAGTCGAACGTCATCGACCGCTCGGTGTTCGAGACCGTCCAATGGATTCTGCCGAGTCTGTGCAGGATCTTCGCGAATGGGGACGATGTTGTCACGCTGGTGCCTGAGAATCAAACCGACGTCGATCCAGCCAAGCAGGAATCAGCCTATCTCAACTGGCTGGTAACGACCAAACATCCGTGGTTTGAGCTATTCCTGGAATGGTGCACGGACGCGCTCCTCACAAAGAATGCATATTTTCTAGTCTACAAAGACCGTAAACGCTCCGTCGAAATAGAGAAGTACGAAGGGCAGACTAAGGAGGGCGTTTCGTATCTGCTGCAGGATCCGACCTGTCAGCTGATCGATTCTCGCTCGTACGCTGCGCCTGACTTGCCGCCCGATCCCGTCATGGACCCGACAACCGGTCAGCCGATTGTGAACGAAGTCGGGCAGCCGATGACGACGCCGGCAATGCTGTATGACGTGACGATTCGACGAACGGGCGAGGGCAAGGATCTATGCATCCGGGTATTGCCGCCAGAACGCGTCAAGGTCGATCAACGCGCATTTTCCTGGCGCATCGATGACCGTTGTAACTACTTCGAATATTGGGAAGAAACGACGCTCACGGAACTCAGAGAGCAGGGGTTCGACATCCCAACCGATATTGCGGATGACCCAGAGATCTATACTCAGGAAGATTACGCGCGCGACCAATATGGAGAACGACGGTTGGAGCGCTACAAGCCATCCGACCCTTCCATGCGCCGAGTCAAGGCGCGGATGATTTGGATCCGGGTGGACTACGACGGCGATGGTGTGGCGGAGCTGCTGCAAATCCTGCGCGTAGGGCGCCGGATTCTGTATCAAGAAGAAGTCAGCCGTATCCCGGTCGCCTCGGGGGTCGCATGTCCGCTGCCGCACCGCCATTTGGGTATTGCGGTAGCGGACATGGTTTCGGACATCCAACGGATCAAAACCGCGATTCTGCGTCAGGGTCTCGACAATCTCTATCTATCGAACAACCCGCAGAAGGTGCTGAACGAGCAGGCGGTCAACATCGATGATGCACTCATCAGCCGCCCCGGCGGGGTGATTCGCGCTTCCGATATCAATCAGATCCGGTACGAGGCGACGCCGTTTGTGTTCCCGCAGGCGGTCGAGGGCCTCGATTATATGTCGCAGGTCGCGCAGAACCGCACGGGAGTGAACAACGGTTTCTCAGGGGTAGATTCGGCACAGCTCAACAACATCCAGCCCGGTACGGTCAATCAGCTTTCCAGCATGGCGGCGGAGCGCGTGGTGCAGATCGCACGCATTCTGGCATTCGCGATCGAGGACTTGTTTTCCATCGTTCATGAGCAAGTGCTCAAAATGGGGCACAAGCGCGAGACGATGCAGATCGCGGGCAAGTGGGTCGAGGTGGATCCCGGCGCCTGGAGGAAGCGCACCAGTTTCAAGATTGCCGTCGCGTTTGCCGCCGGTAACAAGGACGCCCAAATTGGCCGGCTCATGGCGATTCTGGCCAAGCAGGTCGAGGCGTTCCAGTTGGGTCTCCCGGTCGTGACGCCAGAGAATTACTACGCGACCCTCATGGAGCTCACCAAGGCGGTGGACTTCACCAGTCCAGAACGTTTCTGGACCGATCCAATCAAGATGCCGCCGAAACCACCGCCGCCGCCACCGGAGGGCATCATCAAGGCGCAGATCGAAGCGCAGAGCAATGAGAAGATAAAAGCGGCTGACTTGATCCAACGCGAGACGGAGAGTCAGCGCAAGGCACAAGTCGAGTTGGCTGCGATCAACGCGCATGCGGGGCTGGAGATCGTGCATAGCGCCGTGCAGAAAGGACACGAGCGCGTGATGGAGACCGTCAAAGCCTCGCACGCCGCGATTCAGACGGCGCTGGAGGCGAAATTGACGCCCGGACATCCCAACGCCACGACTTCCGTGGGAGCCGCTGTAAAAGGCGCACATGACGCTCTACAGGCGCTCTTGCCGATGGGCAATGGAGCGGTAGGGGTTCCGCAGCCTGAACCGAAGGCGCCGGGACCATGAGCAGGATATGTGCGAAATGTGGCAACTTGGGCTATCTCCTGCTGTATTACTGCGGAAAGCGAGTTGGCAGAAGCCGTTGTGATGAATGCGTTTACGGTCGTAATTTGCCTCAGGCGGATTTGAGGAAAAGACCATGAACGCGATCGAGCGCGCCAACAAGGCGAAAGCGATCCTCGAATCCCCGCTGTTCGAGGAAGCCTTCGAGACCGTGCGTCAGCGGCTGATTGCCGGCATCGAGGATGCCCCAGTCGCGGCCACTGTCCAGGCGGAAGACTTCCGAAAGTGTCTGAAGCTGCTGCGTTCCGTGCGCCAGCATCTTGAAACCGCGATCAACACCGGCAAGCTCGAGGCATTCAAGCTCGAGGAAGCCGAAAAACGTCGCTCCAACCCATTGCGAGGCCTGTTCCGATGACCGTTGAAGTCGTAGCGCCCGACCAAGCCCCCGTGCAGTCGGTCGAAGACAAGATCCTGAGCCGCCTCGGGCTGCCTTCCCAAGCAGAGGAAGCCGCGGCCAGTGAAACGTCCGACGAGACGCAACAGGCAGATGACGCCTTCGCGGATCTCGAATGGGAAGGTCAGACCCTCAAGGTACCCAAGGGCTTGAAAGAAGCCGTGATGCGCAATGAGGACTATACGAAAAATACTCAGGAACTGTCCGAGCACCGCCGCTCTGTCGATC
>Ga0134128_10005102_pt1 | contig 15955 bp, 18 predicted proteins | sample KB31754_FD_96462 | JGI IMG/M metagenome (GOLD analysis project Ga0134128, IMG submission 96462) | Terrestrial soil microbial communities with excess Nitrogen fertilizer from Kellogg Biological Station, Michigan, USA - KB3-175-4 | ecosystem: Environmental > Terrestrial > Soil > Unclassified ...
CAGGCGGCTGATGTGGGTATCCACGGTGCGGGTGCTGACGTCGCTGGCGAGATTCCACACGTTCTCCAGCAACGCATCGCGGCTGACGATACGGCCTTGCCGACGGAACAGGTAACAGGCCAGCTCGAATTCGCGCTGGGTCAGTTCCACGGGTTCCCCGTTGACGCTGATCACGCGGCGTTGCGCATCGATCCGGTACGGCGGCAACTCCAGCACGTCGCCCGCTTCCGCGTCACCGCGCCGGCGCAGCACCGCCGCGACGCGCGCCAGCAACTCGCCCTGCTTGGGCGGCTTGACCACGTAATCGTCGGCGCCCGCGGCAAGGCCCTCGATGATGTCGGATTCCTCTCCACTGGCGGTGAGGAAGATCACCGGCAACCGGGAATTGGCCGCCTGCCTGATCCAGGCCAGCACGTCCAGTCCCTTGGAGTCGGGCAGGCTGCGGTCCAGCAACACCAGATCGACCGCCTCGTTGCCAAGGCGGCGCCGAAAGTCACTGGCGGAACGGAATACCGCGCATCCGTATCCGGCCTGTTCCAGCCACAACCGCAAAAGCGCGGCTTGGTCGGGATCGTCCTCGACACAACCGATCGTCCACGTCACGGCACTCATTGTCTTCTTCGCGCCCTCAACCGCATGACCCCCTCACGCTGCTGCCGACATCAAACGCCCGTCATCGCAATCCCGCTGCACCAACCTGTCAATCGACCTCGAAGTTGATGCGCATGTTCACCCGCCACTCCTTCACGCCGCCGTCCTTGTCGGTGGAAACCTTGATGTCGTTGATCCAGGCGCCCCTGATGTTCTTGACGGTCTTGCCGGCCTTCTCCAGCCCGTGCCGCACCGCATCCTCGATGCCCTTGGAGGACGATGCACTCAGTTCGATGACCTTGGTGACGGACATGCTGGTTCTCCTTGCTGGCTTTGGAACCCCGATGACTCGAGTGTACACATGTTGTCCAACCGTGACAGATTTCACGCTTTTGTCAAGCCTCATCGCCACGACCAAACCGCTGCAATAGTCGTGCCTGCAACGCGGGCACCGCGGCCAGCACGCTGCGCGTGGCCAGCGACAGCGGGGCGCCGGCCAGGTCCGTGAATACGCCGCCGGCTTCCCGCACGATCACGGCGAGCGCGGCGACGTCCAGGATATTGACGTCGGATTCGACCACGATGTCGAGCGCGCCGCGCGCCAGCAAGTGGTAGTGACAGAAATCGCCGTAACCGCGCGTGCGGTTCACTTCACCGACGAGGCCGCCGAGCGCCTTCCAGCCCGTCGCGTCCTGCGCCAGCGATTTGACGTTGCCGAGCGACAAGGCGGCGTCGCCGACGTGGGTGATCGGGGACACGCGCACGCGCCGACCGTCGAGCCACGCGCCGCCACCGCGCCGCGCCCACATCGTCTCACCGTACAAAGGCGCGTGTGAAACGCCCAGTACCAATTCCTCGCCATGCATCAACGCGATCTGGGTGGAAAAGAACGGCGTGCCCCGCACGAAACTTTTGGTGCCGTCCAGCGGATCGACCAGCCACAGGAACGCGCCCTCGCCTTCGCGGCCGCGCTCCTCGCCCAGGATCGCGTGATCGGGGAAGGCCGCTTTCAAGGCCGAGCGGATGATGTCTTCGGCTTCGCGATCGGCGATGGTGACCGGCGTGGCGTCGGGCTTGATTTCCACCGCCACGCCGCGCCGGAAATGATGCGTGATGCGTTCGCCGGCGGCGCGCGCCGCGGCCAGCGCGACTTCCAGTGCATGCTCGAGGAATGCGGCGTCGGGCGTATCGCTCATGCCACGAAGCTTAGCCGCGCTTGAGCCCGTGCGCGGTGACCGCGATCATGGCGGGATGACCGAAACCGCTTCCCGCAACACGCCACTCGCCGCACGCGATCTCGCGCACGTGTGGCACCCCTGCACCCAGATGCGCGAGCACCCCGCGCAATTGCCCCTGATTCCCATCGTGCGCGGGGATGGCGCATGGCTGGTCGACGCCGACGGCAAGCATTACCTCGACGGCATCAGCTCGTGGTGGAGCAACCTGTTCGGCCATGCCAACCCGCGCATCGCTGCGGCCATCGCCGAACAGGCGGCCCGGCTCAACCACGTGATGCTGGCCGGCTTCACCCACGAACCCGCGCTGCAATTGGCCGAGGAACTGGCGCGGATCGCACCTTCGGGGCTGACCCGGGTGTCGTATGCCAGCGACGGCGCCAGTGCGGTGGAAATCGCGCTGAAGATGAGTTTCCACTTCTGGCGCAATGCGGGACAACCACAACGCACACGCTTCATCGCACTTGCCAATGCTTATCACGGCGAAACGCTCGGCGCGCTGGCGGTCAGCGATCTGCCGCTGTACCGCGAAGTGTATGGTCCGCTGTTGTTCGATCCGATCGTCGCGCCTTCGCCCGACTGGCTGGATGCGGAACCCGGCGAAGGCCACGAAGACGTGGCGCGGCGCCGCCTCGGCGACATGCGGGCGCTGCTGGAACGCCACGCGCAGGCAACCTGCGCGGTGATCGTCGAACCGCTGGTGCAATGTTCGGGCGGCATGCGCATGCACGCGCCGGCGTACCTTACCGGTCTGCGTGCGCTGTGCGACGAGTTCGACGTGCACCTGATCGCCGACGAGATCGCGGTGGGTTTCGGCCGCACCGGCACGCTGTTCGCGTGCGAGCAAGCCGCGATCACGCCCGATTTCCTGTGCCTGTCGAAAGGCCTCACGGGTGGCGCATTGCCGCTATCGGCCGTGTTGTCGACGGATACGGTGTACCAGGCGTTCCTTGGCGACTACGCTGCCAACACCGCCTTCCTGCACTCGCACACCTTCAGCGGCAATCCGATCGCCTGCGCGGCGGCGCTGGCGTCATTGTCGATCTTCCGCGACGAACCGGTGCTGGAACGCAACCGTGCGCTGGCGGCGCATCTGGCCATGCGGCTGGAATCGCTGCGTGGACATCCGCACGTCGCCAACCTGCGCCAGACCGGCTGGATCGCGGCGTTCGACCTGGTCATGGACAAGACTGCACGCAGCGCGTGGCCGGGCGACGAGCGCCGCGGCCTGCGCTTCTACCGGCACGCGCTCGATCAAGGCGTACTGTTGCGTCCGCTGGGCGACACCGTGTATTTCCTGCCGCCCTACTGCATCGGCGAGGCGGACATCGATTTCATGGTGGATGTCGCGCTCGCAGCGGTCGAGGCGGCAACGTAGTACCTGGCAGCCAGGATGGCTCTGCCTTGGCTCGACATCCCGGAATGACTCGCACCATCCATGGCACTCGCGCGATGCGCCGCCTTCGGCCCTCGCGTTTGCAATCCTGCAAACGCCGTCGCGAGGCGATGTGCGGACCCAGTGCCTTGGCAGATCAATTCGTTCCGCAGAAAAGGCGCTGGGTTCCGGCTTTCCTCGTCGCCGGAATGACGAAAAACGGATTGATCAGATAACCGTTGCGGCAAGAACGAAGTCAGGCCTCGTCGAGGCCCTTGGACATGTCCTCGTCCACTTCGGCCGCGGCCCATTCCAGGGCTTCGCGATCGCGGCGTTCGCGCTCGACGCGGTCGATTTCGTCGATGGTCGGCATGTCGATGCTGCGGTCGGCGATTTCGCGCAATGCCAGCACGGTCGGCTTGTCGTTCTCGGGGTTGATGGTGGGTTCGACCCCGTTTTCCAGCTGACGCGCGCGCCGGGTGGCCATCAGGACCAGTTCGAAGCGGTTGTCGACCACCTTCAGGCAGTCTTCCACGGTGATGCGTGCCATGTGAGTTTCCAGTATCGCAAACCTCCAGATTGTAGCAGCCACGCGGCGTTTGTCGATCCCGGGGTTCCGGTCGGCCCTCCGCGCCGCACTGCCCCTGAACGCCGCCGCCCCGAATTTTCACGCTTCAGGTTATTTTTTGGACCGATGCGTTTAGAATTGCGCGCTTGCAACGCCCCTCCCCTGCCCGCATTCAACGCCCGCATGTCACGCTCCCGCCGTTCCCGCATCGCGCATTCGATCGTCGTTGCCGCCCTGGCCGGCGCGCTGGCCGCGTGCGCGGTTGCGCCGCCACGCACCGACGACCCGTTGCAGAACTTCAACCGCAAGATGTTTGCGTTCAACCGGTTCGCGGACAAGGTGGCGATCCGCCCGGCGGCCAAGGCCTACACCAAGGTCACGGGACCGAAGGGACGCGTGCTGATCAGCAACTTCTTCAGCAACCTGCGCACACCCGTCACGATCGTCAACGAGGTGCTGCAGGGTCGGCCGGAGCCCGCGTTGCAATCCACCGGACGCTTCCTGGTCAACACGACGGTCGGCTTTCTCGGTTTCTTCGATCCAGCCAGCGACATGAAGCTGCCCCCGCATCCCACCGATTTCGGGGTGACGCTGGCGCATTGGGGTCTTCCCGAAGGGCCGTACCTGGTGTTGCCGTTCGTCGGCCCGACCACCCTGCGCGACGTGTGGCGATTGCCGGTGGACACCTATTTCGATCCGCTCGGCTGGTACGCGCGCGAACATGACTTCAAATGGCATGCACAGTACCTGCCGTCGATGGCGTATCTCGTGACCCTGCGTGCCAGCGCGTTGCCGATCGATCCGATGATCGACTCGGCCTACGATCCGTATGCGTTCATGCGCGATGCCTACCGGCAGCATCGCCTCTACGAGATCTATTACGGCAATCCGCCGATGGCGGCGATCGAGCAATTGCAGGGCACCACGCCGGACGAGAACGGCGATCAGGATATCGACCGGCTGCTGCAGCAACAACAGCAGTACGAACGGGCCCACGGGATCAACCAGAATGCTGCACCGGCACCGGCCGGCAGCGCCGCAACTCCGGCGCCCGCCGCACCATCGAGTGCGGCCACGCCCGCACCGGCTGCCAGCAGTCCGCCGGCGTCCGCAAGTTCCAGCGACTGAACGGGTCAGCTTGCCGCAGGCTGATCAAGCAGGCCCGCGACGTCGCACACTTCCGCCAACGCACGCAGGCCTTCCGGCCAATGCACCACACCGAGCCGCCGGCCGGCGCGGCTGGTGACCGCGGCCAGTCCCAGCACGCAAGCCAGCCCCGCGCTGTCGGCGCGGGCAACTCCAGCAAGATCAAGCCGCGTCTGCGCACCCGAATGGAGTGCACGGGAACCGTCCGCGAACGCGCGCGCCGCGGTGGCAAACGTCAACGCGCCCGACAGCGCCAGTGTGTCGCGGTCGGGCGTGCCGAGCATCACCCGGTCCGCGTTGGCATCCACGTGCATCATCGCTTCAGTGTCCGCCGTCCTGCTGCTGCAACTGGTCGATGGCACCGGCGCCTTCGCTTTGCAGGCGCTTGATCAGGCCGCCGATGCCTTCCTTTTGGATCTCGGCATCCACCTGGTTGCGGTAGTTGGTGATGTAGGAAATGCCCTCGATGATCACGTCATAGGCTTTCCAGTCGCCGGAGGCGGTCTTGCGGAATGCGTAATCGACCGACAGGTTCTTGCCACTGCTGAGCAGCACCTGGGTGCGCACGATGGTGCGGCGCTGGTCCAGCGGGCCTTGCGCGGGCAATACCTTCACCGAACCGCGCGTGTAGGCGACCAGGCCTTCGGCGTAACGATGCGTCAGCGCGTTGTAGAAGGCGCGCGCGAACGCGACGCGCTGCGCCGGCGTGGCTTCGCGGGCGTGCCGTCCCAACACCAGCAGCGACGCGTAATCCGTGTCGAAATGCGGCAGCACGATGCCGTCGATGATCTTGATGACCTCGTCGGGGTGCTGTTGCAATTCGGCCTGGTGCCCCTGGATCGCCGTGCCGAGCTGGTCGGCGATCGACTGCACGATCTGCTGCGGGGTCTGGTCGGCGGCGGCCAATGCGGGCACGGCGCACGCGGCACCGAAGAGCGTCGCCATCAGCAACAACAAGGATCGCTTCAACATGCATTTCTCCTCAAGCCCCGCGCCTCGCGTGGAGCAAATAGTTCAGGGTTTGCCGGACGGCGGCGGCGCGCTGGATGCGGGCGCCGCACCGGAACTGCTGGATTTCGGGCCGCCGTTGACGAGGAACTTGCCGATCAGGTTTTCGATGCTCATCGCCGATTGGGTAAGCACCATCTCGTCGCCGTTCTTGAGGAACGTGGGCGAGCCGCCCGGCTCGATGCCAACATATTGGTCACCCAGTAAACCGCTGGTGAATATCGCGGCCGAGGAATCGTCCGGGATGTCGTTGTACTGCTTGTCGATCGACATCACTACCAGCGCGTCCATCCGCTGCGGTTCCAACTGGATGGATTGCACGTCGCCGATGCGCACACCCGCGATCTTCACCGGCGCGCGCGCCTTCAACTGGCCGATGTTGTTGAAGCGCGCCTTGAGCGTGTAGCTGTCGCCGCGATGGATATTCGCGACCGACGTGGTCTGGGTCGCGAGGTACGCGAGCGCGGCAAAACCGAGCAGGATGAACAATCCTGTTCCGATGGCGTAGGACGGTCTTGGATTCATCTCAATTCACCCGGGAGGCAGGCCATGGATGGCCGTCGTCGAAGTGGCAATCGCACCCCTTCCAAGGGGAGGGAATCGCCGCGCCAGCGGCGGGGGATGAAATTCAACAGCGGTTCCGTTCGCTTCTGAGGCAAGCGGGCCACTTTTGTTTCGGCAAAAACAGCCAAACCCATTGCGCCGTGCATGCCGGTTTCGGCAACGTCGTGTTGCCGAAACTCCCCTGCGCTTCGCGCCGGTCGCGCGCCGACGCGAGCCGCGTGCATGGTCGATTGAATGGATGATTTCGGTCATGTGAGAAACGCCGTCATCACGAAATCGAACGCGAGGATCACGATCGACGAAAACACCACCGTGCGCGTCGTCGAATACGCGACGCCCTCGCTGGTGGGCGGCGCGGTGTAGCCCTGGAACACCGCGATCAGGCTGACCACGCCACCGAACACCATGCTTTTGTACAGGCCATCCAGGATGTCGCGCTGCAGCGACACCGTGGACGTCATGTTGCCCCAGAAGGTGCCGTTGTCGAGGCCGAGCCAGGTGACGCCGACCAGGTGCCCGCCGAAGATGCCCATGGCATTGAACACGCACGCGAGCAGCGGCATCGCGATGACGCCGGCAAGAAAACGCGGTGAAGCGACGTAGGCCATCGGATCGACCGCCATCATGCCCATCGCGTCGAGCTGGTCGGTCGCGCGCATCAAGCCGATTTCGGCGGTGACTGCGGTGCCCGCGCGGCCGGCCACCAGCAAGGCCGTCACCACCGGGCCCAGTTCGCGGAACAGCGAAAGCGCGACCACGGTACCGAGCGCGGCGGTGCCGCCGAAGATCGACAAGGTGTAATAAAGCTGCAGCGCCAGCACCATGCCGATGAACAAGCCGCAGGTCATCACGATCACGAGGCTCATCGCGCCCACGAACCAGACCTGCCGGCACGTCTCGCGCCAGTAGCGCAGGCTCTTCGGCAGCGCGCCCAGCACCGCAACCAGGAACAGCCCGCAATCACCGACCGAGGCGATGCCCTGCAGGAACCAGTTGCGGCGCAGGTTCGCGTTCACCGCGCACGCTCCGCGAATCCGAGTTCCGTCGCATAGTCCGGCGCCGGATATTGGAACGGCACCGGGCCATCCGCCTCTCCGCCGAAGAACTGCCGCGTCCACGGCGAATCCTGGTGCGCGAGTTCGTCCGGCGCGCCTTGCGCCACCAGCGTGCCGTTGGCGATCAGGTACACGCGGTCGGCCACCTGGCGGATCGCCGCGAGTTCGTGCGCGACCACGATCGAAGTGATGCCGAGCGTGTTGTTGAGCGTCCTGATCAGACGCAGCACCTGGTTCAACGCGATCGGGTCCAGTCCGACGAACGGTTCGTCGTACAGGATCAGCATCGGGTCGAACACGATCGCACGCGCCAGCGCCACGCGCCGCGCCATGCCGCCCGAAAGCTCGGCCGGCATCAACTGCGCCGCGCCGCGCAAACCGACCGCCTGCAATTTGGTCAACACGATGTTGCGCAACAGCTCTTCCGGCAACCGGGCGTGCTGACGCAACGGGAAGGCCACGTTCTCGAACACGCTGAAGTCGGTCAACAATGCCGAGTTCTGGAACAGGAAACCGATGCGCTCGCGCAAGCCGAACAACGCGTGCCGCGAGAGTTTCGGGACATCCTCGCCATCCACGATCACGTTGCCCGCGTCCGGCCGCAGCTGGCCCGTGAGGTGGCGCAACAATGTGGTCTTGCCGGTCCCGGACGGGCCCATGATCGCGGTGATGCTGCCACGCGGCACGTCCAGGTCGAGCCCGTCGAAGATCACCTTGGCACCGATGCGCGTACGCAGGCCGCGCACCTGCACCAGTGCATCGGACGGGGCCTTCTGATTGGCGGGAACGGCATTCATCGCGAAGCGCAAAGCCCGGGGCCGCAAACGCGCTAGGTTAACGGACCCGCGCTGCGCCGCCTAGCGCCGATGCCAAACCGGCAATCGGCGTGCACGCAGCGCCTCGCAGCGGCTGGCTTTACACCGCCAGCAATTGCCCGATCAGATCGGTGTGGCGCGCGACCGGCAGCGCGTGGTCCGCGCGCGCGGCGTGCACGATGTCCTGCAACGCCGCGACCGCGTCGTCGAAATGATCGTTGACCACGATGCAGTCGAACGCATGCGCGTGCGCGATTTCCTCGCGCGAGGCCGCCAGCCTCTTTTCGATCGTCGATTCGCTGTCCGTGGCGCGTGCGCGCAGGCGGCGCTCCAGTTCCGCGCGCGAGGGCGGCAGGATGAAGATCGACACGCATCCCGGCATCGCACGCCGCACCTGTTCGGCGCCTTGCCAGTCGATCTCCAGCAAAACGTCGCGGCCTGTTTCGAGGATCGGTTCGACCGCGCCGCGCGAAGTGCCGTAGTAATTGCCGAACACGTCCGCGTGTTCCAGGAATTCCCCGCGCGCGACCATCCGCTCGAACGCCGCGCGATCCACGAAATGGTATTGCACGCCGTCGATGTCGCCCGGACGCGGCGCGCGCGTGGTGTGCGAAATCGACAGCGCGATGCCGGGCTCGCGCGCCAGCAGCGCATTCACCAGCGTGGACTTCCCGGCGCCCGACGGCGCGGCGACAATGAACAGCTTTCCGGGAACAGGCCTGCCGCTCATTCGAGATTCTGCACCTGCTCGCGCATCTGCTCGATCAGCACTTTCAAATCCACCGCCGCGCGGGTGGCGCGCGGGTCGACCGATTTCGACGCCAGCGTGTTGGTTTCGCGATTGAATTCCTGCATCAGGAAATCCAGCCGCCGCCCGACGGGTTCGTCCAGCGCAAGGATGCGCCGCGCCTCGCTGACGTGGGCGTCGAGGCGGTCGAGTTCCTCGTCCACGTCGACGCGTGAGAGTTGCAGCACCAGTTCCTGTTCGAGCCGCCCCGGATCGGCCGCCTTCGCCAACTCGGCCAGCCTGGCTTCCAGCTTGGCCCGCAAAGCCGCACGGATGTCGGGCAACATCGCGCGCACTTCGGTGACGAGGTGCGCGATCCCATCCAGCCGCTCGCGCAAGCCTTGCGCCAATTTCCCACCTTCCCGCTCACGGCCGGCGATGAATTCGTCCAGCGTGCGCTCGAGCAGTCCTTCCGCACTTTGGGCGAGGCCTTCCTGGTCGAGTTCCGGCTTCACCAAAAGCCCCGGCCAGTCGAGCAGCGCCGCGAAATCGGTGGCGAGTTGCGGAAAATTGTCCTTGAGTGCGCCCGCGACCGTCGCGAGCTGCGCGGCCGTGCGCTCGTCCAGCAGCAGATCCGATGCGGCGGCCGGCGGGCGGTAGCGGAACGTTGCATCCACCTTGCCACGTGACAGGCGCGCCGCGATGCGTTCGCGCAACTTGGGTTCCAGCGTCCGCAATTCGTCGGGCAGGCGCACGCCGGTTTCGAGGAAGCGCGAATTCACCGCACGCACCTCGCACGCCAGCCAGCCTTGCGGCGTGGAAGCTTCCTTGTTCGCGTAAGCGGTCATGCTGCGGATCATGCGGGCATTCCGGATCGTCGTGACAAGCCGCGATGGTAAACTGTCGGGCTTCCAGCGGATACCTTCCCGATGCCTACCCTGCGCCCTTCCGGCCGCGCGCCCGATGTCCTGCGCGCCCTCACCATCGAGCGCCGCTACACCAGGCACGCCGAGGGTTCCGTGCTGATCGGCATGGGCGACACGCGGGTGCTGTGCACCGCCAGCGTCGAGGAACGCATTCCGCCGTGGCTGCGCGGCAAGGGCGAAGGCTGGGTCACCGCCGAATACGGCATGCTGCCGCGCGCAACCAGTGAACGCACCCAGCGTGAAGCCGCCCGCGGCGGCCAGGGGGGGCGCACCATGGAAATCCAGCGCCTGATCGGACGAAGCCTGCGCGCCTGCGTCGACCGCGTGGCATTGGGTGAGCGCGTGATCACGCTCGATTGCGACGTGCTGCAGGCCGATGGCGGCACCCGTTGTGCCGCGATCACCGGTGCCTACGTGGCGCTCGTCGATGCCGTGAATGGGCTGATCCAACGCGGCGCCTTGAAACGCAATCCGATCCATGGCGCGATCGCGGCCATTTCGGTGGGCGTGTTCCAGGGCGTGCCGGTGCTCGACCTCGACTACGCCGAGGATTCCCGTTGCGACACCGACATGAACGTGGTGATGAACGACGGCGGCGGTTTCATCGAATTGCAGGGCACCGCCGAGGGCCACGCGTTCCGCCGCGAGGAACTGGACGCGCTGCTGGCATTGGCGCAGAAAGGCATCGGCGAGTTGATCGCAAGACAGCGCGAGGCGCTCGCGGATGCCGGTTGACGATCCTTGCCGTCATTCCAGGACCGCGCATGTGATGCGCGCACGGAACGCGGAGTCCATTTTCGCTTCGTCCCCGCGCACCATGACCAAAATGGATTCCGGCCTTCGCCGGAATGGCGACATCGTGAGGTTCGGGTGATGCACAGGATCGTCCTTGCCAGCGGCAACACCGGAAAGCTCGTGGAACTGCGCGAGCTGCTGGCCGGAAGCGGCATCGAACTGATCGCGCAATCGGAACTCGGCATCGGCGATGCCGAGGAAACAGGTCTCACGTTCGTCGAAAACGCGATCCTGAAAGCACGCCACGCTGCGCGCGCATCCGGCATGGCCTCGCTGGCGGACGATTCCGGCCTGTGCGTGGACGCGCTGGATGGCGCGCCGGGCCTGTATTCCGCGCGCTATGCGGGCGTGCACGGCGACAACGCCGCCAACAACACGAAACTCCTGCGCGAACTCGAGGGCGCGCCGGGCGCAAAACGCACGGCGCACTTCGTCTGCGTGCTGGCATTGCTGCGCAACGGTGACGACCCCGACCCCCTCATCGCGACCGGCCGCTGGCCGGGCCGCGTGTTGCACGCGCCACGCGGCGAACAGGGTTTCGGCTACGACCCGGTATTCCTCCCCGACGATGGCGGCGGCCTCGGTTCCGCCGAGCTCGACCCCGCGCTGAAGAACCGCATCAGCCATCGCGGACAGGCGCTGGCGGCGCTGCGTGAAATGTTGCCCCCTTCTCCCTCCGGGAGAGGGTGCCCGAAGGGCGAGTGAGGGTACGCGCTTGCGACAACATTTTCGCGACGCCGAACGCTCACGTGAGCCCCCCTCCCGGGGAGAGAGGGGCTCGTTCGTTCCTCCACCCTTGTCGCTGTACATCCACATCCCGTGGTGCGTGAAGAAGTGCCCATACTGCGACTTCAATTCGCACGGGCTGCGCGCCGCGATGCCGGAGCGCGAATACATCGCGGCACTGTTGGCGGACCTGGATGCCGACCTGGTCGATTTCGGCGAGGCCGTCCGCGGGCGCGAAATCACCAGCGTGTTTTTCGGCGGCGGCACGCCCAGCCTGTTCGCGCCGGATTCGATCGCGGCGATCCTGGGCGGCGCCTCCGCACGCATTCCATTCGCGCGTGATTGCGAAATCACGCTGGAAACCAATCCCGGCACGGTCGAGCACGGGCGCTTCGAGGGTTATCTCAAGGCCGGCGTCAACCGGATCAGCTTCGGCGTGCAGAGTTTCGACGACGAGAAACTGCGCGCACTGGGCCGCATCCATTCGTCGAAGGAAGTCGAATCCGCGGTGAAACTTGCGCAGGATGCCGGTTACGCCAACATCAACCTGGATTTGATGTACGCGCTGCCCAACCAGGACCTCGACGGCGCGCTGGCCGACATCGCACGCGCGATTGCGCTTTCGCCCGCGCACATTTCGCATTACCAGTTGACGCTGGAACCCGGCACGCCGTTCGCCAGGCGTCCGCCGCCGCTGCCCGACCACGACGCCGCGTGGGACATGCAGGAGGCATGTCAGGCGCGGCTGGCCGGGGCCGGCTACGCGCAATACGAAGTTTCCGCCTACGCGCGGCGGGGAAGGCGCTGCCGCCACAACCTCAACTACTGGGCATTCGGCGATTACCTCGGCATCGGCGCCGGCGCGCACGGCAAGCTTACGGATGCGGACGCCGTGCGCCGGCGCTGGAAAACCCGCTCGCCCGTCGCCTACCTGCAAAACGCACGCACGCCGCAGCGCATCGGCGGCGATGAAACGGTCGCTGCGGAACAGCTGCCGTTCGAGTTCATGTTGAACGCGTTGCGCCTGAACGACGGCATCTCCATGGACATCTTCCCCGCGCATACCGGCCTGGCCGCCGAGGCGATCGCCGCGCCCTTGCAGGAAGCGCGCGCCAGGGGTTGGCTGGTCGACGACGCCCGACACCTGCAGGCAACACCACTCGGACGGCGTTTCCTCAATGACGTGATCGAAACTTTCCTGCCCGTCGAACCGGAGCGTCCCCATGCCTGAAGCCATCAGGGCCACCTGCCCTTACTGCGGCGAACCCATCGAGCTGCTGGTGGACGAATCGGCAGGCTCCTCCAGCTACATCGAAGATTGCCAGGTGTGCTGCCGCCCCATGCAGGTGGACGTGGAAGTGGATGGCGGGGAGGTTTCCGTGCGGATCCGAACCGGCGACGAGTAGCTTTGCGGCAAGTCCATGGCGCTTTTGCCCCGGCTTGCATAGAATCCCCTGGTTGGGCGGGTGGCGCTGGCAAGGAGCTTGCATCGAGCCTCCATGGGGATTCCATTGAACAAGCAGCCGCACATGCCGACACTTGCCGACCGCAGCGACCTCGCGCCGCGCGCGCGGCACCTGCTCGCGCAACAGATCGCGGAATGCGGCGAGCTGCTGGAACCCTTGCTGCGTGCGGCGCTGGACGACCTGGAACACGAATTGTTCCGCATCGCAGAACAATCTTCGGGCGGCCAGGCCCAGCACGAGGCGATGGAGGCGCTGAAAGAGCTGAAGCGCCTGCGCCCGCGTTTCCATGGCCGCTTCATGGCGCTGCTGGAACAACGCTTCGCCGGCATCGACCGGCCCGCGGCCACGCCTGAAAACGAAGCACGCACGGACGGAGACCTGTCGCTGGTCGATCCGCACGAATTCGACGAGACGATGGCGCTGGACGACCTGTCCACGCGCACCGAACTGCACGCCGGCAACGCGATCTTCGATCTCTGCCATCGTTATGCCGTGCTGGTCGCCGCGCCGCCGCTGGACAACGACGTGCTGCCGTCCGGCCCGACCGCGCTCGCGACGGTGCTGGGCGAAGCCGCGACCGACTTCGGCTTGCAACGTGAACACCGCCTGCTGTTCTATCGCCTGTGCGACCGCCGCCTGTTCGCGGCGGCCGAAGCGTTCTACACGCGATTGAATGACCACCTGAAGCGTTCGGGCATCCTGCCCGACCTGCGCAGCTACTTCCCGCGGCGCGGCGGGTCCGCCGCGCGACCGGCCACGGCCGAAGCGCAGGCGTCCCCTGCGGGCACGAACGAATCCGGGCCGATGGCGCCGGCCATCAACTTCACCGCTCCGGCCGCGCCGCCGATGGGCGAATTGCACGCGCTGCTCGATGCACGCCGGCACGCGCTGAACCCGGACGCCGAAGCCGCCGCGCAATCCGCACAGTTCGCCTCGATGCCGGAACTGCAGGAAGCCTTGTCGGCACTGCAGGCGTTGCCGTCGCGTGGCGCACCGCACCCGGGCGCGCGCCTGAGCGGCGACCTGATGGCGCAACTGCGCCGCGCCTCGCCGGGCAACGCGCTGCAACTGCAGCCCGAGCATCGCGACACGCTGGACCTGGTCGGCCTGCTCTACGACCAGCTGCTCACCGAAACCCGTACCGAGGGCATCGCGCAGCAGTTGCTGGCGAACCTGCAGGTGCCGCTGCTGCGCATCGCGCTGTCGGACAGCAATTTCTTCACCGTGCGCAACCATCCGGCGCGGCGGCTGCTCAACCTGGTGCTGGAAACCGCCAACCTCTGGCTCGACCGCAGCGACGACAAGTTCGACAACGCGCTGAACCAGCGCCTGCAGCGCAGCGTCAAGCGCGTCGTCGAGGACAGCACCGGCGACATGGGCGTCATCGAGAAGGAGGCCGACGATCTCGATACGCACCTCAAGCTGATCTCGCGCCGCGCGGAAATCGCGGAGCGCCGCCAGGTCGAAGCCGCGCAGGGCCGCGACCGCCTGCAGGACGCACGCGCGGCGGCCGCCAAGGCGATCGACGCGCGCCTGTCGAAGCACAAGACCAGTCCGCTCGTGCGCGCGCTGCTGGAAAACGCGTGGGCCGACGCGCTCACCCTCACGCTGCTGCGCGAAGGCGAAAACAGCGAGGCGTATCGCCGCCGGCTGGCCGCGGCCGATCAGTTGCTGGATGCACCGGCCGGGCGCGACAACAACCGACTCGCCGCGGATTTCAACCACGGCCTGACCCAGGTCGGCCTGCAGGCGAACGAAGCCGACCAGATCACCCGCTACGCACTGGAATTGCCGCAGCAACCACCCGCCGCGGGCAGCACGCCAACACCGACCCAGACCGAGTTGCTGATCCGGCTGAAGTCGCGCCACAAGCCTGGCGAAGGCGAAGCCGGACCGACGCAACCCGGCCCGCGCAAGTTGCCGCTGACGTCCAGCGAACGCCGCGCGCTGGATACCCTGAAAGCCCTGCCATTCGGAAGCTGGCTGGAGTTCACCCTCAACCAGCAGGGCCAGAAAGCCGCGCGCAAGCTGGCGTGGTACACGCCGTCCAGCGGCCGCTGCCTGGTGGTCAACGCCCGCGGCACCGCATCGCCCGAACGTACCCTGGAGCAGATCGCGCGGATGATGGCCCGGGGCCAGGTACGTGTCCTTCCGAACCAGGATGGCGGTATGATCGACCGCGCGTGGAACGCACTGATGGCAGGGTTGCGAAAATTCGGCAAGACCAACGAAACCACGGACTCCGCGACATGAACGACGAACGTCGCAGCGCCCCGCGAAAACCGACCGCGGTTCCCATCGAGGTGAGCGACAGCATCAGCGGCGAGAACATCGGCCGCGTCGGCAATCTCTCCCGCACCGGTTTGATGTTGATCTGCCACCGACCATTGCGTGACGATGCCCTCTACCAATTGCGATTCCGGCTGCCCAGCCCGCGCGGCGCGAACGAAGAAATCGAAGCCGGCGTACACACCATGTGGACCGACCAGGCCGCGACCAACGGCTACCAATGGTCAGGCCTCAGGATCATCTCCATCAGCGGCGTCGCCGCGGCCAGCCTCGATCGTTGGCTGGAAGCGAGTGCCGCAGGGACCGGTTGAGCTTGGGTGACCGTCCGCGTTGAGCGTAGTGAGCGAAGCGAACGGAGTCGAAACGTCTTTGTCCTTCGACTTCGGTCTCATCATTGTTCAAGATGAGACCTGCGCCCGGGACGAACGGATTGAAATCGGGTTCTGCCTGGCGTAACCCGATCCTTTGCGTTGCCGCGCGCTTCGCCGCATCATGGCGGTTCCTGATCCGGGCACCGCCTCCATGACCGCTTCGCCGCAGGACAACCTCTCCGCGCTGTATCCCGCGCACCTCGCGGAAATCGAACAACGCAGCGCCGATGCACTGGCCGCGTGCGGCCGCGACACGCTGGTGATCGCCGCCGGACAGCCGCGCGACTGGTTCCTCGAC
>Ga0134128_10005104_pt1 | contig 15950 bp, 12 predicted proteins | sample KB31754_FD_96462 | JGI IMG/M metagenome (GOLD analysis project Ga0134128, IMG submission 96462) | Terrestrial soil microbial communities with excess Nitrogen fertilizer from Kellogg Biological Station, Michigan, USA - KB3-175-4 | ecosystem: Environmental > Terrestrial > Soil > Unclassified ...
AAAATCAGCCTATCAATTATTTCTGCCTGTAGTCCTTCTCGCTTTTCTTGACAATTAAAAAATTTTAGAAAGCCTGTTTTTTGCATCTATTTTCAAAAGAACTTGTCTTGTTCCTTCTGGAACCAGGTCCTGCCAGTCTTTTTCAGTTACTATCATCTCTCGAATATTTGTTCCAGATATTGTATCTCTCTTCAGTAAGGGAATCTCAAAGGTGTTTTTTCCTCTTTTTTTGTACAATGTAAGGGTAAATTCGTCATTTGAAAAGACCACATCATATGGAGGTACGATTGAATCAACATGATAAGTCCACCTTTCATGGTCTCCTGTATCTGGTACAAGAAATATCTTGACACGCTTCAAAGTCTGTGGGTCAAGTGATGAGAGAATCATCTCTTTTCTCTCGTCTGCAGTGAATGGATTTCTTTTTTCATTGTTTTTGTTTGAGCTTCCAATTCCTATCCACAGATTGTCAACCTTTGACAATCCGATCTTTACTGCTTCTAGGTGTCCCTTGTGAAACGGCTGAAACCTGCCAATTAGAAGACCATCCATTGTCGAGATCTTGTTTTGCTTGTTTAAAAAACCATGTCCAAATTGCCTATCCTGATTTTCTAAACTAATTTTTGTTCGAACTTTCTCATGTGATGGATTATTTTACCTAGCCGGACATTAGGATCTTCATTGTTTGAAACAAAGCACACACCATTTAGCAAGTTATAGGCCAGATGAAAAAATTCATTATCTTCAGTTACAAGAACTGCGTTTTTCTCTTCCACCATCTTTTTTATCTGAAGGTCTTCAAGACCACGCCCAAGATATTCAACATCATATCCCTCGTTTACTATTAATTTGATGAACACAGGATCTGAAACACATTCATCAATGATGATTAATGGAATTATCCCTATTTTTAAAATTAGTTCATCATCTGAGATGTTATTATCCTCTTGAAACAATCCATTTTGCATACATCTTACAAAGATACTTCTTTTTTTGTCATGATTTCCATGCCATATCTCTGGTTTTTCAGGTGCACGATATTTTTTCTCATCAGGTTTTATTTCCTCTTTAGGTCTTGCTCCCAATTTTTTAATATCAGTAGGCAAGACTTTGAAAACAAGTTCTTGATGAATTATCTGTTCTTCTTTTTTCTGAAAACAATTCCTGCAAAACAAGTGTCTTACGTTTCCTTCTTCCCATGACATTTTCCAGTCATGGTCAGATTTCTTGCAGCTGTGAACATTAGAAAATTCTTTTTTTATTGGGGGCCTTGTTTTTACCCACTTTGCTGTCTCAATTTTTGGTGGATAAAGTATCCGCCGTGTTTCTTCCAGTGTTTTTAGGAGCCGCTTATTTGGTTTCCTACCCACAAACATAGAAGACGGTTGATGTTTTTATGCTTTTGAACAATTAATGCATTGTCCCATGGATGTCACAGTACAAATAAGATGGCAGAAAGAAAACAATTCTACTACTACACCTACTGTTTACAGGTGTACTCGCTGTGGATATCGTACCTAGCCAATAGAATACGACATGTAAAAGAATTTCAAGACTAAACTGTTGCAGACTTTTACAAGTTTTCACGCGTGTTTAATTTACATAGACTGTAAACCATCAAAAAATTCTTCGACATATTGACATCAAGATTAACCTGAAGAATTCAAGAAAAAAGCAAAAGGCTTTTGTGAAATGCTTCAAAAAGACCCCAACCCATATACAATAATTTAAAGGAGATCATTAATTCAATTGGTTTTTAGATAATAGTGTAAAAAATCACTGCAAAATTTATGAATGGTAGCAGGTTAGCACAGACTGTTGAACAATGATCCCTGTGCAATTGATCTATTCTCGGGATGTGGGGGTATGAGTCTTGGACTAGAGAGATCAGGTTTCAATGTTTTGCTTGCAAATGACATCAATGAGGACGCACTCAAGACATACCAGCATAATTTTCCTAAAGTAAAAATTCTCAAAGGAGATATAAGAAAGATCAATCCAAATGAAATCAAACACCAAATACGTAAAAACAGGGTGGATGTGATAACAGCTGGGCCCCCTTGTCAAGGATTCTCATATGCGGGTGCTAGAGATCCAGATGATCCGAGAAACAAGCTTTTCAGAAATTTAATAAAATTTGTTGAATCTTTCAAGCCAAAGATTTTCGTGATGGAAAACGTACCAGGGTTATTAACAATGCAGGATGGTATTGTAATAAGAAAAATAATATCTGAATTTTCAAAATTAGGGTATCTTGTACATGTAAAGACATTACTAGCATCAGATTACGGAGTGCCTCAGGGAAGAAAGAGAATTTTCATAATAGGCACAAATAAACCAATACCATCAGAAGAGATTTTTCCTAGAAAGTTCAAGAGTAACAGAGTTTCAGCAGCTCAAGCAATTTCCGATCTATCATTTCTTGGCATAAATGAGAAATCTGAAATTTACAGACTAAATCGTTTATCAAAATATCAGAAAAAGATGAGAGGGAGTAACAAAGTTTTGTACAACCACGAATCACCTAACCATTCAAAACGAATACAACGAAGATTTTCAACAATACCTGCAGGACATAATGGCCATGACGTTCTTCAAAGGGTTGGTACAAGTAAACACACGTACATAAAGTTGAACCCAAAAAGATCATGCCACACTATAACCACACTGCCAGAAGATTTTATCCACTATAGTCAAAATAGGATTCCAACAGTTAGGGAGTTAGCAAGAATACAATCATTCCCAGACAACTTTGTGTTCCTAGGACCAAGAACCACTGGAGGTCGTCAAAGAAAACATGGATGTCCTCAATATACTCAGGTAGGCAATGCAGTACCACCACTCATGGCTGAGGCAGTTTTCAAAAATCTTAAGAAAATAATCAAAAAATACTACTAGTTCAAGTCATGCCATGCCCAAACTATTTTGCTGAAAATTAGTCTTGAGACATATTTTTCTTCACAACTTCAATTATTCCATCAGGTGAAAATTTTCCTTGCATACCAATTTCTCTAAAGATGGTATTTACAATCTTTGAATCTACGGTTAATCCAATAAGTTTTCTAAACGAAGGTGCAATATCTTTCAAGGATGAAACTACACGATTGAAATCAATCTGAAATTCTCTCTTAATTTCTTGATACTGTAATGGTTGATGGGTTTTGCTTTTTGCTGTTTGCATCCTTTTCCATGTATAATAGAGATCACCAAATTCTGAAATACGAACTGGAGGAGAATGGGTATTGGAATCTTTGATGATTATTTTTTTATCTGGAAAAATCCTGCGATGCGAAACCTTCTCCAGTCTTTTATGTTTGACAAGTATGTGTTCTGGTTTTTTGTAGAGATATTCAGGAATGGTTTTTAGGAATGCGTTTGCAGAATTGACATTCCTAATCTCACCAAACAGTAGTTTATCACAAATGAGCCCAAATATCCTAGAAGATGGGTCAATTCGTGCAAGGTTACGATAAAGATTCTTCTGCCTTCCAGTGAGTTCTAGGCATCTATGAAGAAGAGGTATGAGGTCATAATCATAGAAATCTTTCTCACGTATGATCTGTGATGAATTACCCATAATTCGTTCATAATGAAATTTAGCGTACCTCAATGCAATTACTCTCAATAGAGAATCAGCATTATTTATGACTCCTGAACGAGCAGCATCAGAATCATCCATTAATGATTCAAACTTTGAGACAAATAGTAGAATTTTGCCAAGGTCATCAGGTGAAGCAAATTTTCCATCGTTGATTTGTTTGCAAACTAGAAAAAAAGATATATTGTTTATCTTGAGTTTTTCAAGATCTTTAGAGTCTACTAAATTTTCCTGAAATTTTAGTGGACAGAATTTTTCAAGTGAATTGACAATTTTCTCCAGATTTTCAGATGTTTTTCTTTTTTCCAGCATATCTAATTCCAGCTTACGCAGTATCGCGCTTGAGGTTAGACCAACCCATTCATGTGCAATTTTTTTCAGGTTTGTAAAAGATTCCAGAAGCATCAACTTTTTTTCCTTGTCCAATAATGAAATCCTATAAGATTCAATGAAAGTCATGATGTTAGTTCTGTTTATCCCATTATCAACAATATTGTGACCCATCGGGCAAATTTTTCCAAGAAATATTCTCTCGTTCATTGTTGCAGATTTTATCAAAACAGATGATGCATTAAAAAATGCAAGTGTTCTCAAAACATTTGGATTTCCACTAATGTTGGAATTTATGGAAAACTGTATGTTGTATTTTTTACCTGACTCTAGACCATGTTTAAGATCTTCAAACGTAATCTTTTTCCCATTAAGTAATAGGGACGACATGGAAGTGAGAACATCTCTCAGAAATTCCAATTTAGTAATGTTTCCCACATCAAAGGTAGGATCATTCCATTTGGCACTAGATGTCACACGCGCCACAAACTCTGCAGCTTTTCGTTCATCCTTAACAGATATTATATGTTCTATCTCATGTACAATGAAAGAGATTGTTTCACCTAGCATTTGTAAGTGATTTGAATCCACGCTAAAATCCACTAAAATTTCTGCTTCATGTTTTTTAGCCAGTTCTTCAACAGAATACGGGGTTATTTCATAGAGTTCTGATCCACATTGATGACAGGTGTCATTCTTACTAATATGGTGTGTCCTAGAAAATTCTCCACTCCCAACTGGTGCAGAATACAATGCAAGATAATCACCGTTGATTCTGAAATAATCATAAAATAATTCTACCTCTGCCTGATCAGATTTGTTGACCCGATTGTTTGTAGGTATAATTGATTTTAGATTTCTATCTTCATGACCTAAATCAGGAATTATGAACCTACCACTGACGATCAACCTCAATTGTTCCTTGAATGTTTCTTTATCCCAACCTGATTCAACGTAATAAGTTACACCATCCATTTCAAGCAAGGAATTTGACAACGAGGTATTAGAATTAGGAAAAACTAATGGAATTATTTTGCTACTAACTTTTTTTCTAGTATTAAGATAAGCTGAAACGTCATAGGTTGAGAGCAATACTGGTTCAATGTGTTGACCAAGAGGAATAATTTGTATAATCCACGGATAGTTTTCCTCAATAGACCAAAACCCTATAGCAAAAACATATCCATCATAATTAAGACTGATTTCATTTTCAATCTTTATGGATTCTACCCCGAACCATTTTTTTACGTCCTTGTTCATAGGACTATTCGCCGATTCTATGATCTGCCGGTCCCTTATCTGAAAAACTAGGTTACCACTGAAATCTTGTATAACTGATGTTTTTACATCAGACGGACCTATTTGAGACCGATACCTGAGACCTGAAATTTTTCCCAATACTGCAAAGTATTGACCCACCTGAAATTTTTTTGACTCATCCCCAGAAGTGGGAATAAATGACATATACCGCATCAGTCGGGAATTATGGATTATTGCAATGTCCCTTATCGTTCTACATAGAAATTTTATTTGGTTTAATATGTCTGGATTTTGCATTTTAGACCAAGATCTGTTCTTTAGTCCCTTGATCCTGTTGAATGCAGCATAAATCTGGACGTTGGTAAGTGTGAGGCCATCAAGTTGAGATAAGTTTCCAATATTTGTTTCTGAACTCTCAAATGAAAAAACTCGTGAAATTTTGGGTGCTAGCAATACGCAACTTGATGCAGTACTACGTTGTCCATAAAACCAAATCCTGTGAAAATGTGTTAATAGTAAGCATTCCACACTTTTATAATTATAGATTAAATTCCCATTTTTCTTCAGTTGTTCAAGGAACTCGGGATATCTCATTTTTATTCTGGCAAGGGTCATTAATCGGTTGTTGAATCGGGAGATTTCTCCATCATCAGCATCAGCACCAATTATTTTTTTGATGAATTCTGTATTTTGGCGATCTTGTTCAGTTTTCAAAGGATCAAGTTCATGGGTTAAAACATATGATACAATTTCATGAAAGTTTTTCCTTATTTCCTTGCTCCAAAGCCATTCACTCAATTTGTAAAGTTGGTATGAGGTTGTTGTACCGGAAGGAGCTGGTGAATCGTGACCTGATTTATACATCACTTAATCTCTATACAGATAGGAATAATTTCTGATACAATCCTCTTACAGGCATTAATTATCACTGGGCTATCAGTAAAAATGCCAAGTTCAAAATTATTAGTTTGACTATTTGACACTATATTGGCAGATGTTATCAACACAGATTTTTCTGAAAGCCACATTTTTGCGTGCGCTATGACCTGTTCCCCACTGAGAAACAAAATCCTTCCGGAATCAAAATGATGTTCAATGATAGTCTTTAGTTTTTTCACTTGATAGCTTGTAGAATCTCTGAGCTTATCATCACTAGTAATTATGGTGAGATATGATTTTTCTACATAGGATTGGTGGAGTAACATTTGAAGAATGTTTACGTCAAGATATGGTGATACAATGTACATCTCTCTCTGACAATCTTCTATCACTTGTTTCTCTGCATCCTCGTTGAGTATCATAACATCTTTGAGATCTAGTGGAATCTTTTTTCTAGGAGGCAGTGTTACTGTGACCCTTGTATTGTATGACTCAATGTCTGGAGATGTTTCCATCACTTTTCCACCCAGAGTCAAGACATGTTTAATCAACGGGTGCAATCCACCATCCTGATCTTTCCTGAGTTTGTTGAGTTCATTCTGGAGATTCTGGTTCTCTTCTGCTTCATACATTGGATTTGGTAGATTTCCTACATACTTCATGAATTCCAATCCAGAGCTATGAAGTGTGAGAGTCTCATTGTCACCCTTTAGAAATCCAAATCTTTTTGCAAGTGCACAGAGTGAAAGCACTTCACTACCACGAATAAGTGGCTGTTTACAAACATCAGCGACTACATCCTTTATTGTAGACTTTCCGCCATGTACAGATCGAAGTATCTCTGCCATTATCAAAAAACGTGACCCAATACCCATGCTCTATAAAACAAACATCAGTTAGTATACATTTTGTAGTTTTCTATTCGATGAATTTAAGCGAGTTTTTTTATAGCTGTACCGGAAAGTATACAAATGCAGAATTTTGTTCCTTCGGATTACGCGGGGGACATGATATTAAAACTCAAATCTAGATTTCATCCCGGTAAACCACACCTATCAACTCTGGGACCACTTCCACCAGAACAGGAAACTGATGATCTGTCACTTAATGAACCAGATGGGGAGGATGAGGTAGAAGAGGTTTCCTCTGGCATGATAAAAGAAGGCATTACATTTCAATTTGTTCCAAATAGAGCATCCTACAGAATTACCGTGGATGATCAGAAAAATTCATCCATATCAAAAATATCATTTTACTTAAGAATATCCGAGGGTTGTGAAGAAGATCTTACTGCAGAAGACGGTAGACCTACTGAATATGTCATATCCAGAGAACAGTTAGAAAAATCTTTTAGACGTTATGACATAATAATTGATTCAGACATTACAACTGGAAATCACGATGTGAACTTATGGATAGATGAAAAAAAAATAAATTTATTGTCAAATGAGTATATTGACAAAATAAAAATTCACAAAAGACAGGACGATTCCATTGAGATAAGAATAACTGATAAGAGTGATCCATTCCTCACAAGGTTTTCAGAGAGAAAATTCCAGCTAGAAAAACAAGATTACATAATATCAATCAACAAGAAAATAACAACAATTGATAATGGTGAAAAAGCCATTGATGTGAAAGTAGTCAACCTAAGTCCTTTGACAAATGAGTCAATCCATCCAATACGATACAAACCAGATGAAGACAAGCCCGGATGGGAAAATAAACCTGAATCAGAAGAGAAATGCCTTGAGAATCTTAAAAATGGAGATCTAAGAGAGTCAGCATTATTTGCTCAATGGTCTCCAAAATTTTTTCAAGTCAATGATGCATCATGGGCAATAGGCGGAAACAACTATGGCAGGCTCATGGAATTCACCATGTCAGAAGAAAACATAGATACCAAAACAAGACCCTATCATGGAAAGCATGGAAAAGATCTGGAAAATGTCATAAACATAGTCTACGATGACTCACAAATTCAGGAGATTAATGGACGGTTTGTGGGCACTATATCATATCATGATCATCTCATATTCAAGGAAAAAATTCCACCCATGACAAAAGGTTCTAGTCCTACAGACCTATTTTCACGTATTGGCTTTTCCAAGATACTTGCTGAAACCCTAGAACAGAAAAAATATGAAAGACTGAAAAAATTTCAGGAAGATGGAATAATAACAATTGATAATGCGATAAAGGAGAATGTCGATAATGCAGTTCTCATTTCAGCAAGAACAGGTAGTGGAAAAACTGAAGCATTTATGATTCCAATATTGAATTATTGCATACAGAAAATTGAAGAAGGTGGAAATGACTCAGGTGTTAAAGCATTAATTTTTTATCCAACAAAAGCACTTGCAAATGATCAAGCTAGTAGAATAATTGGTCTCCTTTATCAAGTAAATAAATTTCTGAAACGAAAAATAACCATAGGTTTGCTTCACGGGGATATTCCAAAAGGCGAGGAAGATCCAAAATATCAGGAATCTCAGATGGAAGGAGTACCTTTTGCATGTCCAAAATGCAATGATGGAACACTTGTACCAAAAAGCATACGGGAAGTATATTGCAGGGATTGTGGAGAAGAACTTGATTTTGTTTTTGCGCTTACGAGAGAACCCATCTATTCTGAGGCTCCAGATATCATAATCACTAATCCTGATACTATACAATTTGACATGATGTTAAAGCCAAGTCATCACGGAATATTTGGAAGAGAGATTCAAGCATGCGCAGACTGCTCAGCAACCTTTTCGTCTATTAACAAAAGAAGTTGTGATTACTGCAAAAAAAAGAATCTCAAAAAAATATTACCACATCCACCGAGATTCATAGTTCTGGATGAAATCCACATGTTCAGTGGTACGTTTGGTATCAACACCTCTTATCTTCTTTCAAGACTAAGGTCTCTTATCAAGAAATATGGCAAGGAATATCATGGTATGACAAACCAAGCGATTACACTGATTGGTTCATCTGCGACAATTTCAAATGCGGGAGATTTTACCCAAGTATTTTTTGATCTTGAACCAAGTCTCATAAGGCAAGTACCTATGGATGACAAGATCAGAGAATCATACTATCTGGATGAACAAGAGGAGGAATTGCACAGACTTCATGTCTTCATTATGCCGTATGCATTTAGACCGATGGCTACCGTAGCAAAGGCTGTTGGATATCTTCAATCCAGAAGAATAAATGGTGAACCACCACTACCCTTTTTGGAAAATCGAGAAACAAGTGAAACACCGTTGCAAGTTCTGGGTTTTGTAAATAACCTGTCTGATTCTACTAGTCTCATTGACATAACTGAGAGAGAATTTCCACATAGCATGGATTTCATAAAAGTAAGTGGTCATACCACAGATTTTGATAAATCACAAAGATCAGGAGCTGAGAAGAAATTCAATAAATCCGAACTTCATGTCATTTATGCTACTCCAACATTAGAGGTAGGTGTAGATTTCCGCAAGGTAGACTGCGTAATAATTTTTGGTTTTCCTTTTTCTTTTAATGAATATGTTCAGAGAATAGGAAGGGGTGGAAGAACAGGTCCTACATTGGTTTTGACAGTCTGTCTACCATGGAAACCAATTGATCACTATTTCTATTCGGATGCTAGAAAGAAGATAAAAGAACAACACAAGAATTTGGAACCCATTCCCATAACCAGAAATAATCCAGATGCCATCCAAAAGCATCTCAGATCATCAATATTTGAAATACTAGCATCTTGGAAAGATTCTGAAAACATGTTTGATGATTTAAGAGAACTCAGTACAGAATTTTCTGCACTTAAGGAAAAAATTATTGAAGAATCAATGTCAAACCTTTCACTCACTCAGGAACAAATGGAGTCTGGTTTGTCAAGCATAAACTCTTTTGTAAAAGAATTAGAGACAGAGTTCAAGAAGTTCTCGGATCTAAACCAAAAGATGTCCATGGGTAAAAAATTCTTTGATCCAGTAAGCGGTTTCAGTGACAAGTATAGACTCACAGACTTAAGAAGCACAGAACCTCCCGTAGCTGTGGAGATATTTTGGGAGGCAATGTCATGACATTGGGTACAAGGCCACTTGGCATGGCAATTCGAAATCTCTATCCACTAGCATATGCCAGTTGGCAGGATGCAATATTCCATGTAAACGGAATAGGCCCATTACCAGGCATACAACCTAATCAAGAGGAAACCCGAAAGATAGACAAGGAGCTAACAAGGAATCCCAAACTTCTCAAGAAAGCATATCTGAAAATAAAAGAAAACATCAGGGAAGATCTACAACAGAAGATAGATGAATGGGAAGAAGATGCAGAAGGTACTCCTGTAACAATAGTAAATGTAACAGTACCTATGAAAATCGACCTCAGGTTAGATACATCACTAGACATAGTATATTGTTCTGGTTGTCACCAGTTAAATCGATTATCAAAAATTGGAAGAAATCCCAGAGGAGGTCTTCCATATCATCATAATTGCACAAAAGGAGGACGATTTAAGCAAGCTCCAATCTTCATCCCAAAACAATCAGGAGGTAAGACAATAGGTGTTACCGGAGAACCAGGAGCAGTAAAGATTGGCAATATCAGTACTCGTCAGATAATGTGTTTTTATCTTGGTCCAGGAGGCACATGCAAGCATCCACAGTCTAAAGACAATAGGTGTGCACCAATTCCAGAAAAACAATTAGCATACTTGAAAATTAACCCGAAAAGACCAATAACTGGCCTAAGAGTAGTAAATGAAAATTGCCCGAAAGAACTTTACGGAATACCAGAAAAGCCACTCCAACCCCCGAGGGTTGGCGCAGGTAAATATTACATGAAACGATTTCCCTCCCCTGGTATTTCAAGTCCCTTGTTTGTTTCCGTAGCAAGTGAAATTTCTGATCACAGTAAAGAAATTGATGAAATTAATTCATACATATCAGAAATCAAGCAGCTTTTGTTTAATAGCAATTATGTGGACATGCAGGAAACAAAGTTTTCCAGAATAAGGGTACTCGAAATGGTCTATGGTGTAAGGATAGGAGGTAGGTATGGCGGGTATACAGAACATTGGATGAGAGGTGGAGAACACAACAATGTAGTAGGAAGAATGCTTAACACGCAAGGATTTGTCATAACCATCAAACCTACAATATATTCAAAAATTGATCAACTCATACAACAGAATCCAGAACTTGCAAAAAAACCAAAACCAAGAGAATACACATTGGAAGTTATTGCCCACACATTAAAACATGCCATGTTAGTACTTGTCCCAAGATTTACAGGATTTGAAGACCAAAAGTTTATGGGCGCATATGATGTTTTAGAGAATCAAGAGGGAGCAAAAGTGTATTTATTCGACAACGAGAACGGAGGCAATGGAGGATTTGCCACCCTCATAAAACAACATGATAGGTTTTCAGAGATGGTGACAGAGGTAGGAAGGAGTCTCATAAATTGTCCTGTAAGAGAATGCAAATATGCTTGTGGAAATTGTCTTTTCCTTAGAAAGTGCGGTAGGGTAAATAGGGAAATTAGTCGAAAACTCTTAAAAAAATCCGAAATTTTTGCTCCCCAGATGTAGTCTAAAAATCAGACAATATTTTAAGAAATTTTTTACGATCTTCCTTCCCTAGTGGAAGTATGATCACTGCGCTGTTAGGATATTTTGCATCAGGGTTTTTTGGAAAGAACTTTAGCTTAAGTTCATCACCTTTTCTTTCAATTTCACATGGGAATCCTGCCAGGATTTCTTTTACCATAAGATAATTCAACATTAAAGTGTCTAATAGTCTTTTATAAAGACATCAGGAATTGTTCAAATCCTACACATGTTCTGTACATCATAACGCTAGCATAATCGTCGCGACCAAAGGTTGAGGGTTTTTTATTATTTCATGTTCCCATACTTGAAATACTTTCCAGTTATCATTTTCAAGTTTTGACATCACTTGTTTTCTCCTATTCTTGTTTGATTCGATTTTTTTAGCCCAAAAATCAGAATTTGTTCGTGGAGGCCTATAACATTTTTCACACCCATGCCAGAAACATCCATCAACAAATACAGCAACCCGTTTCTTTTTATTTGAAATATCAGGTGTTCCAAAAACAGATCGATCATGTATCCTGTATCGTTTACCTTTTGACCAAAGAAGTTTTCTCATGATTAATTCCGGCCGGGTATTTTTACCGCGTATACTTGACATGACTTTGATTCGTTTTTCCCTTGTAAGATTATCAGTCATCTTCACATTGTACATATTTTCTGATAAAATAAATGATCGTGAAATTGGATCAAATCTGAAAAAATGTGCTCCATGTGATTTTTTGATACCCTACAAGCATGAATTAAGATCGATTTAGAGCAAAACAAGATCGAATCGCTAATCAAAAAAACAACTAAACACATCACATGCATAGATGATGTACGTTAGCTACATTAACGAAGCCATCATTAATTAGATTCCAAGATTAAACGAGATAACTATGGAATCAATAAAGATAGACGGTAGTTTTGGAGAGGGCGGCGGACAGATAATTCGAAGTGCAGTTACACTTTCTGCAATCACAGGCAAGCCAGTAGAGATAGAAAATATCCGCAAAAACCGAAAGGTTTCGGGTCTTAGACCACAACATTTGCTCGGAGTAAAAATTTTATCAAAGATCTGTCAAGCTAGAGTAGAAGGTCTCCACGTAAATTCAACTTCGCTAAAGTTTTTTCCCTCACAGGGGCTAGACTTGGATCTGCAAGAAGACATTGGTACTGCAGGCAGTATCTCACTTATTTTACAAGTATTGATTCCCGCTGTCTCACTTATGAGAAACAACTTGAAGTTATCAATTATTGGAGGAACAGATGTTCTCTGGAGTCCCACATTTGATTATACTAGACATGTTTTTTCAGAAGCTATGTCTAGAATTGGAATCAACTTTACCTCAGAGATCAAAAGGCGCGGATATTATCCTAAAGGCGGCGGGATTGTTGAAACACAAATACATCCTTGCAGGAATCCTAGCTTTATTTCACTTCTCAAGAGAGATACCAAAACTGCAAGACTCGTATGTGCATATTCACAAATACCAAGGGAAGCAATAGAAAAAGAAGCTAGTATTGCAAGAGACATTCTTGCAAAGAATGGATTTGATTGTGGTATAACAATCAAGGAAGAAAACGCGCACGATAAGGGATGCTCAATGCTTGTATTTGCTCATGATTCAGATTCTGTTACAGGCTCTGATGGAATATATCACAAGAGCTTGAACGGTCTTGGAGAATCTGTTGCCAAAAGATTCATCGAATCAAACCTTGGTGTAGATCTTAATCTTTCTGACATGCTAGTAGTTCCATTATCACTTGTCAAAGAGACTTCGGTATTCAGAGTAAAGGAAATCACAAAACACTTGGAGACAAATCTTTTTGTTGCTTCAAAGATGACCGGCTGCAGATACGGGATAGGAAAGATAGATGACGGCTTTGAGGTAAGAATCTCAGGAATCTCAGACGCCTGAATGAAGCAGCGCTGCCATCAGTAGTATAACAACAGAAACTATCACTGTCAGTCTGCCAAGCATGATAATCTTTGAGCGTAGTTTTTGTAAATGCTCACCTGAAAGACTTTGTGATTCTATCTTTTTTTCCACCTCTGTTCGAATCAGTCTGACATGTATTGCAAATATGATTATCAGTGTAATTACAAGAATTATCTTGATGAAAAGAACAATGCCATAATTTGTGTCAAGTATCATTGATGGTTTTTCAATTATGCCAACAGAGTTGTAGATTCCAGTCAGGATTAGTACTATGAGAGATGGTACTCCAATAACATTGAATCTGCGTCCTACGCGTATCATTATTGATAGCCTTCCCTCTACAGAATCTGAAAATGTCTTGAGTAATGGAGCAAGAACGATTCCAATGAATATGGAACCTCCAACCCAGATTGATGCTGCAATGAGGTGCGCCCACATGATTAGTGCATTAGCAAGTAACATCATACTATTTGCCTAGTCAACGAATAATATCTATTCGTATCTTATCTATTTTCAGATTCCTTTAGGATTAAGCTAAATTCGGAACAAAATAAGTAAATAAGATTGAATTTGTTGTATCACTACAATATACCTTTTCTCTTATCATCAATTAGGGATACTTCAAAACGAATTAGCAGATGACAACAACTACAGGGGTAAACGACATACTAAACAAATGTCTCATGTCTTCAGGTCTTGAACTTTTAACTGCAAGAACAGTTGCAACATACATCAATTCTCCCTTTGCAATTCATTGTGACAAGTTCATATCAGAAAACGAGAAAGACAGTATAAGCAAATATCAAGAATTATTATTTGAACGTGGGAATGAACATGAAACTCAAACAGTAAAAACAAGATATCCCGAAATGATTCCCATTCAATTTACAACACGTGAAGAGGGTTTTAAACTGGCTCTTGAATCCATGGCCACAGGTTCACCTGTGATGCACGGCATGCCCGTTTTTTATTTGCCAGAGGGACTTTCAGGTACAGTGGACATTCTTGAAAAATCTAATTCCAAGTATTCTGTCTTTGGGAAATATCACTATGTGATCAAAGAGGTAAAACTAGCAAAGAACATAAAAGATGATCACATAATTCAAGGCGCATTCTACAATTACTTGTTAGGAAAAATTCAAGGAACTATACCAGAAACGTTCTATATCATAAATCGTGATGGAGAAGAAATACCATGCCAATATAACGAGTACGAGGGTTTGTTGCTTGAAGCAATTGAAGGTACAAGAAAAATACTGCAAGGTGAACACATTTCACCAACTTACGGTAGCTGTATGTTTCCATGGGAGAGTTATTGTAACAAGATGGCTGAAGAAGCAAACGACATATCACTTGTGCCTGAAATAGGCTTGAAAAAAAAGAGCAAGTTGATCGAACATGGATTCAAGACAGTAAACGATCTTGCTGATGCAGACACTCAGAAACTTATGAAAATCAAAGGCATTGGACCTAAAACTGCACCAAAGTTTGTTTATGCAGCAAAGGCAATCCAATTAAAAAAACCACTCATAAAAGACAGAGAGGCAATAACCTTTCCAAACAACAAGACTGAGATATTTCTTGACTTGGAAGGAACTGATCCCAGCATGGTAGGCGAAGAAATTATTCAGGTAGATTATCTCATTGGTATTCTTGTTAGGACTGATTCAAAGGAAAAATATGTATCATTTGTTGCAGATAGTCTCAAACATGAAAAAGAAATGCTTTTCGAGTTTTTGGATTTCATGAAGAAACAAAAAGACTATGTAATTTATCATTACCATCATTATGAGAAAATTCATTTAAACAAAATGATGGAAAAATATGAGATTGATGAGAAAATAAAAAATTCCATTTTTGAGCATATGATTGACGTCTATAAAATAGCGACCGATTCTGTAGCATTTCCTACATATGGAAATGGATTGAAGTCAGTGGCACGATTTTTAGGTTTTACGTGGCGCCATAAAGAAGTAGATGCGACAGAATCTATTGCAATGTATCTTGATTATATAGCAAATCCAAAGGCGAATAAAGACAAACTCCAATCAATACTAGATTATAATGAGGATGATTGCATTGCAACAAGAGTAATCAAAGACTGGCTAGAAACTGTTCGTACAAGCAACTAAAACTAGTAAATACATTGAACATTTGTTAGAACTACTTGTGAAGAGTTTACACATATTTTTACACTTTATATCAAGTAAAGAAATCTCACGCTAATTTACCAGTGTCTATCTCAAGAAGGTTTTTTAATTGAACAGACCCCGTAGCTTTTAGATTTGATAAGCACGGGCAGACTGGTCATAATAGCATGTTTTGCAGGCCTTGGCGCAATGATGTTGTTCTTTTACCTATA
>Ga0134128_10005105_pt1 | contig 15949 bp, 12 predicted proteins | sample KB31754_FD_96462 | JGI IMG/M metagenome (GOLD analysis project Ga0134128, IMG submission 96462) | Terrestrial soil microbial communities with excess Nitrogen fertilizer from Kellogg Biological Station, Michigan, USA - KB3-175-4 | ecosystem: Environmental > Terrestrial > Soil > Unclassified ...
AGGCTTCGGACGGCCGGGATTTTCAGCGTTGGCTGGGGTTGGTTCGCGACCAGCTCGCCGGCGAGGGGCCGTAGATGCGGGGGCTGGGAATGACCCTGCTGGTCGTCGGTCTCGCGCTTCATGTTGCGCAGGCGTTTTCGCAGGCATCGCAGGCGCCGCAGACTTCACAGGCATCGCGGGTGTCGCAAGGAGCGGAGTTAGCGGAGGCGCCCCCTGCACCGCCGGCGCGGTACTCCGCAGATGAGCTTTATAACCTGGGCAACTCATACGCGCGAGCCGGTAAGGCGGGGCTCGCCGTGCTCAACTATGAGCGTGCCGCGCTGTTGGCTCCGCAGGATGCGGATATCCGTGCAAACCTGGAGTACGTCCGCGCGGCAGCCCATGTACCCGCACAACCTCGCAGCCTGTTGGCTCGGATCGCCGAGGCCGCAAGCCCCGCGTCGGCGGCCTGGCTCGGCGTGTTTGGACTTGCGCTCGCCGGGGTTGGGATGGTCGCGGGAAGGATGACGTCACGATTTCGACTGGTGCGCGCAGGCAGCATCATGGCCGGTGGCGCGCTGGTCGCGTTGACGGTTTCCAACGCCATGCTGCAGTGGCCGCGGATGCACGAGGCAGTCATTCTCGTCAGCCAGACGCAGGCTCGCGTGACCCCCGTACCCATGGGCGACACCGCTTTCGTACTGCCGGAGGCAGAGACCGTGACTCTGACGGCGGAGCATGAAGACTTCGTGCTCGTTCGTACCCGCGACGGGCGCTCCGGGTGGGTGGCACGAGCGAATGTCGGCGCTGTGGTGCCCTTACGAAAGCGGTAACGACGCGCGAGGGATCGCGGCCTTTGGATGTCGATCTCCTGCGCCGGTTGTCGAGGCGGTATGGTGCCGACGCCGCTCGTTTTCTGGAGAGCGTACTCGCGAGTCTCAGTAGAGACTCCGATCCCGGGCGTTTGCGCCACGATTCGCGGCTATTTCCTCGTAGGCACGGTGCGCCTCATCTCGCGCCAACGCACGCTGCGCCTCCTCTCGCGAGGTGTCCGCGCCCGGTTGGGCTATGAGATCGAGCGCTTCGACGACTGACCTCAACAGGACCGCAGCGCCCCAATGGTCGGCCGTAGTGTCGGTCAACGTCGTGACTGCCTTGAGCGCCGTGGCGATGATCGGGTCCAGCTCGCGCGCGGCCGGACGCGTCACACTCATGAGCCTCCAGTTGTGCTGCAGGGCCGTGAGGACCCAGTGAGCCTCGCTTGCGTGCTTGAGCGCAGCCTTGCGGCGTTTCGCCTCTATGCCTGAACCGGCCATATGTCCTTCCGTTGCAGCCGAGCGGCCCCAAGGATAGCGTGCGAAGGCGCTGAAGGAGCAACGACTCGTCCCTGAGTGTCCACTCGTTACCGCATTGACAATCCTCAATGACGATGAGCTCGGGCACGAGGCGCAGCTGGAGCCGTGGGGACGGGCCGTTGCCCGGGTGGACCCCGCAACCAATCGCTCGGCGCCAAGACGGGCCCTCCAGCCAGGCGGCGCTCTCCAGATGCGGTGCTGCATCGGCTCGCATGACACGATGCCTGATGTTGGATTGCAATGTGTGAGCGGACGCTCGCACTCGAGATCCAGAGCGGGCGTCCATGCAGCAAATTCACTCCCACGCGAAGCAATTTCGCACCTGAAATTCCGATCGGATATTTCGACACGGCTGAGGGCGCTTGGGCCAGCGACGGTGTTTGCGGTCGCAGGCTCGATCGCGGCGTACGCCGGGGCGCGGCTCGGGACGAGTCGCCGGGACTCGCCGAGCCGCGCCGGGCGGGCTGCAACGGCGTGAATCAATCCCTGAAAGAAGTAGTGCCGATCGGAACCGTCGAACTCACCGGATCGCAGGCAGCACTTCTTGAAATCTGTGGCCTGACCCGCACGGGCAGGGGTCGGGACGTACGTGATGGCCACGCTTGCTAATGACCCTGCGTGCGGCGCCAACAACGGCAATGGCGTGGAGCTCGGGGTCTAAAGCTACGATCAGACCACCGGCGCGTTTTCCATCAAGAGCAATCTCATCGACAGCAACGGCGGGTGCGGAGTCTGGGATTCCGGAAGCGGCGCCGCCGGAACGCTGCAGCAGAGCGGACACGGGCAGGGCGCCATCCTCACGTTCGCCCCGGCAGATAACAGCAAGCCGCTCACCGTGACCGAGGGAGCCTCCGTTCGGGATTCTACTGCCCAGTTCTGGTATGCTCGCCGCCGCTCCGACGGGTGACCTCTCTACACGGACTCCCACCGGACTGAATAACGAAAACGCCAAGACGGCGGAATAAGTAAACGGACGGGGTCGCTATGGAAACCGGGCGTGGGGCAAGCCATGGGAGGCTTGGACGGAGCACACTCGCAGTGCTCTGCGTGGGGTTCCTGGGAGGGTGCGGCGGCGGCGGTAGCGCACCACAGTCACCAACTGCTCCCCCGGTGACGACGATATCGCTCGCACCTTCCAGCGTTACGACCGGCCAGAGCTCGGTGCTCACATGGTCCTCGACCGGCGCCAGTGAATGCTCGGCCAGCGGTGCCTGGACTGGCAGTGTCGCTACCTCGGGCACTCAGAATGTCTCGCAGGCGACCCCGGGCTCTTACAGCTATGTTGTCACGTGCAGCGGCGCCGGCGGGTCGACCGCCAACTCCGCGGCACTCACCGTGGACGTGCCCGCGCCCGTCGTCTCCATTGCCGTGTCGCCGGCCTCCATCGCGACGGATCACACAGCAACGCTCACTTGGTCGGCATCCAACGCGACCAGTTGCGTGGCAAGCGGTAGTTGGTCCGGACCTCAGGCGGTGTCCGGTTCGACGACAGTCGCGAACTCGACTCCCGGCAGCTACACCTATGCGCTGTCCTGCTCGAACGTGGCGAAATCGGCCAGCAATTCAGCAGTCCTGACGGTCGCGCCTCCCCAGCAATTGAATACCACGCTCACGGCGAGCCAGGGCTCCATCGCAGCCGGTCAAACGATCACGCTCACGTGGTCGTCGGAGGGCGCCGATTCCTGCACCGCATCCGGCGGTTGGACGGGCAAGCTGGCCGCTTCGGGCTCGCAATCAGTCAATGTGGCGAGCGGGATCAATTATTACAATCTGCAATGCGCCAACGCGACCGGTGATGGTAACGCCCAGGTCACGGTGCAAGGCCTGGTGGCCACTGCCACCCTCTCTGCGAATCCAACCACGACAGGCGCCGGTCAGCCCACCACGCTCACTTGGAGCTCGACAGAGGCAAGCTCATGCACGGCTTCCGGCGAGTGGTCCGGCACCCTCGCGAGCTCGGGTTCCCAGGTCGTTACGCCCGGCGCTGTGGGTAACCACGCCTACTCCATCACGTGCGGAAATCCGGGCGCCCCGGCCCAAGCCAACGTGTCGGTCACGGCGTCAATTCCGATCGTAACGTTGTCGGTGTTTCCGAACACTGTCGTCGCAGGCAAGACGGTGACGTTGCGTTGGCAGGGGCAGTACGCCGATACCTGCACCGCATCCGGCGCGTGGAGCGGGTCGCTCTCCGCAAGCGGGTATATGACGGTGACAGCAGGCGCCGCGGGCACAGAGAGCTTCCAGCTCGCGTGTTCGAACGTGGCACGATCAGTTTCCGCAGACGCTTCGGTGACCGTCAATGCAGCGCCGGTCTCGCCACCGGCTACCGCATATCGCATGACCGAGGCCCACGACGGTGTCCTGATCACCTCAAACGGCATTGGTTACCCGACCAGCTCAACGCCCACGTGGACTGTGAACCTTGGCGCACCGGTGTCGTACCCGCTGATTGCGGGAGGCAAGGTTTTCGTTGCGACAGCGAACCCCGACCAGTCATACGGAAACAGGCTCTACGCATTGGACGCGGCAACGGGTGCGACCGTGTGGGGGCCGGTCGCGGTATCGGGCACTTACTTTGGCTCCGGTCTGACATACGACAGCGGCCGTGTATTCATACTCATGTTCGACGGGGCCCTCCGTGCATTCAATGCATCGAACGGGGCGGCGCTGTGGACGACCCAATTGCCGGGCTACTGGTACGAGGCATCGCCCAATGCTTACGGCGGCGAAGTCTTCATCGTTGGCAACGGGGGCCTCACCGCCGTTGACGAGGCCACTGGCAACATACTCTGGACGAACGGCTCGGCGGGCTCGACGGATTGGGATTCACCCGCGATTTCGTCCGAGGGCGCTTACGTGCAGTCCGGGGGCTGCGCGGCCGGCGCCTACCTTCCGTTGACCGGCACTCCCATCTGGCAGGTGCAGAGCCAGTGCAATGGCGGTTGGGGTTACGCATCCATCCTGGGCGACGACATCTTCTTCGGCCGAGCGAGCAGCACGCTCACCCTGTTTGATCCGGCCAGTGGCACTCAAATCGCTCAGCTTGCCTCCCAACTCGCACCGGCGATCACCAGCACTGCGGTGATCGCGCTCAACGCCGGAACGCTTTCCTCCACGCGCCTGTCCGATCGCGTACAAACCTGGACGTTCACCGGTGACGGGCACCTCGTGACGGCACCTGTCGTCGTCAACAACACCGTGCTCATCGGCTCGAGCAGCGGGAACGTCTATGGACTGGATGCCGCTACCGGCACCCAGGTCTGGATGGGTGTATCGCCTCAGCCCATCAGCAACGATAGTGAGAACGGCGGACCGATGCCCCCCTCCGGTCCTGCGGCGGGGGAAAACCTGCTGGTGTTCCTCGCGGGGAACACGGTCGTGGCATGGAAATTCCAGTGAGGCGAACCCGCCACGGCGGGCGGTCTCTCCCCAGGGCACGAGCTTCGAGCAGAGCGTAGGTATTGCTCCTGGGCACCCTGCCTGGCCATTCGCAGACCACCCGGACCTCGGGACTGTGCGCAGAGTGCCGAAGAATTGCATATAGCTGATTTTTAAATGATTTTACGCCTTCCAGCGCGTCAGGAGACCCCTCGCTGGATCCGCCCCGAGCCATCTGGCGGTCGGACGGACGTGCACGGAAGTATTGTGCATTGAGTAAGCCGGATGTCTCCTCCTACTATCTGATCTCGGGAGGCTGCACCTGGCTGGCGGCGCCGGTCGGGGCCATGCGCACTAGACCCAATATAGATCGTCTGACGATGACTCCTCAGTCATGGTTACCAGGCAGGAGTGATATGCGGTTAAGACTTAAGTTGAGGCCCGCTTCGCATGGCATGTTCATCCTTGCGGGAGTCATCATTTTCTCGCAAGCCGCCGTTGCTCAAGACGGGAACGTGGACAGTGAAGCGCTGATCGGCAAGTACTGCGCCGGATGTCACAACCCCGACGACTATGCCGGCGGGGTCGATTTCCAGGGAGCCACTGCCGACAGCATTGCCGAAACGCCGCAAGTCGGTGAGAAGATGATCAAACGCTTGCGCGCCGGCATGATGCCGCCGGTGGGCAAGGAGCGCCCCGACTACGATACGGTGCAGAAGCTGGCGCAGAGTGTCGAGGAGAACATCGACAAGAATGCCGCCACCAAGGGTCCTCATCCGCTGGCGCCCGGCCTGCATCGCCTCAACCGCACCGAGTACAGCAACGCGATCCGCGACCTGTTGGCGCTCGACATCGACGCCGCCAAGTTCCTGCCGTCCGATGACTCCAGCCATGGGTTTGACAACATGGCGGGCACGCTGACCACCTCGCCGGCGTTGATGGAAGCGTATCTGTCGGCGGCTGGCAACATCAGCCGTCTGGCCATGGGCACCGATACGGCGCCGACGCTGGCTGTGTTCGATGCGCCGCACGACACCAGCCAGAACGAATACGTCGAAGGCCTGCCGTTCGGCACGCGCGGCGGCATGCTGATCGAACACGAATTCCCCGCCGATGGCGACTACACGCTGACCGTGAAGGGCATGACCGGTTACTTCACCGCGGTGCTCGGCAACGTGAAAGGCGAACAGTTGGAAGTCACCGTCGATGGCAAACGCGTGTACCTGTACGACTGGGACAAGGAGATCGCCACCAAGCGCAGTGATGGCGGCAAGACGCCGCCCTTGGCCGTCAAGGCCGGCTTGCACCGCATCGGCGTGGCGTTCCTCGCCACCAGCGATCTGCCCGACACCGGAATCAACAGATCGTTCCAGCGTACGATGAACTCGCCCGGCGCGATTTCCGGTTACACGTTCTACCCGCACGTCGGCCAGGTGTTCATCGAGGGTCCGTTCAAGGGCACGGCTGCAGTGGCCACAGAAACGCAAAGCCGACGCGCAATTTTCGAGTGCTACCCGAAGCAAGCCAGCGAGGAAGACCGCTGCGCGCGCAAGATCATCACCACGTTGACCACGAAGGCCTTCCGCCGTCCCGCCAGCGACGCCGACCTCAAGGTCATGACCGCCTTCTACCGCAGCGGACGTGAGCAGGGCGGCAAATTCGACAGCGGCATCGAGGCCGTCATCCAGCGCATCCTGATCGATCCGGATTTCATTTACCGTGCCGAGATCGAGCCGGCCAAAGTGGCCGCAGGCACTCCCTACCGGATCAGCGATCTCGAGCTGGCGTCGCGCCTGTCGTTCTTCCTGTGGAGCAGCATTCCTGACAAGGAGCTGATCAAGCTCGCCTCCGCCAACAAGCTGCACGAGCCGAAAGTCCTGAAGCAGCAGGTCGATCGCATGATCGCCGATCCGCGTTCGCAGGCGCTGGTGCAGAATTTCACCGGCCAGTGGCTGAACATCCGCGGCATCGCCGCCAGCGAGCCGGCCGTGAACCTGTTCCCCGATTTCGACAGCACACTGCGCGATGCGTTCAAGCGCGAGGTCGAGCTGTTCTTCGGCAGCATCATCCAGGAGGACCGCAGCGTGACCGACTTGCTGACGGCGGATTACACCTTCGTCAACGAGCGTCTCGCCAAACACTACGGCATTCCCGACATCTACGGCCCGCAGTTCCGTCGAGTCCACCTGGGTCCCGATCAGGACATGCGCAGGGGCCTCCTGGGCAAGGGTGCGCTGATGACCATTACGTCCGAGGCGGCGCGTACCTCGCCGGTGAAACGTGGCAAATGGTTCCTGCAGACCTTCCTCGGCGTCAGTCCGCCGGATCCGCCGCCTGGCGTGGTCATCAAATTGGACCAGAAAGCCGGTGAAACCCCTAAGACCATGCGGGCGCGCCTGCAGGCCCACAGCACCAACCCGACCTGCGCGACCTGTCACAGGATGTTCGAGCCGTTGGGTCTGGCGATGGAGAACTTCGATCCCGTGGGCAAGTGGCGCACGATTGAAGTGGGCGTCCCGATCGACTCGCTCGGCATCGTCACCGACGGCACCCACGTCCAAGGTATCAAGGGCCTGCGTGACCTCGTGGTACGCAAGCAGGAGATGTTCGTGGAAGTGGTGACCGAAAACCTGCTGACCTATGCCACCGGTCGTGGCCTCGATTACAAGGACATGCCGCTGGTGCGTTCGCTGGTGCACAACGCGGCGCAGGACAACTACAAGTTTTCCTCGCTGATCATGGGTGTGATCCAGAGTCCGGCCTTCACCATGGACATCAAATACGCGCCGGCTTCGCTGACAGCCGCAAATTCGAGTAAGGGAGAGTAGTCCCGTGTTCATTACCAAAAAGCACTTGAACCGACGTACCGTGTTGCGCGGCCTCGGCACCACGCTTGCCCTTCCGCTGCTGGACGCAATGATTCCCGCCATGACGGCGCAGGCGAAGACTGCGGCAAATACGCCGCCGCGTTTCTTCGGCGGGTTCGTGCCGCACGGCGCGGCACCGGGCTACTGGGTTCCCGAGCAAGTCGGCGCATTGCCTGATGAACTGCCGTTCATCTGGAAACCGATGGAGCCGTTCCGCAAACACCTCAATGTTCTGACCGGTCTGCATTCGCGCTCGTCCGAGCCGCCTCCGGGTGAAACAGGTGCCGACCACTGGGTCGCCGCCGCGTTCCTGTGTGCGCAGAAGCCGCGCAAGACCTCCGGCGCCGACGTTTACGCCGGCCAGACCATCGACCAGGTCATCGCCGCCAAGTATGGGCAGGAGACGCTGCTTCCGTCGGTGGAGATCTCGGTGGAAGACCCCGGTTCGGGTTCGAGCAATTGCGGGGAAGGTTACAGTTGCGTCTATACCAATACGATCGCGTGGGCATCGCCGACCAAGCCGTTGCCGATGGAACTGAACCCGCAGGTCGTATTCGAGCGCATGTTCGGCAGCGGGAGCACCGCCGCGCAACGCGAACAGCGCCGCGAGCGCGACCAGAGCATCCTCGATTCGGTCAACGAAAAGCTCAAAGGTATGCGCGCGGAGATCAGTGTGCCGGACCGTGCACGCCTGGATGCTTTCACCGACAACGTGCGCGAAATCGAGCGTCGTATGCAGATCGCCGCCAAAGCGACGACTGCCGCACCGGATAATTTCGCAGTGCCCCCGGGCATTCCGCAGTCGTTCGATCAGCACATCAAGATCATGTTCGACCTGCTGGCGCTCGGCTTCCAGGCCGACATCACCCGCGTCGGCACCATGCTGTTCGCGCGCGATCTCACCGGCCGTGTCTATCCGGAAAGCGAGTCGCCGACGCTGGGTTTCCATGGCGGCTCGCACCACGGTGAGGATCCGCATGCGATCATGCTGCTATCGAAGATCAACCAGTATCACGTGAAGATGCTGGCCTACTTCGTCGAGAAACTGGCTAAAACCAACGATGGCGATGGCTCGCTGCTCGATCATTCGCTGCTGCTGTACGGCAGCAACATGGGCAACTCGAACCAGCACGTGCACTACGACGTGCCACACATCCTGATCGGCGGCAACCACGGCAAACTGCAGGGCGGCCGCCATCTGGCGTACCCGACCAAACAGGTGCCGACCGGGAATCTGCTGTTGAGCATTCTCGCCCAATTCGACATCCACCGTGACAGCTTCGGCGATAGCACCGGACCTCTACCCGGGCTGGTCTGAGGGGATGGGTGAGAAACAGACGTATGCGTAGTTTTGCACTGAAAGCTCTCACTGCCGTGCTGCTCTCGGCGATGGCAGGCGCCGCGTTCGCGCAAGCTGACATTGCCGATGCCGCAAGCAAGGGCAACACAACGGAAGTCGAGCGTCTGCTGAAACGCGGCGCCGACGTGAATGCGCAACAGGCTGATGGGGCCACCGCCCTGCAATGGGCCGCGTATCGCGGTGATGCAAAACTGGCCGAACTGCTGCTGAAGGCCGGCGCCAAACCGGACCTGGCCAACCGCGATGGCGCCACGCCGCTGTGGCTGGCCGCGGCGCGCGGTGATGCCGCCGTAGTAGAAGCATTGCTCAAGGGCGGAGCCGATCCCAACGAACAGCTGCCGCTCGGCCGCCGTCCGCTGATGCTGGCCGCGCGCTCGGGCAGTGTCGATGCCGTGCATGCATTGCTCGAGCACGGCGCCGACGTGAATGCCAGTGAGACCCAACGTGGTACCACGGCGCTGATGCAGGCTGCCGACCAGGGCCACGCCGACGTGCTGAAGGAACTGATCCAGCACGGCGCCAACGTAGCGGCCGTTTCCAAGCCGGTGATGCGCGATGGGCGCACGGCAGCATTGGGCAACTCAGAAGATCCCCGCCGTGCGGTCAGTCAGCAGGCGATCGCGGTGCTGTGCGCGGCGAAACCACCTGATCTGCAACAGGTGAGAATCCAGCGCGAAATGTTGTTTGGAGACATCGCTAAAACCTTGCCTGACGCGGATCTGTGCAAAGGGATTCAACACCGGGGTTTGAGCTTCGTCACCATCGTCGGTGCCGGCGGCAACCACGGGGCTGGTGCGGGTGGGGAAGCGTCTGCTGAGCAGGGGGCGGATGGCAACCAGGTTGTGGGTGCGGATGGCAACCAGCTTGCGGGTGCGTCTGGCAATCCGGTTCCTGCAGCCACGGCTCGTGGCCGCCGTCCCCCCGCGCGTCAACCCGATGGTGGGGCATTGACCGCGCTGGTCTACGCCGCGCGTACCGGCGACATCGATGCCGCGCGCGCGCTGCTGGAGGGCGGTGCCGATGTGAACCAGACGACTCGCTATGGCTGGAGCCCGCTCTTGGCCGCCACCCAGAACGAGAACTACCAAATGGCGAAGTTTCTCATCGAACACGGCGCCAACGTAAATCTGGCCAACAAGGGAGGTTGGACGCCACTGTACCTGGCCGTCGACAACCGCAATATCGAAGGCGGCGACTATCCGGTGCGCACTGCCGACATGGACAGCCTCGCCTATATCACGTACCTGCTCGACAAGGGCGCCAACGTCAATTGGCGCGTCACCGAGAGTACGGAAACGCGCACGGTGTTTACCAATCAATGGTTGAACGAAGAGGGCGCCACGGCGTTCCTGCGTGCGGCGCAGTCAGGCGATCTTGAATTGCTGAAACTGCTGGCCGCGCGGGGTGCCGATCCGAAAATCAATACCAAGCTGGGCGTAACGCCGCTGGCGGCGGCCGCAGGCATCGGCTGGGTGGAAGGCGTTACCAAGGAGCGCTCCCCCGAGGAGACGGTAGAGGTGGTGAAGTACCTGCTGTCGCTCGGCATCGATCCCAACTTCCAGGCCGACACCGGCCGCGTTGCACTGCATGGCGCTGCGCACAAGGGGGCGACTGAGGTGGTGAAAGTGCTGGTGGCCGCCGGCGCCAGGATGGATGTGCGCGATTTCGGCAACACCGACAACCGCGGCAGCCCCCAGCTGGCAACCCACACCTGGTTGCCGATCGATTACGCCGACGGCCTCGTGCGCGTTGGCGTGCAATCGGCGATTGCTCACCCGGAGACCTCCAAGGTGCTGCGTGAGTTGATGCTGAAAGCCGGCCTCAAGCCACCGCCCGAAGGCCGTACGCTCGAATCGCTGTGTATCGTCGATGTGTGCAAACCGGGATACGATCCGGTCAGCATCAACAACTAGGGCCTGTTGAGAGGCCCTGGTCCGCTCGGACAGCACCGGTGGCGTTCCGCCGCGGGCGGTCACCCAGGCGGCTTGCCGTCAGCAACGACGATGGGTTCGCTGAGCGCTCGCCGATAGTCCTCCTCGCCGATCGCATCCACCGACCGCAGCTTCGCCAGCAGCGCGTCGATCAGCGAACGCAGCCCAGGCCCCGGCGTGCCGTGCGCGAATGAACGCTGGTACTTGATCGGCCCGGGGATGATCGCGACCAGGAAGGCCATCTCGGCCGGCGTCAGCGCCTGGGGTTCGCGACCGAAGTAGTGGCGGGCCGCGGGCCGCAGGCCACGCAGGCCCGGCCCCCATTCGATGATGTTCAGGTAGATCTCGAGAATGCGCTCCTTGCCGAGCGCTGACTCGAGCAGGAACGTGATCGCCAGTTCCTGCAGCTTACGACCGACCTGCTTGTCGCGCGACAGGAACAAGTTCTTGGCGAGCTGCTGGGTGATTGTCGATGCGCCCCGCGCGGCGCGGCCGCGCGACCAGTCGGTGAGGAGCGCAGCGGGTAGTTCGCGGAGGTCGATGCCCCGATGTCCGTAGAAGCCTGCGTCTTCGGAAAGCAGCAGAGTGCGCACGAACAGCGGCGGAACGTCGCGCAAGGCGATGAAGTCGGGCGATGCGGGCGAGACGTCGACGGGGCGGTGCGGCTCGGGGCCATCATCGGACCTGAAGATGAAATCGCTGCGCAGGCGCGCGATCGCCGGTGGCATCTGGCGTGGCGGCTTGAAGTTGATCTTCTGGCTCACCGAGAGCGCGGCAGGGTCCGCCGGGCGGCCGCGTACACGCACCTCGATCGTAGCCGAACCCAGATCACCGCCGGGCGCCATTCCCAGGCTTTCGGGCACCGCGAGCCCGGATGTGCCTAGCAGTTGCGCGAAGTCCAGATGCCGCACGCCGAGCGCGAGATCGACAGTCGGATCGGTGTCGAGATTGCGCAGCGCGATCGAGCCCGACAGCGCCGCACCGGCCACGGTCGCGTGGACCTCGGGGATCTCGATCACGCCCTCGGCCCGCCGCCAGGCGCCATCAAATCGCAGGGTCACGTCCGTTGGATCGCCGAGCTGCGGTTCGTCGGCGGCGCTGTCCGCCAGCGCTTCCAACCGCGCGCCGCGCGCGCCCATGTCCACGTGGAAACGGAGCGCATCGGTTCTGACCTGAAGATCCACGCGGCCGTCCGCGATACCACCATCGAGCAGCGGGCGGGCATCGTGCCGCACGTCGAGCAGACGGCCGACGTCGAGCCCACGTGTCTCGACGCTCCACTCGCTGCCCAGCGGCTCCGCCAGCTTGCGGATTGACAGGCCGGCCTGCGGCTCCACCAGCGTGAGCCGGAGGTCTCCGCCGCGAATGCCTGCTACGTCCCAGGCAGTGGCCGGCGAGCTCACCCTGAGCCCTCCTGGGCCCGCGACAGTGGCGGCGCGAACTGCGAGTCGCAGGCGGCCAGGCCACGTGGCTGCGATCCTGTCGGCATGCAGTCGCACTCCATGACCGAGGTCGAGATCGAACCCCTCCAGTCGCAGCAGCGGCCAGACGCCCACGTGTACCCGCCCAATTCGGGCAACTGCGCCATGGCGCATGGCCGCGGACTGGATCCGCGCACGCACCGCGTGCTCGAGCATGGGGCTCAGTAGCAGCACAGCCAGGCTCGCGAGCAGCGCCACGGCGATCGCTCCTAGCCACCAGCGTCGCCCGCGGGTTAGAAACGTAAACATCGATGCAAGGATGCCACAGCCGGATCGCGCGGCGGCTGGTGGATGGGGGACGTCGGGTCGAAGGCGGCCTCGATCAGGCCTGCCTCACCCGGGCCCCTTCGGGTCGTTAATGGAGCGCTGCCGCGAAAATCGAGGATCCGCCGCAGTCATTGATCGACCGGCCTCCTCGCCTCGAAGGTCGCCAGGCGCATCCAGGCCCGCGTGCGGTGCGCAATTCCCGAACTCCCCGAGCAGTGACCAGTTCTTGGACTGTGGGTCGATGTCGACCGCAACGAGATTTCCAGGGCACCCGATTTTGTTCAAGCCCATGCAACGGACACCCGACACTTCCGCATCTACGCGCGCGTGGTGGTGACCAAAGAAGCAGATACGCGGGCGTAAGCGTGCCAACAGGACGTCAAGACCTGCAGCCCCACTGGTGTAGGCGGAGCTGTGGCACCTCCGCTTGAAATGAACGCCTGCAGGAGCGTCGTGCATCAGAACAATGTCAACGCCGGCAGCTGCCAGGAGACGGTCCACCTCATCGCGCGTGTAATGACGCTTCGCATAGCCCTGAAGCTTCCCTGATGGGCGTGTGTAGTCGGACGGTCCATAGCAACCGCCCACCCCACCGACGCGTACGGTTTGACCTCTGCAGTCTGCAAGCACAAACGTGCAGCCGTTCCGGAGATAGACCAAGCCCGGAAGTACCTCCAGTTTCCTTTGCGCGTCCAGCCACGCGAAATCCTCGTGATTCCCCTTGATGAACACGGTGGATCGCGGTACCGAACGTCCCTCAGACAGCCAGTCTGCAAAGTCGCCAGCGCCATCGTGACTTCGAGACGCCCTGTCAATCTTGGCCGGGTCGGGCCACACCCCAAAGTCTCCGACGTGCAGTACCCAATCGAAGCGAATGCCCAGGGAGGCTTCGAAAGCCTGGACGTCATCGTAGAGGCTCACCATGGCCCCGTGAGTGTCGCCAGCCGCACAGATGAACACGCACCCACTCCTGGGCGGCCAGCAGCACCGCCGCCTATCAAAGTTATCGTTCTCGTCCGCATATATATCGTGTGAGTGCGCCGCGCCACTGACAAGCGTCAGTGTCCGCCGGCATCCGCACGAACGGCGAGCACGCTGTCGTAGTCTGAGGAGGAATCAGATGCTCCTGAGTTCCCGTCTTCGCGCTGATCTCCGTGTCAGCACGCCACCGATTCAGAGGGTGGACTGTTTGTGCATGAACTTGCGGGAAATGCCGTATTGCCGACGATCGCGGCGAGAGTAGGATCGCACCCGCCGAAAAGAAGGGTGCTGGCTAGTGGAACGCCAGCGAATCGTCCACGCGAGGACTGACAACGCGTCGGGAATCCTCCGTCCGGTAACTGCAATCTGGCTTGGACACAGCGGGTAAGCCAACGGAGCGGCTGGACAGTCGCGACAGGCCAACTCTCCCTTTGACAGGTATGCCCCTAGGTCTGCTCTTGCTACTCATGCACTTTTTATGGTACATGTACTTTTAAAGGTTCACAATGACCGAGCCGGGTGAAGGCGGTCCGCGGAAGATCCCGCTGGTCTTCTACCGGAGTTCGGCGGGTGTCGAGCCCGTGCTCAAGTGGCTCAAGAGCCTGGCAGCCGATGAGCGAAAGGAGATCGGCCAGGACTTGATGCGTGCGCAGTGGCGATGGCCGGTCGGAATGCCGTTGTGCCGCTTCCTTGGCGGCGGGCTTTGGGAGATTCGCAGCAACCTTCCGGGCCGCACCGCACGAGTGCTGTTCTGCATCAAGGACGGCAGCATCGTGGCCCTACATGGGTTCATCAAGAAGACGCGGAAGACGCCCGCCGCGGATTTGAAGCTGGCCCAGAAGCGGATGGAAGAGGTCATTGCATGAGCAAGAAACGAAATCCAAGCATCGGCAGTAGCCTCGATGATTTCCTCAAGGCGGAAGGCATCTTTGAGGAACTCCAGGTCAAGGCGATCAAGGAGGTCGTCGCCTGGCAGCTCGAGGAAGCAATGAAGAAGCGCAAGGTCTCCAAGGCAGGCTTAGCGAAGATGCTCCGCACGAGCCGCACGCAGGTGAACCGGCTGCTCGACCCGGGCAGCGACGTCACGCTTTCGAGCTTGCAGCGGGCCGCAGCGCTGGTCGGACGGCGCGTAAGGCTGGAGTTGGTTTAGGAGGCGGACACCGAACTGGGCAACTCACCTTCGAGTGGGTTGAGCGGCCATCGCACTTTGCCATCCACTGCCGGAATTCACACCCTACGGGGCGTCGCGCCTGTGCACGAGACGATGGATTGCCTGTGCGCGTTGCGCTATCTCTTCGATGGGCCGACCCGCCTGATAGAGAGCCGTCCCGATCCCGACCGCAGCGGCTCCACTGTCGAGCCAGTGCAACACGTTGCCGGCCTCGATGCCGCCAACCGCCACGATCGGCACGCCGCGAGGCAACACGGCCTGGAGTGCGTTGAGGTGTTTGACTCCGAAGGTGTGGGCGGGAAACAGCTTGAGTACGCTGGCGCCCGCATGCAGGGCGGTGAAAGCCTCGGTGGGGGTGCAGAATCCCGGCAGCGGCATGAGCCCGAGATCGAGCGCGCGACGGATCACGTCCGCGTCCGTATTAGGGGAAACGATCAGCTGTCCACCGGCGGCATGGACCTCGTCCACCTCGGAGCTTCGCAGCACGGTACCAGCGCCAACCACCGCCTGTCCGCTGCAGCATTCCGCCAGCCGCTCGATGCTGCGATAGGGGTCGGGTGAGTTCAGCGGCACTTCGACAATGTCGATACCGGCGCCCACGACGGCGCCGCCAACCGGCGCAGCCTCGGCTGGAGACAGGCCACGCAGGATCGCGATGATCCGGCTTTGCTTCAGTCGTGCTGCGATGTGCTCAACCATCAGTGCAATGCCACCTAGCCGGAGCGCTCGCCGTGGACCGGCACACTGTGCGCCAACAGTGCGTCGGCATCGAGCCCAATGCCCAACCCGGGGGCATCCGGCGGGAAGAGATAGCCGTTGCGCACCTCTGCCGGGTGGCGAGCAACGGCGGCACCGATCGGATTCTTGCCGATCCAGTATTCGCACACCAGGCTGTTTGGCATCGCAACCGCGAGATGCGCGCTCGCAGAGACATGGATCGCGGAGCCGATGCTGACGTGCGGCTGGAAGGCCAGACCGAAGCAGTCGGCGAGCTCTGCGATCCGGCGGCATTCGGTGATGCCGCCGGCGCGGCAGACGTCGGGCTGGACGATGTCTATCGCACGGTTGCGAATCAGCTCGACGGTCTCGTGCCGGGTCATGATCGAGTCCAGCGCGATGGGAATGGCGAGGCCCTGTGCCAGCTCGGCATAGCCCTCCACGTCCTCCGGCGCGATCGGC
>Ga0134128_10005106_pt1 | contig 15941 bp, 13 predicted proteins | sample KB31754_FD_96462 | JGI IMG/M metagenome (GOLD analysis project Ga0134128, IMG submission 96462) | Terrestrial soil microbial communities with excess Nitrogen fertilizer from Kellogg Biological Station, Michigan, USA - KB3-175-4 | ecosystem: Environmental > Terrestrial > Soil > Unclassified ...
CGCCGACGTCGTGGAGGAATGGGCGCAGCTGCAGCCGCAACGCCCGGCGCTGCTCTCGGACGTCACCAGCTTCACCTACGCGGACCTCGCGGGGCGGATCAACCGCTATGCACGCTGGGCGATGCAGATCGGAGTGGGACCCGGCGTTACCGTCTGTCTATTGATGCCGAACCGGCCGGACTATCTCGCCTGTTGGCTCGGCATCACCAGGGTCGGCGGCACCGTGGCGTTGATCAACACGCGCCTCGTCGGCCGCTCGCTCGCCCACTGCATCGAGGTGGCGTCCGCCGACCACGTCGTCCTCGCCGCCGAGTGCGCGGAGGCGTTCTCGACGGCGCGCCCCCATTTATCGCGCGTGCCGCGGGTTTGGGCCCTCGGTGGCTGCGACCTGGGAGCCGATCTCGAGACGGCGCTGGCCGAACAGGATCCGCGGACGCTCGCCGTGTCCGAGCGCAGGGCAGTTGGAATCGACGACCGGGCACTCCTCATCTACACCTCGGGCACAACCGGGTTGCCGAAGGCGGCGAACGTCAGCCATCGACGCATCCTATCCTGGGGCGGCTGGTTCGCCGGACTGACCGAGGCTTCCGTCGACGACCGTCTCTATGACTGCCTGCCGCTGTATCATTCGGTCGGCGGCGTCGTCGCGCCGTGCAGCATGCTCCGTGCAGGTGGCTCGGTCGTGATCGCTGAGAAGTTTTCGGCAAGCGCATTCTGGAACGCTGTCGTGCGGTTCGACTGCACCATCTTTCAGTACATTGGCGAGCTCTGCCGCTACCTGTTGCGGGAACCCGCTCCGGAAACCGGACATCGGCTACGCCTCGCGGTCGGCAATGGACTGCGTGCCGACATCTGGGAGAGGTTCACGGAGCGCTTCTCGATTCCCCGGGTCCTCGAATTCTACGCGGCAACCGAAGGCAATTTTTCGCTTTTCAACGTCGAGGGAAAGCCGGGCGCGATCGGCCGGATACCTCCGCTTCTGGCGCATCGCTTCCCCGCCGCGATCGTGAAGGTCGATTGTGTTGATGGTCGTCCGGCGCGCGGCTGGGACGGGCTCTGCATTCCCTGCGGCGTCGGCGAGGTCGGGCACGCGATCGGACGTATCGGAACCAGCGAGGACGGCGGCGGCGCGTTCGAGGGTTATACCGACAGGGCGGAGACCGACAGGAAGATCCTGCGCAACGTGTTCGTGGAAGGCGACGCCTGGTTCGCCACCGGCGACTTGATGCGGCGCGACGATCAAGGCTACTTCCATTTTGTCGATCGGGTCGGCGACACGTTCCGCTGGAAGGGCGAGAACGTAGCGACCGGCGAGGTGAGCGACGCGATCCGGAACTGTCCCGGCGTCGTCGACGCCGCGACTTACGGCGTCACCGTTCCCGGCTGCGACGGGCGCGCCGGCATGGCCGCGCTGGTGACGGAGGAGGGGTTCGATCCTGCGGTCCTTGCCAAGCACCTAGGCCGGCGGCTGCCGCCCTATGCCATCCCGGTCTTCCTTCGGCTGTGTCGCACGCTCGACGCCACCGAGACCTTCAAGCAACAGAAACAGCGATTGGTACGGGAAGGATTCGATCTCTCGATCGCGGACGATCCGGTGTTTTTGCGCCATCCCGCAGACGGCCTATACCGGCCGCTCGATGCAGCCGTCCGCGCCCGCATCGCAGACGGTGGAATCAAGTTTTAGAACGCAAGGATTAGGACGCAAGGTCGAAACGCAAGCGTTTCTTCGAAGAATGAGGTGTTCCGATGTCGGTCAGATCACGGATTTTCGTCGCCATGCAGCAAATCGCCAAAGAGCAGAAGGTCACCTTGCCGCCGCTCGACGACGAGCTCTCGCTGCACGAGACCGGATTTGATTCGTTGGCCTTTGCGATCCTGGTTGCGCGGCTGGAGGATGATCTCGGCGTCGATCCGTTCACGATCTCCGAAGACGGCACTTTCCCGTCGACGATCGGCGAGTTTGTCAGAGCCTACGAGAATGTTCCCGCGTGAGATCTGCGCGCTGCGCGACTATCTCGGGCCGGAGCCGCGTGGCCGCACGCTGTCCGATGTCCGCGACAAGGCATCACTGACCGGTCTGTCCAGTTTCGGCTCGCTGGCTGGCCCCGTGCGCAAGATGTCAGGCCGTTCCGTCCTGATCGCTACGTCGAGGCAACTTCTGGCCGCGCTCGCGATGATCGAACTCGACGGCGTGGCCCGTCGCATGCTGCTCTGTCCGCCGGATCTGGAACCGGATCGCCTTCCAGTCCTGCTTGATAACGCCGAGATCGATACGATCGTCACTGACCGTCCGATGCACGGGTTCGACACCCGCAAATATCTGGTCGTCAGCGTCGGTCTGCCGGCCGAGCGGGCCGCCGCTCCTTCCGTCAGCGAGCAGGCGACCGAATGGCTGATGCTGACCTCGGGCACGTCCGGACTGCCAAAGATCGTCCGGCACACATTCGACGGGCTCGCCGGCGCGATCATCGCCGAAGGAGCCGCGCGGCATCCGAACGCGACCTGGGCTACCTTCTATGATATCCGCCGCTACGGCGGGCTTCAGATATTCCTGCGCGCGGTGATCGGCGGCGGGTCGCTGCTGCTGTCGGAATCGGGAGAGTCGCTCGCCGAGCATGTGGCGCGGCTGCGTGCCGGTGGTGTCACCCATATTTCGGGGACGCCATCGCACTGGCGCAAGCTTCTGATGAGCGGGGCGGCCCACGGGTTCTCGCCGCGCTACGTCCGCCTGTCCGGCGAGATTGCCGATCAGGCGGTGCTCGACGGGCTGGCGAAGATGTTCCCGCAAGCCTCGATCGGCCACGCTTATGCCTCGACGGAAGCCGGCGTCGGTTTCTCGGTGGACGACGGACGCGAGGGCTTTCCAGCCTGCCTGATCGGGCAAAATCGCGAGGGCGTCGAGATGAAGCTTGTCGACGGATCCCTGCGAATCCGTTCACTGCGCACGGCACGCGCCTATGTCGGTGTCGCGGCTCCGCCGTTGGTTGACGCGGACGGTTTCGTAGATACCGGCGATATGGTCGAGCTGCGCTCCGATCGCTACCACTTCGTCGGCAGGCGCGGCGGCATCATCAACATCGGCGGGCTGAAGGTGCATCCCGAGGAGATCGAAACCACGATCAATCGGCATGTTGCAGTCAGGATGTCGCGTGCGCGCGCCCGCAAGAGCCCGATTACCGGCTCCATCGTGGTCGCCGACATCGTGCTGGCCGACGGCACGCCGGCGGACCGCCAGGAGACGATCCGAAGTGAAATCCTGGCCGGTTGCAAGGCGATGCTGGCGGCGCACAAGGTGCCCGCCGTGATCCGCTTCGTCGAGCGGCTCGACGTCACCGCGGCAGGGAAACTGGCGCGTGCTGATGCCTAATGTCATCGTCACCGGCGGCAGCCGCGGCATTGGCCTTGCAATTGCGCGCCAGCTCGCCATATCCGGTCGCTACAATGTCATCGCGGTTGCCGTCACGAGAGTCACCGGTGCCATGCTGACGGTTGACGCCAGCTATACCGCATGACCGCGGCGGCGGGCATATGCTGCTGTTCAACGCGAGCACACTTTTTGAGAAGCGACCCGGCAGTCGACTAGCCCGCCTGGGTATCTGCTTCGCGCTGGCAATGCGTGGCGCGCGCTCAAGCCACGACGTTCTCCACCTGATCGTGGACCGAGATCGCCCTTGAGGTCGCCCTTGCGCGCTCTCGCTCCAGAGCTTGCATGCCATTGCGGTGCAGCCATAGAAGTCCAACGGCGAGCTGTCGCAGGTCATTTCTGCTTGGACCGACCGGAAGCCGTCTGGCACGACGCAGGGCATCGGCAGCTTGTGTTTCCAAGGGAGACAAGTTTCCCTCCATGAGCCTGTGAGCGCCGGCAGCAGGAGCGGCCGCCCATGCTGCCGGGAGCAAGAGCCAAGCGGCTCTCTATTTACGAGACCGGATCGCGGCCTCGGCCCTCAAGTCGGCATCTTTGCGAATGAGACGCTCGATACGAGGCAGCTCGGCGTGATTTGCTTCCGCGACCAAGGCTACCGGCTCGCTGATTTGCTCGGTCTGTGAGCTCAGTCCGATTGCACTTGGTATCCGACCCGCGATGGCGGGAGACAATGGCGGTGCAAGGGCGCCGGTCGGCCCCGACAGGCATCCGTTGTTCATCCCCCAGATCGCTGCTTGCGTGCGATTATGGACGCGAATCTTGCGAAGGATTGCCTTGACATGCACCTTCACGGTGGCCTCGGCGATATCCATTTTTCTCGCAATGCACTTGTTCGAGGCGCCTTCAATAAGGCAGCGTAGAATCAACTTTTCTCGAGGTGAAAGCTGTGGCGCCGGGTCGTCAATTTCCGTCATAAGAATCTTCTGCTTGTCGTCCTCGTTGGGGCTGTCGTCGCGCAACTGATGCCGCTCGGGGCCGAACACATACGAAACAAATGCGGGCGGCAGGACTGTTTCGCCCATCATCACCAATTCCAGGGACCTGAGGAATGCATCGCAGGTCATGACGTCGACGAAGCAGCCGTTGGCCCCCGCGCGAAACGCCGTGACCAACTCCTCCGGGCGATAGCGGTCTGCCACGATCACTATTCGTCCATTCGGATAGCTGTTCCTGAAAAACTCGATCTGTCCGGCCGCGAAACCAAAATCATCGTCGGTATGGACAATCAGAAACAGAGGGGTGTCCGCTTGTACTCGAGCGGGCAATTCATCGGCGGATGCTATTGAAGCTATGATGCGAAAATTTGCTGAGTGGAGAATCTTGGCAATGCCGTCTCTAAGCAAACTACTTTTTCCAATTATTGTGGTCGCAAACGAATGACGCTTACTCATGGGTACTCTCCCAGCCTGGTACAAAACTGCACACTTTTCCGGCGGGTGACCTCCAATTTGTCACCCGTCCTGTCGATTTTCTGGCGAACTAGGGATTGTTTTGTTGTTGGTATGCTAACGGTGATGCGGCTTCAAAAGGCAACTCTCCCCTTTATGGCAATAGCTTTGTTGATCATCAGTTTTTGAAAAAATCACTGTAGTCGTTACCATTTGAGTAACACTAAAGCTAAATCCATGATATCTCTATATATCTTTCGATATAGCCCGGCCGGTGCTTCAGGGCTCTCGCTATTAACTCCAAGTAGACGCTGTAGGAACCCTTGCTATTAACTCCAAGTAGATAGTGTAAGATTGGGAAGACTAGGAAGATTAGAATGTAGTCGGGCTTGGGCGAGCTCAACTTTAAATACAACCGGCTGGGATTTCGGGGCAGAAATGCGAAGATTATATGGACTATATCCGCATTGTGATTGCACACCCACATCCAGTGATCGTGCGAGGCTTGAGCAGTGTGCTCGAGGCGCAGCGCGAATTCAAGATTGTGGCACGTTGTACTGACGTTGCCAGTTGCATCGAGGCGATCCGGCAGTTCAGGCCGCAAATTACCATAGCGGGCATCTCCATGCCTGGCATCGGCGGGTTGGAGATTCTCGCCTTTGCAAATTCCGAAAGCACGTCTACCCGGGTGGTTCTTTTTGCCACCGCCGTCGAGGAGCGCGATCTGCAGACGTTGGCAGGCGCGGGAGCCTGCGCTGTCGTCCCCCAGGACGTGGACCTTGATATCCTCGTGCAGGTCGTGCGGCAGGTTGCAGGTGGTCAAACGTTGCGCTCACCCGATCCGGGCGCGTTTGAGGAACAACAGGCGGTCGTGGAGAAGGTTGCGCCGTCACTGACGGACCGCGAGCGACAGATCATGCGTTTGGTATCTGAAGGGCTGTCGAACAAGGAAATCGGGCGTCGCCTGAATCTTACCGACGGCACGATCAAAGTTCACCTTCATCATATCTTTGAAAAGCTCGAGGTCACGAACCGAACGGCACTCGCTGCCTTCGCCATGTCGCAGGACGATCGTTCAAGCTTTTCTGTCGACGATTGAGGCTCCCGGCAACTGCTCGCTTGAGCAAGTGAACGGCCCCGCCGTTTACCGGACACGGCGGGGCCGCATGCCGCCGAACCAGGGGGGGTCGTTGTTGGAGGTCCGGGAGGCGTTACCGAGTTTACTTTCGAGGCGCGCCCGACGCGAGCGCGCGACAGAGGTACTCAAGCAAACCCGCTCATGCCTGTGATTGCCTGTGCGCGTTCAAGTCAGGACAAGTCCTCTTCCAGCGGTCGCGGTCACGGCTGGCCGTGACTGAAATAGGCGGGGCGGCGGGAGCCGCCGACGGCCATCATCGGCGCAGCGATCGGCGCTTACGAACCGGGGTATTGTGATCGTCCCAAATTTGGCAGTGAGGAAAGTGGCACTCAGCGTTTTGAGTGTCGCGACAATGATAGGCATCTTCCATGCTGCAGGGCTTCGTTGTTGGCGGACTGGCTGACTGCTCGTGCATCGCATCGGCGAGCCAGCGCATGACCTCTTCGGCGAAGAGATCAACCTGAATCGGCGTCTCGTCGAGCAAAATATCATACCGCATCGCGACGCCTTTTTGCCAACCCGCAAGTTGCACCCTGATGCGTCTGCCGCGGTGCGACACATCAAGGATCGGTTTGATCGCCATCGCCGTCATCCTGTTGGAGGATCCGATGCTTGCGATCGGCAAGTACGAGGACCCGCCGATGATTTAGACCCAAGCGCCGGGCCTTCCCGCCAGAATGCTCTGGAGCTTGCAGTCATCATGCTACAACACGCTGAGCCATAGGAGCAAACAGCGGGTAGATGCCGGGTCGCGGCCTTGAATCGGCATCCTATCGTCGGAGGTAATCCCTTCGCATCGCGCCTCCGTCGGGCGCCGCCTCGACTGCTCGCGCGTCACAGGCTTGCTCATCTCCAAACTGCGAAAGGAGAGCAACACGGTTGGCCGGCGCATTGAGCGTACTATCCGAGAATTAATTTATCATGACGGCTGAACGTCCGCAGCCGGCTTCCGATACGTTACGTCGGCAAGGCCTCATGTGATGCAGGCAGCCGTTCCTCATAGACATCTGAGTTGAGGTCGGAAGCCCCTCCGCAGAACACCCGTTGATGAGGGAGATTGCGAGACCCGATGCGTCATGGCTCGAACTTCCCAAAGACTCCAATTCGGCCTTCTCATCGTGCCTGACAACAAGCCTGTTGGCGGTCTGGCTTTTCTACCTTGAGTGTGAGTGCAAGTGAGTTGCTAGAGCTACGCTAGAGTTTTTTCTTTCTCATCGCGATCGCTGCTAATCCGAAATGGGTAGGCGAAGGGTCCTCCTTGCGAGGAATAGGATTCGTTGGCTCGGGAAGCCTATGATGCGCCACCAGATTGGGCCATCACGATATGCGACAGGTGGTCGAGAATGCACTCGGAGATCTTCAAGTCGTCATTCTCAATGATGACGTCGACGTTGATTGTCAAATCGACGGAGAAGCAGTTGAGGCACGGCTTGGTCAGATTCCGGTCATAGGCAAGTTCGCATGGAGACGACCTGCGCGTCTATGGATCGGCGCGGCTCTCCTCGCGACGGCGTGGGCATCCGAAGTCCGAGGCTCTTCCGAGGCAGCGTACCCGCAGGCAGATGCACGCGCCCATGCGCAACCCGAGATATCCGCTTCCGAGCCCGGATTTCGAGATCCTATTGGCGCTTTCGGCGCCGAAAGCGCGCCATCGAGCGGGTTGACCGCCAAATCGGTGCGGCTCGCGCAAGCGGCCCCGGATAATCCGGAAGACTTGCAGAAGGCACTCGAGCAGGAGCACAACAGGGCCGAACTGCTGGCCCGCGAACTCACGATCCATCGGCACCTCGAGATGCTGCTGACGTTGAAGCGGGCCCGTATCGAAGGGGCTAGCTCCAAGCAACGGTCGGAGAGTGAACGCACCCAATTGCAGGAAGACCTGCAGCAGGAGCGCACGCGCCTGAAGCAGGCAGCCGAGCGCGGCGCCACAGAGCTGTGCAAGGTATTGTCCGGTAGCCAATCAGAGCGGCCGGCTGGGGCAACCGATCTCGTCGCGCTGCAGACGTCGCTACAACAGGAGCACGAGCGGAGCGAGCGCCTGAAGCAGGATCTTGCGACGGCGCGCCGCGATGTCGCGACGCAGACAGCGTTGGCGTCCAAGGCGAGCGACGAAGCCAGTCAAGCGAAGGGGCAGGCGGAAAAAAATGCGGCCGAGCTGACAAAGTCCTTGCAGCAGGAACGAGAGCGGTCGGCGCAGCTCGAAAAGGATCTCGGGGCGGCGCGCCGCGATGTCGCGACGCAGACGGCGTTGGCGTCCAAGGCGAACGAGAAAGCCAGCCAAGCGAAGGGGCAGGCGGAAAGCGATGCGGCCGCGCTGAGAAAGTCCTTGCAGCAGGAACGTGAGCGCGCAGCGCAACTGGACAAGGATTTGGCGGCTGCCCGAAGTGATGCCAAGACGGCGCAGGCATCCAACGCGAGTCCGGATGCCGCAAAGTTGAAGCAGGTCGCCGATACGCGTTCCGCCGGACTGAAGGAAGCGCTGCAGAAGGAGCATGAGAGGGCCGAGGCGTTGGCAAGAGACCTGTCGACGGCGCGTGCCGCCGTCTACGCGTACGAAGCCCAGGCAGGTAAAGCCAGCGATCAGGTTGCGGAGGCCAAGCAGGCAGGCGAGGACAGCGTGACGGACCTGCGGAAATCCCTGCAGCAGGAGCAAGCTCGTACTGCGCGGCTGGAACAGGATCTCGCCGCGGCCCGGCGTGACGTCGATGCGCAAACCGCGCTGGTCGCCCAGGCAAGGGAGGATGCCGCCCAGTCGAAACAGGCGGCCGGCAATGGCACCGCGGAATTGAAACGCTCGTTGCAAAAGGAGCACGACAGGGCCGAGGAGTTGGCTCAGAACCTCTCGATGGTGCACACCGCGGTCTATACCTATGAGGTTCAAGCGCGTATGGCCAACGATCAGGCAGCCCGCGCGCAATCGACGTCGGACAGCGCGGCAGAGCTGCGAAAGCTCCTGCTGCAGGAGCAGGCGCGCTCGGCGCAACTGGAGCAGAATCTGGCGGCGTCGCGCCGTGACGTTGCGACGCAGACTGCGCTGGTGGCCAAGGCGAGTGCCGAAGCTGCTCAGCTGAAGCAGGCTGCCGAGCGCAAGCCAAAAGGCGTGCCTGCCGCATCTGGCGTTGCGACCCCTGTGAACCATGCACCCGCCGCGGCCGCGCGAAGCAACGCCACGCCAGATCCGCAAGGCGCTGCCGAAGTTACAAGATTGGTGGCGCGCGCGAGCTTGCTGCTCGGCCAGGGCGACATCGGTTCTGCGCGGATCGTGCTTGAACGCGCGGCAGAGACAGGCAACGCGCAGGCAAGCTTCGCGCTCGCGGAGACCTACGATCCGCTGATTCTTCGCAAATGGGGCGCCTATGGGACGCTCGGCGACGCGGCGAAGGCACGCGATCTCTACGCGAGCGCCCAGGCCGGCGGCGTCAAGGAGGCAAAAGAGCGGTTCGACGCGCTGCGTCGATGATTCCAGGTCAAGCAGCGGCAGCGCGAACGGAATTGGCGGTTCACAGGAGGGAGCTGATCCATGAATACATCTCGTGGGCTACGACCGCTGTTCGCGCTCGCGGCATTGATTCCACTGCTGCTGGCGATTGAGCCGGCCTCGCTCGATGCTCGGACGAAAACGGCCAGGACCCAGACTGTTCATGCGCTACCGCATCAGCCGTCGCTGCCGTCACCGCAAGAGACCATGAATGCCTGGACGATCGGTCTGGCCGGAGGTCTGATCGAGGGGGCGCCCATCCGCTTTGCGGCGGAGATCTCCCGTGTGGTCGACGACGGAGACAATCTGCATGTCCTGCCGATCGTGACGCGAGGACCGACAGAGAACGTCAATTCGTTGCTCTATTTGCGCGGCATCGACGCGGCGATCATCAATGCCGACGTGCTCGACGAGTACAGGAGCCAGGTGCCGGACATCCAACGCCGGGTGACCTACGTGCTCAACCTGTTTCCGTCCGAGCTGCACGTCTTCGTGCGGCCGGAGATCCAGAATCTGAAGGACCTTGTAGGCAAGAAGGTGAATTTCAACACCCAGGGCACGGCAGCAGCCTATTCGGGACCCTTGATCTTCAGCCGGCTCGGTCTCGACGTGCAGCAGACTTTCATTCCGCATCCGCTCGCGTTGGAGCAGATGCGCAAGGGCGAGATCGCGGCGGTGGTGTTCATCACGTCGAAGCCGGTCGATGCGTTCGTGCGCGGGCACTGGGATCCGGGGTTCAAGTTCCTGCCTGTTCCCTACGACAGCAAGCTGGAAGACTATTATCTGCCTGCTACCCTCGAGGCGAGCGACTATCCCGGCCTGATCAAGCAGGGCGAACATGTGCCGACGATTTCCGTCCCGACGGCGCTGGTTGCCTTTAATTGGCCGCCGAATACAAACCGCTATGAACGGGTTGCGCGTTTTGTCGATCATCTGTTCTCGCGGATCGACAAGCTGCAGGCGCCGGGCTTCGATCCAAAATGGAAATCGATCAATCTCGCCGCGACGGTTCCGGGGCTTGCGCGTTCGCCCGCCGCGCAGGCATGGCTCGATGCTCATTCGCGCCCGACACAGGCATCGCAATGAGACGCGCTCTCCTCTTTGCCTCGGTCGCTCTCGCATTGATAGGCGGGATTGCGTCGGCGCAGGGGGGAGATGATGCGATGACGCGGCTTCGCGCCTGCTCGCTGATGGAACGCGCGGACCGGATGGAATGTCTCGACAAGCTGTCGCGGGCGCTTGCGCTGACTACTCCTTTCGTACCCAGGGAGGATCGCTGGATTATCAGCCAGACGAGCTCGCCCCTGGATTACTCGCCGATCGCCACGGCGACGATCTCATCGCGCGAGGTCGAAGGCGGCGGCGCGATGCAGTTCTCCATCCGCTGCCGTGAGGGACGCACCGAAATCGTGGTGACTGGACCAGCCATCACCGGCCGCGGCGATGATTACGCCGTCTCCTATCGCGTCAGTGGCGGCCAGCCCGTGCAGATCGCGGCGGCCACACCGGCGTTCGGCGGTGGCATCGCGTTCAAGACCGATGCGGCCGCATTGATACAATCGCTACCCGGCGATGGTGATTTCGTTCTGCACCTTTCGCCCCATGTGGGGCCATCTCAGGATGCCATCTTCTCTCTGACCGGACTGGAGAGGGTGCGCGCGAGGATCGCCGCTCCGTGCAGATGGCCGCACCTCATCGCGAAGCCCAATGACTGACGATCGGCGGAATACCACCTTTGGCAGGAGACGGATCATGAGCAGGTTTTGGTACACGTTGAGAGCAGGAACAATCGGCGTCATCGCGCTCCTGCTGGGCACCTCGCTATCTGCAGCGGGAGACTATTGGCATCCGTCGGGCACGCCTGAGCACGCAGCCGGGGAAGGACCGCGCACCACGACCAGGCATGCGGCGCCACCCAGGATCACGCTGACGCGCAACCGGACGGCGTTTGCGCTTATGGCCCAGTCCTCGGCCGCCAAGACAAAGGATCACGCCCTGATCCTGCAGGTGAATACCAACGATCCCGCGGCGATGAATCTCGCGCTCAACAACGCGATGAATGTCACGCAGTATTACAAGGACCTCGGTGAAAAGGTGAAGATCGAGGTCATCGCGTTCGGACCAGGCCTGCACATGTTACGTGAGGATACCTCGCCGGTGAAGCCGCGGATCGAGACCATGGCATTGAGCGCGCCGGAGGTCTCATTCAAGGCCTGTGGCAACACGCGGGAGAACATGCGTAAGGCCGAGAACCGGGAGATACCGATCGTTCCACAGGCGCAAGTGGTCAAATCGGGCGTCGTGCGCGTGATGCAGCTTGAAGAACAGGGTTGGACTTACGTGAAGCCGTGAGCCGGAACGGTGGTCGATCGGCGACCGGCCAAAACCTCGTTGTGGCCGCCTTTGTCTCGAACCGAGAATAAGAAACACTAATGCGCGCCGGTCGCGGCGACCCCAGAGGTAATCAGCAACCTGTGTAGCGGGGATCGGGTTCCAAAACCTCTTGCAGATAGGCGCTGCCGAATAGCAGAAGCTGTTCATCAGTTTTGCCCGTGGAGGCCAGCAATCGTATGTAATTCAATAGCTTTTGTTGGGTCAGCCCGCTGACCTCGCCGCTATAGGAACTCACAACGCTATCGACGATATTGTCCAAGGCTACACCGCAAAATCACCTTCTCGCCACATGAGCGCAGTGCAGCATTCGGGCCGCTGGTGGTCAATAGCCCGGGAGTATAAACCCCCAGCATATACGGGCTATTTGCAGGACTCGATCGCAAACGCGCAACGCACTCACCAAGGGATCGCATCGCAGGCCGCAAGCGCCTCCCGGTACTGCGATGCCTTCGCAAGCCCAGCGCAGCGAGCGCAAAAATTGTCTCGGCGTGTAATTTTCAAATGCTGATAAAGCCGAGTCCAATCAATACGAGCAAGCAGCTTGCCGCCGTGATCAAGAACCAGCGCTCAACGATGTCCATGGCCCCACCCTCACGCAAGTCTCACCGAAAGGAAATTCTGCGCCGTTGGTTCGGCGACCGTCTATATCAAAAGATAGTTTCTGGGATTAACTCTTCGTGCGAGGCATTCGGACTCGCTGTTCCATCGACTCTCGTGCATTGGCTAGCGCGGTGCAGCTTGCGGATACGAGGCATCCGCGAAATGCGCGGTCAGCGATGGATTTCATCTGCTCCCGGCGCTTGGCTCATTCTCCGGCAGCGTTCGGCAAATCATCTATATCCAGCGACATAACCCAAAAGAACCACGCCGAAAGCCTTGCCGGACCGCAGGTGTGTTTGGAGAATTTAGTGAGGACCAGTGGGTGATACTTGGCTCTCGCTACAAGGTAGATCCGAATGAATTGGGTTGAGCGCTCCTTCATGATCTCGGCCGCCACCGGATTCGTCGTCTTTGCGATGCTCATGGCGTGGCTGGCGACGGTGTAGTGATCGGGCGACGTGGGATCGACCAGGGCAGCATAGCGAAATGGGCGTTGGCACCTGCCGCTGTCGACAGGCGGCCGCCAGGCTTTCTGGGTGCCAAATATATGGGGCTGTAAGGACGCTACGGCCCAATTGACGGCACCCGATGCCGCACATCGTCTCTGCATTGCAGGTCGTTTTTCGCCCAGTTTGGCGCGGCCGCAACATGCGCCTGCAACGCACAATATCCCTATAAGCTTTGGATATAGCCAAATTGCCGCACGTCGCGTTCTCTCGGGCGGCCTGCAGGACGCTGCATTGCGGTAAGAGCAATACCTGAGACAATAAATCGCTGCGAAAGAGCCCCGATATTGGAGTAACTTGGTCAGGAAAGTGCTTAGCAGGGGACTAACCGAGGAGCGCATGTGCGGCGTTAGTGTGGTTATCGCGGACCGGCATCCCGTGGTTTTGCAAGGCCTGAGTAACGTGCTTGCTGCAGAGCAAGACTTCAGAATTGTCGCGCGTTGCAGTGATGGCGCGAGTTGCCTCAACGCCATTCAAGCTTTCGAGCCAGACATTGTGATTTTGGATCTGTCCATGCCCGACATGTCGGGGCTGGAAATCCTGATCTGGGCGAACGCCGAAGGTCATTCGACCCGGATCGTCATTTTCACCTCATCGGTAGAGGACCGCGATCTGACCGCGCTGGCCACAGCCGGCGCCTACAGCGTCATTCTCAAGGATCAGGAGCCCGAAATACTGGTGCAGACCCTGCGGCAGGTGGCCGCCGGCCAGAGGGTGTTGCCGCTGCCCAGTGCCGAGGAGGCCGTCAATCGAGCCAAAACCGTGATGACGGAGAAAGGCTTTGCGCTGCTGACGGAGCGCGAGCGCCAGATCATGCATCTGGTGTCCGGGGGATTGTCGAACAAGGAAATTGCGCGTCGGCTAAACGTGACTGACGGCACGATCAAAGTGCATCTTCATCACATTTTTCAAAAGCTCGACATCAGCAATCGGACCTCGCTTGCGGCGCTTTTTCGTAGCACGAGGTTCGTCGATCCACCCGTCGAAAGCCGGATGATCCCGGTGGACGGGAAACGGTCATAGCCACCCCCAGCCGTCCCGTTCTGCCCGCCGGCGATCTATCGCGCCTGCGTCAAGATGCAGCGCCGTTTGCTCGGCAATGCAGCCCATTATCTGCGGACGCCGCTGGCGCTTGCTGCGTGCCAGGATCGAGCTAGCCGTCCTTGCAGCGTTCGCTTCGCGGCGAACCCGCAATATGCATTCGCGCCATCGGCAGCAAAGTTAGAACGCGGGATTGTAAGCGAAACCGAGCGCAAGTATCTGGATGCAAGCGAGCTTGCGCGCCGGAGGTCGGCATGAAGATCATTGAGCATTCAATCCCTTCGCCGCGCAGCCATCCCTATATTTTAACCTTCGGGCCCGACGGCGCACTGTGGTTTTGTGATAACGGAGCCGGTGAGATCGGCCGGATGGATATCTCCAGAGGCACGTTTCGTGCGTTTGCGCTGCCTCGCCCCGATTGCCAGCCGGTTGGCATCATTACCGGACATGATGGACATCTGTGGTTCACGGAATATGCGACGAGCAAGGTGGGCCGCATCACGATTGACGGCGACGTAGCGGAATTTGATTTGCCGACGCCGTCGGCGGGGCCGAACGGAATCATCGACGGTCCTGATGGCAATGTCTGGCTTGCGGAGACGGAGGCAGGGCAGATCGCGCGAATTTCTCCAGACGGAATCGTGTCGGAGCAAGCGAACGGGATTGCTTCGAACTCGCGTCCTTTGTCGCTTGCGGTCCGCGGGGTGGAGCTTTGGTTTACCTTGGCGGCCGGCAGCGGAATTGCCCGGAGGGATGCAAACGGTGCAATTTCAGTGCTGGCGACCAAGTCCGCACACAGCCAGCCGCGCGCCCTGATCACGCATCCAAACGGAGATCTTTGGTTCGTGCTCACGGACGCGAACGCGCTTGCACGCGTCGACGCCCGGAACGATCTCACCGAGCACCCCGTCCGGACGCAAGGCGCGAGCCTGCGCAGCGTAACGGTTGGCGCCGATGGTGACCTCTGGTTTACGGAGAATGCCGTCAGCAAGATCGGCCGGATGAGATCGGATGGAACCATGGTCGGCGAGTATGACATCCCGACGTCGGGTGGCGGTGCTCGTGCCATTGTGAGCGCACCGGATGGTCGTCTCTTCTTCGGTCAGTACGATAGCGGTCGGATTGGTGAGGTGCGCCCTTGATGCACATCCTGGCGGTCTTAGCAGGCACATGAATTGCGCCGCGAATGCTGGAGGCGGGCTACGTGAGGCGGTCAATGATCCCAAGGAGTTGCTCGCAATATGCCTCGATTTTCCTTTGTGGAGACGTGGCGATGCCGAGCAATAGACCGGGGCGCGCCGAAGCCTTCGACGCATACCAGACGGATAGCGGGGTAGGCGCCAATCCGAACGGTGCGGTTTCCCTGGCAATGGCGACGTCGGATGTTTCGTCCGGCAATCGCAGGAACGCCGCCAGGCCGGCAATCGCCACGTTCCCGCCGCGTGAGCGAAGGCATTTCAGCAATGCATCGCCTTGTGCGGCATAGACCCTCTTCGTACGTCGAAGGTGTCGTAGATAATGGCCGTCGCGCATGAACTCGGCGGTCGCGAGCTGCACCGCGGGACCGGGAGCCGGCGCAAGGCAGGCCACAATTTCAGCGAACCGGGGCGCGAGGGCATGAGGTGCAACGACGAAGCCCAGCCGCAAGGCTGGAGTTAAGGTCTTGCTGAAAGAACCGATGTGAATGACTCGCCCGGCACGGTCGAGAGAGGCGAGCGCCGGCGTTGCCCGGCCTTTGAGCTGAAGCTCGCTGAGATAGTCATCCTCGATCACCCACGCCCGTTGCTGAACGGCCCAGTCGAGAAGGCGTGTGCGTCTTGCCAGCGATAATGCGAATCCGAGCGGTGCTTGCTGCCCGGGAGTGACGACAACCAGCGCGGCGTCAGGCGCATGTTTGAGGCCGTAACCGATGTCGATGCCCTCCGCGTCAACCGGGATCGGCTCTATCGACAACCCGGTAAGCGCGAGACCG
>Ga0134128_10005109_pt1 | contig 15940 bp, 15 predicted proteins | sample KB31754_FD_96462 | JGI IMG/M metagenome (GOLD analysis project Ga0134128, IMG submission 96462) | Terrestrial soil microbial communities with excess Nitrogen fertilizer from Kellogg Biological Station, Michigan, USA - KB3-175-4 | ecosystem: Environmental > Terrestrial > Soil > Unclassified ...
CTTTTCGAGGTTGCCGATTCGCAACCTCGCCCCTCTGAGTGATCATCATGGCATCTGCACCCCTGCCCAACCCGAACGACTATGACGCCGACAGCATCAAGGTGCTCAAAGGTCTTGACGCCGTGCGCAAGCGTCCGGGGATGTATATCGGCGATACCGATGACGGCTCGGGCTTGCACCACATGGTCTACGAAGTGGTCGACAATGCGATCGACGAAGCGTTGGCGGGCTATGCCACGCGCGTCGACGTGATGTTGAATGCCGACGGTTCGTGCACCGTGCGCGACAATGGCCGCGGCATTCCGACCGGCATTCATGAGGGCGAGGGCGTTTCCGCCGCTGAAGTCATCATGACCCAATTGCACGCCGGCGGAAAATTCGACCAGAACGCCTACAAGGTTTCCGGTGGATTGCACGGTGTCGGCGTTTCGGTGGTCAATGCACTATCGACTTGGCTCAAACTGACCATTTGGCGCGACGGCAAGGAATTCTTCATGGAATTCCGCGACGGCGTCGCCGCCGCGCCCCTCAAGGCGACCGGTGATGCGAAGGGCAAACGTGGCACGGAAGTGACCTTTCTGCCGTCTGTGAAGACTTTCACGATGGTCGAGTTCGACTTCGCAACGCTGGAGCATCGTTTGCGTGAGCTGGCCTTCCTTAACTCGGGCGTCGCCATCGTGCTGGCCGACCAACGTCATGCCGTCGAAAAGCGCGAGGAAATGAAGTACGAGGGCGGCGTCGAGGCCTTCGTCAAATTCCTTGATCGCAACAAGAGCGCGCTCATTCCAAATCCGGTCATGATAAAGGCCGAGCGCGAAGGCATCACGGTCGAATGCGCGATGTGGTGGAATGACGGTTACCATGAAAGCGTACTCTGCTTTACCAACAATATTCCGCAGCGCGACGGCGGCACCCATCTTGCCGGTTTCCGCGGTGCGCTGACTCGTCAGATCACGCAATATGCCGAGACCGTCGGGGCCTCGCGCAAAGAAAAGGTCGCGCTCACGGGCGACGACTGCCGCGAAGGACTGACCGCAGTCCTGTCCTGCAAGGTGCCAGATCCGAAATTTTCCTCGCAGACCAAGGACAAGCTGGTCTCTTCGGAAGTCCGCCCGGTGGTCGAGAACGTGATCAACCAAGCCTTGCAGGACTGGTTCGAAATCCACCCGCAAGAGGCCCGGGTCATCGTCGGCAAGGTCGTCGAGGCGGCGGCAGCACGCGAAGCCGCGCGCAAAGCGCGCGAATTGACCCGTCGCAAGGGCGCGCTCGATGTGTCCTCACTGCCGGGCAAACTTGCCGATTGCCAGGAACGCGATCCCGCAAAGTCCGAACTGTTCATCGTCGAAGGTGACAGCGCCGGCGGCTCCGCCAAGCAAGGCCGTAATCGGGAATTCCAGGCCGTGTTGCCGCTGCGCGGCAAGATCTTGAATGTAGAGCGCGCGCGCTTCGACAAGATGCTGGGCAGCCAGGAGATCGGCACGCTGATCACGGCGCTCGGCACCGGCATCGGGCGCGATGAGTTCAACCCGGACAAGCTGCGCTATCACAAGATCATCATCATGACGGACGCGGATGTGGACGGCTCGCACATCCGTACGCTGCTGTTGACGTTTTTCTTCCGGCAGATGGAAGAGTTGATAAAACGCGGACACATCTACATCGCACAGCCGCCGCTCTACAAAGTCGCGCGCGGGAAATCTGAACAGTATTTGAAAGACGAGCGTGCGCTGGAAGACTATCTGATCCTGACCGGGGTCGAAGAGGCGGTGTTGCGCCTTGCCTCTGGCGAGGAACGCGCCAGCGAGGACTTGCGCAAGCTCGTCGAACAGGCGCGGACGGTCCGCAATCTCCTCAACGGATTGCACAGCCGGTACAATCGCCAGGTTGTCGAACAGGCGGCCATTCTTGGTGTCCTTAGTTCCGATATTTTCGGCGACCCAAAGAAGGCCAAGGCCGCCGCGCCGTATATCGCCAAACGCCTTAATGCGCTCTCCGAAGAAACTGAGCGCGGCTGGGAAGGCGAATTCACCGAAGATGCCGGCTTTACTTTCACCCGCACGCTGCGTGGCGTGAAGACAGTCGCCATCATCGATCACGCGCTACTCGGCTCGGCCGATGCCCGCAAGCTCGACGAATATGCGGCGTCATTACAGAAAGTCTACGAAAAACCCGGCTCACTGCGGCGTAAGGACGAGACTTGGGCCATCCACGGGCCGGTTGGCCTGTTCGAGGCCATTACCGGCGCCGGGCGCAAGGGCGTCACGATGCAGCGCTACAAGGGTCTTGGCGAGATGAACCCGGAGCAGCTGTGGGAGACCACGCTCGACGTCAATGCGCGCTCGCTCCTGCAAGTACGCATCAAGGAAGTCGACGAAGCCAATGTCCTGTTCGATCAGCTGATGGGCGATCTGGTGGAGCCCCGCCGGCAGTTCATCCAGGACAATGCGCTGGCGGCAAGCGTCGACGTCTAAGCGCACCGGCCGACGCGGTCTCTACTCGCAGAGCGCTTCGAGGCCCCAGAACCAGCAACGCGGGATGGTTCGGTAATAGGCGGCGCACCCGCCGAGAGCGCAACCCTGCTCCCAGAAGGGATAGCCGACCTCACGTAGCCGCACATAAGGAGAATGTGCATGGCCAAGGAGGTTATCGCAATCTCCGCAATACGGGACCTGCTCGACGACGCGCATCCGCACATCGTAACCGCCGGAACGATGCACGTTCGAACGTCCATGTTCGATAGAGAGATCCGCCGCATTGGACGAGCCGCCCAATGACACGAAGAAACCTAAAGCCAGGATTGCGTACAAGATCCGCATAAACGGCACTCCCCCAAAAACCTTGGGGACTATAACCAGCAAAAACCAAATGGCTTTTTTCGATGCCGGTTAAATTCTCGAATGCGGTTAAATTTGTGCCAATTTTTAAAACCGTCGGAATTGCAGGCCTCTAGCCGGCCGCAGTCACGATGTCAGCCTGGCCCCGATGGTCAGACCAATGATCAGCGCGCCAAGGAACAACACCAGGAAGATCCCGAACAGCCATTGCGCGATCGTCGCCGAGGCGGCTTCGACATCGGTAAATCCGAAAATTCCGGCGATCACGGCGATGATCAGAAATACGAAGGCCCATTTCAGCATTGGCACCTCCTCAAATAGCAAGTCTCCGGCAGATCTCCAGAATGTCTCCGGCGTATGCACCCGTTAATGGATTTCGATGCCGCCAAGTTCCATCACGAGACCGGCGATTTTGGCGCGCGGGTTCGCGGATCACGCGGCAGCCAGCGACCGGCGTCGACACGGGAAAGAAAATCGCCCACCACCTGGTTGAACAGGTCGGGCTCCTCCAGGTTCACGACGTGGCCGGTCTTGGGAAATACCACAAGGCCCGAGCCCGGCAACGCATCCTTCAGAAAAAGGCCCGGTTCGATACAGCGCTCATCTTCATCGCCGACGACGATCAGCGTCGGCGTCGTGAGCTTGCGGATGTCGCTCTCGAAATCATAAAGAGAGGGACGCGCACCCTGAAATCCGCGCGACATATGTGCCGAACCTTGCGCGTCGTGCTCGGCAAGATGCCTTGCGAATTCTGTAAAGCCCCGCGGATCCTTCAGTTCAAACGGAACGCGGCTGGCGCTGCGGCCATAGGTTTGCGCGACGGCGGCCGAACCTTCTCGTTCGAACTGCTCCGCGAGCTCGCGTGAACGTTTGTGGAATTCCTCGGTATACCAGCGCTCGCTGCCAGACCCCGCACCGGCAAGCACGAGCGAGCGCGCCCGTCCCGGATGATTGAGCGCGACCTGCAGAGCGGTGTATCCGCCCATTGACAGGCCGATGATATGGGCCTTGTCGATTTTCAGGTGATCAAGCATCGCGACAGCGTCGCGCATCACATGGAGATAACTATAGGCGCCCGGATCCGCTGGAACATCGGACGGGATATAGCCGCGCGCCGCGTATGCGATGCACCGGTAGCGTTTGCCGAACTCGCGCAGCTGGGGCTCCCAGCTGCGATGGTCGCCGGCAAACTCATGAACGAACAGGACCGGCACCCCTTGGCCCACCTCTTCGTAATACAGCTTCACATCGTCGGGTGTGAGCGCATGCGGCATCAGGATAAATTCAGGCTTCCTTTTATGCCGTCAAGCGATATCTGCGGCGGGCGCGGCATTGCCGGTCATCTGTCCTTACCGTCCTCTACCTTCATTGCGATACGCACCAGGTCGGCGATATTGCGGGCGCCGATACGCTCCATAACCCACGCACGATGGTTCTCGACCGTCTTGGGGCTTATCTTGAGTTTCGACGCAATTTCCTTGTTCGATAGCCCGGCCACCGCGAATTCCATGACCTGGCGCTGCCGCGTCGACAGCGTGTCAAACCGGGCTTGCAGCTTTTCGAGTTCGATTGCGTCGGCCTCAGGTATTGCTCTTGCGGCCATCGCATTGCGTATGCTGTCAAGGAGCCGAACCTCGTCAAACGGCTTCTCGATGAAGTCGAACGCGCCCACTTTAATCGCCGCCACCGCCATATCGACATCGCCGTGTCCGGTAATAAGGATAACGGGGGAGGACACTCCCGAAACTTTCACGGACCGGACCAGATCAAGGCCCGACATACCGGGCATTCGTACGTCCGAAACAATGCAATCGAAGCGTTGCCCGCCGGCGATCGCGGACAAGAAAGCTTCGGCGGACGTAAAGCAGGACGCTTCGACGCTTTGACGGACAAAATAAAGTCGCAGCGAATCGAGCACGGCCTCATCGTCGTCCACCACCGCGATATGCAATTGAGCGCTCATGTGCGGCCGGTCTTTGCAATCGGTAGCGTAAAGTACACGGCTCCGCCCTGCGAAGAATGGTCGAGCCACAACTTGCCGCCGTGAGCTTCAACGATCGACCGGCACAGCGGCAGGCCGATCCCAAGCCCCTCGGACTTGTTCGAGGACAGCGGCAAAAATGCATTATCGATCAGCTGAGGGGGAAAACCTGGCCCGCTGTCGACGACACGCACTTCGATGAAGTCGCCGTCGACAGCCTTGGCTTCAATGAGGATGGTGCCGCGCGGACTGCCGCTTTCGACGATCGCCTCGGTCGCATTACGCACGACGTTGATTAAGACCTGCTCGACTTGCAAAAGGTCGACCATGATCTGCGGAAGGTCGGCTGCAATTGCCAAGCGCACGGCCACCCGTGCCCGCTCGAGTTCCGGACGGCATAATTCGAGCGTTTCCTCGGCGATCCGCTGGAAATTGCATGGGGCGCGGCTGCTGCGGTCGAGCCGAACCAGCGCACGCAGGCGACGCACTACGTCGGCCGCGCGTTCCACCTGGGTCACCGCCTTCTTTGCCGTTTCGCCCACTGTCACGACGTCGATTGGCGCTACGCTCATCGCGTCGTTCACCAGGCGCGTATAAGTGCCGGCTGCCATCAGCGGCTGATTGAGTTCATGGGCGACCGCGGCGGCGAGTTCTCCCATGCTCCCAAGCCGCGCCAGCCGTGAAAGCGAGTCCTGCTGCAGACGCAGCTGGGCCTCGGTTCGCCGCCGCTCGGTGACAAGTTCACCTGCCACCAATCCGGTCACCGCCAGAACAAGCATGAGGGCCTGAAAGGCCGTGACATCGAACGTACCCGCCGGAAAGAGCTGAATGCCGAGGATCAACCCCAGTTGCGTGACTAAGATGCCAACACTGACGCCCTCCGAGCCGGCTCGCACGGCAAGCCAGATAATCGGAAGAAAAAGAACGTAAAAAAGCTGAAACTGCTGTTCCTGCACCAGGCCGAAAACCAGCGCCAAGGCAAGGCCGATCGCCACGAATTGCAGAATCGATTCGGTCGTCATCGGCAAGATGCGCGGACGCGTCAATGCAAACAACGCGAAAGGAGTGACAACGGTGATGCCGATCACGTCGCCGACCCAGTAACGCATCGCCGCCGCGGTGAAATCGGTTGCGGGCAGCAATCCAGACGCAATCATCAGACTGACGTAACCAACCGCAACAAGAGCCGCAGCGACAACCGCGACGAGCATCAGCAGGACGAGATTGTTCATTGAAGCGAGCGCTGGATCAAATCTCAATTTTTTCTGCAGCAGGAACGTCAATGCGATCGAATAGCCGCCACCGACCAGCGCCGATGCCAGGATCTCGACGTCCCACGGCATGGCAAATTGCTGAGTCAACAGGTCCGCAAGCAAAGGGCTGATGAGCAGGAAGGGAATCATCCGCAAGCCAAACAGCAACAGCAGGGCGAAGCTCAGGCCGGTGCCGGGATTCCAGGCCGTGATTCCGAGATTTGCGTATGGCTCTATGAAACTGATCCAGTCGAGCACCGCATAGGCTGCCAGGTAAACGAGCCCTATGACCAGCCAGTGAACGTCGAAAACTCGCGGAAAAGCCATCGCTCGCAATCGCTCCGCCGGGCCGCTGCTCGACATCATTCTAGACCTTCGCTGCGATCACACCCCGGATATTAACGCCTAGGGAAAATTACCCAAGGGTAACAACCCGGGTGTTCATCCTGAATTGTAGGCAAATTTGCGAATCCTATCCTGGCCGCATGCAAAACTTCGTTGCGCGGCTGGCGCGTTGACGTCGTGCCAAATCGTCATCCATTGACCGAAATTTCCGCCGCTCAGACGAACGGTATCCATCAGCAGTGCGCTGACAAGGGCCGCATGTCCTGGCTTCGGCGCAATATCTGCGGCGATCCGGTGCGATTTTCAGCAGGGTCGGTTCTCGTCAACTGGGCGGCGCTCGTGGCTCTTTGGGCACTTCCTTATCTGACGCTGCTCGACCGTCTGCACATCGACGCCGCACGATCCGAAATTCTTCAGTGGTCCCTGCTGGTCGTGGGAACGCTCGGACTTGTCAGCGTGCTCTATGCGGCATGGAGCCAGACACTCGATCCTGCATGGCGCCGCAGGCACGGATTTCCATTTCGCAAGCAAACCATCGACGGGCCACGCAAAACGGCGGTTTGACCGCAACGTGCAGGATTGAGAATGACCGACTTATTGAACGGTATCGGCATCAATACGCAGCCGCAATTCTGGATTTCGGTCGTTCAGATCATCTGGATCAATGTTCTGCTGTCGGGCGACAATGCAATTGTCATCGCGCTCGCATGCCGCAACCTGCCGCAAAAACAGCGACTGACGGGCATGGTGCTGGGTACAGGCGTCGCCCTCGTTCTGCGTTTGATTTTCGCAACCGTCGTATCGACACTTATGCTGCTTCCGTACGTCAAGATCGCGGGCGGAGCGGCACTGTTCTGGATCGCGGTGAAACTGCTGGCGCCGAGCGAAGGATCCGGCAAGGGGGGATCCACGTCCGACAGTCTGTGGCGGGCCGTCAAACTTATTGCCGTCGCCGATATTGTCATGAGCCTTGATAACGTCATTGCAGTTGCGGCAGTCGCCGACGGGAGTTTTGCGCTGCTCGTGTTCGGTCTTGGTGTCAGTATTCCGGCGATCGTAGCGGGCGCAAACGTCATCATGACAATGCTGACCTATTTTCCGCTGATCATATGGGCGGGCGCGGCCTTGCTCGGATGGATCGCCGGCGACGTCATCGCGAGCGACCCGATCATTGCCGATTACGCCGCAACGCTTGGCGCCGGAGCCGCAGAAAAAACGAGACTCTTCTGCGCAATTGCCGGCATGGCCGGGACCTTGGGAGCCTGCATGGTCAGCCGCGTGCGCCAGCGCGCTCCAAAGCTCGATTTCTAGGACGTCAAAACAGATCGAAATATTCTTTTTGTTCCCAAGATGTGACGTCTGATTGGTCCTGAGCTTCTTTTTGGAAACGCTCGACTTCGGCCGCTTTTATATGCGCGTAGTAGTTGATGAAACCCTCGCCGAACGCGGCCCGGAATACGTCATCTGCGCGCAACGCAAGCAGAGCCTCAGTCAGGTTTTTCGGGAGAAAAGCAGCTACCGCTTCGTAAGGCGTGTCGGCGGACGGGCCGGGGTCAAGCCTGCGCGCGATGCCGTCGAGCCCGGAATATATCTGCGACGCAACATAGAGATACGGATTTGCTGCGGGCTCCCCGACGCGATTTTCCAGACGTGTCGCCGGATCGCCGGGCTCACCGAGCACGCGGATCATCACGCCGCGATTGTCCCGCGCCCAGATGGCACGATCCGGCGCGAGTGAATAAGGCCGATAACGCTTGTAGCCATTGATGGTCGGCGTCGTGAATGCCGCAGCCGCACGCGCGTGTGCCAGCAAGCCGCCCAGATAATAGCGGCCGACCGTGGACAACCCGTCAGGATGATCGAAAGCAAAGGGATTTTTTTTCGATTTCACCTCAATCAACGACTGGTGAAGGTGCCATCCACTCGACATCACGTTGGCCAGCGCGGGCCGGCACATAAAACTTGCGAGATAACCATGACGTCGCGCGATCTGTTTCGCTGCCGAGCGGAACAGGACCATGGTGTCGGCGGCGGCAAGGCCCGTTTGCGGTCCGAAGGTGAATTCACACTGGCTCGGCCCAAGCTCGGCTTCGACAGAACGCAGCGGCAAGGCCATTTGCTCGATACCGCGGCGCAGGATGTCCACCGCAGGCGCCAGCATGTCGAAACGCGACTCCGTGAGATACTGGTAGCCTTGCGTCAGGAAGCTGACCTCGGGTGCTTCCGGCGGCCAGGTGGCATCGGCGGGCGCGAGGCGCGGATTCTCCAGCTTGAAGAGGTGAAATTCGACTTCAAGGCCGGCGAAAAATTCAAAGCCGGACTTGGCGAGCATGTTCAACGCATCGCGGCACCTCGCGCGCGTTGAAAATGGCACCGGCTTGCCGTTGGTAAAATAGATGTCGCACAGCAGCCAGGCCGTGCTTTCCACCCAGGGCAGAATACGAAAAGTGGCCGGATCGGCGACCATCACGAAATCGCTGCCGCCCTGCATTTCCGGCATGGCAAAGCCGCCGCCGGGCGTGAATACAGGATAAGCGGTTCGATGTGCCGTATCCTTGGCCAGAAGCGTCGTGGTCATTGTGACGCCGTTACGCATCGCGTTGGCGGCCTCCGATGCGAGCAGGGTCTTGCCACGCAAGACGCCGTGCTGGTCGGCAAACGAAAACCGAACGACCTCGATTTTTTCTTTCTTTATGATGCGCTCGACTCGTGCCGCGATTTTTGTCTGGGCTTCGGTCCACAAGCCATGACGTTCGACGAAACCGGCGGTCTTACGCGAACGCGTCATTATCGTTCAGCGCCCATTCGTCCAACTCGCCGATTCGCGCTTGCTCGACTCGCTTTTCTGCCAATAGCCCTGCCAGTCGTCGGAGGGTCCAATCCCGTCGATCGCCGCCGGCCCGGTGATGCTCGCAGCCTCACGCGAATCGAGCACCATGATCGGCCTTTCGCCTTTGTCTGACTGTTCAATCGCATGGCGCAACAGCTTGCGGTAGGCGCTGATCGCCTTATCCGAGGTGCCCAGATGCTCGTTGGTGCGATCTTGAATGGCGCCCATCGACTCACAGGCCCACTGGTCGTGCACGTTGATATCGGCGCCCATCCCCGTAAAGGTCTCGTGTTCCTGCTCGTGCGGGTCGAAACCGTAATCGTTGTTCTTGTTCTTGTTCGGTATGTAGTCGGGCAGCTGATAGAGCGCGAGACGTTGGCGCCGCATCTCTTCTTTGTTTACGGGCGCTCCGAAGCTGGTGAATATTGCATACCAATAATGTTTTTCATCGTTGATTGGTACGTGCCACTGCGTGATGGTCATCTCCCGGCTCATCGGAATCACGAACGCATTGGGAAACATCAGGTTGGTGACGCGCACGTGCGTGCTCGTGGCGCTGATCTGCCGCAGCGTGACAAGCCGGAAACCGAACCCGGTCGGCTCCACCTCGATTCGCGGACGCGTGAATTCCCGCATGATGCGCGACATCGGCATGTCGGAATCGCGCGACGTATCGCGGAATAATTTTCCGTAACCCTGGCTTGGATCCTCATCGTGAAAGAACCGATGCAGGAACGAGGTATGGACCGGGTCGATCCCGACTTCGAGCGACTGAAGCCAGTTGCAGTCGATCATGCCTTTGAACGCGAAGGTATGGCTTTCGGGAGCCACGAAGCAGTCAAAATGCGGAAACGCCGGGGGCGCTCCCGGCCCGAGATAGGCAAAGAGGATGCCGCTCTTCTCCATAACCGGGTAGGATTTCTGCCGCACGTTTGCGCAGAGTTTGCTGTCATCAGGCTCGGCCGGCGTTTCGAGGCACTTCCCGTCAACGTCGAACAACCAGCCATGAAAGGCGCAGCGCAAGCCGCCGTTTTCAAGCCGGCCATAGGCAAGATCGGTGCCCCGATGCGGACAGCGGCGTCCAATCAAGCCATAACGCCCCTGCTCGTCCTTGAAGATGACCATGTCTTCGCCGAGCAGCCGGACGGGCTTGACCGGCCGATTGCTGGAAAGCTCGTCAACCAGTGCGGCCGGCTGCCAGTAGCGCCTCATGAGTCCGCCTGCTGACGTGCCTGCGCCCGTGCGCGTGATGAGACTGTTCTGCTGCTCGCTCAACATCGGCAATAGTCCCCTTCGCTGACGAGGCGACTCTATACGATCTTCGCAACCGACCGAAAGCGGCAGCTCCGTTGCGAAAGCAAAGCGACCGGCACATGGGCCGGCCGTAGGCTCGCCAAAGTGAAATCCAGTCTAGTGGCGGGCTGCCCATCCCGTATCCATGCGCCGGCGCCATGCCGTCTGCCGCAGACCCAACAAACGACTTGCGGCGGTTTTGGCTTCGGCGCGGCTGGTTGCCGCGCAAGTCCGATACTCGAGATCGGACACACGCGAAACGAGCGGTTGCTTGCGAAAGAGCCGCGAGAACGTGCTCGCCCCACCGTTGAGCTTGAGGTCTGCAAGCGAGTTAGCCACGTTGCCTGAATGACCGAATGCGACAACTCGCCCGGTCATTGTATGACGGACTTCATAGACGCCAGGGCCAATTGGCGCTTCGACATGACCGCCACTCTGTGCATCGGGAAAACGTTTCCAACTACTCCAAGTCTGAACCATGAAAATTATCCTCTAAAGCGATCAAAAAAAGGCGCACCAAGAACGCGACAACTAACCATTGGTTCCAATAGGTCAACGGCGTCTGTTGATAAATAGGCAATTGCTCCTGAAATTGGGAGAGTCGCAGCCTTCCGATATTTACGCTAATTGGCGCAGTTAATGGCGAACGTTAATGCCCCGGCAGCACGAGCACCTTCGGCTTTGCCGGGAGACTTGTTTTCGAGACTACCAATGATGGCACCTCGGCAATTTCAACGTCCCAATCTTGGCGCACGCGCTCGAGGAATCGATCGAGTGTGTACGCACTGAAATAGTGCATCGGAATTATCAGCCACGCCTTGAGCGAATGCAGCACCTCGACCATGCCGTCCAGATCAAGCGTGTACGAACCATCGACCGGCACCAGCACGACATCGGGACGGCCTATTTCGTTGAGCTGTTGCTGCGTCAGCGTGTGATGCAGATGGCCGAGATGGGCAATGCATAGATTGGCAATTTCGAAAATGAAAATCGAGTTGCCGTGCCGTTCGGTGCCGCCATCGAACGTGCGTATGTTGGTCGGCACGTTGCGCACGCGAACATCCTTATATTGGAGATCGATCCGCGCCGGTTTTTCATCGTCGGCCCAGCCGTGCAGAACGTATTTGATGCCGGGATCGGGCGAGAGGGTGAAATGGGTGGAATGCGCGTGATTCATTGTTGCAATGTCGGGGATCACGGGCGGCCTGACATAATCGTTGTAATCGGTAGCGACACGCACGAGTTGCGGGCTTTCGATAAGGAAGGTCGAATGCCCGATATAACTCAGGCGCACCTGGTCGCGCTCCAGCGCGACCGGTATGGCGAAGGGCGGCCGTGCCGCGACGAGGCCGGGGCAACTTTGCAACATTTCAGGTTTGGCCGGCGGCGGCGCAGCACCTTGCGCCTGTGCTTGCGTCGCGCCGGCAAAGACCGCCGCGAATACGGCGAGAATTTTGAGCAGGGCATGATGCATGTCAATCGTCTCACGCCAACGGAGCGAGGCGAATCTGACATGGTTTCGGTGCGCTTGCTACCGGCCTCACGCGTAAATGAACTGCGGCGCCCGAAGGCGCCGCCGGCTGCTCGTTGCTGCAAAAGTCCGGACTACTCGAAATAGCGTCGATCGCGCATCGATACGATGATGCCCTTCGGCGTAACCACGACCCAACGGCCGTCCTGCCGCTTGATCTGTTCGACGGGGCCGAGTCCTGGCAGCGGTGCACCGGGCACCACCTGATAGATGTCGCCATGGCCCTGCACATAGATGTAACCGTCCCGCATTTCGCGGATCGACCAATCCAGCACGACAGATGGACGAGTCGCTTCGGCGGCCGCCGGTTGCGGACGCGGGGCCGGCAACGGCGCCGACGCCGGCGGAACGGTTTGCGGCGGAGTGACCGTACCGGTGATCTCTGCACTTTCGCGATTGAGACGATCGCTGATTTTGGCGAACTGGCTGTGCGCCGACTTATTGGCGGCCTCGAGGCTCGCTTTCAGACCGGTGATTTCCTTGGAAAGGCGGGCGATCGACTGTTGCGCCGCGCTACTCTCATCCACGCGGGCAATAGTGACGGTCTGTCTCGACCATCCGCTGGTTGCCACAATGCCGGACAGGGCACCGACCGCCGCGGCTACCGCCACGGATGCGGCGAGGATGGCATAGCGCTTGTGGCGCGGGCGCAGAGTGAATTGTGGCCGGCGCGCAAGCACAGAGCGCACACGCGCGGCAATGGAGACATTCATCTCCTCGGAATGCGCCGCTACGACCGGCGCTTGGGCCTCGGTGATTTCTGCGGCGACTGCCGGCGGCGATGCGTTCGCTATGACGGCTTCCGCCGGTTCTGACTTGGCCGGCGAAACCGATGGCGATTGAAAGAACGGCAATTCGGCAGTGTACTCGCGTTCGGGTGTTGCGTTCGGATTTGCCGTTGCGTCGCTGCCGGTTTCGGCGATCGTCTTGCGGTTGGCCATGGCACGGCGTCCCTCGAATGGTTGTTCACCAATCGGTAACCATGTTTGGTTACCAATTGGTTACCGTTCGCTTGCCGCCGGCGCCGGGGGCGACCTAACAACGACGAAGACCCCTGCACCGCGCCCGGATAACGTCGCACCGGGCGTCCTTCGGTCCGCGTGGGGTGCCAGCGCAACACTGGCATCTCACGCACAAACCTCACCCGATAATCTACACTGATGTCGGCCGCCTAAACGGCGAGGCCCAGCTCAGCCGCTCGCGCTCTAAGCGATACCGCGGGCCTTGCGCCGATCTGCTGAATGACTTCGGCCGCCGCGAGCGCGCCGAGACGGGCGGCGGTACGGTGATCCTTGCCGCGCGACAGACCCACAAGAAATCCCGCCGCAAACAAATCGCCGGCGCCGGTCACATCGGCGATTTGCTCGACCGGCTCCGCGGGCACAGCCTCGATCTCATCACGGGACACGACGACGCAACCCTTCTCGCTGCGCGTGACGACGGCCAGCTTTGCCTCGCCGCGCAGCGCCCTAACCGCGGTGTCGAAATCGGCCGTTTCATACAGGCTATGCAATTCGCGCTCATTGGCGAAAACGATGTCGACGGTACCCTTGCGGATGAGGTCGAGGAATTCCGCGCGATAGCGATCGACGCAGAATGCGTCCGATAAAGTGAGCGCCACGCGGCGGCCGGCCTTGTGCGCTATTCCCGCCGCCTTGACGAAGGCTTCCTTTGCCTGCGGCGGATCCCATAAATAGCCCTCGAGATAGGTCACGGCTGCACTCGCTACCTGTGCCTCCCCGATGTCAGACGGACGCAGCTCCTGCGCAGCGCCGAGATATGTATTCATGGTACGCTCGCCGTCCGGCGTCACCATGATGTAGCAGCGCGCGGTCGAAGGACCGTTTTCGGCCGGCTTCGTATTAAAGGCGACGCCGGCAGCACGAATGTCGTGGGCAAAGGTCGTGCCGAGCTCGTCGTTCCTGACCTTGCCGATAAATGCCGCGCGCGCACCAAAACTGGCGACGCCGACGATCGTATTGGCAGCGGAGCCCCCAGAGCTTTCCACCGCGGAACCCATCGCCGCATAGATAGCTTGCGCACGCGCTTCGTCGATGAGCGCCATGGTGCCCTTGTGCATGCCTTGCGCCACCAGGAAATCATCCTCGGCGCGAGCGATCACATCGACAATGGCGTTGCCGATGCCGAGCACGTCGTATTGGGAAGCGGTCATGCTTTATCCTCGTGATTGGCGCGCGCACTATATCGGGCGAGCGCGCCCCGGCAAGCGCGTGCACATCGCATGGGTGACGGGCGCGGGCCCACCGGACTAGAGTGGCGCGCAGAGGAATCACGTAATGTCGCTGGCACGCGATATCACCACCGTCGGCGGCGGCACGTTGATGTCGCGGCTTCTCGCCTATCTGCGCGATGCCTGGATCGCCGCGCTCTTGGGCGCCGGGCCATATTCGGAAGCTTTCTTCGTAGTGATGCAGGTGATCAATTTTTTCCGCCGACTTCTGTCGGAGGGCGCACTCAATAGCGCGTTTGTACCAATCTGGCTCAAATTGCGCGGAAGTAAGGACGGAGCTTCGAAGGCAGACCGTTTCACATGGCGCGTCTTGGTGACGCTCTTCTGCATCGCGGGCACCATCGGATTGCTTGCCATTTTTTTCGGACAATTCGTGATCGCCGCCGTCGCCCCAGGTTTCGATCAGGGGCGGCAATTGCTTGCATCGTTTCTGCTTTTCATAGTCGCGCCGTATGTTGTCCTGGCGGGGCTCGTCGCGGTATTGGCGGCCGCTTTGAGTGCTGAGGGCCGTGTCGGCATCGTTGCGAGCAGTGCGGTCCTGTTCAATCTGGTGATGGTACTGGCGCTGGTCTTGCTCCCGAATGGAGAGTTCGACCATTTCTATCTCACCACTTGGCTTGCCTTTGCTGTGACCGTGGCGGGCATCGCTCAACTCCTCGTAACGGCAGCTGCCTGGCTGTCGACAGGCAAGCGCTGGCGGCGCAATCGCATATATGTGCGCGACCAGACCGGCGTGTTTTTCAAGCGGGCCTTGCCTGGCCTGATCGCCACCGGCATCCCACAGCTCAAGTTGATCGCGGCAACCGCCATCGCGTCCGCCTCGCCAGCCGCGGTGTCGTGGCTCTATTACGCAAACCGCCTTTATGAATTGCCGCTCGGCATCGCTTCCATCGCCGTCGCGGCGGTTATCGTTCCGCGCGTCGCCGCCGGCGTCCATGCCAACGACAGGATCGCAATGGCTACGGCACAGTCGCGCGCGTATGAAATTGCCGCCGGAATGGCGCTGCCCGCCGCCACTGGCTTTGCACTTCTCGCAGAACCGATAGCCCGCGGGCTATTCGAGCGCGGCGCATTCGTCGCTCGCGATACCGATGCCGTGGCAGCCGCCCTGATGGCGATTTGCGCTGGCCTGCCGGGGCATGTGCTGGAAAAGGTTTTTGGTGCGGTGTCGTTTGCTCATGAGGACACGCATACCCCTATGATTGCCGCGCTCGCCGGCCTCGCCGCAGCCATAGCCGGCGGCGTGCTCCTGTTTCCGTACTTCGGGCATGTCGGCGTGGCCGGCGCGGTTGCCATATCCGGCTGGGTCGGCGCAGGATTGCTCAGCGTCATCCTGTATCGCCGCCGCTGGCTGCGGCTCGACGCCGATGCGCGCCGCCGGCTGCCGCGGATCGGCATCGCCACAATCATAATGGCCGGCGCTATCTCCTATGCCACCTATACCCTTGGCCCGACGGGGCCGGCCTCATCGCTCGGCCGTCTGGTAATCCTTGCCGCGCTGGTGTTGCTGGGCGTCACAATTTATCTCGCTTCGCTGCAATTGCTGGGCGCCGTGAAACTTGGTTCGCTGGCGGCCGCCTTGCGGCGCAAATCCTGAGCCTCAATTTCCAAAGGCAAGATCC
>Ga0134128_10005111_pt1 | contig 15935 bp, 16 predicted proteins | sample KB31754_FD_96462 | JGI IMG/M metagenome (GOLD analysis project Ga0134128, IMG submission 96462) | Terrestrial soil microbial communities with excess Nitrogen fertilizer from Kellogg Biological Station, Michigan, USA - KB3-175-4 | ecosystem: Environmental > Terrestrial > Soil > Unclassified ...
AGTCCGGGCAGCTCGCACGCACGCCCGAGCGGTTGGTGAAATGGATGGTCGATTTCAGCTCGACGAACACATTGTCGCGCATCTCGTGACAGCTGGTGCAGAATTTCTCGGTGTTGGTGACTTCCAGCGCGGTGTTGAAGCCGCCCCAGAAGATGACGCCGGCCACGAAACCGGCGAGCACCAGCACGCCGAGCCCGAACACCGAGCTCGGCCGGATCAGGACGTCCCATAGCTCCAGCATGAACGCCCATGCGCGCCAGAGAAGTCCCGGCTGCTTCGCCGGCAATTCGACGCCGCTCATCGCCGGCCACCCGGCGCCGTGCGGCTCAGCATGGTGTCGATGTCGACGAAGTCATTGCTGACCGGGGGACCCACGACGTTTTGAGGAACGTGGCATTCCGTGCAGAAGAAACGCCGCGGCGAGATGGAGGCGAGGAACTGCCCGTCGCGATCCATGAAGTGGGTGATCGAGATCATCGGAGCCTGCGACTCGGCCGTCCGGGACCTGGCGTGACAGGACAGGCATTTATTGCTCTGCAGATCGATCTGGTAGCCGTCGATCGAGTGCGGGATCACCGGCGGCTGCTCGGGATAGTTCCGCACCTCCTTCTCCGACGTATTGCGCATCGGCGTCATCGGCGCGGCCGGCCCCTCATCATTGAGCGGGGTCGGTCCGCGCAGGCCGGAATTGAGCGTCTGCGCAGCTAGCGTGCCGGTGCCGGCCGCAATCGCGGCAACGAGCAGGAGGATGGCCGTTTTCCTGATCATGACCGTTACACCTTTTCGATACGCACGGCGCATTTCTTGAAGTCGGTCTGCAGCGAGATCGGATCGGTGGCGTCCAGCGTCACCTTGTTGATCAGCTTCGATTCGTCGAACCACGGCACGAACACCAGCCCGCGCGGCGGCCGGTCACGGCCGCGGGTTTCGAGCCGCGCACGGATGAAGCCGCGGCGCGAGACAACCTTCACCTCATCCCCGCGGCGCAGCTTGGCTTCCTGCGCATCGTCGGGATGCATGAAGCAGACGGCTTCCGGAAATGCCTTGTAGAGCTCCGGCACGCGCCGCGTCATGGTGCCGGAGTGCCAGTGTTCCAGCACGCGGCCGGTGGAGAGCCAGAGCGGAAAATCATTGTCGGGCGATTCCGCCGGCGGCTCGTAAGGCAGCGCAAAGATGCGGGCCTTGCCGTCGCCGTAACCATAGAACTGTACGCCCGTACCCTGCTTGACGAACGGATCGGAACCTTCGCGAAAACGCCACTTGGTCTCCTGCCCGTTGACGACGGGCCAGCGCAGTCCACGTTCGCGGTGATAGACGTCGAACGGCGCAAGGTCGTGGCCATGGCCACGGCCGAAGGTGGCGTATTCCTCGAACAAGCCCTTCTGCACATAGAAGCCGAACGCCTTCGACTCGTCGTTGGCGTAACCGGCCTCGATGTCGGACACCGGAAACTTGTCGACCTGGCCGTTCCTGTAGAGCACATCGAACATGGTCTTGCCGCGATATTCCGGCTTCTTCGCCAGCAGCTCCTCGGTCCAGACCTCCTCGATCTTGAAGCGCTTGGCGAACTCCATGAGCTGCCAGAGATCGGAACGGGATTCGCCGGGCGCCGTGACGAGCTGGTGCCAGAACTGGGTGCGCCGCTCGGCATTGCCGTAGGCGCCTTCCTTCTCCACCCACATCGCGGTCGGCAGGACGAGATCGGCGGCAAGCGCCGTCACTGTCGGATAGGCGTCCGAGACGACGATGAAATTGTCGGGGTTGCGGAAGCCGGGATAGGTCTCCTCGTTGATGTTGGGACCGGCCTGCAGGTTGTTGTTGACCTGCACCCAATAGGCATTGAGCAGGCCGTCCTTCAGCATCCGGCTCTGCAGCACGGCGTGGTAGCCCGGCTTGTCGGGAATGGTGCCCTCCGGCAGCTTCCAGATCGCTTCCGTCTTGTCGCGATGCTCCTTGTTGGTCACCACCATGTCGGCAGGCAGGCGGTGCGAGAAGGTGCCGACCTCGCGCGCGGTGCCGCAGGCCGAGGGCTGGCCCGTCAGCGAGAACGGGCTGTTGCCGGGCTCGGAAATCTTCCCGGTCAACAGATGGATGTTGTAGACGAGATTGTTGCACCAGACGCCGCGGGTGTGCTGGTTGAAGCCCATGGTCCAGAAGCTGACCACCTTGGTCTTCGGATCGGCATAGAGCTCGGCCAGCGCCTCCAGGCGGTTGAGCGGCACGCCGGACATCTTCGCCGCCTTTTCCAGCGTGTAGTCGGAGACGAACTTTGCGTATTCGTCGAAACTCATGTCGGTGGAGTCGTTGGCCTTGGCAGCACCCGTGGCCTTCTTCTGCAGCGGGTGGTCGGGCCGCAGGCCGTAGCCGATGTCGGTCTGTCCACGCTTGAACACGGTATGCGCCGCGACGAAATCCTTGTTCACTCGCCCGGTCTTGATGATGTGATTGGCGATCGCATTGAGGATGTAGAGGTCGGAGTGAGGCGTGAAGACGATGCCGATGTCGGCCAGATCGAACGAGCGGTGCTCGAAGGTCGAGAGCACGGCTACCTGGACATGCGATGCGGAAAGACGGCGATCGGTCACCCGGGTCCACAGGATCGGGTGCATCTCCGCCATGTTCGAGCCCCACAGCACGAAGGCGTCGGTGGCTTCGATGTCGTCATAGCAGCCGGCCGGCTCGTCGATCCCGAAGGTGCGCATCATGCCGGCGACCGCGGAGGCCATGCAGTGGCGTGCATTCGGATCGATGTTGTTGGAGCGGAAGCCGGCCTTGAACAGCTTCGAGGCGGCATAGCCCTCCCAGACCGTCCACTGTCCGGAGCCGAACATGCCGACGCCGCTTGGTCCGCGCTTCTTCAACGCGGCCTTGAATTTCTCCGCCATGATGTTGAAGGCTTCGTCCCATGAGACGGGTGTAAACTCGCCATCCTTGTCGAACTTGCCGTTGGTCTTGCGCAGCATCGGCTGCGTCAGGCGGTCATGGCCATACATGATCTTGGAAAGGAAATAGCCCTTGACGCAATTGAGGCCGCGATTGACCTCGGCCTTGATGTCGCCGTGCGTGGCAACGACGCGATTGTCCTTGGTTGCGACCATCACGCTGCAGCCCGTACCGCAGAAGCGGCAGGCGGCCTTGTCCCATTTCAATTCGCTGGCTTCCCGCTCGGCCGCGAGATTGGCCGCGAGCGCTGGCACCGGCATTCCGCCGGCGGCGGCCGCAATGGCTGCGGCCTCCAGCTTCAGCATCTGACGGCGGTCGAGCTTGGATTCAGTCATGGACAATCTCCCGGCGCCGGGCGTCAGCCGGCGTCGATGGCGTGAAAGACAAGGCAAGCGGAATGAACGTGGGGCAATAGCGCGATGGTATTGAGGGTCGATCCGAGCGCGCCCGCATCGAGCGCCTCGACCACGACGACGAGCTTGCCGCGCGGATCGCGGCCATGGATTTCGCAGCCCGGCAGCGCAAGCACGGCCACTTGGACTTCGTCGAGACGCTCGGGCCGGGCCTGGACCAGGATGCTGGCAATTTCGCCGCCGGGCGGTGCCACGACGGGATCAAGAGTGAGGGCGCGGCCTGTGATGAGGGCGCGGCGATTGATCGCTGTCTTGAGCACGGTTGCTTCTCCTCGTGCTCAATGCGCGGCAGGCGGCCCGGGAGGGCCGGCCACCATCTGGTAGATCCACACCGCAAACCCGTAACTTCCGACCACGCCGACGGCGAGCGCGGGCATTACCACCGCGGTCAGGAACAGGAAGGCGAAGATTTCCATACGCTTGCGGCGCGGACGTCCAGTGTCGTCGCTTCCGACGGACATACTGCTTCTCTTCTCAATTTCGGGAATTGACGGCATCCGGGCCGTTGCCTTGCTGCAAATCTAGATGGCGCAGGCCGGATATCCTTGATCCAGATCAACGCTTGCGCCCATCGTCGTGCAGCGCCTTCCGGCCGAAGCTCACAACAGCTTCGGCTGCCGGCGGCTTCCGATGCCGATCCATGTCGACAGCGTTGCGAATCCGACCAGCAACAGGATGCCCGTGGCGCTCACGACCATTTGCGCCACGACGCCTTCCGAAATTCGCAATAGCAGCATGTAAGCCGCAAGCGAGAGCAACACCCCAAGGCAGTAGATTTCAAGGGAATTCTCCCCGCAACGTACCGCGCCCCGCAATACCGGTGTCGTCAGGCCTCGCCAGTCCGACGGCACGAATCGCGCTACCAGGATGGCAATGGCCAGGAAGTGAAGAAGCCGCAGCGGATCGAGGTCGGACTTGTCGATTGGATAGATCAGCCTTGCCATCGATTGCGGAATCAGTACCTCCAGCGGCTTGAAGCTCCAGCTCAGCGCGACGACCAGCCCGAACAGCAGATAGGCTATCGCTAGCCCCACCATCGGACGTGACGTCACGAGCGCACGAAACCGCGCGCGACGACCGGCCGTGACCCACCAGGCGCCGAGCACCACGAGGAATTGCCATGCAAAGGGATTGAAGTACCAGTCGTTGATCGGCCAGCCCGGCAGGTTCCAGCCATAGACCTGAACCAGCCCGTAGAGCAGCGCGGAGGCCGCGATAGCGACATTGGGAATTTTCAGCAGCAGCCAGAGCAGCGGCGCGAACAGCAGATGAAACAGCACGAAGTCCGGCAGAACATCGGTATTGACGGGGCGATATTGCAGGATCGCCGCATGCGCCAGCGCCGCGCCCGGATGCTCCAGGAGGATTCTCACATTGGCGTCGTCGGCCAATCGCCCCACACCCGCCCAATAGACCAGCACGACGAGCCCGACGATCAATGTCAGGAAGGCCACATAGATTTCCCAGCCGCGTCGCACGGTGTGGCTGACGACCGCCCACCAGCCGTCGCAGTGCCGGACGGCGCCGTAGGCCAGCGCGCAGGTCACGCCCGAGACGAACATGAAGATTTCCGTCGCATCGCTGAACCCATAATGCTGCAGCGTGAGCCAGCTGCAAATGTTGTTCGGGATGTGATCGAGAAAGATGAACCAGAGCGCGATTCCCCGGCATGCATCCAGGCGAAGATCGCGATCGAGCGTTTGATCCGGAGCGCATATCTGGAGCTGCAGGCTCAAGGCACGACCCTTCGCGTCGAATAGAGGAACCATCCGGCGACGAGGACCAGCAAGACCGACAGGATCCGCCTGACGAGCGTGACGTTTCCCTTGTTTTCCAGCAGCGGCCGGATCGCGTCCGTCGAAATCACCACCGCCGAATGGATGACGGTTGCGATCGCCACGTACATCGCGAGCAGGACCGCGGTCTGGGCCAGCAGCGGCCGGTTCTCGTCGACGAAGGCGGGAAAGACCGAAATATAGAAAATGCCCGCCTTCGGATTGAGCAGGTTGGTGATGAAGCCCCGAAGGAAAAATCCGGCATGGCCGCTCGCGTCGACCGGCTTGCCGATACCCTCAGGCGCGTCGCGCCATCCCTCCCAGGCGAGCCAGAGCAGATAGAGGACGCCGCCCCAGCGCAGCGCCTCATAGACCAGGTTCGAGGCGGCCACGATGGCGGCGAGGCCGAGCGAGGAGGCGATGCCGGCCCCCAGCAAACCCGCAGCGACGCCCGCCGTCGCGGCAAGACCCGCGCGCCGCCCGGCGGATGCCGAAAGCACCGCGAGATATCCCATGTTCGGGCCGGGCGTCAGCTCGATGATCGTGGCCGTGACAGCGAATGCGAGCAGTGAGTTTTCGTTCATGGTCTCATCGGTGCCTGACGGAATTCAACGCGCCGAGGCCGTCCACGTCACGACATCCCGCGCGAGCATATCAAAGGCGCGGCCGAACGCACTGGCCGCCTGCCCCACCGTGAGCGCGTCCATCGTGGCCGATTGTTCGAAGATCCGCGCGGCCTTCAGGTGGCCGGCGCCGTCGATGATTTTTGCGGAAAGCGCAATGCCGGCCTTCGGCTCCGGCGCCGTCGCGATATCGAAGCGGCGCAGATCGATCAGGAGGCGAACGCCGCCGTCGCTCAGGGCATCGCCTCGCAATGGCGCATGCGCGATGTCGTAGTTCTCGAAACTCTGCAGCAGCCTCGCCTGCACCAGCGCGGGAAGCGAATCGCCCCACTGCGCATTGGCAAATTCGTCATGCGGTTCCTCGTCGGAGGCAAACAGGAAGCGCTGGGTTTGCAGTCGCGTGGTTGCCGTCGGCTCGGCAATCACCAGACCCGGCTCGAGCGGGCGGCGCGGCGCGTCGAAATTGTCCGCCGCCTTCAGATCGTAGATGACCTTGCGGGGTGGCGTGGCGCTGCCGGTCATCTTTTCGAGGCCTGCCACGATCCCGTCGAGCTTCGGCGTGTTGCGCGCCAGCCCGTCGGTGAAGGTCCTGAGATTGCCGATGGCCTCGTGCAGCGGCTCGGCGTTCTCGGAAAGCACGCCATCGACCTTGCGCAGCGCGTCGCGCGCGGCCTGCGTCATGCTTTGACCTGCGCCCTTTTCTGCGATCAGGGCGTCCTTTGCCGGCGGCGCGGAAGCGTCCTCGCCGCCCTCCAGCGCGACCACGGGCACGCCCGTCAGCCCCTGGAAATCCAGACCAAGCCTGGTGTCGGCGCGAACCGGCGTGTGCTCGGCGACCGCGATGGTCGCATGCACATCGCGAGGCCGGTCGGCAACGAGCGCGAGCGAGGTGACCTCGCCGACGCGAATGCCGTTGAACAGCACGGCCGCACCGACCAGCAAACCCGGCACCGGGCCATTGAAGACGACGCGATAGGTCTCCCGCTTGCCGATGCCACCGGCATTATTGAGCCAGTAGACGAAGCCGAACACGGCGACGGTCGCCGCCAGCACGAAGGCGCCAACGATGACAAAGGGTGCGCGCGTTTCCATGATCGTTCCTTTCGTCAAGCACCGAGGTGCAGCATCTGCGCCCGGGCGCCGTGGAAATAGGCTCTCACCCAGGGATGGTCGGACTTGAGCACTTCCGGCAGCGGCCCAAGCGCGGCGATCCGGCCGTCGGCAAGTGCTGCGACGCGATCGCAGACCGCGGCCAGCGTGTTCAGATCATGGGTGATCATGAAGACGGTGAAGCCGAGCGTCTGCTGCAGCGTCCTGATCAGCGAGTCGAACTCGCCCGCCGCGATCGGATCGAGGCCGGAGGTGGGCTCATCCAGGAACAAGAGCGCCGGATCGAGCGCCAGCGCCCGCGCCAGCGCCACGCGCTTGGTCATGCCGCCGGAAAGCTCGGCCGGGAATTTGTCGCCGTCGTCTGCGGTCAGGCCCACCATTTCGAGCTTGGCGTTGGCGATTTCGTCCAGCAGCGCCGGAGAAAAATGTGCGGCCTCGCGCAGCGGAAACTGGACGTTCTGCCGGGCATTGAGCGCCGAGAACAACGCGCCCTGCTGAAACAGCACGCCGCGGCGAAGGGCTTCGTCGCCTGCAAACGCCGGAAAGTCGATCTGCCCGCTCCGCTTCGGCAACAGCCCGATCAGGGTCCGCAACAGGACCGATTTGCCGCCGCCGGACGCGCCGACCAATCCCAGGATCTCGCCTTCGCGGACATCCAGCGAAAGACGGTCGAGCACGACGCGGTCGCCGAAGCCGACCACGAGGTCCTGCACGCGAATCGCGATGCTGCGGCCAGCCATGGCTACATCCCGATCGACGCGAAGAACACGGCGAACAGGCCGTCGAGCACGATCACCAGGAAGATCGACTTGACGACGGAGGCCGTCGTCTGCTGGCCGAGGGATTCGGCGCTGCCCTTGACCTTGAGCCCCTCGGTCGCTGCGACGAGCCCGATCACCAGCGCCATGAACGGCGCTTTCAGGATGCCGACCTCGAAATGCGTGATCGAGACCGCTTCGCGCAGGCGCGCGATGAAGATCGCCGGGCTCATGCCGCCATAGAGCCAGGCGACAAGGCCGCCGCCATAGAGCGCGGCCAGCGAACCCAGGAAAGCGAGGATCGGCAGCGCGACGATGAGCGCAAGCATCCTTGGCAGGATCAGCACGGAAACCGGATCGAGGCCCATGGTGGAGAGCGCGTCGATCTCCTCGCGCATCTTCATCGAGCCGAGCTCGGCGGTGTAGGCGCTGCCCGAGCGGCCGGCGACCATGATCGCGACGATGAGCACGCCGATCTCGCGCAGCACCAGGATGCCGACCATGTCGACCACGTAGGAGTCGGCGCCGAACTTGCGGAAATGAAAAATTCCCTGCTGGGCGATGATCGCGCCGATCAGGAAGGTGATGAGCGCCATGATCGGGATCGCCTGCCAGCCGACACGGCCGAGCTGATAGACGGTCGACGTCAGACGGAAGGATCCCGGCCGGCGCAGCACGCGGCCCAACGCGATACTGACGGCGCCGAGCATGTGCAGGAAGGCGGTGCTGTCGGCGGCAAGATCGCGTGTGATCTTCATCAGGCGGTCGACCAGGAGGTTCTGCCGCCGTCCCCGACCCGGCTCGCCCTTGTTCAATTCCCGGACTTCGCGAAGCAGGCCGGAATGGGATGGGGACGCGCCGACAAGAGCCGGCTGCGACGATCCCGCCGCACCTCGCCTGGCGAGCCTCTCGAACAGCCAGGCGCCGACCGTATCAAGCGCTGTCACGCCGCTGAGATCGATCGGCCCGCCGCGCTCGCGCGGCACACCATCGCACAAGCGCTCGAGCAGCTCGACATGGGCAACCGTCCATGCCCCGCTCGCTTGCAGCGCGCAGGGCCCGTGGTCGATTGCAATCAGGCTCGGCATGTCGGTCAAGAAGCGGCTCCTGTTTTTATCATGATAGCGGCCGGGCGAGCGCCGTTGCCTTGATACAGCGCAATCCATCGCCCTCCACGCTTGATTCACATCAATCCCGGCCATCGCATCTCCGGCTAGCCTTTCCTGCAAGGAGGCCATGGCCATGAGCTACAGCCGGGAAATTTTGGACGAGCTTCACGCGTTGAAGCGCGATGCCGGGCATATCCTGAAGACGAGCGCCGAAGAATGGCAGCATATTTCGCGCGAGAAAGCCCATACGGTCGCGGCCGACGTCAAGACCTTGCTGACCGATCTGCGCGAAGCGCTCGCGCTCGATGAAGCCGAGGTCGAGCGGGCCTTTGCCGGCCGTGCCGTGCAGGCGCTGGCAACGGCGCTCGCCGTCGGGATAGCGATCGGTTTCTTGTTGAGGAGAAAATCATGAGCACGAGCCGGTTGGTCCACCACGCCCATCTCGTGTGGAGAAGCGAGCGGGTGATCGGCGAACTGCGCCTCAAGCGGCTTCTGGGCAATCTCGGTTTACAGGCATTCGCGGCGCTCGTGCTGGCGTTTGCGCTATTGTCATTCGAGGTCGCCGCCTATTTCGCGCTCGTGCAGGTGTGGAGCGCGAGCGGATCGGCCGCCATTCTCGGTCTCTGCAATCTCGTGATCGCGGTGCTCCTGATGTTGCTCGCCATGCGCCGGCCGGCAAGCCGGGAGCTTTCGCTCGCGAGAGAGGTGCATCAGGATGCGTTGACCGCGCTCACGGCGGAACTTCAGCAGGCGGAAGCGGCAGCGCCCGCTTCGCTGCGGACTGCGATCGAAAGCGCCGCCATCCCTCTGCTGCTGCCGCTCATTCCGCTCGTGATCCAGCGCCTGCGCAGGCACAAGGCCGAGAACGGCGCGGCCGAGGCGCATTGATTCAGGACGGCAAAGACGAGACATCACATCCTGGCCGGCGCGCCGGGTTAGTTCCGGCACTTGCCTTCGCAAGATCGAGGGAGACGAGCGACACGCCGCTTTCGTTGGGATCGGCCCCGACCTCGAAGCCGAGCTGGCGGCACATGGCCAGCATGGTCGTGTTTTCATTCAGCACCTCGCCGAACAGCGATTTCAATCCTTCGGCGCGCGCATAGTCGATCAGGAGCTGCATCAGCGCCCAGCCGAGGCCTTTTCCCTTGAGATCGGAGCGGAGCAGGATCGCATATTCCGCGGTCTCGTAGCGCGAATCCGAATGCAGCCGAACCACGCCGAGGATGTCGCCCGTCGCCGGATCGAGCGCCGCGAAGGCCATCGCGCGCGCGTAATCGAGCTGGGTGAGGCGCGCGACGAACTGGTGTGAAAATTCCTTCACCGAGTGGAAGAAGCGCAGCCTGACGTCCTCGGCCGACACGCTTTGCAGCAGCTTCACGATGGCGGGCTCGTCCTCGGGCCGGATCGGACGAACGGCGACCCTCCAGCCATCCTTGACGCAGAGCTCGCGCTCCCACTCGGTCGGATAGGGCCTCACCGCGAAACGCGTCCGCCCCGCGAACAGCCTGGCCGGCTTGCGGATGGCGACGCGCGCGTCGAGCGCCAGCACGCCCTGGCTATCGGCCAGCAGCGGATTGATATCGAGCTCGTGAATCTCGGGACAATCCGCCGCCATCTGCGACAGCTTCACCAGGGTCAGCGGCACGACGTCGGGCGGCACCGCGGGGACGTCGCGATACGCCGGCAACAGCCGCGAGACCCGCGTCCGGCCGACGAGGCTGCGCGCCAGGTTCATGTCGAGCGGCGGCAGCGCGAGCGCCTTGTCGCGGATGATCTCGACTGCCGTGCCGCCGCGGCCGAATACCACGACCGGGCCGAAGGTAGGATCGTCGGCGAGGCCAAGGATCAATTCGCGCGCCCCTGGCCGCACGATCATCGGCTGGATCATCACGCCGTCGATGCGGGCTTCCGGCCGCACGCGTTTCGCTCTGGTGATGACATCGATCGCCGCGTTCCTGACCGCAACCTTGGTCGCGAGACCCAGAACGACCCCGCCGACATCCGACTTGTGGGTGATATCCCGCGACAGGATCTTCACCGCCACCGCAAGTCCATCCGCCAGAAACGGCTCGGCCCTTGCGGCTGCCTCGTCGGGATCGTCGGCAGCGAGGGTCGGCACCATCGGAATGGAATACGCTTCGAACAGCGCGGCGATCTCAACCGGATCGAGCCATGTCCGCCCTTCCCCAAGCGTCCGATCGACGACCTGCCGTGCAGCCTTCACGTTCGGTTCGAACAGCGACGACACGTTCGGCGGCGTCGCCATCAACGCTTCCGTCGCCTCGCGATGCTTGACCAGATGCATGAACGCGCGCACCGCGTCGTCTTCGGTCGGGAAATGCGGAATCGCTGCGCCGTCGAAAATCGGCGCGACGGTCTGGTCGGTGCCGACCCATGCGGCCAGCACGGGCTTCGACGATGAGCGCTTTTCCGCACGATCCTTTGCGACCCGCGCCGCGACCGCTTCGGCGATGGCGGGGGCCGATGCCACCGCCGTCTCCACGTTCATCACCAGCAGGGCATCGCTTGCGGGATCGGCGAGCAGGACATCGAGCACCGCCTCGTAGCGCGCGGCATCGGCATCGCCGGAAATATCGATCGGATTTCCCCTGGACCAGGTCGGCGGCAGCACCGCGTCGAGCTTTGCAGCCACCTCGGGGGTGAGCGCGGGCGCAACGCCGCCAAGCTCCGTCAGCCGATCGATCGCGAGGATGCCGAGCCCCCCGCCATTGGTCAGGAGCGTCAGCCTCTTGCCGCCCGGCGCGCGAACGTGGCGGCCGAGCAACTCGGCGCAATCGAACAGCTCGCGCAGGTCGAGCACGCGCAACAATCCGGCGCGGCGGAAGGCCGCGTCGTAGACCGCGTCCGAACCCGCCAGCGCGCCGGTGTGCGTGGCGGCGGCCTTGGCACCCTGCGCCATCCGCCCCGATTTCACCACGACGACCGGTTTGAGGCGCGCGGCGGCGCGGGCGGCCGACATGAATTTGCGCGCATCCGAGACCGCTTCGACATAAAGCAGGATCGCGCGCGTCCTGTCGTCGAGCGCGAAATAGTCGAGGAGATCGGCGACATCGACGTCGATCTGGTCGCCGATCGAAACAATCCCCGAAAATCCGACCGACCGCTCCGCGCCCCAATCGATCATCGCGGCCGCGACCGCGCCCGATTGCGAAATCAGGGCCAACGACCCCGGCGCGGCCTGACGCGCGGCGAAGCTCGCATTCAACGCCATCGCGGGGAACATGACTCCGAGGCAGTTCGGCCCGACGATCCGCATCTTGCGGGCGCGCGCGGTCTTCTCGACCGCGTCGGCGAGCGAGCCCGCGCCATGTCCAAGCCCGGACGAGACGATGACGGCACCGGCCACGCCACGCTCGCCCGCCTGCGCGATGATCTCCGGGACCGCGGCGGCCGGCGCGGTGATCACGATGAGATCCGGAACAAAGGGCAAGGCCTTGATATCCGGGTACGTCTTTCGTCCGCCGATCTCCCGATGCCGCGGATTGACCACGGCGATCTCGCCTGCAAATCCCCCGCTTGTCATATTGCGCAGGATGATGGCCCCGATCGAGGACCGGCGCGAACTGCCGCCGATGACCGCGACACGCCTTGGCGCGAAGATCCGCTCGAGACCGAAAGTCGACATTACGCCTGCTCGAAGGGAACGACGGGCGGATAGCGCCACACTGTCGACCGCTCCATCGCCCGCATGACGTCCTCGCGCGAGATGATGCCGAGCAGGTTCCGCCGTTGATTGACGACGGGCAGGCTCTTGACGCGATGCTTGACCATCAGCTCCAGCACGCGCTGCAGCTTGGTTTCGGGATCGACGGCGATGATCTCGCTCGACATGATGGCGTCGGCTGTACTGGCCATGCCATCGGTGAAGTGCGGCAGGATCTGATCCTGGCCGAGCGCGAACACCTTCAGGGCGTCCAGCTTGGATACCATGCCCACCAGAATTTCATCCCGCACGACCGGATAGGCGTCGAAGCCGTCGGCCGCGAACAACCGGTAGAGATCGCCGACGGTCGTTTCCGGCGCGACGCTCCTCACCGTCCGGGTCATGTTGCTGCCGACGGTTTCCTGTAGAAATTCGTACATCGCAGGCACCTCCTCAGGGTTCGATCGTTACCTAAGCCGAAGGAGTGGTTTCGACCTTGATGAGGATCAACGCATCACGAGATGTCAGGTTCAGACTGCAAACCATATCATGGGTTTATTGTGACATGCATGCGATGGTGCTTCCCGCGCGCGGCGCGGCGCTGACGCCTGAGGAACGGCCGGATCCCGTCCCAGGGCCGGGCGAGGTCCGCATCAAGGTGGCCGCCTGCGGCGTGTGCCGCACGGACCTTCATGTCGTCGACGGCGAATTGCCCGGCATCGCCTACCCGATCATTCCCGGGCACGAAGTCGTCGGCCGGGTCGACGCACTGGGAGCCGGTGTCGGCGACCTGAAATTCGGCATGCGTGTCGGCGTGCCTTGGCTCGGCTTCACCTGCGGCGAGTGCTCCTATTGCCGCGCGGACAGGGAAAATCTCTGCGACCATCCCGAATTCACCGGCTACACCCGCGACGGCGGCTTTGCCAGCCATCTCGTCGCCGATGCCAGATACTGCTTCCCCCTCGGCGAGCAAGGCGACGATGCGGCGCTGGCGCCGCTGCTTTGCGCCGGACTGATCGGCTGGCGGTCGCTGGTGATGGCGGGCGACGGCAAGTCGCTCGGGATCTATGGCTTTGGCGCCGCCGGTCATATCGTGGCGCAGGTGGCGCGCGCGCAGGGACGAACGGTCTACGCGTTTACCCGCGGCGGCGACCGGGAAGCACAGCAGCTTGCGCTCTCATTTGGAGCGGATTGGGCCGGTGCCTCGGAGGAGACGCCACCCGGCGAACTCGACGCCGCCATCATCTACGCCCCGGTCGGACCGCTGGTCCCGCTCGCCCTTCGCGCCGTGCGCAAGGGCGGACGCGTGGTGTGCGCCGGCATTCACATGTCCGATATCCCGGCATTTCCCTATCATATTCTCTGGGGCGAACGTCAGATCGTCTCCGTCGCCAACCTCACGCGAAAGGACGGCATCGATTTCCTTGCAGCCGCCGCGCACGCGGATATCCGAACACACACCACCGTCTTTCCGCTCGACCAGGCCAATGAGGCGCTTGCGCGGCTGCGCGACGGCCGGCTCACGGGCGCCGCGGTGCTGAGGCCGTGATGCCTGACGCCGATGCGGCTTCCCAGAACGAAGCGATCGCGTTTCTCGATCGGGAAGCTCGCAGCGGAGCCGCGAAGCGGATCGATACGCATGCCTCGATCTTGTTCCTGGAGCCGGAGCGTGTGCTGAAGATCAAGCGCGCGGTACGGCTGCCTTTCCTGGACTATTCGACGCTCGAGAAGCGCAAGCATGCCTGCGAAGAGGAACTCGCGGTCAACCGGCCTCATGCGCCAAAACTTTACCGGCGCGTCGTTCCGATCACGCGCGGCGAGCATGGCCCTGAAATCGGCGGCAACGGGCCCGCGATCGAGTGGGCGGTCGAAATGGCGCGGTTCGACGAAGAGAAGACCTTCGATCGCCTCGCGAAGAACGGCGCGATCACGCCGGAACTCGCAGAGGCGGTTGCGGACGTCGTGCGCGAATCCCACGCGCGCGCGGAGCGCTCCGACGGATCGGCCTGGCTTGCCTCCATCGGGCCGATCATCGATCGCAACAGCCAGAAATTTCGTGCCCAGCCGTCGCTTGCGCGCGACGCGGTCGAGCAGCTTCACGCGGCAAGTCACCAGCGGCTGGCCGAGAGCCGCGCGCTGCTCGAACAGCGGGCGGCGGACGGGCTTGTGCGCCGCTGCCATGGCGACGCGCATCTCGGCAACATCGTGTTGATCGACGAAAGACCGGTGCTGTTCGACGCCATCGAATTCGATGCCGTGATCGCCACCACGGACATCCTCTACGATCTCGCCTTCCCGGTCATGGACCTCCTGCATTTCGGGTTACATGCGGAAGCGAACCGTCTGCTCAACCGCTATCTGCAGGAGAACTGGCGGGACAGCGCTCACGCGCTTCGCCTGCTGCCGTTGTATCTGTCGATACGGGCGGCGATACGCGCCCACGTGCTTTTCACCAAATGCCAGCAATCGCCGAATCCCGTAGTCGCCTCCGAAGCCGGATCCTATTTCGATCTCGCGCGGCAACTCCTCAAGCCGGTCCGGCCGTTACTGATCGCAATCGGCGGAAAATCCGGCACGGGCAAGAGCGTGCTGGCGCGCGATGTGGCGGCGCAGGTGCCACCCCTGCCCGGCGCCGTCATCCTGCGTTCCGACGTCATCCGGAAAGAGCTGTTCGGTGTCGACCCGCTCGCAACCCTGCCGCAGACGGCCTACACGCCCGACGTCACGGCGCGCGTCTACGGCGCGATGCTGGAACGCTCGCGCGAGGTGATCGCGCAAGGGTTTTCCGTCATCGCCGATGCGGCGTTCTTGCAGGAAGCGGAGCGCGACGAACTTTCCGCGGAAGCGCGAAACATGAACGCGGACTTCCGTCCCGTTTTCCTTGGCGCGGATCTCGCCGTCCGCCTTGAACGCATCCGAGCGCGCCGGCATGACGCATCCGATGCGACAGGCGCCGTCGCCGCCGAACAGGAAGGTTACGGCATCGGCCGGATCGACTGGCCGATCGTCGATGCGTCGGGCTCTCCGGAACAGACGCTGCAACGAAGCGCACCGTTCCTGCTGCCGCGGTAGCCGCCGGTTACGGGAAGATACGGAATGGCCCGGCTCCGGCGCGCATGGCAGATATTCGCGCGCAACCGAGAGAGGCTCCGATGACGCGAAAGCTGGTCTTCATGATCCTGGCGGCTGCCCTGTTGTCCGCCATCCTCGCCGCGATCTGCCAGGTCGCCTTCCCCGACATCGGCGCCTTCACGCGTGACGAGGCGGACGCCACCTCCTGGCTCCGCGAGATTGCCTTCATGGTCAAGGCGACCGCCTGGATATCGGCGGAAGTTGCTGGCCTGTTCGCGATCGTGCTGGCCGCCCATCTCTGGCGCAAGCGCAGGGCTCTCGGCTAAGGCGTGACGGCGGGATGTGGGCCCACGCTCCCTTCTTCATGGCAAGCTCTCTGATCCAGTCGGCGTCATAGCCACGGTCGGCTAACAGCATTGACCCGGCTTTCGGGCGAGACAGCAGTTTTCCGGCAAGTCGAACGTCGTG
>Ga0134128_10005112_pt1 | contig 15933 bp, 10 predicted proteins | sample KB31754_FD_96462 | JGI IMG/M metagenome (GOLD analysis project Ga0134128, IMG submission 96462) | Terrestrial soil microbial communities with excess Nitrogen fertilizer from Kellogg Biological Station, Michigan, USA - KB3-175-4 | ecosystem: Environmental > Terrestrial > Soil > Unclassified ...
CAGAACTTCAAGGCCAAGGGCGGCGCCTACACCCGCGAGCACTTCTTCGGGAAGTACCCGGAGCTCAAGGCGATGGTCGCCAACATGTCGGACGAGGAGATCTGGCAGTTGAATCGCGGCGGCCACGACCCGCGCAAGGTGTATGCCGCCTACGCCGCCGCCACCGGCCACAAGGGCCAGCCGACGGTCATCCTCGCCAAGACCGTCAAGGGCTTCGGGCTCGGCAAGGGCGGTGAAGGACAGATGGTTGCGCACCAGCAGAAGAAGCTGTCGGAGGACGATCTGCGCGCCTTCCGCGACCGCTTCCACATCGCGGTCTCGGACGAGGAGATCGCGAAGCTGCCGTTCCGTCAGCCGGCGGCGGACTCCGAGGAAGCCCGTTACCTGCATGAGCGCCGCAAGAGCCTGGGCGGCTATCTGCCGGCGCGCCGCAAGCAGGCGCCGCCGCTTCCGGTGCCGCCGCTCGAGGCGTTCTCCGCCGTGCTCGAAGGCACCGGCGAGCGCGAGATCTCGACGACGATGGCGTTCGTGCGCATCCTGACGACGCTCCTCAAGGACAAAGGCATCGGCAAATCCGTCGTGCCCATCGTGCCGGACGAGGCGCGTACCTTCGGCATGGAGGGACTCTTCCGCCAGATCGGCATCTACTCCTCGGTCGGCCAGCTCTACACGCCGCAGGATGCGGAGACCCTCATGTCCTACCGCGAGGACAAGAAGGGGCAGATGATCGAGGAGGGCATCAACGAGGCCGGCTCGCTCTGCTCGTGGATCGCGGCCGCCACCGCGTACAGCAACCACGGCATGGCCATGGTGCCGTTCTACATCTTCTACTCGATGTTCGGCTTCCAGCGGGTGGGCGATTTCATCTGGGCCGCCGGCGACATCCAGGCGCGCGGCTTCCTGCTCGGCGCCACCGCGGGGCGCACGACGCTCGCCGGTGAAGGTCTGCAGCACCAGGACGGGCACAGCCAGCTCGTCGCGACCACGGTGCCCAACTGTGTGGCCTACGATCCGGCGTATGCTTACGAGCTCGCCGTCATCGTCCAGGACGGCATGCGGCGCATGTACGTGGAGCAGCAGAACATCTTCTACTACATCACCGTCATGAACGAGAACTACCCGCAGCCGGCTCTGCCGAAGGGCAGCGAGGCGGGGATTCTCAAGGGTGCGTACCTCCTGCGCGCGGGCGGCAAGGGAAAACTGCGGACCACGCTCCTCGGCTCGGGCACCATCCTGCGCGAATGCCTCGAGGCCGCCAAGATCCTCGAAGCCGACTACGGCGTGCGTGCCGATGTCTTCTCGGTGACGAGCTTCAGCGAGCTGCGCCGCGAAGCGCTCGAGTGCGAGCGCTGGAACCTGTTGCATGCCGATCAGCCGCCGCGCGCGCCGCACGTGCGGCAATGCCTGCAGGACGCGCAGGGCCCGTTCATCGCCGCGACCGATTACATGCGCGCCGTGCCCGATCAGATTCGCCAGTGGGTGCCGGGCCGTTATGTCAGCCTGGGCACGGACGGCTTCGGCCGGTCCGATTCCCGCGCGGCGCTGCGCCGGCATTTCGAGGTCGACCGCCATTACATCGCGGTCGCCGCCCTGAAGGCGCTCGCCGATGAGGGCAAGCTCGAGGCCTCCGCCGTCAACGCGGCGATGAAGGCGCTCGGTGTCGACCCGGCCAAACCCGTTCCCTGGAAAGTCTGAAGGCCCCATCGCCATGAACGCGGCAGCCCGCCTCATCGAAGTGCGCGTGCCCGACATGGGCAACTTCAAAGATGTCGCCGTGATCGATATTCTCGTCAAGCCTGGCGAGAGCATCGAGCCGGAGGCGCCTCTCGTCACCCTGGAGACGGAGAAGGCCACCATGGATGTGCCCTCGACTGCCAGCGGTGTCATCGAGAAGGTGCACGTCGCGAAAGGCGGCAAGGTCAACGCAGGCGATCTGATCGCGACCGTCCGCTCCGCGGGCGATGGAGCACAGCCCGCCGCACCGGCTCAGCAACCTGCAGCGGCTGCGAAATCCACGCCGCCGCCGTCGCCGGCGCAGCCGGGTGAGCCGGCGGCCAGACCGGCGCCCTCGCCACCGTCAGGTCCCGCGCAATCGCCGCCGGCCGCAGCGGCGCCCGCTCCGGTTTCGCCTGCACCACGCGCGGCGGCGAGTGTGCCCGCAGCCGGCGAAGGCCCATTGCGCACCGATCTGCCGCCCATCAACGAGCCCGGGTTTTCGCTCGCGCACGCGGGACCGAGCGTACGCAAGTTCGCCCGCGAGCTGGGAGTCGATCTGACACGCGTCGCGGGGCACGGATTCAAGGGCCGCATCACGCACGATGACGTCAAGGTCTTCGTCAAGAGCTTCATGGCTTCGGGCGCGGCGCCCGGCGCCGGGGCGGAAGCCAAGCCAAACGGCAGCGGGCTGCCTGCCATTCCCGCGGTCGATTTTGCGGCTTTCGGACCCGTGGAGACGCAGCCGCTCTCGCGAATCCAGCGCATTTCCGGGCCGAGGCTGCATGCGAGCTGGGTCAACATCCCGCACGTGACGCAGTTCGACGAGGCGGACATCACCGATCTCGAGACGCTGCGCGGAAAGCTCAAGGACGCGGCGGCGGCGCGCGGCATCAAGCTCACGCCGCTCGCCTTCATCGTGCGCGCTTGCGTGAAGGCGCTGCAGGCGTTCCCGCAGTTCAACGCGTCCCTCGATTCCTCCGGCGCCAACCTCGTCCTGAAGAAGTACGTTCATGTCGGCTTCGCCGCCGACACGCCGAACGGCCTCATGGTCCCGGTGGTGCGCGACGCGGATCGCAAGGACATCTACGAGATTGCCCGCCAGCTCGGCGAGCTCTCCGAGGCGGCACGGGCCGGCAAGCTCGCCGCCGCGCAGATGCAGGGCGGCTGTTTCACCATCTCGAGCCTGGGCGGCATCGGCGGGACGGCGTTCACGCCGATCATCAATGCCCCGGAGGTCGCGATTCTCGGTGTGTCGCGCTCGGGCATGAAGCCGGTCTTCCAGGACGGCACGTTCGTGCCGCGCCTGATGTTGCCGCTGTCGCTCTCCTATGATCACCGCGTCATCGATGGCGCAACGGCCGTGCGCTTCACGACCTTCCTCGCCAAGGCGCTGGCGGAAGCCCACGCCCTGGTCGAGGCAGTGCCATGAGCCGCGTCGATCTCATCGTCCCCGATCTCGGTAATTTCAACGACGTCGCGGTCGTCGACGTGCTCGTGAAAGCCGGCGATACGATCGAGGTGGACGCGCCGCTCGTCACGCTGGAGACCGACAAGGCTTCGATGGACGTGCCCGCGACCGTCGCGGGGAAGATCGCCGAAGTTCTGTTGAAGCGTGGCGATAAGGTATCCAAGGGCTCGGTGATCGCGCGCGTGGAGGGCAACTCGCAGGCCACAGGTCCTCTCGCGGCTGCGGCGCCGGCCGCGAAGCCGGAGTCGGATGGCGATACGGTGCGGATGCCGACGCCCGACCTGACCAAGCCGCCGCAGGGGGAGGTCGATTTCAACCGCTCGACGCAGCTCCTCGTGCTCGGGTCGGGTCCCGGCGGCTACACCGCCGCATTCCGCGCTGCCGACCTCGGGTTGCACGTCACGCTGGTGGAGCGCTGGCCGATGCTCGGTGGCGTATGCCTCAACGTCGGGTGCATTCCGTCCAAGGCGCTGCTGCACGCGGCCAAGGTCATCGAGGATGCGGAGGAGATGGGCTCCCGCGGCATCGCCTTCGGCGCGCCGGAGATCAACCTCGAGAAGCTCCGCGCCTGGAAGGGCTCGGTCGTCAAGAAGCTGACCGGCGGCCTGAGCACGCTCGCAAAGCAGCGCAAGGTCGAGGTCGTGCAGGGCGTCGGACGATTCGTGAGTCCGAACGTGATCGAGGTGATGGGCAACAGCGGCTCGGAGCGCATCCGCTTCGACCAATGCATCATTGCTGCGGGCTCCGAGGCCATCCGGCTGCCGGGCCTGCCCACCGATCCGCGCATCATCGACTCCACCGACGCGCTGGAGCTGCCGGAGTTTTCCGGCGGACTGCTCGTCATCGGCGGCGGCATCATCGGGCTGGAGATGGCCTGCGTCTACGACGCGCTCGGCAGCCGGGTGAGCGTGGCGGAGCTGACATCGCAGCTCATGCCGGGCTGCGATCCGGACCTGGTGCGGCCGCTCGAGCGGCGCATCCGCGCCCGCTACGAGCAGATCCTGCTCGGAACGCGGGTGACGAAGGTCGAGCCTCTGGCCGAGGGATTGCGCGTGACCTTCGAGGGGGAGAAGGCGCCGGCTCCGCAGGTGTTCGGCCGGGTGCTGGTGGGGGTCGGCCGCTCGCCGAACGGCAAGCTGATCGGCGCCGAGGCGGCCGGAGTCCAGGTTTCCGACCGCGGTTTCATCCCGGTCGACAAACAGCTCCGAACCAACGTCCCGCACATTTTCGCGATCGGCGATATCGCGGGCCCCCCCATGCTGGCGCACAAGGCGATGCACGAGGCGAAGGTTGCCGCCGAGGTCGCCGCGGGACACCGCCGCGCCTTCGACGTGCGGGCCATTCCTTCAGTGGCCTACACCGATCCCGAGGTGGCCTGGGCGGGTCTCACGGAAACCGAGGCGAAGGCGAAAGGCATCGCGATCGAGAAGGGCACCTTCCCGTGGGCCGCGAGCGGCCGCTCGCTCTCTCTCGGGCGCGACGAGGGCATGACCAAGCTGCTCTTCGATCCGGAGAGCCGGCGCCTCCTCGGCGCGGGCATCGTGGGCACCAACGCGGGCGAGCTGATCAGCGAGCTCGCGCTCGCCATCGAGAACGGCTGCGACGCCGCGGACATCGGACTCACGGTCCATCCGCACCCGACTCTGTCGGAAACCATTGCGGGTGCCGCCGACGCGGTTGAAGGCACGCTGACCGACCTCTATATCCCCGCGCGCAAAAAATAGGGCGGCATAGGCCCATCGTTGCCCTTGCGGTCCCGTCTGCTATGATCTCGCTCTAAACAACAACACCCTCGGCACAGAGGGTAGCCTGCGGGATACGGCCAGGCAGGCGGGGAGGGGGAGTGAGCACACTGAGCACACTGCGTCGCGCGGCCCTGATCCTGGCGGCAGCATCGATCCTGCCCGCCAGCGCAGCGCAACCGCCATCTGGGCTATCTGCGGTTTTCGGCGCGCTGCCAGAGTGCACCACCGTCACGTTGAGCTCGAGCGGACGCATGCTCGCGTGGCTGCGCCCGAGCGGATCCGGAGACGAAGTCGTCGCATATGATGTTGGCGCACGTGTGGTTCGGCGGACACTACGGATGCCAGCCGGCCTGAGAGTGGACTGGTTGGGATGGGAAGACGACGACACGCTACTGGTGGACGCCGCCAAAACCGAGCGAATGCCGGCATCCCTGCGCTTGAACTGGGGCCGGGCGGTGCGCTGGCGTCGGCTGCTGGCGTTCGATATCCCCAGCGGGAACAGTCGCATCCTGTTGAGCGACGAGCTTTCGGGGCAGGGTGGTTTCGAGACCGGCGCGGAGTTGATCGCCTGGGCCATTCCGGGGCGGCCGCACACCGTGATGATGGCGGCGGATGTCGCCTATAGGACCAGCTACCGGCCGTCGCTCGGCACGATGATTCATAACACGCGCGGTGACTCCGGCATGGTGAGCACATTGTTCGCGGTCGATGCCGGCACCGGCAAGGAGACGGTGATTGCGCAGGGCGACGCGTTTACCAACCAGTGGGTATTGGATGCGGGCGGCAATCCGGTGGCGCGGGACGAAACGCGGCCGGACAGCTACACGATTTACGCCCGGCAGGGGGGCGATTGGCGGCAGATTTACCAGCATGCCGCCCAGGGAGATTCGGAGATTGGCCATCTCGAGCTCGATGCGAAAACTCACGCGCTCCTCGCGATCATACCGGACGCCGACGGGCGGAGGCGTCTGTGGGCTATTCCCCTGGACGGTTCCGCGCCCAAGCGCCTGCTGTCCGACGTGAGCCAGCAAGTGCGGTGGTTCGAGGTCGACCCGCAGGCATTGAGTTTGAGCGCCGTCTGGGTGGGACCCGACGAGCGCGAGATCTGGATCGACGCCTCGGCGCGGGCGCGCTACGAATCAGTCGCTCGCGCATTCCCGGGCCGGCAGGTTCGGGTCTACGATCCGTCGCAGGACGGTGGCGAAACTCTGGCCGAGGTGCAGAGCTTCAGTGAGCCGCCGATCTATTATCTGATCAACTTTTCGAATCACAGCGCCGTCATCGCGGGTGAGGCCTATCCGCAGTTGGCTCATGTGACGCTGGGGACCGCTCGCTCAATCCAGTATCAGACGCAGGACGGACAAACAGTTCGCGCCCAGGTGGTGTTGCCGTCCGGTGGCGGCAAGGACCTGTCGCTCGTGGTGCTGACACCTGGAGAATGGGACCGAGACGCGCAGGAATTCGACTGGTTCGCGCAATATCTGGCTGCGCGCGGCTATGCGGTGCTGCGCCCCCATCTTGCGTTGACGGGACTTCCCTCGGAGGGCGGGGCGATCTGGTGGGGTGGCGCCTCGCAGCGCTACGCAGTCGATGGCGTCAGTCTGTTGGTCCAAGAGGGCGTGGTCGATCCGCATCGAGTGTGCATCGTCGGTATGGGCTACGGCGGCTACGCAGCCTTGGCCGGGGCGGCTTTCTTCCCCAGCACCTATGCCTGTGCCGTCAGCATCAATGGCATATCGGATCTGCCAGCGCTGTTGGCGCACGAGCAGCACGTGTTCGGGGGAGCGGATTCGAATCACGCCGCGCTGGCAGTTTGGGATGCCTCCGTGGGGTCGCGGTCCGACCCGAAGCTGGCCGCGGAATCGCCCGTTCATGCGGCGAAGGCCGTGGCGGCAGCCGTGCTGCTGATTCACGGCGACGACGATACGGTCGTACCGGTGGAGCAGTCATTGGAAATGCAAAGCGCCCTGAAGAAGGCGGGCAAGCGTGTTACGTTCGTGGGGCTCGACGGCTCGGACCACTCGCTCGACCGCGCCAGTACCCGCACCGCAGTGCTGAAGGCTGTCGGCGGGTTCCTGCAGGCGTCTCTGCACTAGGGCGCGGGGCGCGGATCTCACAGAGCGCGGAGACGCTCGAGATAGCGCTGCTCGTCGGGTGCGCGGCCGAAGCGCTGGGCTTCCCACAGGGTTTCCGCCAGGACCTCGAGCATGGCGTGCTCGGCGGCGTGGGAATCCGCCAGGCGCTGGCGGAGAGACTGGTGGAGTCGGGTGATGCCGGGGGGGCGGTTGGTCGCGACCTGCTCGCGGATGGCGAGGTGCAGGCCCATGTGGAGGAAGGGGTTGGCTTGGCCGCCTTCGGGGGTGTAGTCGGCGGCCAGCGCTTCGGAGCCGGATTCCAGGAGGGGGATGTACTCGGGGTGCTCGGCGATGACGGCGGCCAGTTGGGCTTCCAGCGGCTCCATAGGCTGGCGGGCGGTGTACTTGCGCCAGGCGTCCAGGTAAGACTGACGGAGCTGGTCGCGGTTTTGGCCGGAGAAGACGGGCATGGGAGTCGTTACAGCCTTCGCGGCCGGCGCTCCTCACTTGCGGGTTTCGGCTGTGTCTTGTCGGGGTACTCGCAGAGGTCATTGATGATGCACTTCGGGCAGGCGGGCCTCAGCGCGGTGCAGACATAGCGGCCATGGAGGATCAGCCAGTGGTGGGCGTTGCGCTTGAACTCGTCGGGGGTGTTGGCGGTCAGCGCGTCCTCGACGGCGCGAGGGGTTTTGCCGGGGGCGAGGCCGGTGCGGTTGGCGACGCGGAAGATGTGGGTGTCGACGGCGATTTCAGTCTCGCCGAAGATGATGTTGAGGACGACGTTGGCGGTTTTGCGGCCGACGCCGGGGAGGGCCTCGAGCGCTTCGCGGTTGGCGGGGACCTTGCCGCCGTGTTGCTCGACCAGCATGCTGCAGAGGCCGATGAGGTTTCTGGATTTGGCGTTGTAGAGACCCACCGTCTTGAGGTACGGCTTCACGCCTTCCTCGCCGAGGGCGAGGATGGCCTGGGGAGTGTTGGCGACGGGGAAGAGCTTGCGGGTCGCGGCGTTGACGCTCTTGTCGGTGGTGTGGGCGGAGAGCATGACGGCCACCAGCAGCTCGAACGGGGTCGAGTGCTCGAGCTCGGTTTTCGGCTCCGGGTTGGCGGCGGCCAGGCGGCGGAAGATGGCGCGGCGGGTGGCGGGGTGCACGGGGTGACCTCAGAGCTCCGGGGGGAGCGAGCCGGGCCCGGCCAGCTGCTTGCGTGACGCCAGCAGAGCGTCGCGCTCCCGGGCGCGGCGGCTGAGGCGCTCGTTGTGAGCGAGGAAGCGGCTGCGATTGGCCGGCGCGTCGGGGGCTGCGGGCGCATCGGGGAGGGAAGCTCGAGGCACCATGGCAATGCAGTCCACGGGGCAGGGCGCGATGCAGAGCTCGCAGCCGGTGCAAAGCTCGAGAATCACCGTGTGCATTTGCTTACGGGCGCCGATGATCGCATCGACGGGACAGGGGGGCAGGCATTGGGCGCAGCCGATGCAGGCTGACTCGTCGATCCGGGCGACGAGCGGCGGACCTTCCACGCCGTTGGCCGGGTTGAGCGGCAGCGGGTCGCGGCGCAACAATCCCGCGAGTGTCGCGATCGTAGCGCCGCCGCCGGGCGGGCACTGGTTGATGTCGGCCTCGCCGCGGGCCATCGCTTCCGCGTAAGGGCGGCAGCCCGGATAGCCGCAGCGCGTACATTGAGTCTGCGGCAGAAGCGCGTCGATGTCGTCGGCGCTTGCCATGAGAGGGTCAACTCACTCGCATGCCCGGGACGGCGCCGCTGTCGGGCGAGAGCAGGTAGGGACCGCCGGACTGGTCGCTCGCGGCGAGCACCATGCCCTCGGAGAGGCCGAACTTCATCTTTCGCGGGGCGAGGTTCGCCACCATGATCGTGAGGCGGCCGGTGAGCGTCGCCGGGTCGTAGGCGGCCTTGATGCCCGCGAACACGGTGCGGGTCTCGGTGCCGAGATCGAGCGTGAGCTTCAGGAGCTTGTCGGCGCCGGTGACGTGTTCCGCGGCAACGATGCGCGCCACGCGCAGGTCGAGGCGCTTGAATTCGTCGATGGAAATCGTGGCAGCGGACGAGGCGGCCTCGCCGGCGGACGTGCCCGATGCACCGTCCTTTGCGGCGCCGACCCTACCGCCCGAAGATGCATTGGCCGCGCCCCGGGCCGCCGCCGGCGCCGCGGGTGATGCTGCGACGGGGCTATCCATATCGAACAGGGCATCCAGCTGCTTCGGGTCGACGCGGGTCATGAGATGTTGATAGCGATTGACGCGCTGCGGCGGCTCGACGGCATCGGACCAGCGGAACGGCCGATCGAGCCCGAAGAGCTCCTTGGCAACGTGATTGGCGATGCCGGGGAGGACGGGCGCGAGCAGCACGCTCAGGAGCTTGAAGCCATAGAGTGTGCGCGAGCAGATGTCCTGCAGCTCTGCGCGCTTCGCGGGATCCTTCGCGAGCACCCACGGCTGGCGCGAGTCGAACTCCTGGTTGATGCGGTCGGCATACGCCATGATCTCCCGCATGGCGCGGCCGAACTCGCGCGTGGCGTAGCTCTCGCGCACCTGTTGGGCCAGGTCGACGGCCTGGCGGCGGAGCCCTTCGACGTCGCCGGCGTACGCCAGCGCGCCCTCGAAATACCGGGTGATGAAGTTGGCTGCGCGGCTCGCGATGTTGACGTACTTGCCGACGAGGTCGCTGTTGACCCGGGCGACGAAGTCATCGGGGTTGAAGTCGAGGTCCTCGACGTTGGCGTTGAGCTTCGCGGCGATGTAGTAGCGCAGCCATTCGGGATTCATGCCGATGTCGAGATAGCGCAGCGGGCTGATGCCCGTGCCGCGCGACTTCGACATCTTCTCGCCGGAGACCGTGATGAAGCCGTGCACGTAGACGTGGTCGGGAACCTTGTAGGGCGGTCCCGCGAATTGCAGCATCGCCGGCCAGAAGAGCGTGTGGAAGTAGATGATGTCCTTGCCGATGAAGTGGATCTGCCGGGTATCGGGCGCGGTGAGGAATTCCTCGAAGGTGCGCGGCTCGCCGTTCGCCTTCGCCTTGCCGCTCGCGAAGTAGCTCTGGAGCGATGCCAGGTAGCCGATCGGCGCGTCGAGCCAAACGTAGAAGTACTTCCCGGGAGCGTCCGGGATCGGAATGCCGAAGTAGGGCGCATCACGGGAGATGTCCCAGTCGCCGAGCGCCTGCTCGCCCTGGTCCGCGCCGCGGCCGGAGAGCCACTCCCGCGCCTTGTTCACGACCTGCGGCTGCAGCCTTCCCGGTGTGGTGGTCCAGCCGTTCAGGAAGTCGACGCATTTGGGATCAGAGAGCCTGAAGAAGAGGTGGTCCGAGGTCTTCAGCACCGGCCTCGCGCCGGTGAGCACCGAGTAGGGGTCGATGAGCTCGGTGGGCGCGTACACCGTGCTGCAGACTTCGCAGGCATCCCCGTACTGGTCCTTGGAATGGCAGTTGGGGCACTCTCCCTTGATGTACCGGTCGGCGAGGAACATGCCTTTGACCGGATCGTAGAACTGCTCCACCGGCTTCGAGTAGATGAGCCCGGCGGCCTTCAGCCGCCGGTAGACATCCTGCGAGAGCGCGACGTTCTCCGGCGAGTCGGTCGAGTGCCAGTGATCGAAGCTGATGTGAAATCCCTGCAGATACTTCGGCCGCCCCGCCGCGATCCGCGCCACGAGCTGCTGCGGGGTCACCTTCTCCGCCTCCGCCTTGAGCATGATGGGCGCGCCGTGCGCGTCATCGGCGCCCACGAAATGGACCTGGTGACCCTGCATGCGCTGGAAGCGGACCCAGATATCCGCCTGGATGTACTCCATGATGTGCCCGATGTGGAACGGGCCATTGGCGTAGGGGAGCGCGGTGGTGACGAAGAATTTCTCAGCCATTCCGGCAGTTTACAGGACCGTGCAAGCCGCGACAGCTCGCGCTGAGCAGCCGGCCGGCGGTGCCGCGGGCCGCCACCCGGCCCGAGACGGCGGCTGTCAGCCCGCTTCCTTGAAGAGCTCGAACTTCGCCTTATTGATGGCTTTCTTGTAGGCCTCCTTGCCGGTGATCGCCCGCTGATCGAAGAGCTGTTGGATGGCGGTGTCCATGGTGCGCATGCCGTACTGGCCGCCCGCCTGCATGGTGTTCTCGAGCTGGTCGAGCTTGCCTTGCCGGATCAGATTCGCGGCGGCGGGCGTGTTGATCAGGATCTCGAGCGCCGCCACCCGGCCCTGCTTGTCGGACCGTTGCAGCAGCTGCTGCGATACGACGCCGCGCAGCGACGTGGAAAGCATCGTGCGCACGTGCGATTGCTTGTCGGACGGAAAGACGTTGACCATGCGGTCCACCGTCGGCGCCGCGCCGTTCGTATGCAGCGTGCCCATGACGAGAATGCCCATCTCCGCGGCGGTGACCGCGATGCTCATCGTCTCGAGATCGCGCAGCTCGCCGACCAGGATGACGTCCGGGTCCTCGCGCAGGGCCGAGTGCAGCGCGGCCGCGAAGCTCGAGGCGTGCACGCCGATCTCGCGTTGGCTGATGAGACAGCTCCTGCGCTGGTGCACGAACTCGATCGGATCCTCGATGGTGAGGATGTGCCCCTTCACGCGCTGATTGATGTCATCGATCATCGCGGCGAGGGTCGTCGACTTGCCGGACCCGGTCTTGCCCGTGACGAGGATCAGGCCGTTGTTGGCGCGGCAGAGCTGGCGCACCGCCTCGGGCAGCTTCAGCTCATCGAGGGTGAGGGCCTTGGAGGGGATGGCGCGGAAGACCGCCCCCATGCCGTTCAACTGCCGCATCACGTTGACGCGGAAGCGCCCCCGCTCCGGAATGGTGTAGGCGAAGTCGGCGCCGTCCTTCGCTTCGAAGCGATCCAGCGCAGGCTTCGGCATGATCTCGTAGAGCGCCTCCTTCACGAAATCCTGCGCGAGATTCTCCGGCCGCAGGGAGGTGAGATCGCCGTACAGCCGGATCCGCGGCGGATCGCCGGCGATGAAATGCAGGTCCGAGCCGCGCTTCTCCAGCACTTCGAGCAGGAACGCGTCGACGGTAGCCATGGCTCGCCGCTTCGCGCCTCAGGCCGCCGGCGCCGGCGAGGAAGCTGCCGGGATCGCGTCGACCTTGGGAAGCATGCTGGTATCGGTCACGTACTTCTGGAACGGACGCTTGTCCGTCGCGTAGGTGTAAGCGTCGTCGGGATCGATCTCGCGGGCACCGATCGCGGCAAGCAACGCCTGGTCGAGCAGCTGCATGCCGAGGTCGCGTCCCATCTGCAACTGGCTCGGGATCTGGTGCGTCTGCTCCGTCTGGATGAGCTTGGCGATGGCCTTGGTCATCATCAAAATCTCGCAGATGGCTTTGCGGCCACGCGCATCGGGCGTCTTCACCAACACCTGGGTCACCACCGCGAGCAGACTCTGGGCGAGGAAGCTCTTGGTCTGCTCCCGCTCCTCGATCGGCAGCGCATCGATCACGCGGTCGATGGTCTTGACGGCGCTGGTGGTGTGCAGGGTGCCGAGGACCAGATGGCCGGTCTCCGCTGCCGTCATCGCCATGGAGATGGTCTCGGCATCGCGCAGCTCGCCTACCAGGATGACGTCCGGGTCCTCACGCATGGCGGCGCGCACGCCCTCCGCGAAGCTCGGAATGTGGGTCCCGAGCTCCCGCTGGATCACCTGGCTGTTCTTGCTGCGGTGCACGAACTCGATCGGGTCCTCGAGGCTGATGATATTGAGCTTTCGCGTCTCGTTGAGGTGATTGATCATCGCCGCCAGGGTGGTGGACTTGCCGGTGCCGGTCGAGCCGGTGACCAGGATCATCCCCTGGTGGAAGTCGCAGAGCTTGGTGATGATCGCGGGCAGCCCCATTTTCTCCAGCAGCGGCACCTCGGAGGGAATGGCGCGGAAGGTCGCGCCGATGCCGGTTTCCTTGCGGAACACGTTGACGCGGAACCGGCCGCCGTCCGCGGACACGTACGAGAAATCGAGGTCCTGTCCCTTGGCGAAGTGCTCGGCCTGCGAGCGGCTCATGATCTCCGTGATGTAGCCCTCGAGCTCCGTGGCGCGCAGCTCACGGAACTTGATCGGCAGGAGGTCGCCCTGCATGCGCAGCATCGGCGGCACCCCGACGGCAAGATGCACGTCCGAGCAACCTTGCTGCGCCCCCAGCTTCAAAAACGCGTCTATGCGCGCCAAATGAGGTCTCCGCGACTATCGGCCCCGCCCCTTTTGCCCCCTTATGTCGTCAAAATCAATGGCTTGTGGCCAAAAATTTGACGTAACGCACGCCTTCGGGGAACTCACATGTATTTGGCGAGCGCCTCGCGCAGCTCGTCCATGCTCTGGAAGCGCTTGGTCTTGTCGACCGCCATGCACTTCGTGACCAGCTCCGAGAGCCCGGCGGGCAGCGCGGGGTTGACCTCCTGCGGCGGGCGCGCCTTGCCCTGCACGTGTTGGTACATGACCGACATGTGATCGCCGCGGGAATAGGGCGGGACGCCGGTGAGCATCTCGTAGAGGATCACCCCGAGGGCGTAGATATCGGCGCGCTCGTCGACCTTCTTGCCGAGGATCTGCTCCGGCGCCATGTACTTCGGCGAGCCGATGACGTAGCCGGTCTTCGTGAGCTGGGTGTCGCCCTCGCGCTGCGCGGCCGCGACGCCGAAATCCACGATCTTGAGCAGCCCCTCCTGGTTGATGAGCACGTTGGCGGGCTTCAGGTCGCGGTGCACGATGCCGACCTGGTGCGCGACCGTCATGCCGGTGCAGATGTCGCTGCCGAACCCCAGAGCCCGCTTCAACTCGAGCGGCTTGTCGCCCACGATCTCGGCGCCGAGCGTGTGCGAGGGGAAATACTCCATGGAGATGGCGTAGTTGCCCTGGATGAAGAGAAAGTCGTAGATGCGGATGACGTTCTTGTGCGTGATCTTGCGCGAGTAGCGCAGCTCGTGGACGAAGCGCTTCATCACTTCCTCGTCCGTCGCCACGTTGGGGTTCAGGAACTTCAGGATCAGCCGCTCGTCGACGACCGTATCCTCCATCAGGAGCACGGTGCCGAAGGCGCCGCGGCCGATGCGGTCGATGTACTTGTAGCGGCCCTCGATGATGTCGCCGGGCTTGAGCGTCTGGATGTCGAGCCGCGGCGGCCCCTCGGCGATTCGTGACTGCGAGCCCGCGTCGATTATGGCCGTGCGCGAAGCCTCCATCGGCGCGGCAGGCTGCGGGGTGCGGGCCGTGGGGGTCGGCGCTGCCGGAAGCGGCGTGCCTGAGGCCGCCACCGCGCCGCCCGCCATGCGGTGATCGAGCTCCGCGAGAGCGGCATTCGCCACCCGCGCGATGGTCTGGTCCGGAGAGACGGCATGGGTCTGCAGCTCCGTGCGCAGCTGCTCGACGTGCCGCTCGTCCACGAGCTTCGACAGCGCCTGCATGGCCTCGATGCGCAGCTCCCGTTCCGGCCGCGCCATGAAGGGCAGCAGAGTATCGACCAGTTTCGCGTCGCCGAGCTTGCCCAGCGCGCGAACGACGATGGGAGTGGCCTTGGCGGGGCCCGTCTTCAGCATCTCCGTGAGGCGCGGCACCGCGCGCTTGCTGCCGATCTCCGCCAGCGCATCGACGGCCCGCTCGCTCACCCACCAGTCCGAATCGCGGGTGGCCTGGATGAGCGATTCCACCGCCCGCTCATCCTTGGTCTGGTTGAGGATCTCGATCGCCGCGCGGCGGATGTCCTCGTCCTTGTCGCGGACGAGCTCGAGCACCGCCTCGATCACCCTCGGTCCGCCGATCTTGCCGAGCGCGTCGGCGGCGCGGCTGCGCACCCACCAGTCGCTGTCCTTCAGCGCCCCGAGCAGGTGCTTCACCGACTTGGCGTTGCCGACCTCGTTCAGCACCTCGACCGCGGCGCGGCGCGCGTTCTCGTTCTCGTCCTTCAGGATCTCGATCAGATAGCGGATGGTGTCGGGATCGTTCGCCTTGATGACGACGTCGATGGCCTTGTTCTGCACATCGATCTCGGGGTCCCGGAGGAGGGCGCACACCCGCTCGATGTCGATCTTGCCCTCCGTCCTCTGCAACGCCGACAGCGTCGCGCCGCGGATCAGCTTGTTGGGATCCTTGAGCAGGCTCTGCAGCGCCGTTTGCACTTCCGGCGTGTTGAAGCGGGACAGAATGTTGATGATGTGCACGCGCGCGATCGGGTCCTTGCCGTGCACGCGGCCGATGAGCTCGGGCACGGTGCCGGCGTCGGTGATGTCGCCGATGATCCTGAAGAGCGCCGCTTTCTCGTTCGGCTCCTGGGTGTAGGCCGCATTCAGGAGCTCGCGCACGCCATAGCGCGATTTCTGGGCGGCGATCACCTCGAGCAGGGCGGACTTGGAGATGCCCGGCGTGGCGAGCGCCTCGATGAGCAGATTCGGCGGGTAGTTGCGGCTGGTGGTGAGCGCCCAGGCGATGCCCGCCACGACCCTGGGGCTGCCCTCCACCAGGCCGCGGACGAAGAGCGGGAAGGATTTCGGGCTCACCAGCCCGGCGAGCACTTCGACGAAGGCGAGCGTCGCGTTCTTATCGGCGTCCGGCAGGGACGCGAATATCGACTCGATAGCGCCGGGGCCCAGGTCCTTCAGGCGCGCGATGGCTTTCTGGGTATCCGGGCTCGCCGGGTCGGTGCAGGACCTGATCTCGGTGATCAGCCGGTCCGCGCGCAAATTGGTGAAGAAGCTCATTCAGCCTTTCCGCAAAGGCACTCCCGCATGGCTCCTTCGCGCCAGTCTTCCTCCACGCTGATACTTCGCGACATCGGTGCCTTGGCGCAACAGACCCCGCCCCATCCGCCGGGCTGCGCCTCACTCGCCCGGTCGGGAACGTCGCGAAATTATGCCATAGCGCCGCCGGGGGCAGGACGCTAGTCCGGTCACGGCTGCGAGGAGACTCGGGGACGGGAAACCCTCTACAATCGCCGA
>Ga0134128_10005113_pt1 | contig 15928 bp, 15 predicted proteins | sample KB31754_FD_96462 | JGI IMG/M metagenome (GOLD analysis project Ga0134128, IMG submission 96462) | Terrestrial soil microbial communities with excess Nitrogen fertilizer from Kellogg Biological Station, Michigan, USA - KB3-175-4 | ecosystem: Environmental > Terrestrial > Soil > Unclassified ...
CAAGACACCACCGCGTGGGATTTCCACGACCAGTGAAGATGCGACTCCCGTTAATCCGTTCAACTATGGGCGTGAACTCGGGCCTCATGAACTTGCCGACAGAGCGCAGGAGGTCCAGGAGGCGACTCGAGCGATGCTCGAAGGCGGGAAGTTGTTCCTCATAGGCCCCCGTCGATACGGCAAGACTTCCATCATCCGTGCCGCGGAGCTCAAGGCAATTGAAGCGGGTGCGATCGTCCTCCGGTATGACGTGAGCGCGTTCCCCGGCATAGATGTCCTGACCGCACGGATTGCGACTGATGCGGCTGCCGCCTTCTCAGCAGGGGCCGATCGCGTTCTGCAAGTCGTAAAGAATCTGTTCGGTGCGTTAAGGCCGACTGTTTCCGTTGATGTCAATTCCGGGGCACCAACGATCACTTTTGAGGGTGGATCCGGCGGACGGCGCGACCCGGTTCCATTGCTCACCGACGTCCTCAACGGCATTGAGGCCGCGGCCACGAAGCGGAAGCGCCGAGTGGCTGTGGTATTCGACGAGTTTCAGGAGATTGTCGAGATGGGAGGCGGAACGGAAGGAGGAGAGAAAATTGAGCAGCAGATGCGCGCCGCAGTGCAGAGGCACAAGCAGGTCGGCTACGTTTTCGCCGGATCCAAGACACAACTGTTGATAGAAATGACAACGACCCATGGTCGCGCTTTCTTCAACCTGGGCGACAAGCGATTCATCGGCCCTGTTCCGCGCCCCGATTTTTCAGCGTTACTCGAAAACGGATTTGCATCGGGAAGCATTCCCGTCGCCGAGGGCGCGCTGGATACCATGCTTGACCTTGCCGAAGATGTGCCGTATACGGTCCAACTATTAGCGCGTGCGTGCTGGGATACTTGCCGCGCGACGACTCCAGTGGGCACGCGTCCTGTCTCACTCACTGTCGCCCTCGTCACGCAAGTCCATGAGCGCATCGTTCGCGAGTACGATGCGAGTTTCTCAATCGTATGGGACAGCATCACGCTCAGCCAACGCACGGCATTGCGAGCTCTAGTGCAGACCGGAGGGGTCGGACTCGCGTCGGTCGACGTATCGCGGCGTTACAACATCAGTGTCTCCACACTCCGCACGGCTCTGATTTCGCTCAAGCAACAGGGTATCTTACGCGATGATCGGGCACTCGGCGTTTCACGGACACGATTTGAAGATCCGTTGTTTGGCGCCTGGGTACGCCTCGTAATCAATCCGTAGCATGGCGCCGAACCTCTGATGCCCACAATCCTCGTAGCTGACGACCAGCCGGACATCATCGAGGCCCTCCGCCTCCTGCTCAAGGGCGCCGGCTACAGCATCGAGACCGCGCGCTCCATCGCCGGCATTATTGCGGCCGTCGAGAGCAAGCCGCTCGACGTGGTGCTCATGGATCTCAACTACACTCGCGATACCACCTCCGGGCGTGAAGGTCTGAGCGTGCTCGGCCGCATAAGAGAGATCGATGACTCGCTTCCGATCATCGTCATGACGGCGTGGGGAAGTGTCAATGGCGCGGTCGACGCGATCCGTCACGGCGCATCGGACTACATCGAGAAACCGTGGGACAACACCCGCCTTCTCACCACTATCAACACGCAGCTCGAGCTCGGCAAGGCCGTCCGCGCCGGACGCCAGCTCGAGCGCGAGAACCGCGCGCTCAAGCGGACGGGCATGCCGGAGCTGATCGCGACGTCGCCACGCATGCGACCGATTCTCGATCTCATGGAGCGCGTTGCGCCGTCGGATGCGAACGTGCTGATAACCGGCGAGCACGGAACCGGAAAGGAAGTGGTCGCGCGCTGGCTGCACGCTGCATCGTCCCGCGCGCGCGCCGCGTTCGTCGCCGTCAACATGGGAGGCCTGTCCGACGGCGTCTTCGAGAGCGAGCTGTTCGGTCACGTCAAGGGTTCGTTCACCGATGCGAGAGCCGATCGTGCCGGGCGCTTCGAGCTGGCCGACGGCGGAACATTGTTCCTCGACGAGGTGGCGAACGTCCCGCTCAATCTCCAGTCGAAGTTGCTGCGCGTGCTGCAGACACGTGAAGTCGAGCGCGTGGGGTCGTCGCGCCCAAAAATCGTCAACGTACGAGTGTTGTCCGCGACAAACGTCGATCCCAACAAGGAAGTTGCAGCGGGCCGCTTTCGCGAGGACCTCCTGTTTCGTCTCAACACCATCGAGCTCAAGCTTCCGCCGTTGCGCGAGCGCCGGGAGGACATCCCGGCACTCGCCGCACATTTTCTGAGGCGTCAGTCAGCACGCTATGGCAAGCAGCTCGCCGGCTTCGATCAGTCGGCGATGCAGACACTCATGGACCACCTGTGGCCCGGGAACATCAGGGAACTGGAGCACACCATCGAGCGCGCAGTTCTTCTCGCAAATGGTGACGTCGTCCGCACATCGGACCTCGCACTGAACGATCGCGATTCAACGGGTGTGCAGCGACTGGAGGAGCTGACCCTCGGTGAGGCCGAGCGCACGCTCATACAGAAGGCCCTGGCGCGCTTCGACGGAAACGTGAGCCACGCCGCGAAAGCGCTGGGCATAAGCCGCAGCGCACTGTACAGGCGCATGTCGGCGCATGGCCTCTGACGACAGACTGATCGGATCCGAGCGCGGCGCCGTGCACTTCGAGCGGCGCGTTCTGTTGCTCGCAATAGCTGTCGCGGTACCTGGTGTCCTGCTCGCGCTCATTCTGCTCTGGATGACCGACTACTCGGTCGGCGTGCGGACGATACTCACGGCCGTGACCGTGCTGGTGTCCTTGCTGATTGCGGTCGCGCTGCGTGCTTACGTGATCCATCCACTCAGAACGGTCTCCAATCTCGCCGCCGCCCTGCGCGAGGGCGATTTCTCGGTGCGCGCGCGCGGCGAGAGCACCGGCGATGCACTTGGCCTCGCGCTGCTCGAGTTCAACAGACTCGGTGCGATCCTTCGCACTCAGCGCCTCACCGCGCTGGACGCATCGGCGCTGGCGCGAACAGTGATGCGCGAGATCAACGTCGCCGTTTTCGCGTTCGACGATGCGAACATTCTTCGTCTCATCAATCGTGCTGGCGAGAGACTGATCGGCGTTCCCTCCGAGCGTGCAATCGGCCGGTCGGCGACCGCGCTTGGCCTCGCGGATTGTCTCACCGGCGAACCGGACCGCGCATTCGAGGCCGAGTTCGTTCCCGGAGAGAATCGCTGGCAGCTGCGCAGAACGACCTTTCGACAGGGCGGGCGGCCGCATCAGCTGGTTGTCCTCGCCGATCTGAGCCGCGCGCTGCGCGATGAAGAGCGCAGTGCATGGCAACGGTTGCTGCGTGTGCTCGGGCACGAGATCAACAATTCTCTTGCACCTATCCAGTCGCTCTCGGCGACCCTGCGCGAACACGTCAGACGAACGCCGCGCGCGAACGACTGGGAGGAAGATCTCGACCGCGGTCTTGAAGTAATAGGAGGGAGATCGGCGGCGCTCGCGCGCTTCATGGCCTCGTACACACTACTTGCGCGAATGCCGGCGCCGGCACGCGCGCCCGTCGACGTCGCGGCATGGATCGACCGCATGGTTCAGATGGAAACCCGCGTTCGTATCGAGGTCGAGCCCGGGCCGCAGCTGGTGATAGACGCCGATGCCGATCAGCTGGACCAGATGCTCATCAACCTCATCCGCAACGCGGCCGACGCATCGCTCGAGACCGGCGGCGGCGTGACTGTCGCATGGAGTGCAGACGAAGCATTCGTCGACATATCGATACGGGATGAAGGATTTGGTCTGCCGGAGACCGCCAATCTCTTCGTCCCCTTCTTCACAACCAAGCCCGGCGGCTCCGGAATAGGGCTGGTCCTCAGCCGCCAGATCGCCGAGGCGCACGGTGGGAGTCTGTCACTGATAGACGGTGATGGCTGCGAGGCGCGGGTGCGGCTTCCCGTTGGGCCACTTCCATAGAAGTATATGACCTCTCGAACAGTCGTTCGAAAAGGAGGTAAGGGGATTTGTTCGGATTCCGTGTCGATTCCACTTCGACTCGCTCGACGTGTAGGTAGAGCCTGGATATTGCCGTCCAGAGCGGTCGCGGGGCTCGATGACAAAACCGCGGAAAAGGAGAGGTAGAAAATGACACATGCCACATCTTCATCGGGACGGAGCGATGCACGATCGGTCGGCCGCTTTTTGCCGGCGACGGCCCGGGTGCTGGTAGGCCTGGTCTTCCTGATCATGGGCCTGAACGGATTTCTGAACTTTCTTCCACAGCCGGCAACCCTGCCCGCAAAGGTGGGAGTGTTCATGGGCGGACTTATGGCGACAGGCTACATGATCCCGCTGATCTTTGGAGTGCAGGTGGTCGTGGCGGTTCTGCTGTTGTCGAACCGTTTTGTCCCGCTGGCGCTTGCCATCATAGCGCCAGTCATTGTAAACATCGCCGCGTTCCATCTGGTCCTGCTGCCATCGGGGGCGCCGCCAGCTGCTGTCGCCATTCTGGCATACCTGTACCTGGTGTGGGTCTACCGCCCGGTATATCGCCCGATGCTCGCGGCACGCGTGGAACCACTTCGCTCGTAAGTCAGAGTGCGACAATAGTTGCAAGCAACCATCAACCAGCCAAAACAAGGAGATTAGGGCAATGCGATTCATGATTCTGGTAAAGGCCTCGAACGAGTCCGAGGCCGGCGCACTTCCGAGCCGCGACGAGCTCGCCCGGATGGGTGCGTTCAATGAAGAGCTGGTAAAGGCTGGCGTGATGCTGGCGGGCGACGGGCTCCAGGCGAGTTCCAAGGGCGCCCGCGTGAAGTTCTCGCACGGCAAGACGACGGTGATCGACGGACCGTTCACCGAGACGAAGGAGTTGGTTGCAGGCTTCTGGATCTGGCAGGTGAAGTCGAAGGATGAGGCGATCGCGTGGCTCCGGCGCGCGCCGTTCGACGACGCCGAAGTAGAGATCCGGCAGATCTTCGAAGCCGACGACTTTGGCGATGAATTCACTCCAGAGCTGCGCGAGCAGGAAGACCAGTTGAGGGCCCAGATAGCGCGCGGTTAGGCGGGATTCGCCGGCATCGTCATCCCGCCGAAGGCTGGGACCCATGGCGGAGGATCAGATGACGTTGCCAATCCTTGCAGGTGTCATCGATCCAGGACGAAGACCATAACCCCGAGTTCGTCATCCCTGCGGAAGCAGGGATCCACGGACGACGATCGGATGATTTGTAGAGGGTTTGCAGGTGTGACCGATCTGCTGTAAAAGCAGGAGATCGGTCTTTCATCTACTAACGGTGACACCTGCAAGGATGGATGCTATGCCTTGCGCCTCGGCCATGGGTCCCAGCCTTCGGCGGGATGACGATGCCCCCCGGCGGAATAACGATGCCCCCCGGCGGAATAACGATGCCCCCCGGCGGAATAACGACTTCCAACTTGAATAACAGTCCGTCCGTGCCCTGATTTGTATGCGTGACCGACTCTGCTACGCATCGCGCGATCGACGCAGTCTGGAGAATCGAATCGGCGAAGCTGATCGCTGGTCTCACGCGCATTGTGCGTGACGTGGGACTGGCCGAGGATCTTGCGCAGGATGCGCTCGTCGCCGCGCTGGAGCAGTGGCCCGGATCGGGGGTGCCCGACAATCCAGGCGCGTGGCTCATGGCGACGGCGAAACGCCGCGCGATCGACGCCATGCGTCACGACAGGATCGTCGAGCGCAAGCAGGATGACATTGGCCGGGAGACCCAGGCGCAGCGCGATGCGACCGCGGTCGATCTCGACGCGGCCATCGACGACGATGTGGGCGACGATCTGCTGCGTCTCGTATTCATCTCCTGCCACCCGATTCTCTCGTCAGAAGCTCGCGTCGCACTCACGCTGCGACTGCTCGGCGGACTCACCACCGACGAGATAGCGCGTGCGTTTCTCGTCGGAGAGCCGACGATCGCGCAGCGAATCGTTCGCGCCAAGCGCACACTTCGCGACGCCGGTGTTCCGTTCGAGCTTCCGCGCGCCGACGCACGCGCCGCGCGGTTGTCGTCCGTGCTGGAAGTCGTCTATCTCATCTTCAACGAGGGCTACTCCGCGACCGCCGGCGACGACTGGATGCGGCCGGCACTCTGTGAGGATGCACTGCGGCTTGGTCGCGTACTTGCGGGACTTGTGCCGGACGAGCCGGAGGTTCACGGCCTGGTCGCATTGATGGAGATTCAGGCGTCGCGCGCGCGTGCGCGCGTCAATCAGGCGGGCGAGCCGGTGCTTCTGCTGGAACAGAATCGCGCGCGCTGGGATCAGCTCCTCATTCACCGCGGGCTCACCGCGCTCGAACGTGCCGAGCGATCTGGCGGCAGTACCGGATCATATACGTTGCAGGCTGCGATCGCAGCGTGTCACGCGCGCGCGAGAACCGCGGACGAGACAGACTGGGGCCGCATCGCGTCGCTGTATGCGGCACTTGTGCAGCTCGTTCCGTCGCCGGTGATCGAGCTCAATCGCGCAGTCGCCGTCTCGATGGCCTCCGGTCCCGCGGCCGGCCTGGCAGTGGTCGACACACTCATATCGGAGCCATCACTGCAGAACTATCATCTGTACCCAGCCGTGCGCGGCGACCTGCTCGCCAAGCTCGGCCGCCATGACGAAGCAAGATCGGAGTTCGAGCGTGCTGCGTCGCTCACGCGCAATACGCGAGAGCGTGATCTGCTGAACAGCCGCGCAGAGGCAATGTCACGGATGTCGGTGTAGGGCACCACCCGCGTTATCCGCGGCCTTCAGCTCCGCGGCACAAGCACACCCACCACAGACTCCACGAAGCGCTCGATCGGTAGCGGCCTGCGAAGCTCCGCGATCGAAAGCCCGCTCACGGAAGCAACCTGTTGCCGCAGCGCGCGCTCCGAGCTGAGTCCAACGGCTCTCGCGACGTCGAGCAGTGTGAGACTCCTGTCGGTGAGCACGTCGTAATTCCTGAGCAGCGTGAGCGCCGCGACGAACCCGGATGGCGACGCGATTCCCGCGCTCCTGAAATGACGTGCGAGAGCCCACCGCGTACTGCCGCACACACTGGCGAGCTTTTCCACCGAGTCGATCCGGTGGCCCTCTTCGCTCACGTGACTGATGCGGCTGTACAGCGCGGGCGGTAACGTCGTGAGTTGCGGCGTCAGTGCGGTCACGAGCAGCTGGCTGCGCGAAGCACGTGACTGACGTCGGAGGATGTCCGCAAATGTCGTTGGATCGTCGTTGTATCCGTATGTGACGATCTCCCCGATCCCAAGCTCGCGAATGAGATCGATCGATGCCTGCGCGTACTCCGGTGTCAGTAATATGTAAAGCACGGTGCCGAGGTGCGCGCGAGACAGAGCGTCTGGAATGGAGCGGTCGCGCTCTGCGAGTATGGGATCTACAACGGCGACGTCGGACGACCCGCGCGTGACAGCGTCTACGAAGTCGGCCGTACCGGAGCGAATCGTCACCGATCCCGGAGGCGTCACCGCGGCGCGGGCGCGGTTGTGGAATGGCCTCCTCAGCATGGCAAGCGCTCTCATCCAACGCCACGCATCGTCTGTGTCAAGACAATCCTTCCTCGCGCGTCCGGTCTACTGTGCGCCGCTCATGACGAGTTCGCTGTCAGCGGCCATGGACTCCAGCGAATCGACGACCCGACGAATCCCTGGCGACACGCTGTCGAGTGCAATCGACACCGCCGATGGATTCGGTGTCACGTCATCGCTCGCGCCGACACCAGTAGATTCGCGTCGCCTCGAACGCCAAGGCATCGTGGTGGAAGCGCTCTCGTGCGTTAGCAGGATGTCGCGCAGCTCCGCTTCTGCCTCGAATACGAGCTGAAAGTGCTGGTACTGCTTCGCGATCCGGATCGCCTGTTCAGCTGCTGCGCGTGCTTCGGAGAGCCGGCCGAGCCGCCGGCATCCCTGCGCAGTGAACAGTGCGTACTGTGCCTTTTGACGTGCCGTCAGTCCTTCATCGGCGAGGGCGGCATGGAGTGCATCGAACGTCGCGGCGTCTTCGTGATGCGCCGCGAGAAAGAACAGATTGAGTGTCGCATGACGTCGCACGTGTCTGTCCGGAGCGGTTCGCTGCACGACGCGAAGCGCGGTGGATGCAACCGACGGCAGTCCGTAGTCGGTGAGGAAGGAGGCGAGATCGACCAGTGTTTGATACTTGAGCTCGTCGTCATCGAGCGTGTCGAGGATTCCGAAGGCAAGGGTGATCGCCTGCTCGTACTCGCCAGCCGTGTTCGCGACACCTGCGAGCGCGAGTGTGATTCTCGGAACTACCGATGGACACGATTGCTTCGCCCGCTTTGCGATGCTCGTGAGGCGCAGTCGCGCAGTCCGGAGATCGCCGCGGCTCCAGAGTATGTTCGCCTCGCCGATCTGAGCACGGAACACGATGGAAAAGTCGCCGGCTTCCCTGCCAAGCTGGGCTGCGCGACGGTATGCAATCCGTGCGGTATCCCAGTCGGCGCACATGCGTGCCGCACGTCCCATCAACAAGCGCGCGTTCGCTGTGAGCCACGTTTCGCCGTCCAGCTCGGCATCCATGCCCGCGAGGGCGAACACGCTTTCCGCAATCGGCCACTCGCCTTCACTACCGAGCGCCTGTCCATACATCAGAAGTGCGCTGTAAGTTGCCTGTCTGCCCACGCGGACCGGTCCGCCGCTCTCCCAGAACGGAAGTGCACAGATCATCGCTTCGAGCGCTGTGCGCACGCTCGGCGCGGCATCCATGCTCGCCAGCTCATGCTCGACCTTGCGGATGGCATCCAGCTGAAACGAGGTCAGGCCGTTCGTCCTGACGGTGTCGTAGATCTGCAGCAGCGTGAATCCCGCCGCCGCCCGCGCGAATTCCGCATCCGACTGCGCCGTTGCGAAAGCCTGCAGGAAGGACATGTCGATCATGGCTTGGATACCGGTTCGCCGGAAGTCCTGAGCCGTACGTGTCGGGGCCGGGATCTTCCGTTGATGAGTGTCAGAGACGGCTTCATGTCTTCGGCTGCCGCGTGTGAGGCGCCGGACTTCTGGTGTGGTTTCCGCTCGGTCAGTCGCAATGCCAGTACGTCCGCGGCCTCGGCGACGTGAAGTGGCCGCGCACGGAGCTTTCCGCTTGTCGTGTCGAGCAGCAACGTGAATTGTGCGTCCATCGTTCTCGGCGTCTTGTAACCAAGCAGGGACGCGATGGCATGGAAAGGGATGTGGGACCTGGTGATCGCCCTGTATGCCGACGTGAGATGGGCAGCTTCGACCAGTCTTCGCGCCGAGACGAAACCCGCGTCGGCGAGATGACGGTCGACGCTACGACGCGTCAGTGAGACCGCCGCTGACAGTGCGTCCGGTGAATGCGGTCCGTCACCGACGCGGAACATCGAAAGCACCCGTTCGCGAATTGCCGGAGGAAGTAGTTCCATATGCGCATCGATCCTGGACAGAAGTGCCGCGCACAACTCGGCGTCGGGCGGCAGTAGCAGTGCGCGCGCAAGGGCGGAGCGCTCATTCGCGATTCCTCGAAAGAGGAATCGTGCCGGGGTTCTTTGCGCGAGAATCACAATGCTGTCGAGCGCAGCGGTGCTCACCGAGCTGAATGCGACCACGGGCCGTGGAAATTGGGCGAGGTTGGCCACGATCGCCTGGGCATTGTCCGCCGTGAGGAGTGCCGGATCGAGTACGACGCAGTCGTCGTGCGGCAATGCGAGCGCGGCGATGAGTCGTTGGACGTCCGGCATGGAGTCAACGGCGCCGTAGCCCTCCAGCGCCGAGTACACGCAACCCATCGCCTGGGGCGCCAGAAATACGATGTACCTCAATTCAGCTCCACCGGTGAGCCTGCTGTGCACGGCATGATGCCCCTCGATCTGCGATCCTTCAATAAGGTAGCACGCGTCCGGAGGTGCGGAAATGCGATTTCAAGACACCAACTGCGATTTCAAGACACCCGCACGCACCCGGTCGCGATCCCCGCCTTGCCCGGCGCCACGTGGAACTTCATGCTTGTTTGGCGCCGGGTAAGTCTATGTGGCTTACGGGTTTGCGACCTTGATAACGGTCGTGGACTGGGTGGTGCTATCGGTGCCGCAGAGATCCCAGCCCTGGGTTCCGCCACCGCTGCAGAGGGCGTTGGAACGGGGGGCAGTGGGTTCGGCGCAAGCGATGGCGAGCGCCGCCAGGACTGCACCAACGACGGCTATGTATCGGGTCTTACTACGCACATGGTCTCCGGCAACGGGATGAGCCGGGAGATTAAAGGAAAGGCCGAACGGGCGAAATGCGCATTTGCGCCAATCGCCTGCGCTTTTGTGCAGGGGGCTTCAGGTGTCTCGAAATCGCATGTAGTGTCTTGAATGCGCACTTGTCCGATGCGTGGCGCCGCGCAAATGTATGCGTATGTCTGCGGCATGCGGAATCAGCCGGATACTGGTACGTGGCGTCGGTCGAAAGATGAACTCAGCCAAGCGCCTTAAGGAACGAACGGCGCTGCGTACCAATCCGCCGCCTGGCAAATGGGTTCTCACCACCAACCTTCAGCATCGCACACGGTAAGTCATGCTCGACTCAGTTGTTACGTTTGACGTCTCTGCGAGGGTGCGCGAGCTCGAGCAATCGATCGCTCGGCGCCTGCGCGAGGAGTTGCGTCCCTACATTCGCGACGAGGCGCAGCTGGAGCGCGCCGTGAGCGACGCCCTGATGATCAGCAGGGATTATGCGGGATCGTTTCATGCGATCAGCGATCGAGCGCGGATACGGCGGGAGCGGGACGCGGAGTAGCCGATATGTACGTAATGTACGTGCACGAATTTCACGCTTCCGATGTGAAGATCATCGGCCACTACGCAGGCGAGCTCGTCCATCGAGCAGTGAGTGTGACCAATACGTTATGAGAAGGGTCGTCTTGCAACGAGCATCGCTGGTCCGCTCGCTCGGATAAGCTCTTCGGTGCTCGTGATGGTCTGAGCCTTTTTACCGTAGGCGAGGCATGTGATGCGACCGCCAACAAGCACGGGAAGGTATTCACCTCACACGCTGACTCTGTTGCTCGCTGGTCTCGCAGTGGGAGCGCTGGCGGGATGCAACCAAACCGGACAAGATCGAGTGCGTAGCGGCTCAGCGGTGGAGCAGGATACGACACCACCCGTGCAGCTCACAGCGTCGGACATTGCGCGGGTGCGGCGCGTACCGCTCGATACGATTCCAACACATATCGTGCCCATCGACAACATCATTTACGGGCCGTCAGCCCGCATTGTCGTCACACGAGCCGATTACCTGCCGGCTGCGTGGACACTGGCTGGAGCGCGAGGAACACCACCGGTGATCGATTTCAATAATGACGCGGTGATTCTGATCGGGACGGCAGTGCACGACGGACATGGAGTGTGACAGCGGACAGCCTCTACGCTGCGGGCCACCACTTATTTGTCCTGGTGCACGAACATACCAAAATGAATTGTCTGGATTGCGCACTTCCGCACCAGTCCGAGATACGTAGCTTGTAGATCATAACGTATAAGCCAGTCACTTAGTTCATTGTCATGACGCGACACGCATTGGCTAACGATGCGCCGCGTTTGGGCCAGCTCTTTTAGGATAAGGAAGGCCCATGCGAAGTGTAGTTGTAGGGATTGCGACCTTCATTGCAGTCGCAGCTTTGTCTGCCTGCTACGACAATCCAACGTCGCCTATGCGCCCTCGACCGCCTGTGCCGCTTCGATCAGTGTCAGGACCTATCGGAACGCACTCGATCACAATCCCGCCGCTTAATGATCTTGATCATCTTGGCGCAGTTACCGAGGAGAATACTGGGATTTTCCTCCCGGATAATAGCACCACTGTTATCACGGTTACGGGAACAGTCACGCTCCACACGTATTCAGGTTACGCAATAGGTCCGAATGCTGGCGGTGGCTCCGACGTTTCGATTTCCGGGCAGGTGGTACCTCCGACCGGTACGATTCGGAATGGTGTCGCAACTCAAGAACTCATGGTCAAATATCACCTAGAGGGGCAAAGTTTCACACCTTCGCTTACGCCCGACTCCGCTAACCCTGCAAACTATAGCTTCACGTACCGTGCTGCTGCTGGCGGTAAGCTTCTGGTGGGCCGGAGCGGAGTACGAGGAGCCCAGATCTGCGTAACGAACTCGTATCCTCCCAACCTGCCACCAAGTTGCATTACGCCCAGCGGTTCCATTTGGCAATACGATGTGCCCGCGTACACCATGAGCGGTGCACAGACGATTTCGGCTACCCGCTTGGACGACGATGTGACGCTGACGGCGGTTAATTCCACGGGTGCAAAAGGAAGATTGGTGACGTTTACCGCTACATCTCCGATGCCGGGTGGTGGGGTTTGGAGCTGGGTCTGGACACCAGACAGCACTCCCGGCCAGACGGTGGCATGCTCGAGTGCTGTGAACCCATGCGTGATCAACGTGTATGAGTCAGGTACGATGGACGTAACCTTTTATGTAACGAGCATTGGTCTCGTTCGTCACGCCAAGGCTCATGCATACGCCGTCGATTGCCCGACCGGCGATAGCTTGGGATACCTCGACACTCCAAAGATGCGCAGCGGAATGGCGTCACTGTGGTCCGCGTCCGACCCGGCGAATCCTGATTCATCAGCGCGTCGCGAGCGTGGCGGTGTACTATACCGCGTACCGGGTGCCGACTCGCTTATTTTCAAGCCGTTTCCCGACTTGTATGCCACTCCATGTTCGAACCATGTCATTCCTGACAATAGCGTCCCGCAATCATGGATAGTCGCGTTTGTGCATACTCATCCGTTTCATCACGGAAACGTGTTGCCAACCAGCGACTCTACCTGCACCAAGGATCCTACTCTGGTGTACGCTTATGATGCACTGAAGTACGGAGGCCCGAGCCTAGACGATTGGCGTGTACAGCAGACGAGTAATCAGGTACCCGATGGCCCGGGTCTCGTGACGTTCCACTCTGTTCCTTTCTATGTAATCGACGCCGACCGTATTTATCGTGGGGATGCAACTAGGCAGCCGAGCGAGTATACGAAAGCACCGAAGTGGAAACGAAATACAGGCAGTTGTACTGTCCTATAATCAGAGAGTCTCCTATGCCGTCACTTCATTATTCTGGAACATCAATGGCACGTTTTACCGCAGCTGCGCTCCTAGCGCTCAGTGCATTAGGTTATGCCTTTGTGCCAAGTAAAAAAGCCTATGCACAAGGATCAGGTCGCTGCCAGTCCGGAGGCGATGAGGCAGCCGCGCTTCTGAGTTATGGTAAGGAACTCGCGACGAATACTGATAGCATATACGTCGCGACACGGCAGCGATACCATATCACTGCGACCGATTCTAGCAACGTGGAACTCGTTACGAGCGATTCTGTTTGCGCTTTGGCAGGCGATGCATACAACGCTCATTTGTCCGTGGCGCACCAGAGCGCGAACCGTGCTGTTTACGTCGTTCGAATCGGGAGTGTGTATATCGTGACTGACCCAAGCTCCCTACCAGCTGGTGTACATGGCTTGGTTCCGAATATGATCTTCGACGCAAACTTTGCCCTCCTCGCGCAATTTGCCGCTTGACTATGCTGCATCTCACACCGCTCGGGGAACAGCACTATGACGTGGGGCAAAACGGAATACGCGCTAGAACGGGAGGACGGCGGTCAGAGCGTTAAGGAATCAAGTCCTGCGATCTCACGGTGCGTGCCGAGCAGGACTTGATTCCTTAACGTTGTTCGAGCTACGGATTCTTCCAACCGGTCGGAAATTGGTAACGTCATATGTCGCTTCCGCCTGTTACATACTCCCTGGCTGCAGTATCGCTACTTCTCTGTGCGCCGATCGCGAACATGACACGGGCGCATTGTGATACCAGAGCAAGCAATTATCATCAAGCGTCGTGGCGACCAGTAGTAGTCCACGCGGTATCGGAGTTATCAGCATACCCTGCGGCAATTATGAATCGAGCATACGAGGTCATCGTTGATCAGCCAGCGCACGGTACGCATGTGGTTCGCGGGTTCAACGGCAGCGCATCTCAGAAGACGCTAATAGCGTCCAGAGCCGGTGGTACGCCGTGACCGGCACCTGATGCTAGCATAGGATGCGTATAGACACTGGTAAATCGCATGCGCGCGCATTCTCGGCGCATTACCGCGTCGCTCTCTGTGTGAGCCTGACGGGGTCCTTGCTCGCAACAGGATGCTACAACACGCGTACCCATCCTTCGATACCCAGCCCGGATTCGCGCAGCGAAGTAAGTGTCACGCCGCCCGATGGACCTCCGCTCAGGCTATCGTCCAGCAGCATTGTCACAAACCCGGCACGATACGCGGGTCTGTTCATCCGCGACATTGTGCTCGTGCTCTTCAAGTCCGGCGCGACAGCTGTGCAGCGGACAGATGCGTTGAGGAGTGTACATGGTACTGTAGTTGGCGGCATCAGGTTCGGTCCCACCGATGGATACTACATCGTCGCGCTTCCGCCAGATTCGACGAACAACGGTCCTTTCGATGCGGTCAGCATACTCTCCCGAAATCCTTCAGTGCGTCATGCAATGATCGATTTCGTCATGAGTATGGCGCCGGGCCTTAATGCACCTGCCGGCCCGACGTGAGAATGCTGAGATCTACAGTTGCGAGACGAATCTGCGGGAGAGCCTTGAGCATAGCGATCGCACGTTGAAGAGGACCCGTCGTGCCGTCTGCATGAATGCGAACGTAGTAAATGCCACCGAAACGAACTGGTGCACCACCGACCACTTTTCCATGAATCAGATCAATTGCGGCCTGGCGCTCGGGCTGGCTCGCACCATCCTGAAACCATACCCAGAGCAGATCGCGCGGGAATGGGCCGGTGATGACAGAATCACCCTCCGAGATGTTGGACGGACTGTACACCTCGCTCGCGACACTATCCGCCATGTACTGGTTGGGCGGCAGGGCCGGGACACGACTCCATGAATCATGCAACGTCCTGGCTTGTGGTTCGGCTGCGGTGCCGGGGCGAGATGCGTGGCACGCGAGCAGGAGAGTCGATGCACCAATGCATCGCAATGTGACCGTCGCTGATGCTCGGAGCAGAATGAGACGCATATTACTGGGAATCTACGGTCTGACGATGAGGTGGGGCAACATGCGGTTCGTATATCGGATGCTTTCTTCGGCAGGAATGTCTCTCTTGGTGCTTGCTCCGCCTGCGCCGCGAGCGATAGGCGGTCGCGCAATCACGTCCGACGCCGAGCACAGCGCTACCGACAGCACCACCGTAGTGACGCTCGGCGTCGGCATGCCGAGGCCGGATCCGAATGCGTCGGGGCCCGCGACTGCTGTGCTGGTCGGCTCTCGCGTTTTTCTATTCGATGCCGGACCTGGAGTCATGCGCCAGCTCGCCGCTGCGCATCTCCCGATCAATGGAGTCACCGCTCTGTTCATCACTCACCTGCACAGCGACCACACGCTCGGGCTCCCTGATTTGATCTTCACTTCATGGGTGATGGGCCGCAAGAGCGCACTCTCGGCGTACGGGCCGCACGGATTGCAGGCGATGACGTCGCACATTCTGGAAGCGTGGAAGATCGATGAGGATGTTCGCATCAACGGGCTGGAGCACGAGCCAGCCAACGGCTACGCGGTGAACGTGCACGAGATCCAGCCCGGTGTCGTTTACGACAGCGGTGGTGTGCGCATTTCGGCGATCCCTGTATTGCACGGTAGCTTCAAGGAAGCGTACGCATATCGGATCGACACTCCCACGCGTTCGGTCGTGATCTCCGGTGACACGCGACCGTCGGACGCGCTGCTCGCTGCTTCGCGGAACGTGGACGTGCTGGTTCACGAGGTGTATTCGGCTGCCAGGCTCGCGCCCGAGAAACGGCCCGGTGGCGACGACTGGCCGCGGTACATGCACGAGTTCCACACGTCCGACGTGGAGCTCGGGAAGATCGCCGCAGAGGCGAAGCCG
>Ga0134128_10005116_pt1 | contig 15924 bp, 12 predicted proteins | sample KB31754_FD_96462 | JGI IMG/M metagenome (GOLD analysis project Ga0134128, IMG submission 96462) | Terrestrial soil microbial communities with excess Nitrogen fertilizer from Kellogg Biological Station, Michigan, USA - KB3-175-4 | ecosystem: Environmental > Terrestrial > Soil > Unclassified ...
ACCAGCGCCGCCGAGCTGATCGCCGCGGTGGTTTCCCGGGTGGCGGTGCGCGACCTGTTCGTCCTCGAACCCTCCATCGAAGACGTCATCCGCACCCTGTACACCACCTGACCCCTTATCCCGACATGGAGACATATCGGGGTAAGGGTCAGGGGTTCGCGGTGGAGTGGACGCCGGAGAACTCGTCGTTGCGGAATGCTTCGACGAAAAGGCGGTGGTCGTCGCGTACTACGGCGGCGTAGTCGCGGGCGAATTGGATTAACCACTCGACGAAGTCGTTGTCGCGGTTTTCGACGACGGCCGCGATGGCCTCTTCGGTTTGGAACGGAACGAGCGACTGGTCGGAATCCGAATCGGAGACGCAATGTATTTTGGCGGTGGCCCGGCCGACATTACCCTGTTTGATCGACAGCACGATGTCGTTGTCCAGCGCCTGGTTGTACCCCTCGATGAGCACCGAGTACGCCGGCAACCCGGCGCTGCCGATGCCGAAACCGCTGCGGCCGATGACGTCCTTGACCTCGTAGGCGATGCCCCGGAATCTTTTGCTTCCGGGAATGGTCTCCAGGTAGCGCTCGAAGGCGGTGCACACCTGCGCGCGTTCGTCGTCATCGAGCCGACGCACGCCCGCAGCGTTTCGGAAAACCCGGTCGTAACCTTCGGTTTCGGTGATCTTGTCGAGCAGCTCCACCCGGGTCCGCAGCCGGGTGGCCTGCAAGAGCTGCTCCAACGCGCCGTGCGCGGTCCCCAGGCGCAGCGAGAAGTCGCTGTCGTCGTCAACGTCGAGGAACTGCCGCACCTGGTCCAGATAAGCCCGCAGGTAGGTCTCGACCAGGCCGTCGATGTCGGCGTCGGGCAGCGCCTTGCGCCAGCCGAGCAGCGCCATGCTGGCCGCGAAGCGCTGCAGATCCCAGGTGAAATGACCGAGGTAGGCCTCATCGAAATCATTGACGTCGAAGACCAGCACGCCCTGGGCGTTGAGGTAGGTGCCGAAGTTCTCCGCGTGCAGATCGCCTTGGATCCATACCCGGCGAGTCCGCTCGTCAGCCCACGGATCGTCCAGTTCGGCGACGTCGGCATAGAAAAGGCAGGCACTACCGCGGTAGAAGGCGAACGGATCGGCGGCCATCTTGCGGAACTTGGTGCGGAAGGCGACTGGATCGGCGGCCATCAGGTCCGCGAAAGCTTCGGTCAGCGTGTCGACGATGCGGTGCCGCCGAGCGGTGGCGCCCTCGATGCGCAGTGCCTTGCCGAAATCCATACCCCGATCATCCTCGACCGCTCCGCAGCCCGCTCCCGCCGTACCGACCTGCATGTCGGGTGGGGGTGTGGGATAGGGGCTAGAGGTGCTGGATGTCGGTTTGTTTGGTGCGGACGGCTTCGGCGGCTTTGCGGAGGTCGGCAAGTTCGGTGTCGGTGAGTGGAGTCTCAATCACCCGACGTACGCCCTCGCGGCCCAGTTCGGCGGTGACGCCGAGGTAGACGCCGGAGATGCCGTACTCGCCGTCCACCCAGGCGCAGACCGGCCGCACGGTACCGGAGTCGGTGTACACGTCGCGCACCATGCGGGCCGCCGCGGCCGACGGCGCGTAGTACGCCGAGCCGGTCTTGAGCAGCGCGACCACCTCGGCACCACCGTTTCGGGTGCGGGTGATCAGCTCGTCGATCTTTTCGGCGGATAGCAGCTCGGCCAGTGGCTTGCCGTCCACCGAGCAGGCGCTGGGCACCGGAACCATGGTGTCGCCGTGCGAACCCAGCGTCAGGGTGCGTACCGAGGACACCGGGACGGCGAGTTCCTCGGCGACGAAGTTGGTGAACCGCGCGGTGTCGAGCATCCCGGCCTGGCCCATCACCCGGTGCCGGGGGAATCCGGTGGCCAGCTGCGCCAGCGCGGTCATCTCGTCCAGCGGGTTGGACACCACGATGACCACCGCGTCAGGGGCGTGCCGGGCGACGTTCTCCGCGACCTGCCGGACGATGCGGGCGTTGACCTCGATCAGGTCCATCCGGCTCATGCCCGGTTTGCGGGGCAGCCCCGCGGTGATCACTACGATGTCGCTACCGGCGATCGCCTCGTATCCAGTGCCGTCGCGACCGGTGGTCTGACCGACGATTCTGGTTTCGAAGCCCTCCACCGGCCGGGACTGGTTCATGTCCAGCGCCAGGCCCTCCGGCCTGCCCTCGATGATGTCGGTGAGCACGACGGTGTCGAACAGGTCGCACTCGGCCAGCCGCTGCGCGGTGGTGGAACCGTAGAAGCCGGCCCCGATGACCGCGATCTTGCCCTCACGTGACATGGCGCGAGGCTATCGCCGCCGGTTAGCCGGCAGCCAGCGGTCCGCCGGTGATGGTCAGCGCCACGGCCAGCATCAGCAGCCCGAAACCGGCGTAGGTGAACACATCGAAGGTCCGGCGACGGATACCGAGCAATCCGGTCCGCTCAGGCGGCAGGATGGCTCGCAGCCCGGCGGCCAGCAGCAGCGCAGCGCCGATGATCACGGTTCCTTCCCGCCAGTGGTACTGGGTGATGCGCACCATGCCCACCGCTACCACGGCCAGGATCAAGCCGAAGCTGAGCTGGGGTCGCAGGCTCGTCCGCTGGGTCACGGTTTTATCCAGCCCGCTCGGCGGCCTCGACGACGTTGGCCAGCAACATCGCTCTGGTCATCGGCCCGACCCCGCCGGGAACCGGTGCCAGGTACCCGGCCACCTCGGCCACCGCCGGGTCGACGTCTCCGGTCAGCCCGGTGTCGGTGCGGGTGATTCCGACATCGACGACCGCGGCACCCGGTTTGACCATGTCGGCCGTGATCAGCCCCGGGCGTCCGGCCGCGGCGACGACGATGTCGGCGCGGGACACCTCGGCTGCCAGGTCGCGGGTGGCGGTGTGGCACTGGGTGACCGTGGCGTTCTCGCTGCGCCGGGTGAGAAGCAGGCCCAGCGCCCGGCCGACCGTGATACCGCGGCCCACGATGGTCACGCCGGCGCCGGCGATCGGAACGTCGAAGTGGCGCAGCAGCTCCACGATCCCGCGCGGGGTGCAGGGCAGCGGGCCCGGCTCGCCGAGCACCAGCCGGCCCAGATTCACCGGGTGCAGGCCGTCGGCATCCTTGGCCGGGTCCATCCGTTCGAGCGTTGCGCCGGTGTCGAGCCCTTGGGGCAGTGGCAGCTGCACGATGTAACCGGTACAGGCCGGGTCGGCGTTCAGTTCGTCGATCACCGCGAAGAGTTCGTCTTGGCTGGTCGTCGCGGGCAGATCCCGGCGGATCGAGGCGATGCCGACTGCCGCGCAGTCGCGGTGCTTGCCACGCACGTAGGCGTGCGAGCCGGGATCGTCGCCGACGATGACGGTACCCAACCCGGGAATCACCCCGGCGCCGCGTAACGCTGCCACCCGGGTCTTGAGGTCGGCAATGATCTGTTCCCTGGTCGCTTTGCCGTCCAGCACGATCGCGTTCACGACAGGCATCTTTGCACCCGGGTTCACGCTCGCCGACCGGGCAGGGCGACCACCGTGACCGACACAAGGGTGAGTGCGGTGCCGATGAGGGTGGTGATGGCGAGGTGGCTGGGCCCGGCTGGCGCCAGCAGGTCGAGCAGCAATGCCCCGACGAGTTGCCCGGCCACTGCCGCCAGGCCCAGCAGCAGCACACCGGTGATCGGCACGATGACCGCCGCGACGCCCACGGCCAGCACACCCAGTGGGCCCCCGACGTACAGCCACGGCTCGTTGGGCATCGGGTTGGGCAGCCCGCCGCGTATCTCGACCTCCACTACCGCGGCGGCCGCCAGCGCAATGGTTCCCACCCCGAAGTTGACCAGCGCGGCCGGCAGCATCCCGGCCCGTGCCGGACCATCACGCCGTGCGATTGCCCCAACCAGTCCGTTCACCGCCTGCTGCCAGGCAATACCCGCCCCCGCCAGCACGGGAAGCAGGACAAACCACAGAGCCAACGGTGCGCCGAGCCGGTGGGAGACGGCCAGCAGCACAGCCGCCAGCGCGAGGCCTGCCCCAGCCGCCCGGCGCGCGGTGACCGGCCGCGGACCGCCGGGGCCGACGCCCGCCCGATCCACCAGCAGCGAGTTGACCGTCTGCCCGGCCACGACCGCGACGGTGAACACGGCCACGCCAATGGTCGCCACGGTCAGCCCCTGGCAGACGAGCAGGAAAGCGCCGCAGATCCCGCCGAGCAGCTGGTGGCGGGACAATGTACGGTCCCGGACCGCGGTGAGTACCCGGCGCAGTCCCCGTCGCACCCCGGGTCGCACCGCTGCAGACGCAACCAGCAACGACAGCCCGCCCACGTTGGAGAACGCGGCTGCCACGACAGCGTCATCGAGCCGTTGGCCGAGCTCGCCGTTGATCCAGGCCTGAACGCCGACCGCAAACCCGATACCGACCGCCGCCGCGGTGGCGGCACCCCGGGCGCCCTGAGCGGATGCGCCTGCGGTCATCACCGCCCTGGGTCGACCCGCAGGCCGTTGGCCGCGGCGAAGCGGATGGCGGTGTCGATGTCGATCCAGGCCCCGGTCAGCCGGGCCTGCACCAAAGTGTCGGCGTCCAACCGGGCCCCACGCAGATCGGCGTTGTCGAGGCGGGCGTTGATCATCCGCGCCCCGGTCAGGTCGGCTCCGGATAGATCTGCACCGCGCAGATCGGCCTGCACGAGATTCGCTTCGGTCAGCTTGAGCCCGGCGAGCACCGTCTCCCGGAGATCGGCGTGACCCAAAGCCGTCAGGCGGAGGTCGACTTCCCGCAGCGTCCACGGCCGCAACCGGCACTCGCTGATCGTGCTACCCAACAGAGAACAGCGCTCCAGCACCGAGCCCGCCAGCATGGTGCGCTGGAAGGTGCAGGTATGGAAGGCGGTCACGCGGTGTTGCGAGGCGCCGAGGTCGGCGCGGGTGAAGTCGCAATCTGTGAACCGGCAGCCACGGGTGCGTAGGCCACGCAGGTCGGCATCGGTGAACCGGCAGGCGACGAAGCAGCGCCCCGCCCACTCCTCGTCAGCGAACACTGCGTCGGTGAAGTCGACGTTGACCCACTCGTTGCCGGGCTCGTGGCCGGGCTCGTGGCCGGGCTCGTCGACAGGCTCGTTGGCTGCCGTTGGCATGTCCCCACCCTGTCATCCCGACCGCGCACCGGGTGCAGCCGCCTTGCGAGCGGACAATTGAGTGCGACACACCGTGCACCGCGGCGCGACACGCGGGACACTGCGGCGCGACACGCGGGGATTAGCGGAAGTCCCTAGAGTTTGATCGCACCTGTATGTCCAGCGGGGCGGCGTGCTCGGCCAGTACGTTGATCACCCCCTCAGCGATCTGCACCTGGCCGCGCAGCAGCAGCGCTGGGCAGGACCGCACGATGGTGCGGTACCGGACCCAGAAGCCCGGTGAGCAGATCACGTTCACCATGCCGGTCTCATCTTCCAGATTGAGGAAGGTGACCCCACCTGCGGTGGCCGGGCGTTGCCGGTGCGTCACCGCGCCGGCGACCAGTACCCGCTGGCCGTCCTGTTTAGCCGGTAGCTCGGCAGCGGGTACCACGCTCAGGGCAGCCAAGTCGGCTCGGAGAAATTCGGTGGGGAAGCTGTCCGGCGACACCCCGGTGGCCCAGACATCAGCGGCGGCGAGTTCCAACGCGCTCATCCCGGGTAGCACTGGGCCGGTGACCCCCACGGCGGTACCGGGCAGCCGATCCGGCCGCTGCGCGGCCACCGCTCCGGCGGACCACAGCGCCTGCCGGCGTTGCGGGACGAGCTCGTCGAACACCCCACCGGTGGCCAGCGCCTCGGCCTGGGCGGTGGTCAGCCCCACCCGGTGCGCGACGTCGGCGATGCTGCGATAGCGACCGTGCGTCTCCCGCTCCTGCACCAGCCGGGTGGCCAGCGGCTCACCCACGGTGCGCACCATGGCCAGCCCCAGACGGACGGCGCGGCCTGGGGCACCTTCAGCGGCCGGTTCCAGCCCGGCGTGCACCCCGCTGGCGTTGATGTCCGGGCCGCGAACGGTCACGCCGTGCCGGCGGGCGTCGGCGATCAGCGATTGCGGGGAGTAGAAACCCATCGGCTGGGCTCGCAGCAGGGCGGCGCAAAACGCCGCCGGGTAGTAATGCTTGAACCAGGCGCTGTAGTAGACCAGCGAAGCGAAACTGATCGAGTGGCTTTCCGGGAAGCCGAAATTGGCGAAGGCCAGCAACTTGGCGTAAATCTTCTCGGCGAGCTGATTGCCGATCCCATGCCGTGCCATGCCCTCATAAAGCCGCCCGCGGAGACGTTCCATCCGCTCGGTGGATCGTTTGGCGCCCATCGCTCGGCGCAGCTCGTCGGCCTCGGCGGCGGAGAAATCCGCGATGTCGATGGCCATCTGCATCAGCTGCTCCTGAAACAGCGGGACACCCAGCGTCTTGCGCAGCGCGTTGGCCAGCAGCGGGTGATCATAGTCCCAGGCCTCCTGGCCGTTGCGGCGCCGGATGTAGGGGTGGACCGAGTCACCCTGGATCGGGCCGGGACGGATCAGCGCCACCTCGACCACCAGGTCATAGAAGCAGCGCGGTTTGAGCCGGGGCAGGGTGGCCATCTGCGCGCGGGACTCCACCTGGAACACCCCCACTGAATCAGCCCGGGCCAGCATCGCGTACACGGCCGGATCGGTGGGTTGCAGATCCGACAGCTGCACCCGGTGCCGGTAGTGGCCGGCCACCAGATCAACCGCGTAGTGCAACGCCGAGAGCATCCCGAGCCCCAGCAGGTCGAACTTGACCAGACCGGCGGCTGCACAGTCGTCTTTGTCCCACTGCACCACCGACCGGCGCTCCATCCGGGCCCACTCCACCGGGCAGACCTCGGCCACCGGGCGCGAGCAGATCACCATGCCACCGGAGTGGATGCCCAGATGCCTGGGAAACCCCTCCAGCTCGGCGGCCAGCGCCAGCACCGGTTCGGGGATGTCGGTCTCCCCGGCCGCGTGCCCGAGCGGTCCCCACCGGTCGATCTGCTTGCTCCACGCGTCCTGAGTACCGGGCGAGTAGCCCAGCGCCTTGGCGATGTCCCGCACCGCGGAGCGGGCCCGGTAGGTGATCACGTTGGCGACCTGGGCAGCGCGGTCCCGGCCGTATTTCGCATAGACGTACTGGATAGCCTCCTCACGGCGATCGGACTCGATGTCCAGGTCGATATCGGGGTAGCCGTCCCGATCCGGGGCGAGGAATCGCTCGAAGAGCAGGTCCATCGCTACCGCATCGACGCTGGTGATGCCCAGCGCGTAGCAGACCGCGGAATTGGCCGCCGAGCCGCGACCCTGGCAGAAGATGCCGGCCCGCCGGCAGAACGCCACGATGTCGTGCACGATGAGGAAGTAGCCGGGGAAGTTCTTCTGCTCGATGACAGCCAGCTCGTGCTCGATCTGGTGGTAGGCACCGGGACGCTCGTCGTAGCTGCCGTAGCGGGTGGCCGCGCCGAGCCAGGTGAGCTCGCACAGCCAACTGGCCTCGGTGTGGCTGACCCCGGTGTGGCTGGTCGGGACGGCGAACGGCGGCAGGTCCGGCGCCACCAGATGCAGGTCGAAGGAGCACTCCCGGCCCAGCGCGGCGGCCCGCTCGACCGCTCCGGGCCAGCGGGCGAACTTCTCGGCCATCTCGGCACCGGATCGCAGGTGCGCCGTTGCCGCGGCCGGCAGCCAGCCGTCCATCTCGTCCAGGCTGCGCCGGGCCCGTACCGCGGCAAGCGCGGTGGCCAGCCGGTGCCGCGACGGAGTGGCGTAATGCGCGGCGGTGGTCGCGACAGTGTCCAGCCCGTGCGTTGCGGCCAGCGCGGCGAGCGCGTCGTTGCGCTCGGTGTCGTCGGGCAGGCCGTTGGCGGTGAGCTCGACGGCCACGTGGTCACGACCGAACAGCTCGATCAGCCGGCGTAGCTGCTCAACCGCCGCGGCCGGACCGTCGCGTTCCAGTGCCCGGCGTACCGCTGCCTTGCGGCAACCGGTGAGCACGACCCAATGCCCACCCGCGGCGGCTGCTACCGCGTCGAGGTCATAGACCGGCCTACCCTTCTCCTTTCCGGCGATCTGGGCGTCGCTGATCACTCGGGACAGCCTGCGGTAACCCTCGGGATCGCGGGCCAGCACGAGCAGGTGCTCACCCTCCGGGTCGGGTACTCCGCTCTGGGGCGCGGGAAGACGCAGGGACAGCTCCGCTCCGAAGGCGGTCCTGATACCCAACTCGCGGGCTGCCTCGGCGAAGCGCACCACCCCGTACATCCCGTCGTGATCAGTGAGCGCGATCGCGTCCAGGCCCAACCGGGCAGCCTCCTCGACCACCTCCTCCGGATGGCTGGCACCGTCTAGAAAGCTGAAGTTGGAGTGGCAGTGCAGCTCGGCATAGGGAATGCGGTGGTGGGTCTGCGCGAACCCGGCTGTCGCCAGTCCCGGCGGTGGCTCGTAGCGATCCCGGTGGCGTGCCCAGGCTGGGCTGTCCCCACCATCACCGGGATGCTCCTCGTCGCGAAGTCCTGATCTGGAATCGGGAGGCAGCCCGGACAGCGCGCGCTCCAGATCTACCCACCGCATCGGCGGGTCATTCCAGCCCATCGTTGGCCAGATCGGAGCGGGGGTAGGTCAGGGGTCGGGCGGGGTCGATCCCCGTCCGGGGAGTTACAAGCCCAACGATATCGAACATACGTTCGATACTAGCACGTTGTCTTGCCGGGCGGATCGTGTACTGCGAGAGAGACGGGAGCCGGTGTCCTGACACGTGCCTGCAAGTCGGTGATGTCCCGCGTCCCTATTGATCCTCCTCGCCGCGCAGGAAACGCTCGAGTTCGGCGGCGAGTTCGTCGCCGGAGGGAAGCCCCGAGGGTGGGGTCAGCTCGTCATCGAACGCGGCCTCGAGACGGCTCACCAGCACCCGGTATTCCTCGTTGTTGGCAACGATTTCGTCGATCTGGCCCACGATGCTGGCGGCCGCGGCGTGCAGCGGCTGCGCATCGAGCTTCAGCCCCGCCACGGAGGCGAGCGCATCGACAAGGGCGGCAGCTGCCGCCGGGTAAGGGGTAGCTGCCAGATAGTGCGGCACCCGCGCCCACACACCGATCGCAGGTACGCTCGCGGCGGCGAAACCTTCCTGCAGCGCGGTCTGGATCCCCGCGGGCATCTCGGCGGTGCCGGGCACGACACCCACCTGGGCCGCCAGCTCAGCTCTGGTGGCGATTGCCATCAGCCTGACCGGGCGGGTATGGGGCACCGGAGCGGCGTAAGCGCCGAGACCAGCGACCAGCCGCACCTCCAGTTTCGTGGCGAGGTCCACCACTGCTCGCACAAAAGCGTGCCAGGCCATGTCCGGTTCAGGTCCTACCAGGACGAGAAGACTTTTGCCTGCGCCGTCCCGGCCGGCCCGCAACTGGATCTCGGGCCAGCTCAGGCCGTCGACGACCCCATCAGCGATCCGCACGATGGGACGGCGGGATCGGAAATCGATCAAGTCGTCGGACTTGAATGTGGCCAGCACCTCCGTCGGTATCGTCTCGAGAATCTGGGCGATGGCGGCTTGAGCACCGAGCCCGGCGTCGGTCCAGCTCTCCGTTGCCAGCAGTAGCACCGGAGACTCCAACGGGCTATGCGAGTACAACTCGTAGAGGGAAGACATCACGACCCGCAACGATCAATGTCTGTGGTGGTCACCCGACACATCTTCGCACCGTGGCGCCGATGTTCGGGCTCGCCGGCAAAATTCCTGTCCAACCGGTGTGGCGGCGTCGCGTTCGCTCAGCCGGGCGGCACTGGTGTAGGCGGGACGCGCCCGCAAACGATGACCTGCCAGGACGCACAGCGAGCCGCGGGTCTGGCTGATCACCGGCGCCAGCAGCGGCTTCGAGCGGACGCCACCAGGTCATCTGGGGTACTCGTGCCGGGCAGCCACGAGCGATGACCGGCACGTTTCGGCTCGCGTCGAACAGACGCGTCACCACACTGGAGCGATGAGGGCATCGACGAGTCGGGCGGCGACGCCGACCGACATGAGGGTGCTGTCGCCGGCGCTGATCGCGATCGGCCTGGGTTACTTCATGGTCATCCTGGACACCACGATCGTGAACGTGGCCCTGCCCGCTTTGCGTGCCGATCTGCGGGCGTCGGTGAGCGGGCTGCAGTGGGTGGTGGACAGCTACCTGCTGATGTTCGCGGCGTTTCTGCTCTCCGGTGGGGTGCTCGCCGATCGGCTGGGGGCACGGCGTGTCCTCCAGCTCGGGTTGGGCATATTCGTGGTGGCGTCGGTGGGCTGCGGGGTGGCCCCGAGCACCGTGGTGCTGGTGATCACTCGGGTGGTGCAGGGCGTGGGCGCGGCGCTGGCGGTGCCGGCGTCACTGGCGTTGCTGCGCGCGGCGTATCCGGATCTGGGCCCCCGGGCCCGCGCAGTCGGTGTGTGGGGCGGGATCGCCGGCATCGCCGCCGCGGCCGGTCCGATCCTCGGCGGAGTCCTGATCACCGCCGCCAGCTGGCGGCTGGTGTTCTTCATCAACGTCCCGATCGGGCTGGCCGCCATGGTCCTGACCGCCCAATACGCCCCCGCGCCCAAGGCCTGCCCACGCAGCCTGGATCCGGCTGCCCAGCTCGCCGGGGTGCTCGCGCTGGCGGCGTTAGCCCTGGCGCTGATCGAGGGTGGCCACGGGGGCCTCACACCACTGGCGATCGGTGGGGCCGCGGTCTTCGTGGCAGCGACCGCAGCATTCATCGCCATCGAGGGCCGAGTGGAGCACCCAATGCTGCCGTTGAAACTGTTTCGGGATGCGACGTTCACCGGTGGCAACGTGGTCGGCCTGCTGATCAACCTCGGCTTCTACGGTGAGCTATTCGTGATCAACCTGTACTTCCAGCAGGTAATGGGCTACTCCGCGCTGCTAGCGGGGTTGGCTGTGCTGCCCCAGATGGGAGTGGTCGCCGCCGCGTCTGCGCTGTCCGGGTGGTATACCGCCCGCGTCGGCGGTCCCCGGCTGACCATGCTCATCGGGCTGGTCACCGGTGGCGCCGGATTGCTCGGTTGATCGTGGTCGGGGTGCATACGCCGTACCTGCTGCTGGTCGGACCGCTGGTCGCCGCCGGGTTCGGGATGGCCTTCACCATGCCCGCTGCGACCACCGCTGTGGTAGAGGCGGCGCCAGCCGACCGGGCGGGGCTGGCCTCGGGGGCGATCAACGCAGCCCGCCAGGTCGGCGGGGTGATCGGGGTGGCCCTGCTCGGCGCCTTGGTGGCCGCCGGCGGCCCGATCGTTCCCGGGCTGCGGATCGGCCTGGCCATCGCCGGTGCCGCCTTCCTGCTCGGCGCGGCCGTCACCATGAGCACCATCGGCCACCGTCACTCGTAGATTCCTTCGACCCGCCAGCAGCCCGTCTCACAGGCCAGCAGCACCGCGAGCGGGTCGTCGGTCGGTTCGGCGACGTCGAGCACCGCCTGCAGCCGCGCGCAACGCCGTCCCCCGCCGGGCTCCCACCAACGTTCCTCGACTGGCCAGGGCCCTGCCCAGGTGAGCACCCGACGCGGCGGGTTGCCGCCCACCGCGATCCGGTGCGGGATACCGGTGAGCCTCCCGCGCCCGCTCACCCCGACAGCGAATCCGGCATCGTCAAGCACTTCGGCGGGCAGCGGGTGAGCAGGTATCCGCGAAGGGGACGGCGCAGGCAACCGACCCGGCCAGGGGAGGCCGGCATCGCGCGCCGGAGCCGGGTCGTCTCCCCAGGGCACCAGGCGCACCCGGTCGGTGGGGTCCCGGCCACCGCCGATCACCCCGGTGAAGACCGCATCGGGTCCGAGCATCGCCTGCACCCGGACCAGCGCCCGGCCGGCCCGCTCGTCGTCCTCCCCGGATTCCCCCCACAGCCCGCGCTGCAGAGCCTGCCCACCGATCACCTCCTCCGGGCTCAGCGTCAGGACGGTGATGCCACCGAAACCTGCTGGCAGGGTCGAGTCATCAACGCTGCTGGGCCGCGAGCCGCGGAAGGTCAGCCAGCCGTCCAGCTGCCAGCGCACCCGATCGGAGATGCCGGCTGCGGTCAGCGGCCCGGCGCAGCGCCACACCCGATGCAGCTCCTCCCCCGCCTCGGTGCAGGCGCCGACGCCGAGCCGGACACAGGCCAGACCGCGGGCGGCCAGTGCGGTGTGTAGCTGCTCCGCGGGTTCCCGGGCGGCGAATGCCGCCGCGTCGACCCGATCCAGTGGCGGGTCGAACCGGCGGGTGACGGTGAGATCGACCGGCGGGTGGCGGCGGGCCAGCGGGCGCTCATCGAGCCCCTGGGCGAGCCGGTGCGCGCGCACGCCGTCGAGGCCGAACCGGGAGGCGACGTCGTCGACGGGCAGCGCGGCGAACGCGCCGAGGGTGCGCAGCCCGAGGCGGTGCAACAGACCCACCAGCGCGCCCCGACCCGTCCCGATCCGATCAAACCCGGTGGCGGGCTGGTGCAGCTCAGCGATGCTCAGCGGCGCGAGGAAGTCGGCCGAGCCCTCCGGCGGCACCAGCAGGCCCCGGTGCGCGGCCAGAGTCGCGGCGAACAGGCCGTCGGCGATACCGATCTGGCATTCCACCCCGGCCTGCGCGGCGACCACATCAAGGATCCGCTCGACCACCGTGAGCTCGCTGCCGAAGTACCGGGTCGGGCCTCGGGCCGGTAACGCGATCAGCCCAGGACGTACCACCTCCACGCCGGGCACGAGGGCCTCGACAGCGGCGACCACCGGTTCGAACGCCCGGGCGTCCCGATCGGGGTCATCGGCGAGTACGGCCAACTCCGGGCAGCGGCCCTGCGCCTCCCGGCGGCGTTGCCCACGGCGCACCCCCTGCGTCCGAGCCGTCTCCGAGCACGCCACGATCCGGTTGGCGGCCACCACCGCCACTGGTATCCGCGCGGCCAAGCCCTCGGCGGCCGCCCCGGCCACCACGGGCCAGTCCGGGCACCAGATCACCACCACCCGATCCGGGACCATCAGCCCACCGCCTTGATCGCCGGGTGCCCGATCGCCACTGCCACTGCACCGTCCGGGCCGGGCAGCAGCAGGCGGGCGGTGCGGGGCCGGGTCGCCGCACCGCGACCCATTGCGCGCACTACCACCTCGCGGCTGCGCAGCCGCCCGTGCCCGTCATCGGTGCCGTGCCAGGAGTCGGTCCGGCAGTCCAGTTCGACGTCTGCGCCCGGCCATCGCCCGAGCGGGAGCAGCACCGACCCGCGCTGCCGTGCCCTGGCGGCCAGGGATCGGCGCGCCCCGGCAGGTACTCGCTCCGCGCCGGCCAACGCCACCAGGCCTATCCCGTCGAGCAGTGCCGCAGCCACCGGCGCCGGATCCGGCCCAGGCCGGGGAACCAGCGCCAGCCGCCGCACCACCACCCCCGCCTCCGCCGCGGCCAGTACTCCGAGGTCGCCGGCGCCGATCACCGCGGCCCAGGCTCCCTGCGCGGTGGCTGCAGCCAGCAACGCCAGTAGCAACGACAGCGAGCCGTGCACCGCGATCACCGACCCGCGGCGCAGCCCCCCGCCGGGCAACAGCGGCGCGAGCGGTTCGGCCACCGGGAACGGCGGCCGGCCGCCGGGGGCGTCGAGCCGCTCACCCAGCGTCGACGCGGGCGCAACCTGCACCCGCTGCAGCGCAGACGCGACGCTCCCACCAGCCATCGGGCGACCTCCTCCCACACGGTGGGTGCATGCCGACGTCGACCCGCTGGGTCGACAGCACCCGGATCCACTGCGGGGAAGGCAGCGCCGGATCTAAGACAGTATAGAACGTATGTTCGATACTCGGCGACCGACTGTCCGTTAGGATGAGCCATCGATCTAACGGCGCTGCGGGCTGACCGGGCTGTTTGCGCTTCTGCTGCCGGCGTCGGTAAACGCGTCCCCAAGAGGATCCCCCCGGGTGACGACCGGCGGCGGATAGCCGCTGCTCTGGTAGCCGGTCGCTCGCCGGCTCCCGGTATCGCACACTCGATGTCGTGGCGGCCTTCGACTGGATCTCCCTGTGCACCGATTACGGCTCTGCAGACGGGTTCGTAGCCGCGTGTCACGGGGTGATCGCCCGGATCGCGCCGCAGGTGCGTGTGCTGGACGTGACCCATGCGATCGGGCCAGGTGACGTACAGCACGGCTCGGTGGTGCTCGCCGACACGCTGCCCTGGCTGCCCCCGGCGGTGCATGTCGCGGTCGTCGACCCCGGGGTCGGTACGGCACGGCGCGGGGTGGCGCTCGTCAGCGGCGACGCTGTGCTGGTCGGTCCGGACAACGGGCTCCTGGTGCCCGCTGCGCGAGCCCTGGGCGGGTGTCGCGCCGCTTATGAGCTCGCCGAGCCGAGCTACCGGCTGCCAGTGGTCAGTGCGACGTTCCACGGCCGTGACCTCTTCGCGCCGGCCGCCGCGCACCTGGCCTGCGGGGTGCCGCCAGACGCGCTGGGTCCCGAGCTGGATCTGGCATCGCTGGTCACCCTGCCCGCGCCGGTGTGCCAGGTGGAAGGCGATCGGATCCGGGTCGAGGTGCTGTGCGTGGACCACTTCGGCAACGTCGCGCTCGCCGCTGGGACCGGCGAGCTGGCGGCCGTTGGGCTGCGGAGGGGGGCGGCGGCGACGCTGCGGTGGCCGGCTGGCGCCGAGCCGGTGCGCCTCGGCATGACTTTCGCTGACGGGGCTCCCGGCGAGCTCATGCTGCTGGTGGACTCCGCCGGACACCTCGCGGTGGCCTGCCGCGGTGGCTCGGCAGCGCGCCGCACCGGCTTGCGGCCCGGCACGGTGGTCGAGTTGATCATGGACTGACACGTGATCATATTTTCGGAAGATCGGCCGCGGTGAGCGTGGTTGTTGCCTCATTCGACCGGGCGTAATTGGGCAACGGCATGCACGGCTGTGGTGTGCGTCCAGCCGGCGAGGACGTGCAGACTGGGGCTAACCGCGGGCCAGCGGGTCATCGAGGAGCAGACATGCGCATTGCCGTGGTAGGAGCGGGTCCGACCGGGCTCTACACCGCAATCGCGCTGGCCCGTCGCGGGCATGCGGTCACGGCCATCGATCGCGACTCCGGCCCTGACCGGGACGGGTCGTGGAAGCGCAGGGGCGTGATGCAGTTCCACCACCCGCACGGCTTCCGTCAGCAGGTCGTGGACGCTCTTCTCGCCGAGATCCCGGAGGTCTGGGATGACTTGATGGCAGCCGGAGCCGAACCGGTCACACTGCCCGACAACCCCGGGCGGGTGATCGGGCTGCGCTGCCGCCGTCTCATCTTCGAACGGGTTCTGCGGTCAACCGCCGAGACGCAGCCCGGTGTCACGCTGCGGATCGGTCACGTCGATGATGTCTGCTGCGAGCGAGGACGGGCCGTCGGTGTCCGGATGGATGGTCACCAGGTGGATGCCGACCTGGTCCTCGACGCATCCGGTCGCGTCGGCCGCCTCGCCCGGACGTTCCGGGCACCGGCCGAGGGTGGTGACTGCGGAATTGCCTATGTGTCGCGGCAGTACCAGCTGTTGCCGAACGCCCAGCACGGGCCGATGAACGCACCGATCGGGATGGTGGCGATGTACCCCGGCTACCAGGCGATCGTGTTCGTCCACGACAACCGGACCTTCTCCACCCTCATCGCCCGAGCCAGCACGGACCGTCAGTTGGCGGCGCTGCGATTCTCCGAGGTGTTCGAGGCCGCCTCCCGAGCGATCCCTTCGCTGGCTGCGTGGACCGAGCCGGACCGGTCCCGGCCGATCTCCCCGGTCCTGCCCGGTGGGCGGCTGTCCAACACCTACCGGACGCAGCTCAACGACGTAGGTCAGGTCGCTGTCAACGGGCTGATCTTCGTCGGGCACGCGGTGTGCACGACCAATCCCGCGGTCGGACGAGGCATTGCCACTTCGCTGATGCAGGCCCAACCGTTGTTGGCTCTGCTCGACGAGCACCGGCGCGACTTCATCTCGTGC
>Ga0134128_10005118_pt1 | contig 15923 bp, 15 predicted proteins | sample KB31754_FD_96462 | JGI IMG/M metagenome (GOLD analysis project Ga0134128, IMG submission 96462) | Terrestrial soil microbial communities with excess Nitrogen fertilizer from Kellogg Biological Station, Michigan, USA - KB3-175-4 | ecosystem: Environmental > Terrestrial > Soil > Unclassified ...
AAAAATTTGTCGATCTATCGGGAAGCGCTAGCAGCTCACCCGAAGCCACTCTAACGCATCTTCATGCAGGTGATCTGCGGAGGCTGTAAGGTAGCGTTGTCCTGCCCGCCCATCAGAACGTAGGCAGACAGTTTGCCAAAAACTTGATCCGGAAATTCGGGCTACCCGAATCTAAGCCAACCCAAAAGAAGCAAAGGCCGTAATCGAGGCACAGCCGAGCGCGACACCGAGTACAGCGCCTGCCAGCACATCACTGAGGAAATGCATTCCTAGCACGACGCGAGAAACCGCGATACTTAGCGCCAGGAAGAACAGCGGACCTTCGAGCGAAGGGTAGAAGTAACTCACGACCAGCGCAATCGAAAACGCGGTCATGGTATGTCCCGACGGAAACGAAAATCTGTCCGGAGGCAGCACCTTGGACCAGCAGTGGGGTTCGTATTGGCAAGGCCGCGGGCGTTGGCTAAGCAGCTTGAGAATCTTGAAGACGAGAACGCCGGCGATGGCGGCGGAACCGGAGGCAGCAACGGCAGCATAACGGGAGGCGCCCCCGAAAATCAGCAGCATGGCGCCCAGTCCGTACCACAGCCAGCCGTCACCCATGCGGGTGGCTGCAATCATCCAATAGCGAATCCACCGCGGCGCGCGCCAACGGTTCAACCGCCGCATCACCCGATGGTCGCGGCGCTCGATATGGCCCCAGAGGTTGCGAGCGATAGCCATCGCGACCCCTCCTCAAAACTTGACTCGCCGACTGTCGCCAGAGCTGTCAGCTCGCCGGATTGGCCTCCAGGCCGGAGTCCAGTTTCCACAGCAGCCGTGGGCGTCGTCCTTCGCTTTCCAGAATGGCGGACCACTTCTGGCAGAAGCGAATCTCATTCAGCCAATGCCCCGCAGTGATCGCAGGAATCAGCGTGATTAGAGGCAATACCGGCAGCGCCCAGGGTTTTTCGCGGAAGAACGCCAGTGCGATCCGATAAACGTCGATCGTGAGTTTTGCCAGGCTGCCATCAACCCCGTGAACGATTCCAGAGCCGGATCGCAAACCCCCAAGGAACTCATCGACGGTGCGGACGCCCAGCACTTCGGTGTACGTTAATCCCACACCCGAAAGCGTGTGCGCGTCACTCCCGGCCACGCCAATCTTGCCCAAGCGCCTCGCCAGGCAGTCGGCAGCGACGTTCGCGGTCGGCCACATCTGGCCGTTGCGCACCTCAAAGGCGGGCACGTAGGACGCGAACCAGCTGAAATCGTCGCCTTCCCGACGCCCGGTAAGCCCTGAAAACACATGATTTACGCTGAAGAAAAGCTTTCGCTCTGTCAAATACATCAAAAGAGCGATGAAATCTTTGCGGCGCCGCTGGATTTCCGTGTGGTCGCGTTCGGCAATGCCGTAAACGCCCAGGTGCATTTCGGTTCCACTGGGCATTCGGGCGGTCACTTCCTCGCTAAGGAAGAAGTCCGGAAAGCGGCGAAGGGCCTCAAGGGCGTCGATGGAATCGTGGTCGGTCATGGTGACGATGGACATGCCCCGTCGCTTAAGCCGGTCGTATACTTCGAGGGGATCGTTGTAGGATTCCCGGCACACACGGCTTAAACCGGGCGTGTTGCACATTCCCGATGCAGTCGAATGAACGTGAAGGTCGCAACGCATGAAACGATTGTGAAGCAGAGATATGAACAGTCCGTGAAACAGCGGCGAAATCTCCATAAATGCGCTCATGGAACTTATTGAACACAAATAGCTTGCGGCATTATCCACATGGCATGCACCTTGCTCTGTGTGGAGCAGTTTGGCGGTGTGTGACAATTCCTCCATGAATAAAGTGCACATCCTCTTTCACGATGCGGGTGGCGGTCATCGCAACGCGGCAGTGGCGCTCAAGGCCGTTATCGAGCAGCAGCAGCGGCCCTGGAAGGTCGAATTGGTCCAGTTTCAGGAACTTACCGACCGGCTCGACGTGTTGCGCCGTCTGACCGGGATTCGGATCCAGGAGCAGTACAACAAGTTGCTGCAAAATGGCTGGACTTTGGGCGCGGTCTATCTGCTGCGACTTCTTCAGTTCACCATTCGCGTGTTTCACGGCCCGATGGTCACGCTGCTGGAGAAATTCTGGCGCGAAAATCCCGCCGATCTGCTGATTTCCGTGATCCCACACTTTAATCGGGAGATTGCCGAAAGCTGGACCAGAGCCTATCCTGGCCGCCCCTTCGTCACCATCATCACGGACTTGGCAGACTACCCGCCGCACTTCTGGATTGAGTCAATCCCGGATCAGCACGTCATCGCCGGTACGGAGCGGGCAGCTGAGCAGGCGCGAGCCTTAGGGCATGACGACTCTCACATCTTTCGCACCTCCGGGATGATCCTGCGTCCGGATTTTTACGCGCCCGACAACACCGATCCTCTGGCGATTCGCTCCGAGCTCGGTTTGAAGCCCGATATCACCACAGCCATCGTGCTCTTTGGTGGACACGGCTCCAGGGTGATGTATGAAATTACCGAGCAGCTGGACGACGCCAAGGCCCCGGTTCAGCTCATCCTGATCTGTGGGCGCAACGAGGAACTGGCCGCCAAGCTCCAAGCGAAAAAGTGGAGCATGCCGGTCCACGTGATGGGCTTTACCAAGGAAGTGCATCGGTTAATGCGCGCGGCGGATTTTCTGATCGGCAAACCGGGACCCGGCAGCATTGCCGAAGCTATGGTTCGCAAACTACCGGTGCTGATCGAGTGCAACGCCTGGACGCTCCCCCAGGAGCGTTACAACGCCGAATGGGTCGTGGAGAAGCAAGTCGGCATCGTGCTCAAGAGCTTCCGCCAAGTGGTAAGTGGCGTCGAGCAAATGATGGAACCCGGCAAGCTCGCTAAGTTCAAGGCAAACGTCGCGGCACTGAACAATCAAGCGGTCTTCGAGATACCTGAGATCTTGAGCAAACTCCTAGGGGAAACCGCAACTAGAGCCAACGACAACCACTCGGTAGCCCCGGTTCGGGCGGGATAATGAGCGCCTCGTCAGAGCCAAGGAGTAAGTCCCGGATAATGAATCCCCTGCCGATGGCTCGACGTGCAGGTGTGGGGTTCTTTGAAATTAGCGGCTAAGCCGCCTGCGGGAAGATCCGTCAGTAGGTTGCGGCTGGGCCTCCAGTCGGGCGTGTTCGGCGCGACTAGGGTGCGGCATACGCGGACCAGCCTTAGACGGGTTGGTATTCGGCTTACGGCGTGGCTTGGCGCAAGACGTCGCCCACCATCGGGAAGCGTATCGCGCCGTTTCACACATCTTGGCGCATCCGCTTTGGGCTTGAGAAACGGCGCAACGGCAGTAGCAGGTAGTTGGGGCCTTGCGCGAGAAGCCGGCTGGGCTATCGGCGTGGATTCCGTAGGAGCCAAAGAGGCAAGCCAGGGTCAAAACCAGGGTGCGACCCAGCTTTGTTCTGGGGTTGCAGCTGGAGAAGGAAGGGCCCATGACGCGAGTCTGCGCCGGTCGTAAAAAAAAACCTATGGAGCCGGGTGTCTAAGCAAGACTGTTACTTGGGTAATAGGACCAACTCCGTAGGCATTCAGGATCAGAAAGAGGCCCAGCCCCCCTCAAATTAGACTTCGTTCCGAAGTGAATCCTGGAGGCAAATCCGGACGAGGCAGGGCAAGGAGCAGTCGGTTATAAATAGTTGATTTTAGTACGTTTAAGTTCTGATCTCGCGGTGGCGGAGAGTTGGCGTGCTGGTTGCATTAGGCAAAGGCGTGGCGTTTCAACTGGCGGTTCGTAAGAGGAGTGACGAAGCGAGGGGGGATGGGGCTTTCTGCTTCTGAGAGGGAAGCTAGGATGGATGACCCACGCGCTGGTGTGAAAAACGACACCGGCAACGAAACGCGTCCTTCGGGGCCCCGGATCCCAAGCCGGGCCCTATTATTTCATTATTTGATAGCAAGTTACGACTGGTTAGACCGCGGCGGGTGCTTCCGTTCGACCATCAACTTGATCAGGAATTGCTGGAATCGATTGCTGCTGATTTTCGGTTGTGCCTAGTTTTGTGCCCACCTGGAGACTTGTACCGCGGCGTAATATCGCTGTCTGCGCGGCGTCTTGCGAGGGATGCACGTAGTGAGATGAGACCTTTATAGAGGCATGCCCTGCAACTCGAGCTAACGTCCAGACGTCACAGCCGGACTCACCTAGCCGCGTCATGAAAGTATGCCGGATGCTGTGGGGGACGAAGTGCCGGACGCGCGAGGCTTTGACCGCCTCCAAATGCGCCCGCCGAATGGTTTCATCATGGACGTAAACTGCGGCTCCCCGAGCGACACACCCGATCCTCTCCCCGCGCCCTCCACCTCCGCAACCTCATCAACTGGCCCGCAGGTGGATATGAGCGCGCTCGCTGCGAAGCGGGGAAAGTTGTCAGTGTCTCAGCCGACACGGCCCGCTCCCGTGATCGTGACGCCGGGCACCCCTTCGATTCCGAAGGTCGTCCCACCACCTGGACCAACGAACGCGTCCAGGAACTCTCCGGCCAAGGTGGCCCGCTGACCTCCCGCGCAGTCGTCCAAGGCGTCAAGCGTCAGCTCGACCTCCCCGACAATGCAACGATGGTAGCGAATTCGGAGGCGACTGCACCACCCACCTTCGGTCCGCCGAAATCGGTGACTTTGTTCGACACTGAAGGGAATCCAATCGACATCGCGCCACCGACGATGCCTCCAGTCCCGGAATCTTCCACGACCATCAACCTCCTACGACGATCAAGCTTGCTTCGGCGTTAGCACTAGGACAGCAGCGACAAGACCAGCCACATGAAGTGAGAGTCATCGCACCAGCACGTGCGAGCCCGGGGCGATGTCTACTTACTAAAGAGAGTCGACGGGTACGAATTTCGAGCGTCTCTTTTTTTGCCTCACGCATCGAACTTCCAGAGCGGGGTATCCTATGGGTAAATCCGAAGACCGTCTGAGGGAGCTGTGTAGCCAGGCTACGAGAGAGCAGGACGCCGAAAGGGTGAGGGAGATCATAGGCGAGATACTCAGCTTGCTGGCCGAGCAGCAAAAGGCGCTAAGAAGACCGCCGAACGACAGTTGAGGCCCGCGCGCGAAAACGAGCCAGAACACTAGAGACACGTTTGTCTGACCTTCGCTAGTGCGGAGGAAGCCTTGTTAGATTCTAAACTCAAATGCTTTCATCTCGAGTCTCCTCAACTTGCCGACTCTAACGCTGTCGATCAGGTTCGGCGCTAAGCCTTACTAAAAGAGTTGACATTAATAGAGCAACGGCGTTAGAAGGAGGCTACCAGCAGTAAAAGTCCACCAGCGAACGCAACCAACGAGCCGAATCACAAAACTTGAATCATTATCGCGAGGCCCGCAAACTTGGAATGCCGCAGGTGGCCCGCATCCTGGAATTACAGGAGGTCGAAAACGAAATATCGGACTCGCCCAGTCTCGCTCACGAAGTTCTGGAGCAAGTTGAAGCTAGGTCTGCCATCGTCGTCCAGTGCGACGATCTCTCCATCCACGGTTGTATCATCCGGCAGTTCGGTCAAGGCATCGGCGATATAGGCGAACTTCTTATCGAATAGCTTCGAGTTGCGCGAATACAGCCGGACTCGGTCAGCGGACTTCACGCCGATTGCTCGATAGCCATCCAGCTTCAATTCCCAGAGCCATCGCGAGCCTTCTGGCAATTTTGCTTACGGCAAGGCATTCCATCGGCTCAATGATTTTGGCTTCGATTTTTGGCGAGAGCATCGGGCTCGATTGTACAGGGGCCCGCTATGCTGACGGGGCAGGATCGGGCAAAACGTGGGCACGCGTAGGTTAGGATATAAGCTTGTTGTTCGCGACAGGATCGAGCAGGCGGATCTTGCGTGGGGCGGCGCTTGGTTGTCATTCCAAGCAAGGAACTCTTTCCGAGGCGAGGAAATCCAAACACCCATAAAGTCCGACAACCTTAGGTGGAGCGTGGGTATTCATCCGTGCTAAACGCCTCCATTGCTGAAAACCCGCTACTCGTGCAGATCATGATCGAGTTGCGGCATCGCTATGCAAACCTTAACGACCACTACGAAGCGGCCTTTACCGATAGCTTTTGCACGCGCCGCTGTTGTCATGCTCATCAGACTCTGATTGAGGCTGCAGAGTGTGCCTCGCTAAGTGGGGCAGGCTGGTATGTAATTGCAGTCGAATGGGGTTCGCCGCTTGAGATGACAGTTAGTGTCGGCGCTAGGGTTCTTTCTTCTTGACGCTCAAATTTCTGAAAAATCATCGGCGGAGTTCAAGAGAATGAGGTTTAGTTCCACTCCGGGTTTTATGCTTGGCAGTTCATCCGCAAAAGAGACTTCGAGTGAGGGTAGTGACCCCGACCGGTGATTAGTTGGGCGACTTGCTTGCCGCATTGAGTCTGCATGTTCGCAAACTCCCCGCTACTCTGAAACGCTCGCTGACGCGGGACCGCGGACTGGAGATGGCCAAGCATAAGACTTTGCCGTGGCGACGGATGTGAAAGTCTATTTCTGCGATCCGCAGAGTCCCTGGCAGCGCGGCTCGAACGAAAACACACATGGGTTATTACGACAATACTTCCCTAGGGGAACGGACCTGTCTGGCTATACGCAAGCGGATCTGGACAAAGTAGCGCTGCGGCTAAATCAGCGTCCAAGAAAAACTCTAGGATTTCAAACTCCTGCGAATAGACTTCAAGAAAGTGTTGCGTCGACCGGTTGAGCCGGCACGACTAATCGGGCACAGGCGTCGAATGGCTCCGAGAAGGTTTGTCGGTGTGAATAAAAGGCACACCATGCCGTTCGAACTTTAGACGAACGACCAACAGAGATCATTCAGTACCCACTCGTCGTGGCAGCTCTCAACGTGATCATCGCCTGTATTTCCTTTGCCCGCGCTATTAGTTTCTTCAACTTTCCGTCGATCGATCCGTCCCCGATCTGTTCGTCCTGCAACACTCCATCCGCGTCAATCGTAAACGTGTGGGGAATAGAATGCACATCGAAGATCCTCGCCACCGGTCCCGCAAATCCTCCGTCGAAATACTGCGCCCAGGTCATTTCGTTTTTCACGACAAATTCCTGATGGACGATGCTCGAAGCCTCTTTGACGCCGGCAAGGATTCGAAAGTTATCGTCTATTTCGAATGGGAAGGCCCTCTTGGCCCGCATCACTTCGAGGGCCTCTGGAAAGGTCCTGAGGGTAAGATTGTCCTGATTTCTGACTTTCGCTACGAGGCAAAATCGCCTCGCTTCTCTGGCTATTGGACGATGCTTCTTTCGGAAGGAACTCCGTCCGGCGAATGGAACCTCGAAACTCGGATTGATGGCGAACCAGCGGGAAACCTTGCTTTTGTCGTCACAGGCTCACCGGTGGCCCACGCTCCACCACGTCTGCAGCCGCTCAGCTTGGCTGATCTATATCGGAAAGCGTTAGACGCGACCGTGATCATTGAAAAGTTGACACCGGATGGGACAGCGATACAAAAGTCGACGGGTTTCTGGGTCGGCGATGGACAAGTGCTTACATCATTCGAAAGCATCGATGGTGCCGCTTCCCTTCGTATTTCGACTTCCGGTACGCAAATGCAGACCGACCGGGTCCTTGCCTGGAATCGTTGGCAGGACTGGGCGGTTCTCAAAGTGGATGCGGCTCCAAAGTTTTTCCTAAGACGTGGTGGCAACGGAGCTCCGAACGTCGGCGATCACTGCGCATTTCTCGAATGGGGCCCTGTCGGATCGAAGCTAACCGACGGCTCAGTCACGGGCACAAATTCGTTTCCTCGAGCCGGCGCGCGGCTCCTGGTGGCATCAGGAGTCAGCGCTCAATCAGTGGGTGGCGCGCTGTTGGATGAATTTGGAAGCTATGTCGGCATCATGGGCGGAAGTATTGTTCCTTCCTCAAATCCAATTCGGATTCTCGGTCTTTTGAGTGAGCCGGGTTCTTCCTTCACGACGCCTGATTGGGAGACGACGGGTCTCGCCGTTCCGCTATCTCTGCTCCCGGATCTGCCGTCAAACGCGCCGCCCACTTCGCTTGCCGAGTTCGCCAACCGCGGAGAGTTCGCGCCCCTGGTCATCAAGTCCAACTCTATTCAGTACATGTCCGTTACCAGTGCGATCGGCAAAGATTCAGGCAGCTTTCCCCTTCCACGAGATTCAAAACAGATTTTCTCCAGGCGCGATGCCAAGGCCGCTGTTTATGTAAATTGGCAGACCTCCATGAAGCAAAAATTCGCTTGCAACTTGAGGCTTTTCACGGCGGACAACAAAATGATCAGCACTTCAAAGCTCCAGGAGGTTTCCCTAGCGCCGGGCAGGTACGCGTCAACCAGTTGGGAACTTCCGGTCGGCCTGATGTCTCCCGGCATCTATCGCATCGATCTGCTCATCAACGACAAAACTTCGTGGCGCGAGTTCATTCGCGTCACCGAATAGCCCGGTCTCGCTCATAACTCTTTCCGCGTCTCTTCATTCTTCCCCTCAATCCTCGTAATGACCGGCATTCCTGTCGGATTAACGCTGCCGTTACCGGACATTCTCTCGGCGGCAAATATGTCCAGGCAGGGATTATGACCGACGAGAATGGGTCGCCAGTGCAAGACGCTCGCTCGAATGTAGTTTTTAATCCAGTCGGCCGTTGGCGACGCGAACGGTAAAACGAAGAGGCCACACCATGGCCGGCTAGCCAGGACCCTTCGCGACGCGAGGGCTAGGCTACGTTGTCTATAGCTGGTTTCTTTTTGGATGTGCGAGTTGGCGGCTTGCACTTTGGCGATGTATCAGTTGAGGCGAGAACTTTGCGTTTTTTGCAGTCGAAAACAAAGTAAGGTCCAGGGCGAATTGCTGAAAACTGAAACATTCGCTGCGTAGCCGCGCCAAGACCATCAACGGATTCTAGCCATGTGGCATCTTTGATTAGGGACCCAGAAAACACTTCGAACGTGGGACCGTCCATCTGCCCCTCCATTCCAACCTGGTGATGGTCAATCTAGGCTCGCGGGTTGTGCATGTCAACTTCTTTAGAGCTAGGACCCTTCGTGGGTGGTTGAACTTCAAGCTCTCGGAACAGAACGAGTTGTCAGGTGGGGCGATAAAAAAAGCGGAGCCACCTGCGCTGTGGACGCGGATAACCTCGCTCAAGCGAAAGGCATAGTCAGGTAATTGACCCGAGACTAGAACTAATTCGCAGAAAGCAATCGGGTGAATCTGATAGCACTTTAGGTTACGGCAGCAGCAAAAGAAATAGGGCCATCACGCCTCGGAAGCAAAGAATGGCCCTACTCTCTCTCTTTGAGGTACCGCTAAGAACCTCGGAGCCAGCAGATTAGCCGCTGCGTTAGCACGCAGTCGATAGACTGAAAGCTGTAATACACCCTAGGGCCTAGTCGCTGCCAGCGGCACCCAGCACTGTTTCGTCTCCGCTGTAGATCAGGTCGAAACCGCGATAGACCGATTCCTTGCCGCAACCCGGACATTTCTTTGTTTCGCCGTTCCTAAGTCTCGGTTTAGGGACAACCTTAAACGGATCTCTACGCGCCTGCTCAACTATGCGCGGGTCGACCTTGCTGTACTCGAATCGGTGGAAGCAATGAGGGCAAACCAGCATCCATCTCGCCATGTAGGATCCCGCGCCAACTACCTCGGTTCGATGCTGCAGTTCACAAACAGGACGCACAAACCGACGACAATCAGCGCCAGAACAAGAAATAGTATTAGAGCCATTCGACCAGCTTGGCAAAAATCGGCTGTGCCCGCTGCCGAATACGAACCAAATATAAGATCAAACCGAGGCCGAGAATAATTGCGGTCGCTGTGAGAGCGGTTACCATGTCTCACCTCGATGGGCAGCGTTGGCGAAACAATCTGACTTTCAGAGTAGGCACGATGGCCGAATCAGACGCCGGAAGCGAGACACGAACACCTTACGCTACGGAACTCTGGCGTGTACGCAGCGGAGAATGCTCAGGTGTTGAGTGGGACTACTTATTTTGAAGCAACTAGCGAATACCCTGCCGAAGATGAAGGCTAGGATAAACTCCGTAAGCGCTGTATAGCTACGTCCAAAGCTACCGTTTCCTGCTTGGCCTCTAAACTATCTGGGGATTCCCGCAATTGTAGACGACGACCGTATAGGACGGTGTGAGCGAATGCGACACTCCTTGCCTTTAGCGAAGCGTCGATCTCCGTCAATGCTCTCTCGTATGCTTGCCCCCAAATGTAATTCGCTGCGTTCTTATCCTTCTCAAACTCAGCAAGGATTTGTTCGACCGTTTCCTCAATATTCATGCCGGTCCTGACTTTGCTAAAGGCAGGCGAGGGAACACGATTGAACCAGCATCCGAATCAGACGACATACAGTCCTTCCCTCAAAATCTGCAAATTTAATGGCGAAATAAGGTGGTTTGCGCGAAGCTATTCACTCAAAATTAGTGCACTGAGCGGCTGGATAGATTTACTCCGTCCCATCGATGCATCTTCTTGAGCGGGATCAGTGTTCGGTAGGGGTGCTTGTCTGCCCAAGCGTGTTCACAACGCCTGTGGAGCGCGATGATTGATTGCCCCATCGATGTGTTCGCGAGAAGAGTGCCGCCGTTGTGAGGTGTAATCACGTCAGATACGTCCCGACAGTGGGTGCAAATGAGTCCAGTTTTTAGCACGGGGACACCCCTTCATCGTCTTTACCAAAGTGCTCTCATCATCTCGCTGAGATGGACAGGGGCCACGGGATAATGAAATCCACAGCGGCCCCCATTAGGATTTGATAGACCTGCTGAGGGTATGTCGGATGAATCGATCGCCACAATACAGGGAACACCGCAAAAAACGCTTAACCTTGCCCTTTTCTCGGCCTTTGCCGCCGGAAATATACGTCGTTGAGCTTCTTCGTACTCGAAATTGACGAGAGAACCGCATGGATAACCCCACGCGCTGGTGTGAAAACGACACCGGCAACGAAACGGGCCCCTGGGGCCCGGATCCCAAGCCGGGGCCTTTTTTTCTCGGAACGATTCTCCGATTTCCGAACTGCTGCCCATCATCCTCGGATGGCCACAAACCGCCTCATTATTGCCAGAATCTGAGTGGAATCGTGCTAACAACCTGACCCGCCTATTGCGGGGGTGCTTCGGCTACGGTCTGGGCATGGATTCGCCGGGGGACATCGTGCGTTCGGGCATGGGCACGTTGGTTTCGCGGATCGGGCGATCAACCTCGCCGGGGCGCGCCGGAGCTTCGAGGCCGTCCGTGAGCAGATAGCCTTGCAGAGCGATGCCATTCGTCCAGACGCCTTCGAGGGCGGCGATGTACTCAGCCTGGAGTTCGAAGAGTTTTTTCTGTGATTCGAGGACGCGCGGATAGCTCGCCAGCATCAGGCCGTATTTTTCGACCATCAGTCCGTAGGATTTTTTGGCACGAGGGAGCATTTCATCTCGGAATTCGACGGCCATGAGGCGAGCGTTGGCATATTGGTCGACGGCGGAAGCGGCGCGATCGCGCAATGTGAGTGCGATGCGCGTTTTTTCGTGCTGGGCGCGATCAATGTCGGCCAACGCGGCGGCGACATTACCTTGATTGCGGTTGAAAACAGGAAGTTCCACTTTCAGTTCGGCGATGCCTTCCCAGCCTTTGGGAAAGGGAACGGAATCGAGAAGCTCGTTGTTGTACTCCATGCCGCCGCGGACGGTGATGTCCGGAATAGACTCGCGCCGGGCGCGTGCGAGTGACGCTTCAGCCCGAGCGGCGTTTGAATCCGCAATGCGGACGGCGGGGCTCTGTTTGGCGATGGCCTCGACAGTTTCTTCTTCGTTGAGCTGCGGCCAGTCCTTTTCCAGGTCCCCAGTAACGGTGACGGGAGGCATGTCGGGTTGACCGACTACGGCGCAGAGCGAGCGCCACTCTTCGCGCAGGGTGTTTTCCTGCATGCGCGCGGCGATGCGCATACGCTGGGCTTCGACTTCGGCGTCGAGGACTTCGGTTTGGTCGGCCTGGCCGGTGTTGAACAGGCGGCGTTCGGTGTCGGCGCGGTCTTGCGAGATTTTGTAGAGGTCGCGGCGGGTGTCGAGAAGTTCCTGCGCGGCAAGGACACGAATGAAGGCCATTTTCACGGCGCTTTCGACACGGATGCGCTGCTCTTCGGCTTCGATGGTGGCGAGTTGTGTTTCGTGGCCGAGAACGTCTTTCGCGAGGCGGAGTTTGCCCGCGGTGATGATGGTTTGCTCGACGAAGAAGCCTTGTTTGCCGCCGCCGACCGAGCCGCCGCGGATTTCGTCACCCGTGTAGCCAACGGTGGGATTGGGGTAGAGGCCAGCTTGTTGGCGGCGGGCGTTGGCGGCGCGGATTTCGGCTTCGGCTTGTTTGAGAGTGGGATTGTGTTCGCGCGCGAGATTTTGGAATTGCTCGAGGGAGGGGAGTTGGGATTGGGCAGCGGATTGGGCGCGGCCCATTTGAGGGTAGTGGGGTTCGACCGGCGAAATGTTGCCGTGGTGGTGTTCGCCGGTTTGTTGTTGGGAGGGGGGCATTTGCATCGGTTGTTGGGCGCGTGAGATTGGCGCGAAGACGAGACAGAGTGGAAAGAAAAATTGTGCCGAGCGGAGTCGCAGTAATTGAATTGGGCGCCGGCCGGGGCAAGCGCTGCCCCTACGATGCAGGCGGAGCGAACTTCCTGGTTGCAGATCGAATGAGAGCGCGGAGTGGACGTCGCGGGCACAGCCAGAAATGGCTGTGTCACTAGTGGCGGCATGGGAGTGTGGGAGGGGATCAGGAGTTGTGGTGATGTTCATGTTGGGGCGGCTCCTCGAGCATGTTGGAATTTTTGCGGCGCGTCATTTCGTTGAATTTGTCGTCGGGGAGCACGCGAATCAGCGTCATCATGCCCATCATGCCGGCGCTCCAGTTGGTAGGGAGGCCGTGAGTTTCGGGTTTGGCGACGACTTCGTCCATGCCCATTTCCATGAAGGCGTCCTGCGGGAATCCTTTGACTTCGTTGGCGTTTTCGGCAATCGGGGAGTGGTGGACGTGTTCGAAGCCGACTGTGTTCGCCAGCGTTTGCATTTGGCTGAGCGCTTTCGGGTCGGCTTGATCGGCGGTCTCGATCTGGCGATCGCGGAGCAGGTCCATCATGTTGTTCATCATGTGGTGGGGCAGATGGCAGTGGAGCATCCAGTCGCCGGGATATTTTGCGTCGAATTCGACGACGCGCGCTTGCGCGACGCCGACCAGGATAGTGTTCATCGGATACCAGGTGGATTCAGGAGCGCGCCCCCCCTCGGTGCCGGTCATGACGAATTGATGGCCGTGAAGATGGATGGGGTGATGATCCATGCCGATGTTCACGATGCGAATGCGGACGCGGCTGCCCTGGCGAACGACCATTGGCGTGATTGCTGGAGCGGACCGGCCGTTGAAAGTGAGCCAGTTGAACTCCATGTTTGCGGTATTTGGCACGGTATTGCTCGGCAGAACGGCCCACTCCTGCAGGATGATTCCGAAATCGTGATCGGCGCGGGGCTTGTAGGGAATGGCCGGATGAGCAATAAGCAAACCGATCTGGCCGATCATCTCCTGCATGGCGCCGTGTGCGTGATAGAAGAAGGTGCCTTCCTGGTGGACGGTGAATTCGTAGGTAAATGTTCCGCCAGGCGGGACCGGCTTCTGGCTGATCCACGGAGCACCGTCTTGCTCAATGGGGATTTCCAGGCCATGCCAATGGATGGAAGTAGATTCAGGCAATCGATTTTCAAAGATGATGCGGATGCGATCACCTTGCTGGATTTGGATTGTGGGGCCAGGGCAGGTGCCGTTGTAACCCCACGCGTCGATGGTTTTGAAGGGCGCGATCTTGCGGCGAACGGGTTCCGCAGTGAGGCGGAAGACTTTTACAGCGCCATCGAGGTAGTGAGGGAGATCAGGGACGTCGGGGGTGATCATCGGAGGGCCGGGCAAAGGTGAGGGATCGGACTTGTGGGAGGCGGGATCATGGTGAGGACGCGCGGCATAGGCGGTGGCGCTTCGACTTTCCTGTGCTGACAGGCTGCGACTGGTTCCTGCGCCGAAGAAACCTACACCGAGGATGGCGGCGTCCTGGAAGAATTTGCGACGGGAATTGATGATATTCATTTCTTGCCTCGCGGAGATTTAGGAGTCGTACGTTTAGAGACTGATGGGCTAGGGCCGGTCGTAGTCATTAGTCGTTGCCGGAGCCATGGTAGATGCAGTCTGCTGCCCCTGCGAAGTTCAAGTTAAAGGTAGACGGCTACAGATGGCGAGAGTGCCGGAGGGGATCAGGTTCGAAGGACGGTGCTTGCGGAGATTGCTGATTTGAGGAGAGTTGCCCGGGTTTCCGCGAGAGGCGCGTCAGCTGCGTCGTAGGCGAACGAAAGGGCGTTCTTTGCGGTTGTCGCGACCGATTGTGCAGCAAAAAGTAGGCCGGCCGGGGATAGTTGTTTTTTCGCAGCGTCGAGCAGAATCGCGACGGTTTCCGGCTGGGCGCAGTTCGTCGCACCGATGGGAGACAAATTGGCAGCACTGCTTTCGGCGGAAATTGCGAAGTGCTGGCAATCCTCGGCGTCAGCGTGCCCGATTGCGCTTGGCGGTGCGCAATGAGTGGGTACGCTGCATAGGGTTCCGCAGAGAGGCGCCAGGAGCATCGCGAGGATAGTAAGCGCGGCGACAGTGAGCGGCGCGAGTTTTCGGCGGCGGCAGTTCATGATGAAACTCAACGCTACCCTGAGGACTCCCCGGCGTCAACGTCCTCAGGCGTGCCCGTGTCCATCTTTTCCAACCGACACTTTCCCGGCGAAGTTGCGGTAGACGTAGATGAAATAACCAGTGGCGAGGATGATGCCGAGGAACCACCAAATCAGGCCTACTTTCAGCCCATAGTCCGAGCCTTTCGCGCCCGCGACGGTAAGCGAGTAAATGGGATTGCGGGCGGGCAGCACCATGGGGTAAAGCCCGAAGACGACACTAGCGAGCATGCCGGTCAGATACGCACAGGATGCAAAAAAGGCTTTGCGCTCGTCACGCTTGATGACCTCGAATTGGATGCCGGCGAGTCCCGCAATTGCAAGGAAAGGGAAAACAAGGCCCCACGGATACGTGGCGAGATTTTCCCTTACCTGTGGCTGAATTTTGAAGGTAACTGCGGTAACCAGCGCAGTTAAAGGCAACCACGACCCACCAGATTCGGCGGGTGATTTGCGCGCAACGGTCGGCAACGCGCCCGGTGGTCTTGAGGTGAACCCACAGCGCGCCGTGCATCATATGTGCCATCAGGGCGAGGACACCGACCAAAATAGTGTACCAGTCGAGAATGCCGGTTTCTTCGCCGAGGGCGAAGTTGGTCCACAGGGGTTCGAAGAAATAGCCGGAGGAGTCTAATGGAACTCCGCGAACCACGTTGGCGAGCGCGGCGCCGAAGAAAACGGCGAGCAGCAGGCTGGAGGCACAGAACAGAAAATCCCACAGAGGTTCCCATACTGCGCTGTGAAGGTGGTTGCGAAATTCAATCGATGTGCCGCGTAGAATCAATAGCCACAGCACGATCATCAGCGGAAGGTAGAAGCCACTCACGTAGAGCGCGGGGAAGGCGAAATAGAGGGTTCCGCCGGCTGCCAGTATCCGGACTTCGTTGCCGTCCCAAACAGGCCCAATGCTGGCGAGGACCTGTCGGCGCTCGTCATCGGTTTTCGCCACCAGTAGATGAATGGCGCCGGCGCTGAGGTCGAAGCCGTCGAGGAGAACGTAAACGGCAATCATAATGGCGACGAGACAAAACCAGACTGTGCCCATGTACGCGTGCTCCTCAGTCGGCTGCGATGGCGACGGCGTCTTCTCTCCGCGATGATCCTTTGTCGGGATCAGGCCCAAGTTCAATTTCGCGATAGATCAGAAAGAGCCAGAGAATACCGAGCACCATATAAAGGCCCATGAAC
>Ga0134128_10005119_pt1 | contig 15920 bp, 12 predicted proteins | sample KB31754_FD_96462 | JGI IMG/M metagenome (GOLD analysis project Ga0134128, IMG submission 96462) | Terrestrial soil microbial communities with excess Nitrogen fertilizer from Kellogg Biological Station, Michigan, USA - KB3-175-4 | ecosystem: Environmental > Terrestrial > Soil > Unclassified ...
CACCCAGACCGTGCCATCGGCCGTAGCGGGATGGACGGAGTCAGCTAGCAACATGGCGAGATCGGAACTCGCGATCGTCACCTTGAACGAGGCGGTAAAACCACCGTGCGCTGCGGCACTGCCGTTCGCCGCGGCGCTGGCGCTCGTTCCGGTGCTGGCGCTCGTTCCGGCCGGGGTCAGGGTTCCGCGCATGGTCTCGGTGAAGCGCATTCCCATCAAGGGGGTGCGCGGCGGCGGTGTCCCGCCCGCCGGGATCGTGATCCGGTCTTCTGGCAACTCGACGGGGCCGGCCTTGGCGCGTTCCGGGGCCGACCATTCCTCGTTGTGCGTGATCCGGCGGATGGCTCGCTCGATGCACCGCTCCGAGACGGCGGTGATCGTGTGGGATGGGTTGGCGCCAGTGGCGGTCGGCAGGATCGAGCCGTCGAGCACGTGAAGCCCGGGATACCCGAAGACCTCACCGTCCGGGTCGACCACGCCGTCGGCCGGCGACTCGGCCATCAGGCAGCCACCGAGGTTGTGGACCGACACGGGCTGGCCGAGGTACTGCCACGCCGGGCTGGCGACGTAATTGCCGCCTAGTTCGCTGGCCACGTCCTCACAGAAGGCGGACTCGACCACGTAAAGCGGCAGGTTCGCGGGAACGTTCCAGCGGACTCGCACCTGGTTGGCGCCGGGCAGGAACTCGATCACCCCGTTAGCCCGGTCACGGCCCATGACCAGGAAGACGGCGGCACGGTCGCCGTCGCTGATCAGCCGGGAGGTGAAATTCGCCGCTCGTTCACGTCCGGCCCGTGGCACTTCGTTCCACGCCAGGGTGCCATCGGCCTGCCAGCGGTCGTCGCGGCTGAGAACCTGGAGCAGGTTCGCGACCTCGGGCGGGCAGCCGCCATCCTCGAACACGAACCACGTCCGGTCGGTGGTGGAGCGGTCGTCGTAGACGATGCCGGTGGTGATCGTTGGGCCCTGGCCCGGCAGGTAGGGCTCGGGCTTGGTGCCGAAAGCGAAAGCCAGGAAATCCCCGTTCGCCGAGTAGCCATCGCCGAGCCGTTCTGACAAGTTCGGCAGCGCACCGTACTGGTCCCGGCTGCGCAGCAGCAGTTCCGTCGAATTGACCGCGCCCGCGCAGACGAATACCTCCGGCGCCCTGACCTGCCTGTCCTTCCCGGCGGCGTGGTCGCGGAAGTGGATCGTATAGCCGTCGCGGCCCGCTGCGATGTACCGGGCTTCGCACTGGGTGGCAATACTGGCCCCCTGCTGCTCGGCGACGGCAAGGTAGTTCAGGTCCAGGGTGTTCTTCGCGTGGATGTTGCAGCCGATGTCACACTCGCCGCAGTGAATGCACCCGGCCTGCTGGACGCCGAACTTGTTGGGCTTGGTGCGGCCCGGATCACCGAAGTTCACCGCCAGGTTGGGGTGGAAGAACTGCTGGCTCCGGCCCAGGTTCGCGGCGGCCTTCTCGACCAGGACCGTCTTGGGCGGCAGGCCCTTCGGCTGACTCGCCTTGATCGGGGTGACATCGAGCATGTAGGCGGCGAGGTCGTAGTAAGGGTCCAGCTCCGGCCGGCTGTAGCCCTCCGGCCAGCCGTGGTCGAACAGGTCCGCTGGCGGCCGGTACGCCACGTTCGCGTAGATCAGGGAGCCACCGCCGTACCCCGCCGCCTGCACCACCAGGACGTCATTGAGCGGACGCAGGTCGAACAGTCCCTGTTCATAGGTCCACAGCCAGCCGCCCTTGGCGACATCGGACTCCTCGCGCGGGAATGAGCCTGCTTCATACCGCCGCCCGCGCTCAAGGACCAGGACATCGAGTCCAGCCTGGGCCATGCGGCACGCGGACACCCCGCCGCCGAAGCCGCTCCCGATGACCACGGCATCGTATTTCGCTTTCATCGCACCCCCGCTAGCGGTGATTCCTGCATGCTCTTCCAGGCGCCCGCGAGGGTCGCCGCGATCGGGCCGATCACCGACGAGTCGTTCCAGTACCACGGGTGTGCCAGCGGCGTATCCCGCACCACCGGCGGCCCGACCGCGACCGCGCGGTCCTCGCTGATCGCGGCGGCATACTTCGGGCCGAGACCGCGCAGGGGATAGGCCACGACATCGTCCCGGTCGTAGAAGTTGATCCACTCGGGCGAAAGCTCGGGATGGCTGTCGGTCAGCGTCGGCACCGGGAAGTCGATCGGCTCACCGAAGTCGCCATAGCGCAGCGTCCATAGCGGGATCGGGCAGCCAAGGGTGTACAGGAACGCTAGCGTCTGGCAACGCTCCAGCGCAGTGGCCCGCTGCCGGGAAATCGACGGCCCCGGTGAGCGTTTTAGCCGGCCAGCCAGCCGCTGCTGGTCCCACACGTAGTCGGAGGCGATGACGGTACCGAGGCTGTGGGCCACTATGCACAATGGCGCCTGCGGCCCGGCCCGCTTGGCGAGGCGGTGCAGTGCCATGTCGATCTTGGCGTGGATGGCGTCGTACACCCGGCTGTCGCTCTGGGTGACCTGGTACGCCACGGCGTCGCCGACGAAATACGTCATCAGCCACCGGAGGGTCGGGAAGTCCATGTTGGTGATCCCGGGTACCTTGCGCAGCAACCCGGTCGCCGCCAGCGGGGCGAGTGCGAGGGCCGACCCGGCATCGACCTGCGCGACCCAGCGGTCGAGTACCTGGTAATACGACTTGGTGCGGGCATCGAACGTATGTTGAAGAAGGCGGTCCTCATGGCCCGCAACCACCGGCACCCAATAGGCGGGCTCGATGATCAATGCGTCGCCGGCGCTTTCTTGGTCGCCGGTATGCTTAACGAATTCGCGCCGCAGGCGGTCGATGGCCGCTGCGCAGTAATTGGGGTCACGTACCTCAACCCCGTGCACGAACAGGACTGCAATCGGAGTTCTCACACTGCTTTCCATTCCCGCCGTGAATTTTGAAGAAAGCGGCCATGCTAGCCACGTCCCTCGATGCTTCCCCGGCGTGAATCCCTCGCAAACGAGGTGAACGTTCAACAGTCCAGACTGCGATAGCTAATTCTAATTTAGCTGTATTTCCTATTCGCCCGACGCTAGCGGACCTGCGGCGCGTCCCTGATCTGCGGCCGCGCGGCCGCCCGCCTTCTTCGCTCAAGGAATGCGACGCTCGCGACACCCGCCGGCCCAACACCCGCCGGCCAGGAGCTCGCGTCCGACTAACGCGTGACTAACGCGTCGTATCGACTGCCGGTCCACTGCACCGGTATGCGACAGCCACGCTGGTCAGCCCCGTGTCCGGTCCTGGGATCTGCGAGAAAGCACTCGGCTTAGCGCGTGAAATATCCTACGATGGGCGTTTTAACCCTCGAAAGGATCTCATGAGACCGGACCAACGTCATCTCCCCGAGATGCTGTCCCGCCGCGAGGCTATCTCGGCCGGTGGCCTCGCTATCGCCGGAGCAGCCAGTCTCGCCGCGACGACCGTGCCCGCACCCGGCATCGTGTTCGGTGCGAACCGGAACACCTACCCGAGACTTCATGCCGCGGTCCCGCTGGCCAAGGGCCTTCGCATGTATTACGACACCGAGAACCTGTTTCCGCCTGCCTGGCCAGAACGGTTCGGCGCGCAGATGACGCTTTCGCTTCGGCCGAACCCCGGCGACCTGCTCTCCAGCAGGCTCGACCGTCAGCTGAAAGCCGTTATCGACTCGGCGCCGCCGCATTCCGAGCTGACCTTCTGGCACGAGAACACCACGGGAAACCCGCTCGGCTATCCCTCCTACGTCAATAACGCACGCGCGGCGATCAGGATGCAGCACTACGGGCAGAACCTGTGCCGGGGAACTCACGTGAAATTCGGCGTGATCACGGTCGGGCCCGCGAATCAGCAGCTGCGCTGGCTGGCGCCCGGCCTGGACTGGTACGGCGATGACATGTATGAATTCCCCGCGCTGCGCAACCCGGACGGCACCTTCAGCCAGGCAAAGATCATCGACCGGCTAAATGCAAACCTTCGCGCGTGGAAGCAAGCGTCCGGTAAACGCTCGCCCGCAATCCGGATCTGCGAGACGAACAGTCCCCTGGACTCGCACCGCGGCAGATTCTTCACGACCATCGCACAATGGATGGCGCGGCACAACGGGAATCGAATACTCACGTACTGGAACCCGAACGGAAGCGCTGCGCACGGCGGCTCGTCCGGGGCCTGGCCGCCCAGCGCCGGAGTCGTACGACAATTGCGCTCGCTGTCCGAGCAGTACAAAGGGCCCGGCGGCTGAGCGACTTTACGGTTGGGGCGGGCACCGCAGGCTGGCGAACGGTTCCTGTGGGGCGGGGTATCCGTTATGGTGGGCTTGCTCCGGCTGGCTTGACGGTGCGAGTCGACACGTGCAGGTCGCGGGCGGGAGGCTGATGATGCCGGATTCCGGTCAGTGGTTCGCAGTGGGCCTTGACAGTGGCGGCACGGCGATCAACGCGACGGTGATTGACTCGGCGGGCCGGTTCCTGGTCGGCGGGATGGTCGAATCTCCTAGCTGCGTGCTGGACGGCCCGGACAAGGCCATCGAAGCGCTGGCACGGTCGCTGGCCCATGTGCTGGAGGTCGCCGGAGTTCGGCGGGCCGCCGTGCGGGCGGTGGGGCTGGATACGCCGGGACCGGTCAGCGCACACGGCGTCATCTCGTCCAAGGGCGGCACCAACTTTTCCAGCCCGGAATGGCGCGGCTTTGATGTCCGGCGGGCGCTCCAGACCCGGCTGGGACTGCCTGTCGTGTTTAACAACGACGCCAATGCGGCCGCGCTATATGCCCACTATGCGCATTTCGGGCCGGAGGACGCGCCACTGCGTTCTTCGGTGTCGGTCATCGTGGGTACCGGCCTCGGCGGCGGGGTGATCGAGGCGGGGCAGGTAGTCCGCGGGGCGGCCGGAATGGCCGGAGAACTCGGGCATATCTGGATCCCGATGGACGGGCTGCTTAACCCGGGCCAGCCGGTGCCGGTCTGCAACTGCGGCTTGTCCGGCGATGCCGAGAGCGTCGCCTCGCTGACCGGCATCGAGAAGAACCTGCTGCCGTACTGGCTGACCCAGTTCCCGGGTCACGAGCTCGGCTCGGCCGGGTCCGTCGCCATGGCCGCGAAGCTGGTCCGAGGCCTCGCAGAAGCCGGCGACCCGCTGGCGCTGCGGATCTTCGGGCAGCAGGCGGTGGCAGTCGGCCGGCTGCTCACGATAGCCGCGAACTTCACCGACCCGGACGTCTACTTTCTCGGTGGCGGCGTGGTTGAGGCCGCACCGCATTTCCGCGACTGGTTCCTGGAAGAAGTCCGCGAGCACACGGTCTTGCGCGACGAGCAGGCACAAGCCGCGTCCATCGTGCTGGTCCCCGACCTGGACATGGCCGGCGCCCGGGGTTCGGCGATCGCGGCCCGGGCCGCGGTTGAGCAGGTCCGGCCTCGGGAAGACGAGCTGAAGGCCTCCGCGAAGCGTTAAAAATAATACTGCAAATGCCTTTAATTTATTAAATATTTCGCGGGTTTGCTTCCTAGCTTCGGCAAGCCGGTCGGGCTGCGGCTGTCGGATCGGGCCGTGTGCGTTCGTAGATAAGGTGAGCGGCAGTCACCTGGGCTGCCCCGTGAGCAGAGGAGTCTGAGATGGCTCTGTACCTGATCCTCTTCAACGACGAGTGGGTGCCCGAACACACGATGGAGGAGCTGCGCGAGAAGGCCAAGTCAGGCCGGGCCCTTATCAAGGAGATGACGGACGAGGGTGTGTTCGTCTTCAGCGACGGCGGCCTGGACGCATCGACGGCCATCTGCAGCGTCGAGCCGAACGGCGGCACGCCCCTGTTCACCGACGGGCCCTATGTCGAGTCCAAGGAGCACCTCGGCGGTTTCGCGGTCGTCGACGTGCCCGACGACGATGCCGCCAGGTACTGGGCCGGCCGGGTCGCGGTCGCGGTGGGCTGGCCGCAGGAGGTGCACCGCTTCCCGCACCCCATAGCGCTGAGCGCGGATAGCGGCTGACCACGCCAGCGGGTTCTCACAGCAGCTGCTTGAGGACGCTGGACTCGAGGTTGCCGCCGCTGACGACGCACACGACCTTGGCGCCCGCAGGCAGGCTGACCTTGCCTGACAGGAGAGCGGCGAGGCTGGCAGCACCGGACGGTTCGGCGCCGAGCTTGCACCGCTGGATCAGCACCAGGACCGCGTCGGCGATCTCCCGGTCGGTCACTCGGACGACCTCGTCGGCGAAGCTCTGGACGTGCCTGAGGGTGTGCTCGCCGGCGAAGGGAGGGGCCAGGCCGTCCGCAATGGTGTCCACTTTGTCGAGGTGCGCGGGTGTGCCCTGATCAAGGCTGCGGCTCATGGCGTCGGCCCCCTCGGGCTCGACTCCCACGACGCGGACCGAGGGATGCTGCAGCTTGACGGCTGCGGCGATGCCGGAGATGAGGCCGCCGCCTCCGACGGGAACCACCACCATGCTGACGTCCGGGACCTGCTCGAGGAGTTCTAGCCCCACCGTTCCCTGGCCGGCCATCACGGCTAGGTCATCGAACGGGTGAACCAGGGTGAGGTCGCGCTCCTTCTGCAGGGCCAGGCACGTATCGAGCAGGCTGCCGCTGGTCTGGACGACCTCGCCGCCGTAGCGTCTGGTCGCCTCCACCTTCGAGGGCATCGCGCTGGCCGGCATCACGATCGTGGCCGTGGCCCCCATGGCGGTGGCCCCGTACGCCAGGGCAGCCGCGTGGTTTCCCGCCGACAACGACACGAGCCCGCGGGCCAGGTCGGCCGGGTCCATCGACAGCAGCTTGTTGAACACTCCGCGCGGCTTGAACGAGCCCGTCTTCTGGAACAGCTCCGCCTTAAGATGCAGCCGCACTCCCAGCTCATCCCCGACGGTCGTGGACGGCATCACCGGCGTTGCGTGTACCCGGCCGCCGGTCCTGGCCCGTGCGCGCTCGATATCTGCGAGTTCAAGCAGCATGCCGATTCTCCGCTTTTGCGACGTGATGGCTGGTGAGCCTATCCCAGCACGTCACTGGTTAGCTGCGGGAGACGCGTGGTAAGAGGCGTGGCCCGGCGTTAGGCCAGGCCGGGAGCGGGGGCCGACCGGCGCGGGTCGATCAGCTCAGGCGTGCTCGCCATGTACAAGTCGAATTCGCTGATCTTCCAGCCCGACGCCAGCAGCGGCCGGACGGCCGGATGCGGTCCGGGCAGGTACGTGCGCGCCTGCCCGCTAGCTGGCTCCAGCCGGGCGAGCACGGCGACCACGGCCTCGGCGGCCTGCGGCTCGGTCGCGGCCGGATCGGAGGTGAGGTGACTCAGGGTGAGTTCCGATCCGGTGACGCCGGCCGCGCCGACGGCCACCGGCCGCCCGTTCAGGCTGGCTACGACGCCGGTTCCGCCCGGCCTGGACGTCAGCAGCTCGTAGTCGGCCGTTCGGTCGCATCCGGTCCAGCCCAGCTCGATCGCGGCGGCTTCGGTCGCTCCGGCGGCGCTGACCGACCAGCCGGCCTGCGGGCTGAGCCGCGCGACCGGGCCGCTCAGGTACAGCAGCGGCCACCAGGCGTCCAGGCCGAAGCTGGTGTAGAGCGGCAGCGCCCGCGCGTTCAGGCTGCTGAACGTCATCCGGCGCGGCTCGTCTCGCCAGAGCCCGGTCAAGATCGCGCGGCCGATGCCAGAGCCCTGCTCGCGCGGATCGATGAACAGGTCGGCCAGCATCGAGACCGCCCGGGCACCGGCCCCGATCGGCAGCGCGGCGCCGTAGCCGGTGACCGACTCACCCCGGACCGCGACCAGGAAAGTGCCGTGGTCCATCAGGTGCCGCAGATAAGCCGGAAAGCCGCCGTCGACGCTGTCTTCCTGGCCGGTCGCGACCGCGATCGCCCTGATCGCATCGAGATCGGTCATGGCCGCGGCCCGGATCGTCACCGGCGCGTGTTCACTCACACCTCAGACCCTAGGCATGACCGTTCTGCCCGTCACCGCTATTTCCGGTCCGCCCGGCAGCAAGCGAGCCAACCCCGAACTAGGCGAGCTCGTTAAGGAAGCCGATCAGGCCGGCGAAGTAGGTCTGCTGGTCGTCATACATCGCCATGTGGCTGCCGTCCGGGCAGTAAAGGTACTGGCCGGCCGGGAACCGGCCCGCCATCATCTCCATGTGCGACGGGTCCATGCTGTCGTGGCGGGCGCCGATGACCAGCGTGGGCACGGTGATGGAACCGAGGTCCCCGCTGCGGTCCCAGTCGTGCAGGCTCGCGTCGGCGCTGATGCCGAGCTCGCTCGGTCCCTGCATGGAGACATAGATCGCCGGGTTGATGTGATCGAACCCGCGCTGCGCCGGCTCTGGCCACTCCTCGGGCGGCATCCGCAGGATGTGATGCACGTAGTGCTGCTCAAGCAGCAACTCCATGTACCGCGGATTCTCGGTCTGGCCGCTGCTTTCGAGTTCCTTGATCTCGGCCAGGGCGCGTGAGTCCATCTGCGGCATCAGGACCTGCTCGGCATAGTCGTTGTAGGCCGGCACGCTGGACATCATGTTCGAGATCACCATGCCGCGAAGGTGCTGGCCGTACTTCAGGGCATACTCGATCGCCAGGATCCCGCCCCAGGAATGGCCGAGCAGCACGAGGTTCTCCCGGTCGAGCCCCAATGCCTGCCTGACCTGCTCGACCTCCTCGACGAACCGGGGCAGGTCCCACAGCGACGGATCCTCAGGCGCGTCGCTGCGGCCGGAGCCGAGCTGGTCGTAGTAGTAGTACTCGATGCCGGCGTTCGGCAGGAAGCTGTCGCAGGCCTCGAAGTATTCGTGCGTTGCCCCCGGGCCGCCGTGCAGCAGGAGAAGCTTGAGGTCGGGGTTGTTGCCGACCCGCTTCACCCACACGTTGAACGGGCCGGACGGAGTATTGATCGGGATCTTCCGCGCTCCCCCGCTCAGAACGTCGGCCCGGCCGGAGTAGTCGAGGTAACCAGACACGAAGTGCCCCCTTATGCCCGTCTAGCCTGCATCTTGCCGTTGCATCCTGCCGTGCGCAGGCTGCCATGTACAGCGGCTGTCCGGCCGCATTGTCCTGTCGTGCGGGAAAATCTAGGGTTGGTCACAGTGCGGCAAACACAGGCAGTGCGGTCTCCGGACGGCCGTCCGGAGACCGCACTGCAGGTCTGAAAAGAGAATGCGGCGGATAACAGAGCGGGCGGTACACGTGACGAGTATCACCAGTCAGTCCCAGCAAGACATCAGCGCCAGCGACTCGTCGGATTTCACGCTGTTCGACGCGGAGACCACCGGCAACCTCACCCGCGACCACATCATGAAGCTCGCGGTGGGCGTGACCGGGGCGGTCCTGATCAAGAATTTCTCCGCCCGGCAGGACTGCGACGACATCATGGCGGCGCTGGAGACCTGCGAATTCGGCGCCTACGACGAGCAGGTGATCACGCCCCGGATAGCCAAGCTCGGGCCCGCGGTCAACGATTTATACAGCTCGGGCAAGCTGAACGAGCAGTACTGGGAGCACTGCGCGCAGGCCCTCCGCACCCGGTCGACGCTGCTGCGCGGCACGGACCCGATGGATCTGGCGGTCAGCCGGCTGCGCGAGGCCTGGGGCGGCGAGGTCGAGCGGGCCCGCACTGGCGGCAAGCCGATGTACGCGGGGCTGATCCGGGAGATGACCCTGGGCTCCAGGATCCATTTCGATGAGATTACCCTGGAGTACCCGGGCACCCTGGACGAGATTCCGGCCAGCTTCCTGACCTTCAACTGGTATCTGGCGATGCCCGCCGGCGGCGGCGAGACGTCGGTGTTCAGGCGCCGGTGGCGCCCCGCCGACGAGCAGTACCAAGACGGCTACGGGTACCTCGACGCCGTCGTGGCCGGCGAGCCGGCGGCCACCATGGCGCCCGAGGTCGGGGACGCCGCCATTTTCGACGCCCGCAACATGCACATCGTGCGGCCCGGCGTCGGCCCCGGCCGGCGGGTAACCGTGTCATTCTTCCTCGGCATCACCGGACGGGGGCCGCTGGAAATCTGGTCCTGAGCCACTTGGCACGCAGAAAACCATCACAAATCTTTATTCATAAGAAAGAAATGCCGTGGTTTTCTACCTAGTCCGTCAGTCCGGCGAGCTGGCGGCGGAGCCGGGTGGCCTCGGGGCTGCCGAACTCGGCGTAGAAGGCGAGCGCCTGCTGCCAGTGGCGAGCGGCCTGGCCGCGATCTCCGGCGGCGAGGCAACTGCCGGCGATCCCCGAACACGCGCGGGCCTGCTGATACTTGTCGCCGATCTGCCTGGCCAGGTCGAGCGCGGTGGCGTGCTGAGCGCGGGCGGCATCGGGCTGACCGGCCGCCAGCAAGGACTCGCCGAGCCCGTTGAGCGCCTCGGCCTCGGTCGAGCGGTCGCCAACCTCCCGGCACAGGGCGAGCGCCTGCTGGTGGTAGCGAGAGGCCAGCTCATGCGCGTGCTGCTGACGGGAGGCATCACCGAGATTGGTCAGGGCATGGGCCTGTCCGGCCGGGTCGCCGGTCTTCCGGCACAGCGTGAGCGCCTGCTGGAGGTGATCGACCGCCCGCTGGTGCTCGCCCTGCCGCAGGTAGGCACAGCCGAGGTTCGCCAGCGCGTAAGCCTCAGCCGTCGGGTTGCCGGACTCCCGGCACAGCGCGAGCGCTCGCCCGAGGCGGGCGGCGGCACTGGAATAGCGGCCTTGTCGCAGGTCGATGAGGCTCAGATTGTTCAGCGCGTGAGCCTGCCCGGTCTTGTCGCCGGCCTCGCGGTGCAGGCTGAGCGCCTGGCCGAGGAGAGCGGCGGCACTGGAATAGCGGCCCTGCTGGAAGCTGATGATGCCGAGGCTGGTCTGGGCCCGGGCCTGGCCCGTCTGGTCGCCGGCATCCCGATAGAGGCTGAGCGCCTCCTCGAGATAGTCCGCGGCGCGGGAGTAGCGACCCTGGCGCAGGCTAGCGATGCCCAGGCCGGTCAGCGCACCCGCTTCGGCCTCGCGGTCTCCGGTCTGCCGGGCGGCGGCGCAGGCGCTGGAGTGAATCGCGGCGCCCTCCTGGTGATAGCCGCCTGCGTCAAGGTAGCGGTACAGGGTGTCGGCCAGCCGGATGGCATTGGCCGGCCAGCCGTCGTTCGCGGCGCAGGCAGTCGCGGCGACCAGGCAGGCCCGCTGGGCATCAAGCCACGCCCGCGCGCTGGCCGCGGTACTCACCGGAGGGGCGGGAGACAGCGCCGGGGGGACGGCAGGCCGGCGGTGGCGTTCGGCCGGGTACAGAGTCTCCATCGCGGCGGCAGCGGTGTGCTGGTAGTGGTCGAACAGGCGGGTCATCGCCTCCCGCCGGGCTGCCTCAGGGTCGTGAGCGGCAGCGAGCTCGCGGGCGTAGGCGCGGAGCAGGTCGTGCATGCCGTACCTGTCCCGCCCGTCGGCGCGCACGAGATGGGTGCGGACCAGCACGCCGAGCGAGCGGCCGGCCTGCTCCAGGGTGGTCCCGGTCAGGGCCGCCACGGCATGCTGGTCAAGATCGGGGCCGGGATGCAGGGCCGTCAGGCGGAAGGCCCGGGCGGCCCGGCCATCGAGGTTCTCATGCGACCAGGAGAACACCGTGCGCACCGCCGTCCGGGGATCCCCGGTCACCTCCAAGACGTCCAGCCGCCGGTGCTGATCAGCTAGCTCAGCCACCAGGTCGGCGATGCTGGCCTCCGGGCGGGCGACGGCGAGCTCGGCCGCTACCCGCAACGCCAGCGGCAGCTTCGAGCACTGCCTGGCCAGCTCCGCCGTTGCCCTGGGATCGGCATCCGCCCGCTCCCCGATCAGCCTCCGCAGCAGCCCGACCGCATCGGCCTGCGACAGCACGTCCAGGTCCAGGCGCTGGGCGCCGTCACGGGCGACCAGGCCAGGCAGCGCGTCGCGGCTGGTGACCACCACCGCACAGCTGGGAGAACCGGGCAGCAACGGCCGCACCTGCTGCGCCGATCCCGCGTTGTCCAGTATGACCAGCACCCGCCTGCCGGCCAGCAGGCTGCGGTACTGGGCCGCGAGCGCGTCCTCGTCCGGCCGGATGTCCTGGCCAGCCACCCCGAGCGCGGCGACGAATCCGGACAGCGCCTGCGCCGCCGTGACCGGCTGGCCCGGGTCATAACCACGCAGATTCACGTACAGCTGCCCGTCAGGGAAGCGGCCGGCGAGCTGGTGCGCCCAGTGCACGGCCAGCGCGGTCTTGCCTACCCCGGCGGCTCCGCCGATCGCCGAGATCAGCAGGGCCCCGGCCGTTCCGGCGCCGGTCGGCTCGCTCAGCAGAGCGGTTAGCTTTTCCAGCTCACCCGCGCGACCGGTGAAATGCGGGACCGTGGCCGGAAGCTGCCGCGGCACCGCCCTAGGCGCCGTCTCCCCGGCTGCGGGCGCGGGCGGCGGAAGCCGGGAGTACCGGACGCCGGGCAACTCCTGACGTAGCACCCGCAGGTGCGCCTCGGCCAGCTCAGGGCCGGGCCGCACCCCCAGCTGGTCGTCGAGGCGTTGCCGCAACTCCTCGTGCACCTTGAGCGCCGCGTCCTGCCGGCCGGCGGCCGCGAGCGTGATCATGAGCAGGGCGTGGGCCCGCTCGTTCAGCGGCTGATCCCTGGCCAGTGCCTCAAGCCAGGGCAGCGCCCGATCAGGACAGCCAGCGGCCGACGCCGCCTCCCCGTGCTCGAGCACCGCCGCTTCCCGGCGCCTGAGGAGTTCGGCCACGGCGGGATGGGACTGCAGCAGATCGATGTCGGCCAGCGGTTCCCCGCGCCACAGTCCCAGTGCCTCCTCGTAGAGCCCGCACGCGGCGAGCGCGTCTCCAGCCGAGCGTGCGGTCCGGCCGTGGCCGGTGATCTGCCTGAATGCCAGCAGGTCCAGCTCGCAGGCCGCCGCGTTGAGCCGGTAGCTGCCGGCTACCGATGCCAGCAGCGCCTCGGCGTCTCGCGGCGACCCGGCCGGCTCAAGCGCGCGGCGCAACCTGCTCACGTAGGCCTGCACCAGGTTTACTGCCGTGGCCGGCGGATCATCGCCCCAGAGCGCGTCGATGATGCTTTCGCGGCGAACCAGTTCGCCCGGGCTGACGGCCAGCAGCCCGAGCACGGCGCGCTGTCTGGGCGGCCCGAGCTCAACCGGCGCGCCCCCGCGCCATGCGCCCAGCGGCCCCAGGACCAGCAGCCGCGGGCCGTGCCCGCCTCCGGTCAGCCGCCCGGGGCCGGGGGTGGCGGTCAGGCCGCCGGCGATTCGCGCGGGATCAAGGCCGAGCGCCGCGGCGAGCTTCGCGGCCGATCGTGACGCGGGCCTGCGGCCCTGCTCGACATCCCGAACGGTGCCGAGTCCCACCCCAGCGAGTTCGGCCAGCTCACGCTGGGTCAGCCCGGCGACCCGGCGGCTATTCGCGATGAGCGCACCCAGTTCCGCTCCATGCCGCATCGCCCCTCCAAGGAGCACGGCCCCCCGCTCAGTCCCGAGTACTGAGCTTCCTTGCCGGTCTTCCCGTAGCGGTACTGGCCCGCGCCCGCGCCGCCCGCGTGGCCACGATATACGCCGCTTCCGCCCCACGGCGCCGGTCAGCCGGCCGCCAGCCGGGCAGCAGGACCGGCCGCCAAGCTAGCTCTCGTCCAGTAACGCAAGGGAAGGGCAGCAAGTGATGGCATCTTTGCTCCGCGTGTCCTCGGCCAGCGCCCGCTGGCTGCCACGCGTGCTCCTGTGGGCGGCGCTCATCAGCATGTTCGGCGCCCCGGTCGCCGCCCAGGCCGCCAGCCCCGCAGGGCGGGCGGGGGTGGACGACCCGATCAAGACTCCGTTCACCTGGTTCTACAACTACCATTCAGGCAAATGCATCAGCGTAGCTCATGCGTCAAAGTCGAATGGCGCGGCAATCTGGCAGTTCGGATGCACGAACAAGATGGACTTCGGCTGGATTCCCACCAGCGGATTTACCGGAAGAAGCACCTACTTCATCCGCAATGAGAATAGCGCCAAGTGCATGGCGGTAAAAAATAACAGTCGCGCGAAGGGCGCGGCGATCGTCCAGGAGCCCTGCAAGCCCAGCAACCCACCAGTCGACCAGCGCTTCCAGTTCATCGGCCTTGGCTTCAAGCATGGCTATTCATGGCTGCTGATCCGGTCGGTGCGCTCAAGCCTCTGCGTACATGTACGAAGCGACAGCAAGAAGAACGAGGCAATACTCGAGCAGTGGAGCTGCCCGCTGCCGCAGGGTAAGACCAACTTCAGCGAATGGTTCATCTTCGTCAAGGCAGGGACCCACCTGCCGTGTCCCTGTTCCGCGGCCCGTCGCCCGACCTAGCCTCTGGAAGGCCAGACTCGGCCCGCGCAAATCTTTCTAAATAAATCAGGTGAAAAATTTGCGCGGGCTCCTGGCCTTCTTTCCTGAGGCTGATCTCAGCCGGTCTTCACGGTCACGCCGGTCTGTGTTGTTACGACGCCCGGCCCGGCGCCGGATGCTCGACCACTACCTGCACACCGCGACGGCACGGATTCGGCCGGGAATGCGCCGCCCGCCGCTGTTACCGTGGAATCCCGGGTCACATCGTCGAGGTGCCGGTCACGTCGGTCACGCCGGTCACCAGCAGAGGATCGGTCATGTTCAAGGTCTTGATCTACCTGACCAGGCGCCAGGGCAGCACCCGCGAGGAGTTCATCGATTACTACGAGAACCACCACGTCCCGCTGGTGCTGAGCCTTGCCTCGATGCCGCGGGTGTACAAGCGCAACTACGTCGTCCGCGGCGATGCGGTGGGCCCAGGGTTCCCGGCCGTCGACTTCGACGTCGTCACCGAGCTTGTCTGGGACGACCGCGCTGGCTTCGAGGAATGGATGGCTCTGCCTGGCGTCCCCGCGATCGCGGAAGACGAGGCGAAGTTCCAGGACCGTTCGAAGACAAGGGTTCACCTCGTCGACGAGCGGGTGTCGGCCGCAGAGTAAGCGCGCGGTTCCTGGCTGGCGGTTCCTGGCTGGCGGTTGCTGGCTGGCGGTTCCTGGCTGGGCAGAGCCGCGTCCCAGGTGCGCTGGCGCGTCTTCGATGATGGGGGCATGGAGTGGACCTTTCGCGGCGAGCTTTTCGAATGGCGAGGACCGGCGCCGTATCTGTTCGTGGCCATGACGCCGGAGGACAGTGAGGATCTCAAGGAGGAAGCCCGCGGCCTGATCTACTGGGGCCAGGTGCCTGTCCGAGTCACCATCGGCGATTCGGAGTTCACCACGGCGCTGTTCCCCCGCGATGGCCGCTACCTGGTGCCGGTCAAGGTTGCGGTCCAGCGAGCCGAGGCGATCGGGGAGGGCGCGGTCGTCGATGTGGTCTTGCGTCTCAATGCCGCCCGCACCAGCCAGGGGGAGCGCACGGAAGGCGAGTGACCAGGGCGCATCTTCGCGCTGCGCCGCGTAACGCCCGGTCGGGTGTCGGCCATGAACAGGTAACCATGAGGAGATTCAGCCAGGAGAATGACCGCCAGCCGGGCCGGCTTCGGGCGCAGGCGTTCCGCCCCGGTGTCGGCGTCAGCCCGGCGATGCCCCACCGTCGCCACGGTCCCCAATGACCACGCCAGTCACAACGCCTCAGCCCTCTTCCCATTCCTTAGACGCCACTTACCATTCGTTGCGGCGACTTACCATTCGTTGCGACGACTTCCCATTCGTTAGCCGATCATGAATTACCATGAATCCGACAAATTTCCATTCCAACGGATGGTAAGTCGTCGCAACGAATGGTAAGTCGCTCCGAACGGGCGGGAAAATGCGGCTGGCGCTGCACAAAACGTGCGCCGGGGCCGTGTTCGACTCCGCGTTGGACGTGTGCCGGGGCCGTGTTCGACTCCGCGTTGGACGTGTGCCGGGGTCGCGTTCGAGGTGTGCCGGGGCCGTGTTCGACTCCGCGTTGGACGTGTGCCGGGGTCGCGTTTGACGCGCTACACCCGCGCGAGCAACTTTTTGACCGCTCCCGCGCCGGGCC
>Ga0134128_10005121_pt1 | contig 15919 bp, 10 predicted proteins | sample KB31754_FD_96462 | JGI IMG/M metagenome (GOLD analysis project Ga0134128, IMG submission 96462) | Terrestrial soil microbial communities with excess Nitrogen fertilizer from Kellogg Biological Station, Michigan, USA - KB3-175-4 | ecosystem: Environmental > Terrestrial > Soil > Unclassified ...
CAACTGCCCGCACAGCAACCCGGACCGCCCGGCAGCCTCACCGCCAGCCCCGGCAGCCTCACCGCCAGCCCCGCCGGCCACACCAAGCGCCACCCGCCCCACCAAGCGACCCCGCCCCGCCACCACGAACGACACGCCCACGAGTCAATAAACGGCAGGCCCTAAGCCGCTAGCCGGCTGAGTAGTTGGGCGGCTTCGGCCCGGACTTGGCCGCGCATATGGGGCAGTGCCAGGCGCCGGTACAGGTCAGCGAACGCGAACGCGCGTTGTTCGCGGGCGACGGCGGGCCAGGAGTCGTCGGGCAGCAAGAAGGTCTGTCCAAGCGCCGCACCGAAGCTCTCACAGCCCGGCGTATCGCCTGCCAGCCGCAGCAGCCTGGCCATGGCCGCACGAGCATCCTGGTCGCAGGACGCATCCTCGGAATTGGTCAGCGCGCTGGCCAGTGCCCTCTCGGTGGCCGTGGCCGCCGCATCCTCGGGGGCTCTGCCCGCGATAATCACCGCCAGGACGGCTAGCCGGGCCGGCCCTTCCGTTCTGGCGCCGGCGATCACTTCCCGGCCCTTCGCCACCGCGACGGCAAGATCTCCAGCGGTCGACTCAAGCAAGTCGGCCGGATCGGCAAAGACCGCCACCGCCCCGGCATCCAGCAGTTCATTAGCCGAGATCCCGCCGCTGCGCACGCCGATGCAACGGACGCCGACGCGCTGGCAGGCCTTCACATCCCAGACCGTGTCACCCACGAAGACGGCCTGACTGGGCCCGATGCCGATCCGGTCGAGGGCCGCCTGCACCACGTCTGGTGCGGGTTTGGCGGCTCCGGCATCCGATCCGGACACCACGTCATCGATGGCATCTTCGGCGTCTAGTACGTTGCGGAGCCTGGCCAGTTCTCCGGCCTCAGCTGAACTCGCCAGCACCACCCGCAGGCCTGCGGACTTGCACGCCCTCAGCAGGTCGGCGGCCTTGGCGAGTGGTCGCAGGCGGCAGCGGTAAGTCGCGACCAGCGCGCTGTGAGCCCCTTTGATGGCATCGTCGGCGCCGCGATCCCGGTCGGCCGGCAGCAGCGCATCGAGCAATTCGCCCGAGCCCATGCCCATGACGCTATGGATCGCGGCCATCGGCACGTCCCGGCCAGTCTGCGCCAGTGCCTCCGACCACGCGGTCACATGCAAGTAGTTGCTGTCGACGAGCGTGCCGTCAACATCGAACAGGGCGGCGGCGAAGGCGGTCATGCGAACAGTTCTACCCGCATCCTGCTGGTCATGCCGGACCCGGGCCCGCGCGGCACCCGCTCGACCGGCTTCATTGCCGGGATTCGACCAGGTCGGCGAGCAGTTGGGCGAGATGGATGCCTTTCCGGCCAAAGCGGCCGGCTTCGATCTGGGTCCGGCAGGAGAACCCGTCCGCGAGGATGGTCACGTCTGGACTGGCGTCCTTGACCGCTGGCCAAAGTCCTTGCTCGGCGCAGCCCACCGAGACGTCGTAGTGACCGCGCTCGAAGCCGAAGTTGCCGGCCAGGCCGCAGCAGCCAGAATCGAGCACGTCGGTGTGAACGCCCGCTGCCTTCAGAAGTTCCTGGTCGGGCCCGAAGCCCATGATGGCGTGCTGGTGGCAGTGCACCTGCGCGATCGCGGCCGGGCTGGGGTCCCCGTCGGCTGGCTCCGGCGGGCGCCAGCCCGCGTCGGTCAGTATCTCGGCCAGCGTCCTGGTCTGCTTGGCGAGCAGGCGGGCATCAGAGCTGCCGAGCAACTCGGCCGCATCTGACCGGAACACGGCCGCGCAGCTCGGCTCGAGGACGACGACCTGCTGACCGGCTCGCAGGGCCGGCCGGAGCACGCTGATTGCCTGCATGAGCTTCCGCTTCGCCCGCGAGAGCTGGCCGGTGGAGATCCAGGTAAGCCCGCAGCACACCGGTGCGGTCGGCACCTCGACCTCGAACCCGGCATCTTCGAGCACGGTGACGGCAGCCTGGCCGACCTCGGGATGGAAGTAGTTGGTGAACGTGTCGGGCCACAAGATCACGGCCTCGCCCCGTCGCGAGCCGCCCGAGCGAGATCCGCTCGTCCGTCCGGAGCACCACGAGGTAAATTTCTCCCTGGAAAATCTCGGCAGTTCGCGGCGCTGATCGATGCCGCCCGCCATTTTCAGCAGCCGGCCAAGGCCCGGCGCCGCACCGGCCGCGTTGACGAGGCCGGGCGTAGCCGACGCGAGCCGGGCCAGCTCGGGCAGCCAGCCCATCGAATAATGCGACAGCGGCCGCAGCCGACGGTGGTAGTGGTGCGCGAGGAATTCGGCCTTGTAAGTCGCCATGTCGACGTCGACCGGGCACTCCTTGCGGCAGCCTTTACAGGACAGGCACATGTCAAGCGCGTCCCGCACCTCGGTGGAACGCCAGCCGTCGGTGATTACCTCGCCCCTGACCATCTCCATCAGCATCCTGGCCCGGCCGCGGGTCACGTCCTCTTCTTCCCTGGTTACCCGGTAGCTGGGGCACATCACGCCGCCCTCGTCGCCCCGGCACTTGCCGACGCCGACGCACCGGGACGCGGCGGCCGAGAACGAGCCGCCGTCGCTGTCATAGCTGAAGAACGTCTTCGGCTCGCGCGGGAACCAGCCCCGCAGCGTGAGGTTTTCATCGAGCCGGTACGGGTCGACAACCTTGCCCGGATTCATCTTGTTGCCGGGATCAAAGGCCGCCTTGAACTCGCCGAACGCACGGATCAGGTCGGGCCCGAACATCTTCGGCAGCAGTTCGCCCCTGGACTGCCCGTCCCCGTGCTCGCCGGACAGCGAGCCCGTGTAGGAGACCACCAGGTCGGCGGCCTCCTCGACGAACGACCGGTAGGCGGCGATCCCCTCGGGCGTCCGGAGCTCAAACGGGATCCTGGTGTGCACGCAGCCCTGGCCGAAGTGCCCGTACAGCGAGGCCCCCCGGTAGTCGTGCTTGGCCAGCAGGTCGCGGAAGTCGCGCAGGTAGTCCCCGAGCCGGTCCGGCGGGACCGCGGCATCTTCCCAGCCTTCATGAGTCTCGTGCTTGCCCGGCGGGTAGGCGGTCGCGCCGAGGCCGGCCTCCCGCACCTTCCACAGGTTGTCCTCGACGGCCGGATCCTCCAGATACGCCGCATGAGGCCGGTCATGGCCGTGGCCGAGCTCATCCATGAGCCCCTTGGCCTTCTCCTCCACCTGCTCCTTGGTCTCGCCGCCGAACTGGACCATCAGCCAGCCCGACCCTTCTGGCAGCTTGTCGAGCGCGTCCTGCGACAGGTGCTTTTCGCGCTCCAGCGAGATCAGCGTGTCATCGAGCCCCTCGACCGCCAAGGGGTCGTGCCTGACCACGACCGGCACGGCGTCGGCCGCCTTAGTGATGTCGGGGTACCCGAGCACCACGAGCGAGCGGCACCGCGGGATCTCCACCAGGTCCAGTTCGGCGTGCAGCACGGTGACCAGCGTGCTCTCGCTGCCCACGACCGCCCGGGCGACGTGGAAGCCCTTTTCCGGAAGCAAATGGTCCAGGTTGTAACCGGAAACCCGGCGGGGGATATCGGGATACCCGATCCTTATCTGGCCGAGATACCGATCGCGAATGCCGGCCAGACGGTGGTACAGCTCGGCCTTGTCACCGCCGGCGGCGATGATCTGCTCGAATTCCTCGTCGCTGGTGCGCCCGACCCAGGTCCGCAGCCCGCCGTAGCAGAGGATTTCGAGCCGCTTGACCGAGTCGGCCATTTTCCCGTACGCCTGGGCGGTTGACCCGCACGAATTGTTGCCGATCATTCCGCCGATCGTGCAGCTGACGTGAGTGGAGGGCTTGGGGCCCACCATCAGCCCGTGCTCGGCCAGCGCGTCGTTGACCTTGTCCAGGGCCGCCCCCGGCTCCACGATCGCGGTCTTCGCATCGGGATCGACGCTGATCAGCCGGTGGCAGTATTTGGTCCAGTCGATCACCACGGCCTCGTTGCAGCATTGCCCGGCCAGGCTGGTCCCGCCGCCTCGCGACAGCACGGGCGCCGAGTGCTCGCGGCACACCGCGACCGCCTCCGCCGCCGCGTCGGCGGTACGCGGCACGACGACGCCGATCGGCACCTGCCGGTAGTTGGAGGCGTCTTGCGCGTAGACCGCGCGAGTACCGGCATCGAACCTGACCTCACCGTCGACCCGTTCGGCCAGCGCCGCTTGCAAAGCCGTCATCGCTCACCCCTCGCGCAGCCGGGGCAGCACGTCCCTGGCGTAGAAGTCGCTCCCGGATCAGTCGCTTCCCGGGCCAGGTACCGGCGCTACCCGGGCCGGGGCGGCTTACACACGTCGTCCCCAGAGCGGCCTCTTCCCCGCGACGTGGGGCAGCGGCGATTGCACGGGCATTAGCGTTTTGACGGGACCGCAGCGGATAGATGCGGCGGGTGACCAGACCAGACCCGCCGCGAGTGCTGCGTGAGTATGCCTTCATCGCCGACGGCGAGCGAGGCGCCCTTGTCGGACCCGATGGTTCGCTGGCATGGCTATGCGTACCGCGATGGGACAGCCCTGCCGTGTTCGCGCAATTGCTGGGCGGCGGCGGCCGTTATCGCGTCAGCCCGGCCGATGCCTGGCACGTCTGGGGCGGTTACTACGAGAGCGGCAGCCTGATCTGGCGCAGCCGGTGGACGGGATCCAGCGTCACCGAATGCCGCGAAGCGCTCGCCTTGCCTTCCGACCCGCGCCGCGCCGTGATCCTGCGCCGGATCGAGGCCTTTGACGGCCCGGCCAAACTGGACGTGGAACTGGACATCAGGACCGGCTTCGGGCACGCCAAGATGAGCGAACTGTCCCGCTCAGGCGACTGCTGGACCGGCCGCAGCGGCGACCTCTGGTTCCGTTGGTCGGGCGGGGCCAAGGCACGCCAGGCCGATGACGGGGCCCTGGTCATGACGGTGAGCCTGGACGCCGGCGAGCACCACGATCTGGTGCTCGAACTGTCGGACCGGTCGATCGACCAGCCTCCGCCTGACCCGGCCGCCGCCTGGCAGGCGACCGAGGAAGGCTGGTCCGATGCGGTCCCTGCCTGCGCCGGCCTGATCGCGGTCCGCGACGCCAGGCACGCCTGCGCGGTCCTGTACGGGCTGACCTCGTCCAGCGGTGCGATGGCGGCCGCCGCCACGACCTCATTGCCCGAGCGACTGGAGGGCGGCCGGAACTACGACTACCGGTTCGCCTGGATCCGCGACCAGTGCTACGGCGGCCTGGCGATCGCCGCCCTAGGCGCCCATCCGCTGCTCGACGGCACGATCAGGTTCCTGACTGAACGAGTGCTCGCCGACGGTCCCGAGCTAGAGCCCGCGTATGCCGTCGACGGCCGGGCCATCCCGGGCGAAAGCAAGCTCAAGCTCCCCGGCTATCCGGGCGGGGCCGCCGTGACGGGCAACAAGGTCCGCAGCCAGTTCCAGCTCGACGGGCTCGGTGAAGTGCTCGAGGTCATGGCCGCAGCCGCCCGTCTGGACCTGCTGACCGCCGAGAACTGGCAGGCGGTCGAGGTCACGGTGGCCGCGATCGGCCAGCGCTGGAACGAGCCGGACGCGGGCCTATGGGAACTCGACGACCGGCACTGGACCCACTCCAAGCTCGCCTGCGCCGCCGGGCTCCGGTCCATCGCCGCGGCCGCCAAGGGAACGCCCACCGGGCACGGCTACCAGCAGGCAGCGGAGTGGAGCGCTCTGGCGGACAAGATCATGGCGGGCACGGCGGACTCGGTGCACTCGACGGGCCGCTGGCAGCGCTCACCGGACGATGAACGCGTCGACGCCGCGCTGCTGCTTCCCACGATCCGTGGCGCCGTAGCGGTCGATGACCCGCGAAGCCAGGCAACCCTGCGAGCTGTGGCCGACGAACTAGGCGAAGACGGCTACGTCTACCGCTTCAGGCACGACCCGCGGCCTTTGCATAAGGCTGAAGGCGCCTTCCTGCTGTGCGGATTCTGGATGGCGCAGGCCACGCTGCTGGCCGGCGACCCGGTGGAAGCAGCGCGCTGGTTCGAGCGCAACCGGGCCGCCTGTGGCCCGGCCGGCTTGTACACCGAGGAATACGACGTTCACCAGCGCCAGTCGCGGGGAAATCTCCCCCAGGCCTTCGTGCACGCGGCGATGCTCGAATGCGCCGTCCGGCTGTCCGCCGATCCAGCGGCGAACGAAACCCCCGGATAGCTTTCAAGCAAAGAAAAGATTTTCTTCTTTTGGCTTGAAAGCATTCCGGGGGTTCGCTCCCCGGCGATCAGGACTTGAACTGCTCGATCTTGTCCTTGAACAGCGTGGTCGCGATCGTCGCGCGGCGAGGCTGGCCGCGCAGGAACGCCTCGGCGAACTTCTTGGCCTGCTGGTACTCGATCTTGCCCGGCATCGGAGGTTCGTCGGGATTGACGTTCACGTCCACCAGGGCCGGACCCGGATGGCTAAGAGCCTCGGCCAGCGCCGGCTTCACGTTCTGCGGCTTGTCGACCTTGATCCCCAGGCCGCCGTTGGCCGCCGCGAAGGCCGCGAAGTTCACGAAGGGCTGCGGGTAGCGGACGCCGTGTTCCGGGTAACCCAGGACCATCTGCTCCCACAAAATTTGCCCCAGTGAATTGTTGTTGTTAATAATGATTTTGATTGGAAAATCATGCTGTATGGCGGTGAGAAACTCAGCCATCAGCATCGAGAAGCCGCCATCACCGACGTATCCGATGACCTGCCGGCCGGGGAAGGCCCGCTGGATGCCGATCGCGTAGGGCAGCCCAGGCGCCATGCTGGCCAGGTTGCCTGACAGGTAGAAGCCCCGGTCGCCCCTGATCGTCCAGTGCCGGGCCGCCCAGGTCGCGATGGTGCCGCTGTCGCAGGTCAGGATCGCGTCGTCGGCGGCGAGCTCGTCAAGGACGCCAACAACGTACTGCGGTGCTATCGGGTCGCGGCTGTCGTCTTGCGCGGCGGTCATCTGCTTGCGCCAGCTGTCCATGCCGGACTGGTACTTTTCGAGGAACGCGGTGTCCGTCGTCCGCTTGAGCATCGGCAGCAGGGCTTGCAGCGAGGCCTTCGCGTCTCCGACGACCGGTACCTCGGTCTGGACCCTGGCGCCCGCCCTGACCGGGTCAGCCTCGATCTGCGCGACCCGAACCTTGCCGGGGGCGGGCAGATGCTTGGTGTAGGGGAAGTTCGTGCCGACCATGAACAGCGTGTCGATGTCGTCCATCAACTCGGCCGTCGGCTTCGTGCCGAGCAGGCCGATGCCACCGGTGGCGTAAGGGGAGTCGTCGGGAATGACGGCCTTGCCGGACAGTGTCTTGACGACCGGGGCGCCGAGGATTTCGGCGAGCTGGAGCACTTCATCTCTGGCGTGCAGCGCCCCGGCCCCGGCCAGGATGGCGATCTTGCTGCCGTCGGCGAGCAGGCTCGCGATCCGGTGCAGGTCCTCTTCGGCCGGCAGGACCGGGGCCTGGAGCATGACCGGCGAGGTGTGCGGCGGCCTGGCCGGAGCGACGTGCTGCCAGGGGTCGGCGTCGGCGTCGGCGACCTGGATGTCGTTCGGCACGGTGATGTGCGCGACGCCCCGCCGTGCGTAGGCGGTTCGGATCGCGATGTCGATCACGGCGGGAAGCTGAGCCGGGTTGTAGATCATCTGGTCGTACTCGGCCACGTCGCTGTAGAGCTTGTCCAGGTTGACTTCCTGCTGGTAGCCGGTGCCGAGCACGGAAGTTTCCTGCATCCCGGTGATCGCCAGCACCGGCATGTGGTCGAGCTTCGCGTCGTACAAGCCGTTCAGCAGGTGGATGCCGCCCGGTCCCGAGGTCGCCAGGCAGACGCCGATCTTGCCGGTCGCCTTCGCGTAGGCGGTCGCCATGAACGCGGCCGCTTCCTCGTGATGCACTAGGACGAACTTGACCCTGTCCTGGTGGCGGCGCAGGCCCTCCATGATGCCGTTGATCCCGTCGCCGGGGATACCGAAGACCGTGTCCACGCCCCAGTCGGCGAGCCGCTCGATGATTGCTTCAGATGCGATGGCAGCCAAGGCGAGCCTCCATAGTTGTCGCTGCGCGTTCGTCTGCTTGGACTGCCCAGCGGAGCGGGCTCAAACATCGCCGGCGCTCTCGTTTACCGGCGGGGCTAGCCGTGGCCGACGCGCATCCCGCGGAGGCGTTAGCAGAGCAGTTGGCCTCGCTCCGCCGAACTCCGGCGGCGCCCCGCGAGAACGCCAGAAAACTAGTTGGTCGGGGCCGGCTGCTCGGGCCGCCTGCTGCCGGCGCCCGTCCCGCCTTCGGCGTCGGTGGCGGTCAGCGGCTGGGCGATGTCTTGCTCACTCGGAGTCCCGTATGGCCTGATCAGCCGGGTGGTGACGGTGAGCCACAGTCCGGCGAGCACGAGGCTGCCGAGCACATCCGTGGGGTGATGCTCGCCCCGGTACAGCCGGGAGGCGGCGACGAGGACCGGCATCGCGATGGCCGGGATCAGGAACAGCCAGCGCCACCAGCCGCGGGCGAAACCGATCACCAGGATCGCGATCGCGACGTACAGGCAGATGGTCGCGGCCGTGTGCCCGGACGGATAGGCCGAGGTCGGCGGTGCGTGCGCGTCGAGGTGGGGGACAAACGGCCGCGGCCGCTTGATCACGTACGCGGCGCCGATGAAGGCCGCGAGTTCGCCGGCCAGGACAACGACCAGGTAGATCACGGGCCGCCATCGCCTGGTCAGCGCCAGCGTAATGACGCAGGCCGCGACGGCGACGACGATGATGCCGGTGGTCGCGCCGATATCGGTGAAGATCGAGCTGACCTGAGTGAGACCAGGCGTGCGATGCGCGGCCAGCCAGTGCGGGATCGTCCGGTCGCCGAGCACATTGCCGCCGCGGTACCTGACCACCAGTTCGCCGAGGCCGATTACCACGCCGAGGATGAGCACCCAGGCCGCGACCAAGGCGGCCGCGACGGCACCCCAACGCCGGCTGCCGGCTGGCTCTGGCCGGGCGGGTCGCAGCTCCGGCCGTTCCTCCGGCGCGAGACCTTCCTGCGCCGGAGCCGTGACCGGCTGGCCAGCCGCCTTCCTGGCCAGTTCGAACGCGGCCGAGGTGATTCCGAGCCACGTGATCCCGATCGCCCAGCCACCGAGAACGTCCGACACGAAATGCACGCCAAGCAAGATCCGGCTGATCCCGATCAGGACGAGCAAGGAAACGATGACTATCTGGAAAGCTTTGCGCCGGTTGCCTCTCGTCGCCGGAAGGAAGACGAGCAGCACGGCTCCGTAGCAGACGATCGAGTTGAGCGCGTGCCCGCTGGGGAAGCTGCGCCCGAGGCCGTGCGCGATCGGGTGGGCAACGACCGGGCGGAGCCGGCCGACCAGGTCTTTCAGTACCGGGTCGAGCACGAACGACCCCGCGACCGAGGCCAGCAAGAAGCCCAGCAGCCGCCAGCGGCGGCGAATCGCCAGGAAGATCGCGGCCAGGGCGACGACGCCGGCCAGCACTGGAGTGCTGCCTAGGCTGGTCACCGCCTTGACCACCGCGATCAGTACCGGGTGACCGGACACGAACGAGTTCAGGCTGGCAGCGGCATCGTGGTCGGCGGACTCAAGTGGTGGCGACCGGAGTGCGATCAGGGCCAGCAGAACGGCGAAGACCAGGCTGGCTGCGGTGACTGAGATCACGGGCACGAGGCTGCGGCTCGGCCGGAGGCGCGACCTAAACGACATCTCCGCTAGCTGCCCCGCATGCGGCGACCAAACCCGGGCAGTTAACGGCGACTGTTAGCGCAGACCTGCCCGAAGGCTTTGGCCTTAGGCAAAGGAGGGGTGGAATGCCGATCGCGGTGGTGGCGCATTCGGGCAAGAGCCTCGGTGGCGGCCTGCCCGAACTGCGGAACGTGCTGGCCGGGGAAGGGTGTACCGAGCCGATCTGGTACGAGGTGCCGAAGAGCCGGAAGGCACCTAAACGGGTCCGCCACGCGATCAGCAGCGGAGCCGACCTGATCTTCGTGTGGGGCGGCGACGGAATGGTGCAGCGGTGCGTGGACGCCGCCGCCGGCTCGCCGGTCGCGCTCGCGATCATCCCTGCTGGCACCGCCAACCTGCTGGCGACGAGCCTGGAGATACCGGCCGACATCGCCGCCGCAGTCAAGATCGGCCTGCACGGACGCCGTCATCCGATGGACACCGGCTCGGTGAACGGCGAGCACTTCGCGGTCATGGCCGGAGCCGGCTTCGACGCGGAGATGATCAAGCAAGCCGACCGGGGACTGAAAGACAGGCTCGGCCGGGCCGCCTATCTTTACACCGGCGCCAGGAGCCTGGCCATCAGCCGGGTGAAAGCGAAGATCAAGGTCGACGGCGAGCGGTTTCACTCCGGAAGAGTCTCGTGCGTTCTGGCCGGCAACATCGGCAAGGTTCTGGGCGGGGTCGAGGTGTTTCCTGGCGCACGAACCGATGATGGCCAGCTTGAGCTAGGCGTGGTGACCGCCAGCACTCCGCTGGAATGGGCGCGGGTCTTCGGACGGCTCGCGGCCGGCAGCGGGGCCAGGTCGCCGTTCGTTCACCTGACCTGCGGAAAAGAATTCAGGCTCAAGTTCGACCGACCGTTCCGGTACGAACTTGACGGCGGCGCCCGGCAAGCCGCCACGAAACTGAAGATCCGGGTGCATCCGTCGTCGGTAACGATCTGCGTGCCGCCCGGGCCATCGAGCTGACGCGGTTTGCCGGGAAGCTTGCCGGGTAGCCGAACTCGCCGTCGTGGATATTCGGGACAGCAGGAGGGACAAATCATCGTGGCTCGCACCGTAGTGATCACCGGGGCCAGTGGCGGAATCGGCCGCGCCACCGCCTGCCTGTTCGGCCAGCGGGGCGACCGGGTCGGGCTGATCGCGCGCGGCAGCACCGGCTTGAACGCCGCGGCCGACCAGGTGCGCGAGGCGGGCGGGACCGCCCTGGTGGCGGAAGCGGACGTCGCCGACTACGAGCAGGTGGAATCGGCCGCCAGGCAGATCGAAGCCTCACTAGGCCCGATCGATGTGTGGGTGAACTGCGGCTTCTCCTCCGTCTTCGCGCCGTTCTCCGAGATCAGCGCCGATGAGTTCCGCCGCGTCACCGAGGTCAGTTACCTCGGATACGTGAACGGCACCATGGTGGCTCTGAACCTGATGCGGCCCCGCGACGCGGGCGCGATCGTCCAGGTGGGGTCCGCGCTGGGCGAGCGGAGCATCCCGCTGCAATCGGCCTACTGCGGTGCCAAGCACGCGATCTGCGGGTTCACCTCGTCGCTGCGCTGCGAACTGCTGCACGAAGGCTCAGGTATCCAGGTCACGGTCGTCCAGATGCCGGCCGTGAATACACCTCAGTTCTCCTGGGTAAGGTCACGGCTGCCCAGGCAGCCGCAGCCAGTGCCGCCGATCTACGATCCGCAGGTCGCGGCGCGCGCCGTCGTGTACGCGGCGGACCACCCGGCCCGGCGGATGTACTGGGTCGGCGGGTCGACGGCGGCCACCTTGATCGGCAACCGGGTGGTGCCCGCGCTGCTCGACCGGTACCTGGCCAAAACCGGCTACGACTCTCAGCAGACCTCAGCGAAGGCGGACCCGCATCGCCAGGGCAACCTGGATAATCCGGCCGACGGCCCTGGCGGCCATGATTTCGGCGCTCAGGGAGAGTTCGGCGACCGCTCGCATAACCGGTCGCTGCAGCTGTGGGCATCGCAGCACGCCGGGCCGGTCACGGCGGCGGCGACGGCTGGGGCCGTGATCGTCGGCGGAGCGGTCGTCGGCAGGCTCGCGCGCCACCGGTCCTAGCGGCTGGACTCACCCGATACGAGATTCAGGCAGGTGACCAGATGAGATCGGCAAGCACGACGGTCAGCCAGATCAGGGGAGGCTTGACCCGCGCGGTGAAGGCCGAAGCTCAGGCTTACGCCCACGGCGAGGAGCGACCGCTCGGGTCCTACGCGGCGATCCTGGCGACCTACGGGACGCTGGTGTCCGCGCTGGCCGGCTACCTAGCCGTCAGCAAACGACGGCTGCCTGAGCGGATAGCCCCGTCCGACCTGGCGTTGCTGACGGTGGCGACGCACAAATTCGCGAGGCTTGTAGCCAAGGATCCGGTGACCAGTCCGCTCCGCGCTGCTTTCACCCGGTACTCAGGGACTAGCGGCGAAGCCGAGGTCGCGGAAGATGTACGCGGCCGCGGGCCGCGCAAGGCCGTCGGCGAGATGGTGACCTGCCCGTTCTGCCTGGGCCAGTGGACCGCCACGGTCGCGGTCTTCGGGCTGATCGTGGCCCCGCGCTCGACCAGGTTGACAGCCAGTGTCTTCGCCATGCTGGCCGGCTCCGACGTGCTGCAATTCCTGTACGACAAGCTGCAGCAGGAGGCCTGAAACCAGATCGGCCAGGCTCGCCGACAGGGGCGACTACCGGAAGGTGCGGAACGCGGCCCGCACCTCATCGACGAACGCGCCGGGCTGCTCGAACGCGGCGAAGTGACCGCCCTTGGCCGGCTCGTTCCAGTACCGCAGATCAGGGAAATGCCGCTCTGCCCAGCGCCGGGACGACCGGAAGATCTCCTTGGGGAAGATCGAGCAGCCGACCGGGACGTGAACCGGATCGAGCCGCGGACGGCCGAAGCTCTCCCAGTACATCCGCGCCGACGAGGCGCCGGTACCGGGCAGCCAGTACATCATCACGTTGTCGAGCATCTCGTCCCTGGTCAGGACATTGGCCGGGTCGCCGTCGCAGTCGGTCCATGACCAGTACTTCTCGACGATCCAAGCGCACAACCCGACCGGCGAGTCGACCAGGCTGTACCCGATGGTCTGCGGCCGGGTCGACTGCTGCTTGGAGTAGCCGGAGTCCTGCTTGCTGTAGTAGTCCAGGGCCGCCAGCGCTGACTGCTCGGTTTCGGTCAGGTTGTGCATGGTCGCGGGATCGGGGATCACGACCGGCATGTTGAGATGGATGCCGACCAGGTTCTCTGGGTGGCGCAGCGCCAGGCTCGTCGTCACCTGGGCGCCCCAGTCGCCGCCCTGGGCACCGTACCGCGAGTAGCCCAGGCGCGACATCAACTCGTCCCACGCATCGGCGGTGCGGTCGACTCCCCACCCGGCCCGGTCCGGCTTGCCGCTGAAGCCGTAGCCCGGCAGTGATGGGCACACCACGTCGAACGCGTCGCCAGCGGTCAGCGGCTCGATCACCTTCGCGAACTCGAGCACCGAGCCGGGCCAGCCGTGCGTGATCACCAACGGCACCGCGTCCGGCTGCGGCGACCTGACGTGGATGAAATGCACGGTGAGCCCGTCGATCTCGGTGCGGAACTGCGGAAAGCGATTGAGCCGCTCCAGCCCAGCCGCCCAGTCGTAGCCGTCCAGCCAGTATTCGCACAGCTCTCGCAGGTAGGGCAGCGGCACGCCCTGAGACCAGTCATCGACGGTGGCCGCCTCGGGCCAGCGGGTCCGCCGCAACCGGTGCCGCAGGTCCTCGATGTCGGCCTCGGGGATCTCTACCTGAAACGGCACGATCTCGGTGCTCATGCGTCCAGCATGCCGCCGTTCCGGCGTTCGCGCGGGCCGATTCTCGCCTGGACTCGGTTCGTCAGCTACGCGATTGGAAAGCAGATCGGGCAGGATATAGCGCACTACGCCGATGATCAGTGAAGTACGGCCAGCAAAACTGGCCTTTCTTGTTCACTTTACGAACATCTGAGGAAGACACATCTAGCTGCAGGGAGTTCGGCGCGATGAGCCAAACGGAGCCGGAGGCGGCTGACCAGGTCCTTCAATGGATCACGCTGCTGCAGGGCCATGTCGATGAGTACGGCGGGCAGCTGAGCCTGACTGACTTCGACAGCTTTCAGGCGCGGCTGCAGGAGATAGCCGGAGCGCTGCGCGACCACCCTGACCAGGCTGCGGAAAGTCAGACGAACCTCATCGAGCTGGTCAGCCGGTATCCGTCGGTGGGGCAGTGGCTGGTCGGCGTTGATCCTGGTTACCGCGATCTGCCCGGGGTTAACGAGCCGCTCGCGGTCGAGCCTGAGGTTGATGCGGCCCAGTCGGAGGTCACGCCCGCTGGGCCTGTGGTTGCTGGGCCTGCGGCCGCTGAGCCCGCTGTGACGAGCCGGTCGACGCCGACGGTGGAGGCAGCGGCGGTTCCTGCTCCGGCTGCGGTAGGCGTCGCCATTCAGGAAGCGCCGGTGGTGGCGGAGACGCCCGACCGAGCTCAGGCTCAGGCCGGGGTCAGGGCACCGCGATCCTGGAGGCCCGACGTCGTCATGCAGGCCGGGAAAGAGGTCATAACGGCGATAATCGCTCTGGTCATCATCGGCTCCACCATCGCCCTGGTGGCCCGGAGCTTCGGCCTGATCGGGAACGCGTCGCACATCACCCAGGCCAAGGATCTGATCGGAATCATGCTCGGCTTGGTCGGCACGGTAATCGGCTACTACTTCGGCCGCGTCCCGGCCGAAGCGCAGGCCACGAGCGCCACGGCGCGGGCCGACCAAGCGACCGCAGAGAAAGAGCGGGTCAAGGCCAAGGCCAGGAGCCTCGCCGACGACCTAGACGGCATCATGACGCCGACATCGATGAACATGCTGACGGGCCCCGGCAACCTCGCCGCGCATCAGACCAAATTGCAGGCGGTTCGCGACAATCTGCGCGACCTCAGCTCCCCTTAGGAGCCGACGAACTGCCCTGATTACCTGCGGTGCAAGAAATCCATCAAGCCAGGTGCAAGCCGGGCGTCAGGTCTGGCAGCGCACTGTAGATCCTGCGATGTAACCCAAGACCGCCGGCAGGTGGTCATGATCGCGGAGGTCAGGGCAGTGACAGCGCTAGAAGCGGGAGCGGCCCGAGCTTTTCTGCCGACGCGCGAGCGGCAGCCAGAGGAGCAGTGCGAGCCAGGATTCGGACTCCAGCCGGGCTCAGAAGGCGAGCACTTCCTCCAGGATCGACTCGGCACCACGCAGCGAGCCCAGCAGTTCTACAAGAACCAAGTCGTCGACTACCTCACGCCGATCATGGCTGAATTTATCCAGCGCATGGAGATGGCGTTCATCGCCACCAGCGACCCAGACGGAGAATGCGACTGCAGCTTCCGGGCCGGAGCGCCCGGCTTCATCAGGGTCATTGACGAAAAGACCATCGCCTACCCGGAGCTGCGCGGCAACGGCGTCATGGCCAGCATGGGCAACATGCTGCAGAACCCGCACATCGGGCTCTTCTTCGTCGACTTCAGCCGGGACCTCATCGGGCTGCACGTCAATGGTGACGCCAGCATCGTTCCGCCCGCGCACATGCTGGAGTTCAACATCGAGATCGACGAGAGCGAGAACGCCGGCAAGAAGCCCGTCCAGTGGGTGCTGATCCACGTCACCGAGGCGTATATCCACTGCTCCAAGCACATCCCGCTGCTGGTCCCGCAGTCCCGCGTGCGGCATTGGGGCACGGACAACCCTCGCCACAAGGGCGGCGACTACTTCGGCGTAACCGCGATCAAGACCGAAGCCGGCCTCATCGAACCCCGCAAGCGCCCCGCCCACGCACGGGCCGACGGCTCGCCCCCGCACGCCGGCCCGGAAGCAGCAGCCCCGCTCCCGGTGGCTAATGGTTCGTCCCCGCTCCCGGTGGCCAACGGCTCGTCCCCGCTCCCGGTGGCCAACGGCTCGTCCCCTTTGCCGGTGGCTAACGGTTCAGGCGAGTTTCATGCCGTCAATGGCTCAGTTCCGCTTCCGGCGGCTAACGGCTCAGCCTCGGTCGCAGCCTCGAACGGTTCCGCCCCGCTTCCGGCGGCCAACGGCGCCGTTTCGTCGGCGGCGGCTGATCGTGCGGATTCACTACCGCATGTCAATGGATCGGATACCGGTCTGCGGGTCAACGGGTCGGCTTCACTGGCGACAGCTGACGGTTCGGCCACACTCGTCGCGCCTAGAGGTTCAGCGTTGCGACCGCAATGCAA
>Ga0134128_10005122_pt1 | contig 15918 bp, 13 predicted proteins | sample KB31754_FD_96462 | JGI IMG/M metagenome (GOLD analysis project Ga0134128, IMG submission 96462) | Terrestrial soil microbial communities with excess Nitrogen fertilizer from Kellogg Biological Station, Michigan, USA - KB3-175-4 | ecosystem: Environmental > Terrestrial > Soil > Unclassified ...
ATAACGCGATTGTCGCATGGACCGACCTGCTAAACCTGCCCACTTACGTTTGGTTGATACAAGTGCTCTGGATGCCCCTTAGCCTTGCCGCCTGGACGCTCGCCTGGAACCGTTGGTGCCTGCGATCCTCGCGGGCAATCGACGGCGCAACCCTGGTGCTGGCTGTGGTCGGGGTCGCTGGTGGCGCAATGCACGTCGCGGCGATGGCTTACATCTATCGGCTCGGATTGCTGGCATTGCTGGCGCTGATTGCCGTGCGGATTATTCGCCGCGGCCCCATGCGCATCATGGCGCTCGCCACAATGGCATTCATTCTGGCCGCGCAATTTGCCGACGAGCTAAGCGCAATCGGCGTACCGGGGATATGGTTTCCGTTCGGCATAGGCGTATCGCGTACGCAATATGCATATGCGATCGCAATTCCGCTGCTGGCATTGCTGATCGTGCAAACCCTGCATTCGAAGAGCGCGGCGTCCTTCCAGCCATTTGCCTTGAGCAGATCTACTGCCGACGCCGAAATGCGGGTAAAAATCTGAGGTTTGCTCCCGCATAACTACCTATTCCCGAACAGGCGATTCACGGGTGGGCGGCCCACGTCTCGCTGCTGTTGCGAGACCTGAGATAGCCAATGTAACTTGCCATAGGGCGCGTGCAGATAAGACGCCAGCTGCTACCTGCCAGCCGCGAGGAATAGTTTTGGAGCAGACTAAGATTTATCCATGTGGGACATTGCGGGGACCAACGACACCTTGATTCTGCTGGGAAAGTTCACCCAGCACTGGGTTTGGCTTTAAATCAGGTTTCATGATCCTGTGGTAAACCTGCTCTACCTGGCGGGTAACATTTCCCCACTCGTAGGAGTTTGCGATCTTCTGGCGCGCAAGCTGCCCAATCCCCCGCCGTAGCAGGGGATTTTCAATGAGCATTTGCATGACCCGCGCCATGTCTTCGACGTTGCCCGGTTGGAAGGTGAAGCCTGCATCTTGAATCAATTCCCGATTTTCAGGAATGTCGCTGGCCAGCACACAAACTCCCGCGCCCATTGCTTCGAGCAGGGCCAGCGAGAGTCCCTCGAGATCGGAAGGCAGTGCAAAGAGCATGGCATTGGAAAGAAGGGTATCGAAGCGTTCCCCTGATACCCAATCTATGAACATGATTTTGTCGCTCTGCTGGCGGCGCAAGTCTGCAACATAGGAATCGGAATAGCTGGAACCACCCGCGAGCACAAGCTTGACGGAAGAGCGGAGCTTTTTATGGGCTTCAATGAGCAAATGGCAGTTCTTTTCGGGAGAGAAACGCCCCATGTAGAGAATGTATTGTTGGGGGAAAAGACCCCACCGGGAGAGCCCGGAAACGGCAGAGCGTTTGCGGAGCGCGGTTCCATTGGGCACATAAACCGTTTCGGCCGAAAATTCATCGCGATAATGCGTTTGCAAATTTTGCGAAACGACCATGGTCACATCGGGAAAATTGGCGGAGGCGTGTTCCCCCAGGCGAAGCACGAAGGATGCCGCCCACCCCCATTTCTTGCGCTGCCAATCTAATCCCTGAACGGTGACGGTCGTTTTCTTACCTGCGAGCCGCGGCAAAAATGAGAACAATGCGGGGCCGAGGGCGTGATAATGGACAATATCGTAGCCCCCAAAAATAGCGTGGACGGTGCTCAGGGTAGTGTGCACGAGCGTTTCTAAATGTTTTGACCGGATCGTAGGCAGCCGTACTAAGCGGATGCCTGCGTAGTATTTTTGTTGCGGAGTGAAATATGTGCGGCAGTAGGCCGTCACTTCGTGGCCTTGGGCCACCAGGCGCTTGCCGACTTCTTCATAGTAAGTTTCGATTCCGCTGTATTTGGAAGCGACGCCGCGGCCTCCGATAAAGACGATCTTTAATTTTCTGGCTTGAGCGCCGGCACCGGATGATTCCGCTGGCTGGGAACAGCGCGAAAGCGACTGGTAAATTTTGAGCAATTCAGCGTAGTGATCTTCCGGGGCGTGGTTCTGGCGGATAACTTCCCGCGCCGCTGATCCCATTTGTGCAGCAAGCTTTGGTCTTTCCGCAAGGTAAGAGATGGCGGTGGCAAGTTCATCAACATTCCCAGGGACGAACAAAAGTCCAGTCTGGCCATCCTTGACAAACTCCCGGCGTGAACCAAGATCGGATGCAATCACCGCCCGCGCCGCCGCATGCGATTCAAGGATGCTTTTGCCCAGCGTCTCATAGGCATGAGAAGGGAACACCGTGAAACAGGACCCGGAAATCAATTGCTCCAGGGCTTCTCCGCGCACGTGCCCGGCAAAGGAAACATTCGTCAGCCGATGTTCACCCGCAAACTTTTCCAGCCCTTCTTTTTGCGGACCGTCTCCTGCAATTTGCAGCTTCAGGTGCGGCAAACGTTCCATAGCGCGCAGAAGATCAAGTAATCCCTTCTCCGGAGAAAGGCGCCCAAAGTAGAGGATGGGCGAACCGGGCGAGGGTACGCTCGGTGCGATGTTTGATAGTCGCTGGAAATGCGGGAGGACTCTGATTTTTTCAGCTGCCCATCCGTTCTCAACAAGTTTCTTTTTTACAAAACCGCTAGGGGCTAAAAAGCAGTTCACGCAGGTCTCATAAGTTTGCAGCCATTTGTGGGTGTAGGCTTCGGCGGCCAGGACGATGGCTTGCGTCCGCCCTCCCGAATAACAACCTTCGCTGATCACATGGCGAAAGGCGCCGCCCGCGCAACGCTCGCAAACGTTTCCGTTAGAAACCATGTTGTAGTTGGGGCAAAGCATCTTCAAATCGTTAAGGTGGTAAATCGTTGGGATGGACTGGGCCTTCAATTCCCACAGAATCGAAGGGGAAATATGGTGATAGATATTCCGCACATGCGCCATATCTGGCTGAAACTCAGCAATCATTTTGCGAATCCTGCTGCGGGCGTCGCGGGAATAAATTGCCTGCAAAGCTAACTTGCCTTGACGCAAGATTCCCTGGCCGCCTTTTTTAAAATCAGTGAGTGGCACAAAGTGGCGGTCGTACGGAGTCGGATTGCCTCTGGGGTCGGCCATGGAGAAAAGCGCGACCTCGTGGCCGTGCGCTCGCAACAGATCCATCAGATCGAAGAGATAACTTTCAGTGCCGCTAAAAGGAAAGTTGTACTTGTTGCAAAACAGAATCCGCATCCGAAGCCTCCGTTTTGGATTTAACTGGGCAGATTTGCGACAGAAACATCTCCACGAATGCTGCTAAATTGGTTCTCCGTTCAAAATGCCGCTCCACGCGCCGCCGAGCCGCTTCCCGCACATGCCCGAGCATTGTCTCTACAGATGAAATCGTCCGAATCAAGGCGACGAAATGAAGCAGCGATCCGGGCGGGTATAGGAATCCGGTCCTTCCGTCTCGAACCAGCTCCGGGATGCCCGTAATGTCGGGCGCAAGCACCAAACAGCCTCGCCCCATTGCCTCCATGAGCACCAGAGGAATTCCTTCGCTTCGGCTGGTGATCACAACCAAGCCGGCGCTTGCGTATTCGTCGGCCAGTTCCGGTTTGGATAATTGCCCTAGCAGCGTGACTTCATGCTCCAGGTTGTAGTTTTTGATCAGTTCCTGAAGGCGTGGCCGTTCAGGGCCTTCCCCGGCAATCCGGCACAGAAACGGGAAATGCGCCTTTTTGAGTTGGGCGCACGCTGCGAGCAAAAAGGCGTGGTCTTTGACGGGATGCAGCCGCCCTACAGCGAGCAGAGTGAATGGTTGCGGAATATTGCGGCGAATGGCGGCGCTTTCGGCAGGTATATCCACACCCAGGCGCTGCACAAAAATCTTCTCGGCTGGAATATGCGGACAATCCGCGAGCAGCCGTTGCTTGTTGAATTCCGAGACGGTGATGCAGAACTTACTATTTTGCAGTTTTGTGTCGAGATATGCACGGTGCAGAAGTACGTCCGAACCGTGCAACGTGATGCTGTAGCTTACGTTGAGCACGCGGGCTGCAACCATTGCAATCCACGAGGCGAAATAGCCATGATGCACATGGATGTGATCAATGCGGTAATTCTTCAACAGCAACGCGTAGCAGCAACCCAGCCATGTATGCGCTAAAGCACGCAATCGGCGCGCAAAACTTTCGTGCCCTTGAAAAAATATTCGCCAAAACAGATCTTTGAGCCTTGGTCCGTTCGCGAGGAGCACGAATAGCGCGCGAAATAAAAGAAAAAAACCAGCCGGCCACAAAAAGATAATTTCTTTTTCGGAATGCTCACCTTGAGGTTGGGCTGCGGAGATTTTTCGCGCGCTGCTGCATACGACCGTTTCGCCCTTAGCGCGAAGCGCCTGAATTTCATCAAGGACGTAAGGCTCCAGCGGAGATGGAAATTGATGTGCCAAATAGGCAATGCGTGCCATTTAGACGGCTCCCCGAAGGCGCAGTTTTCCCGGCAGGCGATGGTTCTGTGCGGCGAGAATTCCGGCGAGAGTAAAAAAAACTGAATTCACGAACTGATAGTTCATGACGACAAAGCACGCGTTCAGACCGTAAACAAGCACCAGCAGCGGCCATAAGCGGCGAAACTCCGCATCGAATACTTGCGGATCGCCAAAGCCTATTTGCCGTCCCCGCAACTTGTGCAGGCGGATGAGATCGGCAAAAATCCACAGGTAAAAGCCGAGTCCAACCATTCCGTACGCGACCGCGACTTCCAGGAATGTATTGTGAAAATAGAAAGATTCCTGGTGAAACTCATCCATTTGCCTTTCTATCTGCGGTTGAATTTCCGCTGCGGGCCAGCCCAGCAGCGGCTTTTCCCAAAACATCTTCCACCCTATCTGATATAAGGCCCAGCGAAACTCGACCGGGCTGGCCGCTTGCAGGCGGCTGTTGATGGATGAGGATTCATTCTGATCGCTATTGCTGAAGGCGATGCAGGCGACGGCCACGGTGGATGCCATAAGCAGCCAGCAAACCGTCCTGGTCCGACGATTCGAGGCAAACATCAATATGACCACCGAAAGCGCGAACGAAAGCCATACGGCCCGGGTTTTGGTCGCGAGTATGGCAATGGGAACTGTGATGAAGAACGATAAAGCCAGCCATTTTGGAAGCCGTCGTCTGCGGAAGGAATCGAGGGCCAGCAGGGCCAGCAAATTTATAGCGACGCCATTGGCGACTGCCTGCAAGAACGGGCCACGCGCCCGGTTTATGTGAATGCCTAAACTTTCATTCAATATATAGCGGGGGAAGATAAATGCCCGCTCATTTAACAGAAATAGAACCGCGATGATACTCAGGTAGGCAAGCACCACCCAAAAAAAGATCTCCAGTTTTTTCTGGGAGCGGTTGTCTTGAAAAATATATCCAGCCAGCCAAAACATGGTGAGCGGCACCAGCCATTTTGCGGCAAAGACGCTCCACACTTGCGGCTCGTAGGGTCTGGATATGGCAGCGGCAAATGCCAATAACGTGAGCGCAAACATGGGTAAGAACACAGGCCGCGAAAAACGAATGTGGTCGCGCCGGAGAAAAATCCGTAACAGCATCACAAATATGAGCAATACAAAGGCAATGCGGTCAAGGTCGTAGAAGTTAAGGTCAGGAGGGCGGAAGAGCATCACAGCCAATGCCAGAATAAACAGCGGCACCGGCGCGGCGATCAGCGCGTGCAGGGCATGAAAAAGAGGCAGGGCGCAGTTTGCAAAACAAGAGGAATGGCGCTCACCCGCCGTGGAGGAACTCTCTCCTATACGCCATTGCCCTGTAGAATCACCGACAGTGTCTTGAATAAGACCTTCACATCCATCCATAAAGTTCCGTGCTCAATGTATTCAAGGTCGAGCGCCATGTTGCGCTGGAATGAAGGATCGCGCCGGGCTGTGACCTGCCACAATCCTGTCATTCCGGGAACTGCTTCTAACCGGCGCAAATGTTCCAGTTCATACCTCTGAAAATCGTCTACGGGATGAGGCCGGGGGCCTACAAGGCTCATTTCGCCGCGCAGAACATTCCAAAATTGCGGCAGTTCGTCGAGGCTATAGCGCCGTAGAAATTTCCCCGAGCGCGTGACGCGGGGATCGTTCGTGAGCTTGAAAAAAGGACCCGAACGTTCGTTTGAGGTTCGTAGCTCGTCTTTCCGCTGGTCGGCATCGCACGCCATGGTGCGGAATTTGTAGCAGGTGAAGAGGTCGCCCCTGCGGCCGGCGCGAAGCGAGTGATAAAAAATTAGCCCCGGCGAATCGAGCTTAACGATTGCAGCAATGACGGCCATGAGGGGAGCGGTTACAAGCAATGCAAAAATCGAAAGCAGGATGTCTGCGCTCCTTTTTAAGCATGCCTGAACAAGGGGATCCCGCTTCTCAAGAACAGGCAAAAGAACGATATCGCTGAGCTGCTCCAATCCCTTTTCGCGAACATCGCAACCGAAGGTTTCGATGGCAACTTTCACGCTTACGTTGAGGCGGCGGGCGATCTCAATTACTTTCGCGGTGACTTCCGGTTGCTGAGGAAATGCCACAATGATTTCGTCGGCGAAAGTCTGGATCGCGATGGCCGGCAGATCATCAATTTTTCCAAGCATGTTTTTGGTGGGGATCGCTGCGCAGTCCGCGAACCCCAGGAATTGATAAGACGCCTGATTGCTTATCCGCAATGAAAGCGCCCGTCCCAAGGTGCCCGCTCCAGCAATTACCACCCGCCGGGGTCTTGGGGTGCAGATTGCAGATTGAAAAAAGCTCCGCCATGCCAGACAGGAAATAAAGCTGGCGATGGCGAGCACAACGACATAAGGAAACAGATTCAATTGATGTAAAAAATAAGCGGTGCCCGCAGCCGATATCGCCGCCCAGCCAGTACACCGGGCCAAAGGACTACTGTTCGGATCGGCGAATGTTGAATGCGGAGCGTAAATCCTCTCTGCCGCGCCCAGCAATACGAAGATGATCGTGAACAGAAAGCCCATTGTGACAAAGGGTTGCGCCCCCCCGGGGCTGGAAATGTGATACCGAAATCCTGGAACAACCCGGCGATTGGGGGAAATTTCGCGAGTTGCCGCAAAATCACAATATTCAGAAAAATGACAAAAATGTCAGCGACTACCATCGAAGAGCGTTCGAAGAAAAACCGCGGCAGCAGAAATTGCAAAAAGCCGTTCAGCAGCGGTACGCGGGCATTGGCTTTTGCGGTGTTTTCCGAAGCGCAGGAATTTTTCGCAAGCTGGGCGCAATCCAGTTCCGGCGTCTCTTTAGCCAAAGGCCACTGGGCGTTGTATCCCGATATTTTGGAAACCGCTTGCGTCGCCATGGCTTTCAATTCTGAAAGTTCAGATCCTTTGGTAAATGCTCTCCGGAATGGGGAAGGTGCGTCCGCTCAACACTGTCCCCAGTAACTTCACATTTCCATTACGCAATATTTCTTTGGTTTTCAGGGCCGCAGCGCGCCGCGTAATGTTCGCCTCCAGTACCAGCACCATCCCGTCGCTGGCCTGGCCCAGCAGAACACTTCCGCTGTACATTCCGGCTGGAGGCGCATGCAGGATGGTGTAATCGAAGTCGAGGCGCAATTCTCCCAGCCGCCGTTGCACCCACCCGGGTGAGCCAACGAATGCATCACTGGCCCAGAATGCGGGACCGGGCACCGACCACAGATTCATCGAGAGCTGATTGGATGTTTCTCGAAAAGCGGTAGCTTTTCCCGGCAAGCCCAACCGGTCTTCTTCCAGTTCGATATTTTTCGCGTGGCGCGAGAAAGAGCTGGCATCCACGGTTGCCACGCTGGCTGGGACCATAAGAGATAGGGCCTCGGCCGTCTGCATGCAGATGCCGCCCACATCGGTGCCTTCTTCCACCGCGCTGAACACAATTTGTTTGGGCGGACGACTTGCAGAAGAAAAAAACAACTGCCTTACCAAGCGGCAAATCTGCTCATCAATGATCGAACCAGCATAAGTCTTACGCGCGTCCGGATAGAGAGATGCCGCCCGGTCCGTTACGCCGGCCTTCCGCTCGATCTCTGCGTGCAATATCTCCGATGTACTCATACTTGTCCTGAACATCTCTCCTGTGCGAACATCTGCTCCTCACGTCCGTGGTTGCGGCAACGACGCCAATACCGGCATATTCAAATACGCTTTGACCTCATCGGGGGTGCGGAATGCCGGGCTAAGATAATCCGCCGCGAATGACAAGCCCGTGCTGCCCACGGCCGCTGCCGCTATTCCGAGCAGCGCAAATGACAGCTCCGAACGCGCCGGGAGCGCAGGAACCGCAGGGGGTTCGGCAATTGCCACATTTAGGATTGCTCTTTTGTCCAGGGCATCGGCAATCCGTGCCTCTTCCCGTTTATTCACATACAGCAGATATTTGCTCTCAGAAGCTTCAAAATCCTTGAGCAACTGTTCTTGTTGCACACTCTGCTGTTCGAGCCGCTGCGCGCTTTGCTGGTAGCTGGTGAGCATGGTCGCGGTCGCCTTGGCTCGTTCCGCCAGGGAGGCAAAATCCACCTGAGCTTTGATCAACTCCGCCTTGGCCCATTCGCGGTTCGGCTCCGGCTGGGTGGTTTCATCCCGCAAAGGCAGTTGGTCTTGTGCGGCAATCGCCTGTTTGGCTTCGGCGATTTGCTTGTCAACCTCTTGCACCAGGCGGTACGAAGGCTCGAACTTCGTGAGCAAAGCAGTCCGTTTCAATTGAAGGTCCAAAAGGGTGGACTTCAATTTCTGCAGCAGCTCCGGGTTATCAGAATTGCGGATGGCGGTAGTTGTACGCTCGGGCAGTGAATGTATTTTTTGTTCCAGCGTGCTGATGCGGCGAGCCGTTTCGGAAAGCTTCACACGGGTTTGCAATTCAACCGCCTGTGCTTCGCTCAATTGCTGCAAAACCTGGTCGCGTTCGACCGACGCGGAAACGATTCCTTGTTCCCGATCAAAGTCGAGCAGCCGCGATTCTGATTCAGCAAGTTCCCTTTGCGCCACATGGACCTGCTGGTCGAAAAATTCGAATTCTCCTATGGGCCGGCGCACCTCTTCATGTCGCTTTAAGTAAGCCGCGCCTAACAATTCCAGCACCTGTGCGGCCTTCTGCGGCGAGGAGGAGCGGTAGCGCACCAGAATGATGGTCGATTTCTTAAGCGGATCAATCTGCAAGTGCTGGTCAAGGTGGCGTACCGCATGCTCTACCCGGGCGGCAGAGTTTTTGTTCATCCAGGCGGAGAGCCAATTTCCCCGGGAGGCCAGGCTGGCCTTTTCCACCACATCCCGTAACGTGTCCTGGTCGCGAAGCAATTCGGCTTCTGAATTCAATTCTTCCTCCGATACCTGGTCCCGGGCAAATTCCGGCGGAGAGGTGGGAACCGGTGTAATGAGCGGGTCCTGACGGCCCCTCCGAACCAGGACCTTCATTTCCGCCACATAAGAAGGGGTGAGCATGCCATATGCGAGGGCCACGAGAAAAATGGAGAGGAATGAAAGCGCGAACAGCCGCCGCTGACGGAAAAACACGGCTGCAACATCGCGCGCCGTCGGAGTGGAAGCGTATACCGGCCGTGAGATCAGAGTGAGTTCTTCCGCCATACCGTTCCTGGACAATTACATTCTGGTTACAACACGGCTAAAACTGCGCCGGATTCCAATAAGCTCCTACATTTGAGGAAGGCAAAAAGCGCCGCAACTTGGAAATCGTGTTCTGGGGCACATAAAGCAAGTCACCCGGTTTTAGTTCTACGTCCTCATTCAAATCCCGTGAATTCAGCATTTTTTTGATATCGAGCACGCGCGCCTCCGCGGTTTCATTGGAGATACGGCGGAACAGGACCACCTGCGAATGCTTGGCCGCGTCAGTGAAGCCGCCGGCGATAGCTAATGCCTCGATTACGGTGACGTTGCCGCGGAGTTCGTATTTGCCGGGGTGAGTCACCTGACCTGACGCGATGAAATATGGTTTCTCGAAATCTTTCAACACAACGGTGATCTCCGGATCATGAAGAAACTCTCCGTATGCTTTTTGCAATGAAGTCTGAAACTGTGGCAGGGTCATATCCTCTGCGTACATCTCCGGAAGGTCCTTCAAACTTACAAATCCGTCGGGCTGCACGGTAACGGATTGATTGAACTCAGGCGCGAAGGCAAAGGTAAGGTCCACAACATCGCTCGCCCGCAGCCGGTAGAGCGGATGGCGGTCTCCCGATAGCACTGGACCATCGACGCCATCCGCGCTTCCCGACTTAGCAGTATTCGCACCGACGGGTTCTGGGTTGGTTGCAAACATTGCCAAGGGCGATAGAAAAAAAATCCAAACCGCACCCAACAAGAGCGCAGGAGTTTTCCGGGCGCCTGTGGCCGGGTAGCGAAATGGATTGAGGAGTGAATATTTCAAACTGAACCCTCGGGATAAGACCTTCGCAAGGTATGGGAAGTCATCAAATGCGGCAAGACATGGGAAGTGTGGTCTACCAAAGTAGGTGTCTTTGCTGGAGAAGGCCGCAAGTGTCAGAAAACCACGGAGGCAGTTTTTCTTAACGGCTTTAATGCAATAAATGTCTTATTGTCAGTAGCTTGGCTATGAAATTTCCGTTTATTCCTCGCCTTTTCAACAGAATTTTCCACAAAGGTTGGCCGGAAGTTTGGTAGGGGCGTCACTGAATTCGGTCTTTCCTTCGTCTAGGTTTGCAACATGGGAGCAGTAAACGCTCCCAATCTGGCCCTATGGAACCGTTAAGCGCCGCGGATCCTAGCATTGCTGTATTGATCGCGGACTCAAACCGGACGGAGCGGCAACTGCTGGTCAGTGCTCTGCGCCGCCATACTGAGTTCGTGGTCTCCTCCTGCGCGCTGGAAGTCAACGAGACCTTAGCATCCATTAAAACTTCTGGCATTCAAGTGGTGATTGTGAATCCGGAAGATCCGCGCACCCGGTCGAAGGACCTGACGGTAGTGCGCAAACTCCATTTAAGCCATCCAGAAATTGCGAAGATTGTTCTTTTGCATAATGACGATCAGGAATTCGTGGTGAGCGCATTCCGCTCGGGCGCCCAGGGCTTGTTTGGCCTGGCGGAAAACCCTTTCCGGTTGTTGTGCAAGTGCATTCATTCGGTTTATGAAGGGCAGGTATGGGCCACCAGCGAACAGCTGCGCTCTTTACTCCACGTTATTACGCAAGTTCCTTCCTTGCGGACGGTGAATGCGCTGGGATCGAAACTGCTTACCTACCGTGAAGAACAGGTAGTCGCTTTAGTGGCGGATGGACTCAGCAATAAGGAAATCGCCAAAGAGTTGAATTTGAGCGAACACACCGTAAAAAAATATATATTTCACATTTTTGAAAAGCTGGGTGTTTCGAGCAGAGTGGAATTGGTGCTCTATGCCGTGAGCCACGGCTCTTCGCGCGATGCCGAATGGATTGCCGCTTCGGCAGGACAGTAGTTACCCTCTCCATCCGGAATACGAGTATTATAGGAAACGTTGTGCTTCCGGTCTCTGTTCACTGCGCTGAAGATATTTTGTCTAAAGGGAAACAGGTGATGGCAAAAACTCTGAACTGTGCTTCGCGTACCAAATTCCAATCCTCTGTAGAAAAAGCATCAACCGCGCGCTTGGCATTCAAGTGCATCTCTGCGCTGATTGTCTGCATGACAGCGATGTTCTGCTTGTCCACAAGCGCGGCGGCTGCATCGCCGGGATATCACCTGCTCAAGACTTACAAGGTCGGCGGGGAGGGCGGATGGGACTACCTTTTGATGGATCCGGCATCCCGCCATTTGTACATTTCCCGCGGTACGCACGTAATTGTGCTTGACGCTGATTCCGGAAAGACGGTGGGAGATATTCCGGATACGCCGGGGGTTCACGGCATTGCTCTTGCGCCGGAACTTGGGCGCGGATTCACCAGCAATGGCAGGGAAGGGACAGTCAGCATCTTCGATCTGAAGTCGCTAAAAGTTTTGGACAAAGTGAAAGTGGGAGAGAACCCCGACGCGATTGTTTATGATCCTGCCACCAAGCGCGTCTTCACCATGAATGGCCGCAGCGGCGATGCAAGCGCCATTGATGCAGCCAGCGGAAAGGTTGTCGGCACGATCCCGCTTAACGGCAAACCTGAATTTGCCGTAACCGATGAACACGGCAAACTCTTCGTAAACCTTGAAGACAAGAGCGAATTGCTGGAAGTTGATCCGGCGAAACTCTCCGTAACAGCGCAATGGCCGCTTGCGCCGTGCGAATCGCCGTCGGGGTTGGCCATTGACCGCAAGCATCATCGGCTGTTTTCTGTTTGCAGAAACCAGATGATGGCGGTGGTAGACGCCAATAGCGGCAAAGTGATCGCGACACCAGTGATCGGGAACGGCCCCGATGCGGCAAGATTCGACGCGAGCGCCGGTCTGGCATTTGCTTCCTGCGGGGAAGGCGTTTTGACCATTGTTCACGAAGACAGCCCGGAAAAATTCAGCGTAGTGCAAAATGTGACCACCCAGAGAGGCGCCCGTACCATGGCTCTTGATTCCAAGACCCATAATATTTTTCTGGTCACGGCACAGTTTGGGCCGGCTGCAGCGCCCACGCCGGGAATGCCTCGCTCCAGGCCAACAATTGTGCCTGATAGTTTTGTGGTTTTGGTGGTAGGCCGGTAGCCAGATAGCAGGTAAGCTGCTGAATTGCATCCTAAGACCGTGCGAACTGCGCATTGGATCACGCCAAGGCGTTGCATACTCTTCCTGCTGGCGATTTTATTTCTCGCGCCATGGTGCAGCGGCTATTCCGTCCTGACCCATGAAGAAGTAGTAGATCTTCTTTGGAAGGACCAGATCCAGCCATTATTACTTAAGCGATTTCCTCATTCCTCTGCCGAGGACTTACGCCAGGCACATGCATACGCCTACGGCGGGTGCGTTATGCAGGATATGGGCTACTATCCATTCGGCAATAAATATTTCAGCGATCTTGTCCACTATGTGCGCAGCGGTGATTTTGTCGAGGCGCTGCTGCGCGACTCAACTAATTTGAACGAATATGCTTTCGCGCTCGGCGCTTTGGCGCACTATTCTTCCGATATCAGCGGCCATCCAACAATCAATCAGGTCGTGGCCCTTGAATTTCCAAAGTTGCGCAGGAAATATGGAAACGAAGTCACATACGAAGACGATCCAAAGGCGCACATCCGCACCGAGTTTGGCTTCGACATGGAACAAGTCGCGAAAAACCGCTATACCTCCGACCGCTATCATGACTTCATTGGCTTTGAAGTTTCCAAGCCGCTTATGGAGCGGGCCTTTTTGGAAACATATAACCTGAAACTTGAAGATGTGTTTGGCGATCCAGATTTGGCCATAGGGAGCTATCGCCGCAGTGTAAGCATCTGGATTCCCGCCATGACACGCATTGCTTTGCTTTCGCAACGCAAGGAGATCGTTCAGGACACGCATAACTTCGATAAGAAAAAATTTCTCTTCTATCTGTCGCGTACGCAGTACGAACGTGAATGGGGCACCAAATACCGCAGGCCCGGAATTGGCACACGCATTCTGGCTTTCATTTTGAAGATCATGCCGAAGATTGGGCCGTTCAGCGCGGCCAAGTTTGAAATTCCCACGTCTCGTACCGAAGATATGTACATTAAGAGCGTGAATTTGACCGTGGAGAATTATGAGAATTTATTGAAGCAGCTCCGCAGCAAGAAAGATTTGGATCTGCCGGACCGAGACCTCGACACGGGACACGATACGGCTGCCGGTGAATACAAACTTGCCGACAAAACCTACGCCCGCCTGGTGGACGACCTCGTCCATAAGGCCTCCAGCCCAGTTACGCCGGCGCTGCGGGATTCCGTGCTCCACTTTTATGACGATCCGAATGCTGCTGTAATCACCAGGAAAAATAAAAAGGCATGGCAGAAGCTGCAAGCCAACCTGGATAAGCTGAAAAACTCCCCAGTGCATAATTCCAATGTTGCGGATGTGCACAGCGTAAAATAGTGAATTCTTCGCATCTGTCCGGCTGGTAAATTACAATCCAGATTCATGGCCCATTTGGAACCGGAGATTCGCAAAGCAGTCGCTGCCCGTTTGCGCTACTACAATGAAATGGGCATTTATGACTTTTACCAGCGGCCCTCGGAAGGGGTTTTAGATCAACTGTTCGCTGCATCCGCGCCATTAGAAGAACCAGAAACTATGCCAAGAACAAAAGTTGTTGCGGCTGCTCTGAAGGAAAATTCGCTGGCGGAGCCGGTCATCGCCAGGCCGGAATCCGGTATTTCTGATTCCGTGGAAGCGCTGCGCATTATCCGCGAAGATATTGGCGACTGCACACGTTGCCGGTTGCACAAGCAAGGCCGCAAACAGATTGTTTTCGGCGTTGGAAATCCCAATGCCGATCTGATGTTTATTGGCGAGGCCCCCGGAGCAGACGAAGACATTCAGGGAGAACCGTTCGTAGGCCGTGCGGGGCAACTGCTCACCAACATGATCAAGGCCATGGGATTGGGCCGCGAGGATGTTTATATCGCCAATATTATTAAGTGCCGGCCACCGGGCAACCGCACGCCGGAGCGCGATGAGTGCGAAACGTGCTCACCTTTTTTGATGCGGCAAATTTCTGTGGTGGCCCCCAAGGCAATCGTGGCATTGGGAGCCGTGGCGGCAAAAACTCTTTTGGCGATCAATGCGCCCATGTCCGAATTGCGGGGGCGCTGGTATGACTTCCGCGGGACGAAGCTGGCGGTCACTTATCATCCGGCGTTTCTTTTGCGCGATCCGCGTCAGAAGAAAGAAACGTGGAAAGACCTGCAAATGGTCATGCGTGAGATGGGATTGCCCATGCCCAGCAAGGGTGTGGAATAGCGATTCCTGGCCAACAAAGAGGCAGCGTACGCCCCGGTTCGTAACCCGATTGGTATGTGCCCCGTGCGTGGGGAGGGTGGACGATCCGGCCCCGGCGGCCGCCGCCTATTCTGGCATATCGGCCATTCGTGCAGCTTCTTTAAATATTCGTACAAACATTTGGCGCGTCAGCTTCCCGGTTTGGGTATTTTGGTTGGAAGGATGGTAGGACGCCAGCAGCCATTTCCCATCCGGCATTCGGTATTTTGCGCCGTGCTGAAAAATATAGGCGGCCTTGCTTTGTAGCAATGTTCGCCGCTTCAGGAAGTTCAAATAAGCGTCAAAGCCAATCTTCCCCAGGGCGACAATAACTCTCAGCTTTTTCAGCCCATCCAACTCCCGCGCAAGATAAGGCGCGCAATTTTCCAGTTCAGAAGGCAAAGGCTTGTTTTGCGGCGGAGCACATCGCGCCGCGGCCGTGATGTACAGGTCCTTCAGCCGCAACCCGTCATTGCGGCTTATAGCGGTGGGCTGGCTGGCAAAGCCGGTCTCGTAGAGCACCGGATACATAAAATTTCCTGAGGCGTCTCCGGTAAATGGCCGCCCGGTGCGATTGGAACCGTGCGCTCCCGGCGCAAGCCCCAGGATGAGCACGCGACCCTGGGGATCTCCAAAGCCGGGGACGGGCTTGCCCCAATATTCGCAATCGCGGTATGCGCGGCGCTTCTCCCGCGCAATCTTTTCGCGAAATTCTACTAATCTGGGGCAGCGGACGCAGGAAATTACTTCGCGGTTAAGCTGGACAAGCCATGCGGGATTTTCAGCCATATTGGACTTCTTCTGCAATATTCCCGCGCTCAACTCGAAGGCGCGATGGTTTTTACTTTGATCGTCTTGGCGGGCACTCCCGCTACTACATGAAACGGTTCGACATCCTTGGAAGCCACTCCCATGGAGCCCACGAGCCCATGCTCGGCGATTTTCACTCCGCTCAACACGGTTGCATGGTAGGTAATGCGCGCGCGAGGCCCGATTTCCGTTTTGTGGTTGGTAATGATCATTCCGTCATTCAGATCATGCGAATGGGTATAAACGTTGGCGTAATCGGAGATCGAACTGCCCTGGTGAATAATCAGCTCGCCGCGATC
>Ga0134128_10005123_pt1 | contig 15918 bp, 5 predicted proteins | sample KB31754_FD_96462 | JGI IMG/M metagenome (GOLD analysis project Ga0134128, IMG submission 96462) | Terrestrial soil microbial communities with excess Nitrogen fertilizer from Kellogg Biological Station, Michigan, USA - KB3-175-4 | ecosystem: Environmental > Terrestrial > Soil > Unclassified ...
AGCGCCGCGAGACGCCGCTCCATCGCGACTGGTCGCCCGGGGCGCGGATCCTGATAGAGACGGTCTACCCCGAGCTCGACGCCGGCCGCTTCCCGGTGAAGCGAGTGGTCGGCGACGAGCTCGCCGTCTGGGCCGACATCCTGCGCGACGGGCACGATCTTCTGGCGGCGGCGGTGCTCCATCGCGTCGAAGGCGAGGCGGTCTGGCGTCTGGCGCCGATGCGGCTCTACGACAATGATCGCTGGGTCGGTAGAGTGCCGCTGCTCGCCAATGCGCGTCACCGCTATACCATCCTGGCCTGGACCGACCATTTCGCCTCCTGGCGCGCCGACGCGCTGAAGAAGCGCCAGGCGGGGCAGGACATTGCCGTCGATCTGCTCGAAGCGCGCCTGCTGGTCGCCGCCGCGGCGGAGCGCGCCGAAGCGGCCGATCGCCGGCTCTTCGAGCGGCTCCTCGCCGATTTCGACGCGGCCCCGCCCGAGGAGCGCGCCGAGGTCATGCTGTCGCGGCTGCTCGTGCAGGCGATGGCGCGCTGGCCCGACCGCGCCGATGCCGTGCGCTATCGGCGCGAGCTCGAGGTGATCGTCGACCGGCCGGCGGCGCGCTTTGCCGCCTGGTACGAAATCTTCCCGCGCAGCCAGGGACGTGTTCCCGGGCGCAGCGGCACGTTCGAAGATGCGGCGGCACGGCTTCCCGAAATCCGGTCGCTGGGCTTCGACGTGGTCTATCTGACCCCCATTCACCCGATTGGCCGGCTGAACCGCAAAGGGCGCGACAATACGCTGGCGGCGGCGCCCGGCGATCCCGGCAGCCCCTACGCGATCGGCGCCGCCGAGGGCGGCCACGACGCGGTGCATCCCGAGCTGGGCGGCATCGAGGGGTTCCGCCGCTTCGTCGCGGCGGCGCATGCGCTCGGCCTCGAAGTCGCGCTCGACTTCGCCGTGCAATGCGCGCCCGACCATCCCTGGGTGAAAGAGCATCCGGAATGGTTTGTCTTCCGCCCCGACGGCACGATCAAATATGCCGAGAACCCGCCCAAGAAGTATCAGGACATCGTCAATGTCGATTTCCACTGCCGGGATCGCGAAGCGCTGTGGCGGGCGCTGCGCGACGTCGTGCTCCACTGGATCGGCGAAGGGGTGACGATCTTCCGCGTCGATAATCCGCACACCAAGCCGCTGCCCTTCTGGGAATGGCTCATCCGCGAGGTGCAGAGCCGCCACCCCGGCACGATCTTCCTCGCCGAGGCCTTCACCCGGCCGAAGATGATGCACGCGCTCGCCAAGGCGGGCTTCACCCAGTCCTATACTTACTTCACCTGGCGGGTCTCCAAGGCGGAGCTCACCGAGTACGGCACGGAGCTGGCGCAGGGGGCGGGGAAGGAATATTTCCGCCCGAACTTCTTCGCCAACACGCCCGACATCCTGCCGGTGCATCTGCAGCAGGGGGGACGGCCCGCCTTCCGCATCCGCCTTGTCCTCGCCGCCACGCTGGCGCCCACCTACGGCATCTACAGCGGCTTCGAGCTCTGCGAGAATCGCGCCGTTCCCAACAGCGAGGAATATCTCCATTCGGAGAAGTACGAATTGAAGGTCTGGGACTGGGATCGCCCCGGCAACATCAAGGACGAGGTGGCGCTCCTCAACCGCATCCGCCGCGAGAACCCGGCGCTGCACCACCTCACCAATCTGCGCTTCTACTTCTCCGACGACCCCAACGTGCTGTTCTACGGCAAGGTCAGCGAGGACGGCGCAAACCGCATCTTCGTCGCCGTCAACCTCGACCCCTTCGCGCCGCACGAGGCAGTCGTCGAGTTCCCTTTGGCGGAAATGCGTCTCGCGCAGGTTGAAACCTTCGCCGCCGAGGAATTGTTCACCGGTCGGCAGCATCGCTGGCGGGGCGCGCGCCAGCGCATCCTGCTCGACCCCGGCACCAATCCGGCAGCGATCTTCCGCATCACCGCCCCCTGAACCTTCACCGAGAGCCGACATGCCGGACACCAGGCTCATCACCCGAACCGCTCCGCTGGTCACCGATCCGCTCTGGTACAAGGACGCGATCATCTACCAGCTGCACGTCAAGGCGTTCTTCGACACGACCGACGACGGCATCGGCGATTTTCAGGGATTGACGCGCAAGCTCGACTACCTCGCCGATCTCGGCGTGACCGCGCTCTGGCTGCTGCCTTTCTACCCGTCGCCGTTGAAGGACGACGGCTACGACATCGCCGACTATCGGAACGTCAATCCCGCCTACGGCACGATGGGCGATTTCCGCGCCTTCGTGCGTGCAGCGCATCATCGCGGCTTGCGCGTCATCACCGAGCTGGTGGTGAACCACACCTCCGACCAGCATCCCTGGTTCCAGCGCGCGCGCCATGCCAAGCCCGGTTCTCACTGGCGCGACTACTACGTCTGGAGCGATACGGACCAGAAGTTCCTGGGCACGCGCATCATCTTTCTCGATACCGAGAAATCGAACTGGGCGTGGGATCCGGTGGCGCAGGCCTATTACTGGCACCGCTTCTATGCGCATCAGCCCGACCTCAATTTCGACAACCCGCATGTCGAGAAGGCGGTCGTCAACGTCATGCGCTACTGGCTCGACATCGGCGTCGACGGAATGCGGCTCGACGCGGTGCCCTATCTGATCGAGCGCGAGAGCACGATCAACGAGAATCTGCCGGAGACCCATGGCGTGCTGAAGCGGCTGCGCCGCGCGCTCGACGAGCGCTATGGCGACCGCATGCTGCTTGCCGAGGCCAACCAATGGCCCGAGGACGTGCTGCAGTATTTCGGCGAGGGCGACGAATGCCACATGGCGTTCCACTTCCCGCTGATGCCGCGGATCTTCATGGCGGTAGCGACCGAGGATCGCCATCCCATCACCGACATCATGCGCCAGACGCCGGACATCCCCGCGAACTGCCAATGGGCGGTCTTCCTGCGCAATCACGACGAGCTCACGCTCGAGATGGTGACCGACCGCGAGCGCGACTACCTCTGGACCTATTACGCCACCGACAAGCGCATGCGGCTCAATCTCGGCATCCGCCGGCGCCTCGCGCCGCTGATGGAGAACGACCGGCGGCGCATGGAGCTGCTCAACGGTCTGATGTTCTCGATGCCCGGCACGCCGGTCATGTATTACGGCGACGAGATCGGCATGGGGGACAACATCTTCCTCGGCGACCGCGACGGCGTGCGGACGCCGATGCAATGGTCGCCCGACCGCAATGCGGGCTTCTCGCGCGCCGATCCGGCGCAGCTTTATCTGCCGCCGATCATGGACGCGATCTACGGCTATCAATCGGTCAATGTCGAGGCGCAGAGCCGCTCGCCCTCGTCCTTCCTCAACTGGATGAAGCGCCTCATCGCCGTGCGCAAGGGTCGCCTCGCCTTCGGCCGCGGCGATCTCCGCTTTCTCTACCCGGCGAACCGCAAGGTGCTGGCCTACCTGCGCTCGCACGGCGAGGAGACGATCCTCTGCGTCTTCAATCTCTCGCGCGCCTCGCAGGCGGTCGAGCTCGACCTCTCCGGCTTCCGCGGGCGGGTGCCGCTCGAGCTCTTCGGCCGCAGCAGCTTCCCGCGGATCGGCGAGCTGCCCTATCTCCTGACGCTGGCCGGGCACAGCTTCTACTGGTTCCTGCTCGATCCTGCCTCCTCCGACGAGACCGCGCTGCGTCCGCAGCCGGCCCTGCCCGAACTCCTCACCATGGTGCTGACCGAAGGCGGCTGGTCGAGCCCCTTCAATCAGCACAATCGGCGGTTGGTCGAGGACGAGGTCCTTCCCGCCTATCTTCCGAGCCAACGCTGGTTTGCCGGCAAGACCGACAAGATCGCCAAGACCTCGGTGCTTGCCGGAAGCATGCTGCCGGGGGAGCCGGGGCAGATGGGCTGGCCGATGTTGCTGGTCGATGTGCGCTTTCGCGAGGGCGAGGGCCAGCGCTATGCCCTGCCGGTGGCGATCACCTGGGAGGAGGAAGGGAGCGAACAGCGCACCGCGCTTCTGCCCTACACGATTGCCCGCGCGCGTCATGGCCGGCGCGAAGGAGCGGTCTACGAGGCGGTTTCGGACCCCGGCTTTGCGCTGGCGGCTGTGAAGGCGGTGGGCGCGGCGAGCGTGCTCCCGGGGCGGGGCGGCAAGGTCGTCTTCGAGCGGACCAGCGCCTTCGCGCAGGCGAGCCTGCCCGCCGCGCCGGTGGTGAAGCGCGTCGGCGGCGAGCAGTCGAACACCTCGATTCTGATCGACGAATACGGCGTGCTGAAGATCTATCGCCGGCTCGTCTCCGGCATCCAGCCGGAAATCGAGGCGACGCGTTTTTTGACCGAGGTCGCGCATTTCGCCAACACACCGCCGCTGCTGGGCTCGTGGCGGTTCGTCGCCGAGGATGGCGAGGAGACGGAGCTCGGCGTGCTCTTCGCCTATGTGCGCAATCAGGGCGATGCCTGGACGCAGGCGCTCAACTATCTTGCCCGCTATCTCGACGAGGGCTTGCTGATGGCGCCGCGCGAGGCGCGACCGAGCGAGCCGCAGACACCGCTGACCCCGGAGGCGACCGCCCACCCCGTCTATCTCGAATTCGCGGCGCAGCTCGGCCTGCGCACCGCGGAGCTGCATCGCGCGCTTTGCCCGGAGTTCGCGGTCGAGCCGGCCTTCGCGCCGGAGCCGACGACGGAGGCCGACCTCACCGCCTGGCGCGAGCGCGCCGTCCGCGCCGCCAGCGCTACGCTCGATGCGCTCGCGCGCGGCCGCCGCGAACTGTCTGCGCCGGGCCAGCTCCTCGCCGACCGCCTGCTGGAGCGGCGCAAGGTGCTGCTCGATCGCTACGGCGCTCTGCTGCCGGCGCGGCTCGATGCGCTGAAGACGCGTTTTCACGGCGATTACCACCTGGGCCAGGTGCTCGCGGTGCAGAACGACTTCACCATCATCGATTTCGAGGGCGAGCCGCTGCGCGGCCTCGCCGAGCGCCGCGCGAAGAGTTCGCCGCTGCGCGACGTTGCCGGCATGCTGCGTTCCTATGCCTATGCCGCCGCCACCGCGGTGCGGCAGATGGCCGAGATCCAGCCCGCCGTCCAGACGGTGCTGCAGGCGCATGCCGAGGATTGGCGGCGCCAGGTCACCGCCGCCTTCATGGAGCGCTATCGCGCCACCATGGCCGGCATCGCCTCGTTCCCGGCCGATCCGGACGTCGCGCAGTCGCTGCTCGATTTCTTCACCCTCGAGAAGGCGGTCTACGAGGTGGGATACGAGCTGGCGCAGCGGCCGCAGTGGGCAGTGATCCCGCTCGCGGGCGTGCTCGGCCTGCTCGGCGAAGGAGACGTCGATGGCGCAGCTTAGCGCGGGGGCGCGCGCGATCCTCGATGCGCGCAACGGCGATCCCTTCGGCTATCTCGGCATGCACGCCGTGGGTGGCAGCCAGTGCGTGCGCGTCTTCCTGCCCTGGGCGCGGCGGCTCTGGGTACTCGATGCGGCGAGCGGCGAGGTCGCGGGCGAAATGCAGCGCGTCCATTCCGACGGTCTCTGGTCCGGCATGCTCGGCCGGCGGCCGCGCTTCCGCTACCGGCTGCGGGCCGAGGGCGAGCTCGGCACGATCGAACTCGACGACATCTACTCCTTTCCGCCGGTGCTCGGCGATCTCGATGTTCATCTCCTCGCCGAAGGCACGCATCTCGAGAGCTACCGCGTACTGGGCGCCCATTGTCGCGAGCATGAAGGCGTCACCGGCGTGTCCTTTGCTCTCTGGGCGCCCAATGCGCACCGGGTCAGCGTCATCGGCGAGTTCAACGATTGGGACGGCCGGCGCTGCCCGATGCGCCTGCGCCACGCTGCCGGCGTGTGGGAGATCTTCATTCCGGGACTCGAGCCCGGCCGCTTCTACAAATACGAGATCATCGGGCCCGATGGCGCCCTGCTGCCGCTCAAGGCCGATCCCTATGCGCAGCGTGCGGAACACCCGCCCGGAACCGCCTCCTGCATCGCGCCCGCCTCGCATCATGGCTGGGAGGATCGCGCCTGGATCGAGAACCGCTGGCGCAACAACGAGCGCGACGCGCCGATCTCGGTCTACGAGGTGCATCTGGGTTCCTGGCGGCGCGTCCCCGAAGAGGGCGCGCGCTTCCTCACCTACCGCGAGATGAGCGAGCAGCTGGTGCCTTACGTCCGCGACATGGGCTTCACCCATATCGAGCTGATGCCGGTGAGCGAGTTCCCCTTCGACGGCTCCTGGGGCTATCAGCCGATCGGGCTCTTCGCGCCGACGACGCGCTTCGGCACGCCGGATGATTTCCGCGGCTTCGTCGAGACCTGCCATCGGGCCGGCATCGGCCTCTGGCTCGACTGGGTGCCGGGCCATTTCCCGACCGATGCCCATGGTCTCGCACGCTTCGACGGCACAGCGCTCTACGAGCACGCCGATCCGCGCCAGGGGTTTCAGCGCGACTGGAACACGTTCGTCTACAATTTCGGGCGGCGCGAGGTGGCGAATTTCCTGCTGTCGAACGCGCGCTACTGGGTGGACGAGTTCCACATCGACGGGCTGCGCGTCGATGCCGTGGCCTCGATGCTCTATCTCGACTACAGCCGGCCGCCGGGCGAGTGGGTCCCGAACGAGCATGGCGGTCGCGAGAACCTCGCGGCGATCGCCTTCCTGAAGCGCATGAACGAGCTCGTCTTCGGCACCGGCAGCGGCGCCACCACCGCGGCCGAGGAATCGACCGCCTGGCCGATGGTATCCCGGCCGACCTATCTCGGCGGGCTCGGCTTCGGCTTCAAATGGAACATGGGGTGGATGCACGACACGCTGCGCTACATGGCGCTCGACCCGATCCATCGCAAATACCACCACAACGACCTGACCTTCGGCCTGCTCTATGCCTACCACGAGAATTTCATCCTGCCGCTGAGCCACGACGAGGTCGTCCACGGCAAGGGGTCGCTGATCGGCAAGATGCCCGGCGACCGCGGGCAGCGCTTCGCCAATCTGCGCGCCTATTACGGCTTCATGTGGACCCATCCCGGCAAGAAGCTGCTGTTCATGGGCGGCGAGTTCGCGCAGGAGCGCGAATGGAACCACGATCGGAGTCTCGACTGGCATCTCCTCGCCGATCCCATGCATCGCGGCGTGCAGATGGTGGTGCGCGACTTGAACCGCCTCTACCGCGAGATCCCGGCGCTGCGCCAGCTCGATTGCGAGCCTGACGGCTTCGCCTGGATCGACGCCGGCGATTCCGAGCAGAGCACGCTCTCCTATCTGCGCCGCGGCCGCGATCCGCACGAGCTCGCGCTGATCGTCTGCAATTTCACGCCGGTGCCGCGCTTCGGCTTCCTGGTGGGATCGCCGCGCGGCGGGCGCTGGCGCGAGCGCTTCAACAGCGACGCGCTCGACTATGGCGGCAGCGGGCTCGGCAATGCCGGCCTCGTCGTGGCCGAGGAGCATTCGGTGCACGGCCGGCCGCACGCGCTCCGCCTCACCCTGCCGCCGCTGGCGACGCTCATCCTGACACCCGATCCGGAACCCGGCTGATGGAGGTGAAGACCGAAGTCTGGCCGGGCCGCCCCTATCCGCTCGGCGCGACCTGGGACGGCAAGGGCGTCAACTTCGCGCTCTTCTCGGAGAACGCCGACGCGGTCGAGCTCTGTCTCTTCGACGCGGCGGGGCTGCATGAGGTGGCGCGCATCAGGCTGCCGGAATACACCGACCAGGTCTGGCACGGCTATCTGCCCGACGCGCGTCCCAATCTGCTCTACGGCTATCGCGTCTACGGTCCCTATCGTCCGCAGGACGGTCATCGCTTCAATCCCAACAAGCTGCTGATCGACCCCTATGCCAAGGCACTGCACGGCTTCGTGCGGTGGAGCGATGCGCAGTTCGGCTACCGCGTCGGCAGTCCGCGCGACGACCTTTCCTTCGACCGCCGCGACAACGCGCGCGGCATGCCCAAATGCCGTGTCGTCGACACCGCCTTCACCTGGGGCGGCGACCATCGCCTGCGCACCGCCTGGGAGGAAACGATTGTCCTCGAGGGTCATGTGCGCGGCATGACCCTGCGTCATCCGGGCATCGATCCGGCGCGGCGCGGCACCTTCGCCGCGCTCGCGTCGCCGCCGATGATCGACTACCTGCTGCAGCTCGGCGTCACCGCGCTCGAGCTGCTCCCCGTCCACGCCTTCCTCGACGACCGGCACCTGGTGCAGCAGGGACTCACCAACTATTGGGGATACAATTCGATCGGCTTCTTCGCCCCCGATCCGCGCTTCCTCGCCAACGGCTTCATCTCGGATTTCAAGACCGCCGTCATGCGGCTGCACGAGGCCGGCATCGAGGTCATTCTCGACGTCGTCTACAACCACACCGGCGAAGGCAACCACCTCGGGCCGACGCTCTGCTTCCGCGGCATCGACAACGCCGCCTACTATCGGCTCGAGAGCGACCGGCGCTTCTATACCAATTGGACCGGTACCGGCAATACGCTCAACCTCGATCACCCGCGCGTGCTGCAGCTCGTCATGGACAGCCTGCGCTACTGGGTGCGCGAGATGCATGTCGACGGCTTCCGCTTCGATCTTGCGGCGACGCTGGGGCGCTGGGGCGGCGATTTCCGCCGCGATGGACCTTTCCTCGCCGCCATTCGACAGGATCCGCTGCTGTCGCAGGTGAAGCTCATCGCCGAGCCCTGGGATGTGGCGCCCGACGGCTATCAGCTCGGCCGCTTCCCGCCCGGCTGGGCGGAGTGGAATGCCGCATATCGCGACACTGTCCGGCGCTTCTGGAAGGGTGATCCGGGCGTCGCCGCCGAGCTCGCCTCGCGCCTCGCCGGCTCGTCCGATATCTTCGGCCACGCCGGAAGGCGGCCCTGGGCGAGCGTCAACTTCATCACCGCTCATGACGGTTTCACGCTTGCCGATCTCGTCAGCTACAACGAAAAGCACAACCAAGCCAACGGCGAAGGCAATCGCGACGGTCACAACGCCAATTACAGCTGGAATTGCGGCACCGAGGGGCCGACCAACGATCCCGAGATCATCGCGTTGCGCGACCGGCAGAAGCGCAACCTGCTGGCGACGCTGCTGCTGTCGCTGGGTGTGCCGATGCTGCTCGCGGGCGACGAGATCGGCCGCACCCAGCGGGGCAACAACAATGCCTATTGTCAGGACAACGATCTTTCCTGGACCGACTGGGAGGGGATCCGCGCCGAGGACGAAAGGCTGCGCACCTTTGTGCGCTTCCTGGTCAACTTGCGGCGGCGGCATCGCGTCTTCTCGCGGCCGCGCTTCTTCCGCGGCGAGGTGGTCTCGGAGGCCGGTCTCAAGGACATCACCTGGCTGACGCCGGCGGGCACGGAAGCCACGGTCGAGGACTGGAACAATCCGGTCGCGCTGTCGATTGCCTATGTCCTGGGCGGCGCGGCGGGCGAGTTCTACACGCCGGGCGGCCAGCGCGACATCGACGAGAGCTTCCTGGTCATGCTCAATGCCTGGCACAACGATCTCGACTTCCGCATCCCCGAGCTGCCGGCGCAGATGGCCTGGGAGCAGCTCGTCGACACCTCGACCGAGACCGGCTTCGGCGCCGACGGACGGCTCTTTTCGCCGGGCGAGGTGTTCCCTCTCAAGGCGCGTTCCTTCGCGCTCTTCATCAACCGCGCGCCGGAGAAGCCGGCGCCGGCGCCCAACGGCGCCTTGCGACGCGAGGCGCCGCCTCCGGCGCTGCCGATCAACCTCGTGGCGCCCCCGGTCCAGGTTTCCGGAGATGAGGATGAGACGTCATCATGAATTGCCGTTTGGCGCCGAGCTCGCCGATGGCGGCGTGCGCTTCCGCCTCTGGGCGCCCAAGGCGGGCTCGGTCACGCTGCGCCTGGAAGGCGTCGGCGACCTGCCCATGGCGCGTGAGCCCCATGGCTGGTTCTCGCTGGTTACCGAGCGCGCGCATGTCGGCAGCCGCTACTCCTACGTGATCGACGGGCTGGCGGTGCCCGACCCCGCCTCGCGCCACCAACCGGAGGATGTGCACGGGCCAAGCGAGGTCATAGATCCCCGAACCTATGAGTGGCGCGACGCCGCCTGGACCGGGCGCCCTTGGGAAGAGGTCGTGCTCTATGAGCTGCATACCGGCAGCTTCAGCGAGCGCGGCGATTTTGCCGGCGTCGCGAGCCGGCTCGATTACCTGGTCGAGCTCGGCGTCACGGCGATCGAGCTGATGCCGCTGGCGGATTTTCCAGGGCGGCGGAACTGGGGCTATGACGGCGTCCTGCTCTTTGCGCCCGACGCGCAGTACGGCCGGCCCGACGATCTGAAACGGCTCATCGACGCCTGCCACGCGCGCGGCCTCGCCGTGTTCATCGACGTCGTCTACAACCATTTCGGCCCGGAAGGGAATTATCTGCATCACTACGCGCCGGGCTTCTTCACCGAGCGCCATCACACGCCCTGGGGCGCGGCGATCGATTTCGCCGGCCCCGAGGTGCGCCGCTTCTATGTCGAGAACGCGCTCTACTGGCTTGAGGAGTTTCACGCTGACGGGCTGCGTTTGGACGCCGTGCATGCCATCCGCGACGATAGCCCGCGCTCGATCCTGGTCGAGATCGCCGAGACCGCGCGTGCGCGCTGCGCCGGCCGCCAGATCCATCTCGTGCTGGAGAACGACCATAACGAGGCGCATCTGCTGGGCGCCGGTCTCTATACCGCGCAATGGAACGACGACATTCATCACTGCCTGCGGGTGCTGACCAGCGGCGAGAGCCAGGGCTACTACGCCGATTACGCCGAGAAGCCGGCCGAGCTCCTCGGCCGCGCGCTGGCGGAGGGCTTCGCCTATCAGGGCGAGCGCTCGGCCTATCGCGAGGTGGCGCGCGGCGAGCCTTCTGGCGGGCTGCCGCCGACGCGCTTCGTCAGCTTCATCCAGAACCACGACCAGGTCGGCAACAACGCGTTCGGCGACCGGCTGGGCAAGCTCGCGTCGCCCGAAGCGATCCGCATGGCTTCGGCGATCTATCTGCTGAGCCCGCAGATCCCGCTCATCTTCATGGGTGAGGAATGGAATGCGGATCAGCCTTTCCCCTTCCTGTGCGATTTCGAGCCCGGGCTCGCCGATGCCGTGCGCGAGGGGAGGCGCCGCGAATTCGCCAAGTTTCCGGCGTTCCGCGACCCGGCCGCGCGCGAGCGCATCCCCGATCCCTGTGCGGCCGCGACCTTCGCCAGCGCGGTGCTCGACTGGAAAGCGCCAGCGCGCCCGCTGCATGACGAATGGCTCGCCTGGTACAAGCGCCTCCTGGCGCTGCGCCGGCGCGAGATCGTGCCGCGGCTCGCCGGCATCGCCGGTCATGCCGGGCGCTGGCAGGTGCTCGCGTCCCGTGCGCTCTGCGTGAGCTGGCGGCTGGGCGACGGCTCGTCGCTGCTGCTCCTCGCCAATTTCGCGGACGAGCCGGTGACGCTCGCCGAGGCGCCGGCAGGGCGCCTCATTCACGCGGCCGGCGCCGCTCCCGCTTCGCGGCTTGCACCGCGCTCGGCCGCCTTCTTCCTCGACGGGCCCCGGGCATGACGAATGCGGACCGGATGTTGATCCGCCTGGCGCAGCTCGCCGGCATCGCATCTACCTATCGCGACGCCTGGCGCCGCTTGCGCCGGGTGCAGCCGGAAACGCTGCGTGCGCTGCTGGGCGCGATGGGGCTCGCCGTCGATAGCCCAGCCGATATCGAGACGAGCTGCGCCATCCTGCAATCGGCCGAGTGGGACGTGCCGCTGGCGCCGGTGGCGACCACCGTGGCCGGACCGGCGGCCGCCGTGCCGGTCACCATCGGCGACGGCGAGCGGGTGCGCTGGCGCTTGCGCCTCGAGACGGGCGAAGCACGTGAAGGCGTGGCCGAACTCGACACGCTTACCGTGGTCGCCGAGCGCCGCGAACGCCGGCGGCGCCGGCGGCGGCTTGCGCTGCCGATCGAGGTGAGCGTGCCGCCGGGCTATCACTGGCTCAGCCTGTCGCTCGGCGATATCGAGGCCGAGGCGCTGCTCATTGTCGCGCCGCGCCGCTGCTACCTGCCGCCGGCGCTGGGGGAAGGCGCCCGGAGCTGGGCGCTCACCGCTCAGCTCTACGCGCTTCGCTCGGCGCGCAACTGGGGGATCGGCGATTTCACCGATCTGGGCATGCTCGGCTCGGCCGCGGCGCGGCAGGGCGCAGGCGCGCTCGGCATTAACCCGCTGCACGCGCTCTTTCCCGCCGAACCGCGCCATGTGAGTCCTTATTCGCCATCGAGCCGGCTCTTCCTCAATCCGCTCTATCTCGACGTGACCGCGGTTCCCGATTTCGCCGGCCCGGCGCCTGCCGAGGCGTTGGCGGCGGCGCGCGCTGGCGAGTTCGTGGACTATCCGCGCGTCGCGGCGCTGAAGCGCGAAGCGCTCGAAGCCTGCTACCGCCGCTTCGTCGAGCGGCATCTCGGTGCGGCGCCGAGCGAGCGCGGCGAAGCCTTCCGACGCTTCCAGCGCGACGGCGGCCGCAGCCTCGAGAGCTTCGCTGTGTTCTCGGCGCTGCACGAGCACATGCTGGTCGAGCGCGGCAGCTTCTGCTGGCAGGATTGGCCCGTGGGGTTGCGCGATGCGGGCTCGGCCGAGGTGCCGCGCTTCGCCGAGGCGCATCGGGGCCGGATCGAGCTGCATCAGTACCTGCAATGGGAGGCCGATCGCCAGCTCGGCGAGGCGGCGCGCCGGACCGGACTCTCGATCGGCCTCTACCGCGATTTCGCCGTCGGCGTCGACCGGAGCGGCGCCGATGCCTGGGCCGATCCCGGCATGATGGTGACGGGAGCCTCGGTCGGCGCGCCGCCCGACGTCCTCAACCAGAAGGGACAGAATTGGGGGTTGGCGCCGGTCAATCCGGTGGCGCTGAAGCGGGAGCGCCTGCAGCCCTTCATCGCCGCGCTACGCGCCAATATGCGCCATGCCGGGGTGCTGCGCATCGACCATGTCATGGCGCTCATGCATCTCTACTGGGTGCCGCAGGGCGCGTCGCCCGCGGAAGGCGCCTATGTGAGCTATCCCTTCGACGAGTTGCGCCATGTGCTGGCACTCGAGAGCACGCGACAGCGCTGCGCCGTCATCGGCGAGGATCTCGGCACCGTTCCCGATGGCTTCCGCGAGACCATGAGCGATACCGGCGTGCTGTCCTACCGCCTGATGCCGTTCGAGCGCGACAGCGCCGGCGGCTTCCTTCCGCCGCCGCTCTATCCCGAGCATGCGAGCGCCGCCTTCTCGACGCACGATCTTGCGACGGTCAAGGGCTTCTGGCTCGGCCGCGATCTCGAATGGCGCCGCGAGCTTGACCTCTATCCCGACTCCGGTGCCGCCGATGCAGAGCGCCGCGACCGGCAGAGCGATCGCCGCCGCCTGCTCGAGGCGCTGATCGCCGCGGAAGTCCTGCCGCGCGCCGCGGCGAAGCAGCTGCTGCCCAAGGACGACCGGCCCTTCTTCGAGCCTCGGCTGACCGAGGCGGTGTATCGCTTCCTCGGGCTTAGCCGCGCGAGGCTCGTGCTGGTGCAGCTCGAGGACCTGGCGGGCGAGCTCGAGCAGGCGAATCTGCCCGGCACCGTCGACGAGCACCCCAACTGGCGGCGCAAGCTCGGCCGTACCCTCGACGAGATTCTCGACGACCCCGCCTTCGGCGCGCTCGCCGCCGCGGTGCGCGACGCGCGGCTCCGGTCGTGATTGCTGCGCCCCGCGCCACCTACCGGCTGCAGTTCAACCGCGATTTCACCTTCGCCGATGCCGGCGCGCTGATCGACTATTTTGCCGATCTCGGCATCAGCCACATCTACGCCTCGCCCTTCCTCAAGGCGCGGCCGGGCTCGGACCATGGCTACGACATCATCGATCACAACCAGATCAATCCGGAGATCGGCGCGATCGAGGATCTGGCAGCGCTCAGCGACCGGCTGAGGCGCCGCGGCATGGGGCTCGTGCTGGACTTCGTGCCGAATCACATGGGGGTCGGCGGCAAGGACAATGCGTGGTGGTTCGATGTGCTCGAATGGGGCCGCGTCTCGCCCCACGCCGAGTTCTTCGACATCGATTGGCGCGGTACGCGGCCTGACCTCGCCGGCAAGGTGCTGCTCGCCGTGCTTGGCGCTCCCTATGGCGAGATCCTCGAGCGCGGCGAGATCTGCCTGCGCTTCGATCCGGAGGAGGGCGCTTTCAGCGCCTGGTACTATGATCACCGTTTTCCGATCGCGCCGGCGCGCTATGCCGGGCTGCTCCGGCAGACCGGGCTGTCCGGTCCCGCGGGCGAGCAGCTCGCTCGGCTTGCCGACGGCTTTGCGCGGCTGCGCGAGCCGCGCGGGAGGCGGCGGCGCGCCGAGCTCCACGCCGAGGGCATGCAGCTCAAGGCGGCGCTGGCCGAGCTCGCGCGGCGCGAGCCGGCCGCTTCATCCGCCCTGGTGCGCGCGGCCGAGCAGATGAACGGCGAGCCGGGCAAGGCGGTAAGCTGGCGGCGCCTCCATGCGCTGCTCGAGGAGCAGGCCTATCGCCTCGCCTCCTGGCGCACCGCCGCGGACGAGATCAACTACCGGCGCTTCTTCAACATCAACGACCTCGCCGGCATCCGCATCGAGCTGCCGGAGCTGTTCGAGCGGGCGCACCGCCTGGTGCTCACCCTGGTCACGGAAGGGCGCCTGCACGGGCTGCGCATCGACCATATCGACGGCCTCTATGATCCGGCCGGATATTGCGAGCGGCTGCAGCGCGAGGCGGCCGCTGCGGCGCATGTGCCGGCCGGTGCCTTCTATATCATCGTCGAAAAGATCCTCGCCTCCTACGAGACGCTGCGCGACTGGCCGGTCGCCGGCAGCACCGGCTACGATTTCATCCGCGAGGTGGGCGGGCTCTTTATCGACCCGGCCGGCGAGAAGCCGCTGCTGCGCGCCTATCGCCGCTTCACCGGCCGCGCCCAAGGCTTCGCCGCCGTCCTCCATGACGGCAAGCGCCGCATCACCTCGGTCAATCTTGCCAGCGAGGCGACCGTGCTGGCGAGCGAGTTCCACGCGCTGTCGCGCAGCCACCGGCGGAGCCGCGACTTCACCTTGAACGGCATGCGCGCTGCGCTCGACGAGGTGATCGCCGCCTTCCCGGTCTACCGTACCTACGTTGCCGCCGCGGCCGCCTCGCCGGAGGATCGCCGCTACATCGACTGGGCGATCGGCCAGGCGAAGAAGCGCTGGTCCGGCATCGACACCTCGGTCTTCGATTTCATCCAGAGCGTGCTCACGCTCGACATCGCGCGCCCGGGCAGCGGCTATAGCCGCGCCGCGGTGGAGCGGCTCGCCATGAAGTTTCAGCAGCTCACCGGGCCGGTGATGGCAAAGGGCGCGGAGGACACGGCCTTCTATCGCTATGTCCCGCTGCTCGCGCTCAACGAGGTCGGCGGCGATCCCGGCCGTTTCGGTCACTCGGTCACGGCCTTTCACCGGCTCGCCGAGGCGCGCGCCAAACGCTGGCCCTTCGGCATGCTGGCGAGCAGCACGCATGACACGAAACGCGGCGAGGACGCGCGCGCGCGCCTTGCACTTCTTTCCGAACGGCCGCGCGAATGGGCGCGTCGCGTCGCCCTCTGGTCGCGGCTCAACCGCTTCCGCCGCGGCGAGATCGATGGCGAGCCGGCGCCCGACCGCAACGACGAGTATTTCTTCTACCAGACGGTCTTCGGCGCCTGGCCGCTCGATCTCCTGCCGGACGCCGCCGAGGCCATGGAGGGCTTTGCTGCCCGCGTGCAGGCGACGATGACCAAGGCGGTCCGCGAGGCCAAGGAGCGCTCGAGCTGGAGCAATCCCAACGCCGATTACGAGGCGGTACTCGGCCGCTTCGTTGCGGGCGCCCTCGATGGCGCCAAGCCCAACCCTTTCCTGGCCGATATGCACGGCTTCGTCGAGAGCCTGG
>Ga0134128_10005126_pt1 | contig 15914 bp, 15 predicted proteins | sample KB31754_FD_96462 | JGI IMG/M metagenome (GOLD analysis project Ga0134128, IMG submission 96462) | Terrestrial soil microbial communities with excess Nitrogen fertilizer from Kellogg Biological Station, Michigan, USA - KB3-175-4 | ecosystem: Environmental > Terrestrial > Soil > Unclassified ...
CCAAAGCACCAAAAACGCAAAAGAGACGTGCGCCAATGGGGTTTAATGAAGAATTTATAAGGATGATGAATGATTATTTTGAATCCGAGATATTAACCGTGTGTGAAGGGATTACTAAAACAACGCGTGAAATAATTCAAGAAGTACTCACACAAGCCACAGAGGAAGGCCGGAATCTTAATTGGATTGAAAACGAACTGACAATTGAAAGTGAAGATTTAACCCGCAATAGGGCACGGCTTATCGCACGAACCGAAACCGTTACTGCTTCCAATCGAGCTTCCTATTTAGCAGCGGCAAAAACCGGTTTGAAGATGAAAAAAGAATGGTTAAGCGCAGGAGATAAAAGAGTGCGTCCTGATCATCAAATGGTAAACGGAAGTAAAATTGATATGGAGGACTTCTTTACAGTGGGTGATTCCAAATTACTTTTACCTGGTTCACGTGTTCAGGAAAACGGATTATCAAGCCCTGCGTCTGAAGTGTGTAATTGTAGGTGTGTTGTTCTTTATATACCAGTTCGGATCAATGGTGTCTTAGTAAATTTCGATTACGGTCTATGGCCGATTGCTGCGTAAATTCTCCCGCATAATAGACTGCTTTTCCCTTTAATTCCCAAAATCTAATTTTCACGAAAAAGTATTTTTAGATCGTGAAAGCAATTTTCTCTTACAAAACACAAATAATTCCTGCCGCAATAAAAGATGTTGACGGTAAAAAAGGGATTGTTACAGGCTATTTTGCGAAGTTCGACAACGTTGATGCTGACGGAGATATTATCCGAAAAGGGGCTTTTACAAAGTCTATTTTGGAGACAGGCCCTGCATCAACACAACCGCGTATCAAACACTTATTGAATCATAATACCAATCAGCCTTTAGGTGTTATTCTAAGTTTAAACGAAGATTCTTTCGGGCTTAATTATGAATCGCAAATCGGATCACATGCTTTAGGGCAAGACTTTATTAAAATGGTGGAAAGCGACCTGATAACAGAGCATTCAATCGGATTTCAGGTTATGAAGTTTAATCAGATTCAGGATTACCAGGATTACATGAAAAACCCCGCAATGGGGATGAACGAATTAACTGATTTGAAACTGTGGGAAGGTTCAAGTTTGACAGCGTGGGGAGCAAATCAGCAAACTCCACTTACCGGATTAAAGAGCGCAAAAGATCAGTTACAGGAACTTGTGAACCGCCAAAAGAATTTAGAAAAATTCTGCCGTAATTCAACAGCGACAGATGAAACTATCGAACTATTACTTATTGAATGCAAACAACTAACTCAACTTATAATTGAAAACACGAAGCAGGGGGAACCCACTCCGCAGCCAGGAATTAAAAAGGAGAGTGAAGTTCTTGAAGCATTAAAATCATTTACAAACTCATTAAAAAAATAAAAATGGCAGACGAAAATAAAGATATTCTGACTAAAGACGGGCTTATTACCCATTTAGCAGAAATGAAAACAGCGCTTGAAACAACGCTCAAAACAGAAGTAAAAGCAGACGTAGTAGATTCTATCAAAGAAAAGATGGAAGCTATCGACGCAATGTCCGTTACTGTAAAAGAATTACAGGATAGTGCCACCAAACCGGAAGTTCTCGCAAAACTTCAGGAAGATATGGCAACAACCATAAAAGCCTTTGACCTTTTACAATCCCGGATGAAAGGTTTCAAATTTGGCGGCGAAAAGAAAAGCATCCTCACTATTGGTGAAGCTATTGCAGAAAAACTTTCCACCGATGGCGCAATTGATGAAATTGAAAAACAACTCAAATCAGCCGGAGGATCTGCTGTGCTGAAACTTGGCCCAGTAGCCTTAAAGGATATGACCGTGGCGTCCACTGTAACAGGTGATCCGGTTGCCACTTATAACCAAAGGCAGGCCATTATCCCGGCACAGAAAGTTAATTTCCGTGATCTCATCCCGACTGTTCAAAGCCCTACAGGTCTTTATGTAACTTATAAAGAAACTGCCGGAACAAACAACATAGGTGTACAGACTGACGGAGCCACAAAAGGACAAAACGAATATGCATTGACAGAAGTAAAGACTGTCAATAAATATATTGCCGGTTTTGCAGTGTTCACCAAACAGTTGTTGAAGAACATCCCTTTCATGCAGGGTACTTTAACCCGGATGCTCATGAGGGACTTTTTCAAGAAAGAAAACAGCTATCTGTTTACATCGGTTTCGTCCGGCGCAACAGGATCAACTTCTGCAGGCAGTTCACCGGATGACATTAAACAGTTGATCGCTTTGATCGGCGCGCAGCTCGATACTGATTTCAATGTGTCTTTTGTAGTCGTTTCAAATACTACTTTGGCACGTTTAATTTCTGACACTTACTCTACAGGTTACTATCCCGGAGCCGGTTCAGTAGTATTGAGTGATGGCCGCGGTATTACCATCTTTGGCGTTCCGGTTGTGGGTGCTTCATGGGTAACGCCGAACTATGCACTCATGATTGATTCTGAATACCTGGAAAGAGTTGAAGTAGAAGGTTTAAACATCGCATTCTCTTTTGAGGATAGCGTGAATTTCCGTCAAAACAAAGTGACTGCACGTATTGAGTGTATGGAGGAAGTGAATCTGATGATGCCTCAATCTGCAATCTATATGAATTTGGGAGCATCTTAATCCTTAGAAAAACTTTTCTAATCCAAGCCTGCCTGTTGTTCGGGCAGGCTTTTTAAATTATGTTATGAACCTTAACACATATTACGATAACACGAAAGTAAAGTTTAATGCGGTACTGGATTGCAAGTTTAGTGACCAGGGAACAGGTGGAACAAATGGTGCCGTAGCGTTAAATGTTTCCTCAAATTCTGGCACTACAATTCAAAGTGATGGCCTTATAGGTGCTACAGTTTACCTTGTGTTTATTGATGGCATTCAGTATGCCTCCACAGATGCCTTTACTACAGGGAAGCAATTTATTTTCGATCCAACAACAGGGACCATAACCGTTTCTATTGCAATGGTTGCAGGTACTTCATGTACTGTTTTTTATACATCTTCAGCTACCTCAACTGTAGCAGCAACAGAACCCGTAACACTTGACGAAGCAAAGGCTTATTGCAAGATAGACACAGGCACAACCGATGACGATATTTTAAACGAATTGATAGTAGCAGCCAGGGAACAATGCGAAGATTTTACCGGCATAAGTATTATAGTAAGAACGGTTACTACTGTATTAAATAATACCTGTGGGAATATTTATTTGCCCTATTGCCCTCTTATTAGTCTTACGAGCGTTACCGATCAGGATGGTAATGTTTTAATGGTTGATGATGATTATAAATTATCTGGCACAATGTTCCCTCAATTGGTTTTCCCTAAATGGGATAGGCTAACTTTGGTGTACAATGCAGGTTATGGAATACCGCCCTCAAGAATAAAAACAGCGATTTTACAACAAACTTTCTATCTTTACGAAAACAGAGGTGAAAGTGCAGTAATTTCGAGAAGCGGGATGGTGGCAGAATTGACATTAAGTCCACAAGCCAAAGCAACCTTACAGAGATTCAGACGTGTATAAACTTTTATCATGAAATATATTCTGATTTTACTTCTCATTTCTTCAAATGCCATGGCGCAGGACACCCTTATTAATCTCCCTATTCAGGACGGGAAGATTTTTTATGAACACGTTTATCAGGATAGTGGTAAGACCAAAAATGATTTATTCATAAAGTCAAAAGATGTTTTTTTAAGATTATTCCCTAACACCAAAGGAGTAATTCAGGATGAAGATAAAGAGAATGGGATAGTTACAGGGAAGGGATATTTTAAAGCACCTGCATTAATAAAGTGTACTATCAGAATAATAAGTAAAGACAATAAATATAAGGTTCAGATATTTGACTTCTATGAAGATGACATTCCACTTGAAAGGGGATATTCTATTGCAATAAAAAAGAATAGAAACCTCAAATCATGGAAGTATTTTAATTATAATGTTCTCAACGTATTTAATCAAGTTGAAACCGAAATGAATAAAAAAATAAGCACTGATTTTTAAATGATAAACGCAAGTGATTTAAACAGGCTGGTAACGCTCGAAAGTTACACGTTCACAACAAATGATAGTGGTGGAACATCTCCTGTATTGGCGGAAAGCATCCCAAACGTGTGGGCAAAGGTTGAAGAATTAAGCGGTGGTAATGTCATCAATCAAGGTCAAGATAAGAACTTTGCAGATTACCGGATCAGTATTCGTTACCGCCCACAGGTAACAGAGAATTGGAATATTATTTATGAAGGACAAACTTTAAAAATTAAACAGATGCAGGTCGACAACACTGCATATAAAAGATATCTTATTATTTACGCCTCAACAACTAAACAACAAGAAAGCTGGTCATAATGCCATTAAGTCTTACGATAGGAAATTTAGATAAAGTGCTTGCAGAAATAAAATCTTATCCAAAAGATATTGAACGTATAATTAATAATGAATTTACTGCTTTTGGTGAAGGCACAGCCAATGATGCAAAAAGGAATGCACCGGTGAATGAAGGAGCTTTAAGAGAGAGTATCAATTACCTTCCGGATGTGGAAAATATGCGTGTTTCAGTTGGTGCTTATATTGAATATGCCGCTTATCTTGAATTTGGAACCAAAGCATTTGCAGAAGCGTATGTAGCGACACTTCCCGAAGATTGGCAAGCATTTGCAGCCGAACACAAAGGAGGCGGTGAAGGAACGTTCGCTGAATTAATCCAGGCTATAATGAAATGGGTAGAATTGAAAGGAATTGCAACCGGAAAAGATATTAAACAAGCATCTTACCTTATCGCACGTAAAATAGTCAGAGAAGGGATTCATGCTCAACCTTATCTTTATCCTGCATTTGAAAAAAATAAACTTGAACTAATTGAAAATTTAAAAGCGCAATTAAATGCTAAGTAGCAATTTATCAATCCGAAAAGCCTATTATACTACTCTTAGCACGATTCAATATGAGGGTGTTCCGGTTCCTGTTTTTTGGAATCAGCTTCCCACAACAATCTCACCGGGTATTTATATTATTTTCTCCAACATAAGAAACAATGATCAATCCAATAAGAGCGCATCTGTTACCCAAACAAGTGTTACCGTTTCTGTTTATACCAACTCCTTAAAATATAACGATGGGCTTGCGGTCGAATCGGTAGCAAACGAAGTTTTAAACCGTATTTATAATTCACCACAATTTAAACTCCCATTAAACAATTTCTTTCAGATTACCCAAACACGACTTACCTCTGATATTACTAATAACTTCTCACAAGACCGTCAAAACGTTTACATAGACCGTATTTTGGTCTTTAATCACACCATTTTTCAGAACGTTTCATAAGGTTTCAGTTTTACCGTTTATTTATCTTTAAATCCTAAAATTTAAACAATGGGATTACGCAGACAAATTTCCGGTATTGACGTATTACTTCAAATTGATCCACTTGGCGGGATTGCTTATGATCTTGTCGTTTGTCTTACTTCCAACAGCCTGGAAAGAACCACTACAGTCATTGACGCGGCTTCAAAATGTGGCCCTGAAAAACTTCCTGGTGTTCGCTCAATTCAGATTCCTTTTGCTTTTAATGATGTGCTTGATGCCAACTCAGGGGAGATCAGCGAAAGTGATCTTCACGATTTGTGGCAAAATCAGACGATCATAAGTTTCAAGTACGGAAAATTGACACCGGAAGCTGGCGATGTGACCTACACAGGAAAAGGATTCATTTCTGATTTAAAGTCATTAGCCGCCCAAAATGCTGCCTCTGCTTCTACAGCAACAATCGAAGTGCAGGGTGATGTTACACAAGTTAAAACCGGTTCTTAATGAGTGATATTAAAATTGACATTGGAGGCAAAGAACGCGGACTGAAATTCAATCAGGGGGCGCTTGTAACATTTCAGGGAAAGATTGATCCTGAAAACATTGCAGCAACAACAGGTTACGCTTTAATTTGGGCCGGCCTCAAATCGAATGCATACGTGAAAGGTGAAGAATTTACAGAAACCTTTGAAACTGTTTGCGATTGGGTGGATGAATTGAAACCGGAAATTGTTTTGGAAGTGATCAAAGTATTTCAGGAAACACAAGCCTTTAAGAACCTGCTTCCAAAAGAAGATGATAAAAAAAAATTAGTCACCAAGAGTACGAAACGCAATGCCTTGAAATAGCATTAGGCCGTTTAGGTTGGTCTCCTTACGAATATTATACCAGTAGCCCTTGCGAGTTCTATTATGCTTGCAAGGGCTATTTTGATAGTAAGGAACAAGATATAATGATTTGGCGAAAAGTGGCTCAGGCAGCAAGCGCCGGATTTGTTAAGAGTGAAGATTTTGAAAGTTTCTGGCCTTCAAAAAAAGAAGATGAAAAAGAAACACCTTCATGGTCATCAACTCCGATAGAACTGCGAAAGAAAATTTTATCGGAATTAAAAAATAGAAAATGAGTACTCCTTTAGAGATAGTTGTTACGGGAAATGTTGATGGCGCCAAGTCATCTTTACAGACCGTTCAAAACGAATTAGGGAAGACAGCCCTTGCAGCCCAAAAGACGGATTCGGCTTTGTCAAAAGTCGGCGGTAGTTTAAATGAGGTAGGAACCACTACAGTTAACGCTTTTAGTAAAACAACGTCAGGTATAGGGGCGGCTGTTTCGAATATTAATTCAAAATTAGAGCCGCTTGAAAGGCATTTGCATTCTACCTTTCATACCGCTTTCGAGGGTGCGACAGAAGCAGGGGCGGGAATGTCAAGACTTGCCGCAAACGTAATGGGCGCACTTGGACCATTAGGGCTTCTTGTTGGAGCTTTTGCTATCCCTAAATTGATTAAATGGGTGGAATCCCTCAAAGAAGCCTCGGAAGCCACGAAGGCATTAAGGGCGAATCTCGATAACATGAATGAAGTAATGGCCAACGCTAATAAGAAGGCCGGCGAACAAATTTCTACTCTCAAACTTTTATATCAAGCTGCAACCGATGTAAATCTATCAATGAAAGACCGGTTGGCAGCGTCTAAAGAATTACAAAAAGAATTCCCTGAATATTTCGGCAATATAAAGACAGAAACAATATTAAACGGTGACGCAAAGAAAAGCTATGATGACTTAACTACCTCAATTATTAATAATGCGAAAGCTAAAGCGGCAAAAGATAAAATTGATGAACTGGAAGCAAAAAGATTAGATTCTGAATTCCAAAGAGAAAAAATAAGAGCCGCAGCAGATAATCAAATAGCTCAAATTTATAAAAATGGCCCAAAGCAACTTTCGGGGGGTGGTTCAAGCAGTTTTGGAACCGGCACGGGCAATGCGGTTACGATTAGTATAGCCGAGCAAATTGCTTATGTAAATAAATCTAAAAACGCGGCATTAGCATTGGCTGTTAATAACGAACAATCCTTGCAAAATCAGGAAGACTTTCTTATCAAATTCGCTGGACTTCCCACCATTGCAGATGTTATTGAGAAAGGTGATAAAACAAAAGAAAAATCCGGCAAAAAAACAAACCCTTTTGAAATCTCTCTAAAAGATTTAGAGGATAATTATAAGAAAGCGCAGGCCTTATTAGTTAGTCAATACGACGCAAATACAACCGATGCCAAAAAGAACACCACAGCAATAAATGATCTTCTTTTAAAAGCACAGGCAGACTTTTTAGAAAAAAAACTCGCCTTAATCAGGCAGTACGGCAAAAAAGAGGGAGATGTTGATTTAGAGATTGCCAAAACAAATAAAGCACTCATAGCAAATCAAATCGGATTTAACATTGAACAAATAAATACTCTTCCAAAAGTTCAGGGTGCGCCAAATATAAACTTTAAAAAAGCCACCAGTGAAAAGATTGATCCGAAACCGTACTATGTTCTGTCTGATGCGATACAAAAAAATATCAAACTCCAACAGGAGATGAAAGAGCTATTGGATCAAACAACAATCGTTTTAAATAAAACGCTTGGGCCGGCATTTGATGCTTTATTTACTAACATATTAGACGGTAGTGGTAATGCTTTTAAAGCCTTTGGAGATGCGATTAAACAAATGCTCATTCAATTGGGGGCTGCGATTTTAAAGGCAGCTTTATTTTCTGCAATCTTATCTGTGATTTCGGGCGGTGCGTCTAATGTCGCTGGTGGAAAGTCGTTTATGGATCTGTTTGGCCCTTCGATGAAAAGTATCACCGGTTTCGCATCCGGTGGTGCGATTAGCGGCCCGGGTTCCTCTACAAGTGATTCAATTCTTGCCCGGGTTTCCAAAGGAGAGTACATAATGAATGCCAGCGCCGTTTCAAAATTTGGGGCTTCATTTTTTGACGGGTTAAATAGTGGAATGTTACCCAGATTTTATAGTGGGGGGGCGGTTGGATCAAATATGATTCTTGCTTCTAATAATCATGTATTTATTCCGGAAGTGACTTTAAAAGGGCAGGATTTAATCATTGCTTTTAACCGCGCAAATCAAAGAGCATCAAGAAATGGCTAATTATCAACTTAAATATCAGTGCAACTTCGATTCCCTACAATCTGAATCCTATACTATTCAGATTCTGCAGAAAAATTATACAGGTCAATCAATCAACGTTAAAGGTGGTGCAACTCCCGTTCTTCACGACTGGCAAACAGACGATCCCAAAGCACCGGTGAAAGGTTCTTCACTTTCAGTTACTTTCATTAATGAAGGTTCACTTCCTCTGGAATCTTTTTACTCAATTGATGACGATACATTTAAAGTAGTTCTTCTTTGGAACGATCAGATATTATTTCAGGGCTTTTTAGTGCAGGATGATTGTTCAGAAGTGATGGTGGACTTTACACATGAGATCAATTTGAGCGCCAATGATAATCTTGGACTTTTAAAAGACCTCACTTTAGATAAGGCAGATCAAGCCTTTACTTATACTTCTGTTGGAATAATTACTTTTTCATCGGTCACGCCTCATTCTCTTACTGTTGATAGTACTTTAGGAACACAGCTACAACCTGGCGACAAAATAAAGATTGAAAGCGGTGGCGCAGCAGGAATTTACACAGCTCAATTAGTAACGGCTGGAACAACTTTCGCAGTTACCGTGGTCGAAGAAATACCTACAGCATCGGGAAGCGTTCAGATGGACATCGGGAAACTGTCTTTGCTCGATAAAAAACCACTGATCACAATTTTAGGAATGTGCCTTCAACTTACAGGGCTGCAATTAAATTTAAATGTGTGGTCACAAATAAATGAAGTTTCACAAGATCAAACGAAATGTTTTTTTGAACAAACGCTCGTTGATCCCGGAACTTTTTTAAAAGATGCAAGTACTTATCAGGATTGTTATACGATTTTAACCAGTATTTTTTCAGCGTTTAACTTTTCACTCTTCCAGTCTTTGGGAGCGTGGCACGTAGTAAGATGGGATGAATTAAGATACTTTAATAATAAGGTTCTTGCCTACGTTTATAATTATGATATGACATTCAACGGATACTCAATTATGAATGATCCGTTTGATGCAGGTTTTGAAAAACTCACTTATCCGGAAACCGGATTGCTTCACAGAATTATTCGCCCCTTTGCGTTCGATAAAGAGACCTTCAATTATAAACAACCGCCGCAACTTCTAAGAAATTATGACCTAAAGACTTTAGGAACGCTTTTAAAAAGTTATAATGTAGATATATGGATAAAGGGAGGACAAATTTATTATTCAAATCCAGGTGGAACGGGAGTAACAAAATCTTTTCAAAAATACCGTGAATATAGCGCGCCATGGTGGTATAGTGACATGGTTTTAGTGCCTCATGTGTCTTTAGAAGCGGTGTTTTACATTCGTGTAATTACTGATTATATAGATAATGAAGTAGATAGATATTTAGTTTTAAATAATCCAACAGGCCAATCAATAGATTCTTATAAAATTGAAGCAAGTGCAGGTGATATTTTTAATTTTTCATTTAATGAAAGATCGACAAAAAGCAACAAGGGAGGAAGTTCTGATTTATTTATAATCTTGAATGATGGAATTACTCAAAAATATCTTGTAAATGGATTAGGATGGACTAACCTTCAAAATCTTTATGCAATTCCTTCTTTACTTCCAATAGAAAACACAAATGAATGGCATAGTTATACAGTAGATTCAAGTATTTACCCAATACCAAACGACGGTCTTATTTATTTTGTATTGCACCCGATTCAAGATAGTTCGGGGCAAACGCTATCTGGAGAAACACAAATTAAAGACATTCGTCTTGATTATACACCTCTGGTTAATCAGACAACTAAAATTATCGGTCAAACGCACGAAACAAATCAGGTCGGGAACGTAAAGAATAACAATGATTCAGAAATCTTCATAGACAGCTCGCCGAGAAATTCCATAGCGGGCACTCTTTTCTTAAATCAGATGGACGGCGTTCTTCAGAAACGGACAGTAAAATGGCGGCATCCTTATTTCCCGACAGAAAGTAAAAATTTAGGGGAACTGATAACTTTTGAGCAAATGTTCTGGCGAAGAAAACCGCGAACCATCATTGAGGGTACTCTTTATAATCTGATTAATAAGTTTACACTTCCTTACGGTCTTTCACTCTATTATACGATCAACCCACTTGCGGGAACTGGACATGCAGTAATTAGTTGGACATCAGTACCCACAGGAACAACGGATGTAAAAGTGAGTTATTATAATGGTTCATGGCAGGATTCGTCCGGTTTGATAAGTCCCAGAACTCTTGACATAACAGGCGGTAATTATATTTTTAAAGTGACTTTTATCGGCACATCAGAAGTCTATTATTTTACTCCTTCGGCGGTTCATTTTTCCATGCTTTCTATTGTCAGATATGCACAATTTCAAGGCTTCAATTTTGTCTCCGTCAAGCAAACGATTGATTACAAAACGGGTAAATTTACGGGGACGCTATACGAGATATGGGATGACGGCGAACAAGATAGCGACTTAACAGATACTTACGCATTTAATTATTTATACTCCCCGATATGAAAGTAAAAGGCGAAAATGTGGTGTGCTATATTTTTGATAGTGGAGTGTGGAAACTTTATGTGTGTGCGACTTCTGCGGAGTTGAATGTAAATACAGAGTTCATAGAAACCAGTGTTACCGGTTCTGGAAAATGGGCTTCATACGCACCGACTAAAAATAGTTTCACTGTTACTCTTCAAGGCGTTGTCAGTCTTAGCGAAACCGGCGCTTTAGGGCTGCCCGATTTACGGCAAAAACAAATCGCACAGGAAACAATTTTGATGCGATTCCAAAGAACGGATGAATCCGGCACTTATACGGGAGTTTACGCTGATGAACTGAATTTCTTTATAACCAATTCGACTGATTCGGGTTCTTTCGATGGAATGAACATCTTTTCAATCACAGGTCAGGGAACCGGAGCCATTACTCAAATATTCGCTCCTGTAGTTCCGGTTCCGGTTAGTGCTGGTTTGGTTTACCGATACGAGTACACAGCCACAGCAAATGAAACTGGTTTTACTGATTCAAACTTAATCGGAAAAACAATTCTTGAAATCAATACAGATGGTGTTGGAAGTCAAATAATATATTCGGGCACACCAGTAGGAAATGAAGTTAAATATATCTCTGCAACAGGTCAGTTTATTTGGGCAATACCAATGGAACCAGGCGAAGAAATATACATATTATATCAGTGAAAAAAATAGAATACATAGCGGTAGGGGGAGAATTTGGATTTGTCAATCCGTTATTGGTCGGGCGTAGAATTCTCTCTGTCATGAGAGATGGAGTAGGTATGTCTAAAATCGTCACTACGACCCCACAAGATAAACAGGCACAATATTTAATTTCAACAGGGGGAATTTATTTTAAATCTCCTTTATCAGAAAATGAAGATGTAATCGTATTATACGCGGATTCAGATAATGTATGCTTTCCTGTGTCTATTCAATCTGGTTATTTTATGCCGGTTGGGGTGGTGGGATTCGCTTATCTCTCTTCCTTTTATGTGAATGGTACGTCTCCTTTTACATTAAATTCAATCGTCAAGCCTTCATGGATGACGATTACTCTTTCGTCCAATTTAATAACGTTTTCAGGAACGCCGGCCATTGGAGATGCAGGAAATAACACGGTAAGTTTTACGATTAATAACGCTTGTGGGGCGGCTAATTTCTCACAAGTTTTCAATATATCGGCTCCAACTGCGCAATTTGATACTACTACATTTGTTAGCGGTGATCGTTCAACGGATGTAGAGATTGCAAATTTAACCGGAATGCCAGGTTTGATCGTTACGGTTACTCTTGAAATTTTAACGAATGTAAACGGCGGTGTATTGAAGGTAAACGGCGCAGTGGCCTCATTAAACGACACTTATAATGTCACAATCGGGTCAAACGGCAAAGGTTCTTTAAATGTTGAAATTGACGGCAATGCAGATAATCACGGTACAGCAATTTTAGGACAATTTGAAATCACATCAGTTAGCGCCGGCGAAATTGGAGTATCGAAAACTTATTTAATCTCAAAAGTGTTTTAAGCATGAAGAAATACCTAACAATTTTAATACTGTTTTTTTCTTTTACAGCCTCAGCGCAAATCATCTATACTCCCATGAGTGCCGGCGGTTATCAGATGAAGTATTTAAAGATTGACTCGGGTTTCGCACTACCTTTTAGAGATACTACAATAGGACGCGGCATTAATAGACCTGGATTACTCGTTGTCAATACACAAGATTCAATCTTATACATTTTTAACGGCAAAAAATGGACACCGGCTTATGTGGATAGTACCGGTGTTATCGGATTAATTAAAAATAAAGTTGATTCGGTAACACTTAGTGGGAATAATTTATTTTATTGGTCAAATGGTACTGGTTACGGCTCACAACTTAACAAGTTGGATTCAATTTATATGAGTAATGATTCAGTCTATACTTGTATTGCAGGTAATTGTACGTTTCGATATATAAATTCCGGCATTGATAGCCTCGCCTATCATTATTACACCCAAACACAGATAGATTCTATAAACACTATTTACGGTGTTACCAATAATTCCAATAGAATAATTTCCGGCGGTATAGTTACATGGTCAGGAACAGGACTAACCTATTATGTTAGTGCCTGTACTTATGTGATTGGTGGAGTTTTATATAATTCCCCTGATACTACTATTACTTTAACAGCTGCCGATCCGACTAATCCACGAATAGACTTATTTGCCGTTGACACACTTAACAGGGCATTGGAAATAACAGGTGTAGCGGCATCAGTACCACTTGCACCACAGGTTGACCCTTCATCTCAACTTGCTTTAACTACAGGGATTAATTTACCTGCTAATGCCACAACTCCCACAGGAACTACTTCAACAGCGATTTATGATGAAAATGCCGAATGGACAACAGGAGGAACAGCAACTGTAAATTTTAATAACACTGCAAATCCTTACCACGGAACTAAGGATGCCTTAGTTTCATCTTATTCCAAAAATTCAACACTGACATTTACAGGCACAACTCAAACAGTAAATGGGCAGGTATTAAGAGCATTTATAAATTTACTTAATTCTAATTATTCATTTCAATTTAGATTTTATAATGGTACAACAGCGGTAAGTAACGCACTTACATTGAATGGATTTGGCTTTAATCCTACTCTTTATAATACTTATCAAAATGTATCTATTCCGCTTTCATCTTTTACTTGGAGTGGAAATGTTTTTGACAAATTAATTATAACCATGACAGGTAAAGGCGCAACTGGGACATATTATATAGATTACATTTCTCTTGAAAGCGGGACACCTGTTGTCACACCTCCTACTGATTACTCTAATAAAGTTGATAGTGTAACTACTGTTAATGGGAGTATTTACTATTGGATAAAAGGGATGTCTCATTTAGTTGGATCTGCCAGCGGTGGGACTGACTCCGCCTCTTACCACACCCTTACTGTTAATAGTGACACAACAGGAGCAACGCTTAATAGACCAAATGGCACATCTGATTTTATCCCTCTTCCATTTGTAAAGAAAACCGATACAACTGTCATAAAAGTTCATTATCCGCTTTGGGCTTTCTCGTCCGATTCGTTAGGATTAAGAACTGATTCAATGCCGAAACTTGAATACGCCATAGCCGGTAGAGATACAAGTACATGGGATAATCAAACTTTAATTGATAAACAATTCTTACAAGATAGGATTTCAATGGGAAGCGGCTCTGTTCTTTCTGTTACTGGCAACCCTTCTAATTTAGTTGATAATACCGATCCGGCCAATCCTGTCATTCAACAGGATGCTTCTAAATTAGATAAAAGTGATTCAACGATAGCAAACAGGGTAACGGCGAACACTACAAACATTACTTCAAATACCGCAAATATTGCCTCAAACACGACAGCAATATCAGGGAAACAGAATACATTAACTCTTACCACAACAGGAAGTGGTGCGGCTTCGCTTGCTGGAAGTACTTTAAATATTCCTACACCATCAATTCCTGCACAATTTAATCCAATAGCAGGAACGAACATAACTTTATCAGGTACTTACCCAAATATTACTTTTAATTCAAGCGGTGGAGGTGGTAGTAGCTCAGGCGTTGACAGCACGAATACAGCGACAACCACAGGGCAAACTGTTTTCACTTTCCCCTACACACTCACAAGCTACACTGTATCAAGTCAGGTAACAAGAAACGGAGTGTTAATTAATCCGGCTGATTATACAGTAAATACAGGCGATATAACATTTACAGGATTCACTTGTGATAGTGGGGATAAAATAAGATTTATAGGAATAAAATGAGATTAAGTTTAACGATATTATTTCTTTACTCAGTTGCTTACGGGCAAACAACTTATTATGTTAGCAATGCGGGGAGTGATGCGGCTAACGGGTTAACTACGGCTACAGCATGGCAAACAATCGCTAAAGTAAATTCATTCAGTTTTGCTTCCGGCGATACGGTTAAATTTAATGACGGCGATACATGGAATGAAAGGCTTATACCTAATTCAAATTTATATTTTACTTCTTATGGAACAGGCGCAAAGCCAACAATTACAGGGCTTACATCAGTAACAGGTTTTTCACAAGCGGGTAATATATGGACGAAAACAATCTCATTAAGTGCAGGGTTAAACATGGTTTTAATTAACGGACAGGTAGCGCACAAAGCCCGTTATCCAAACTTGGCTTATTTGGCATATAGTTCTAAAACATATACATCAATATCAACAACGCTAACAGGAACGCCTAACTATACTGGCGGGATAGCAGTAGTAAGATCAGCCCCTTGGACTTGGGATTTTAGTACCATTACTTCGCAGTCAGGAGGCACATTAAATCTTTCTCCTAATTTATCTTACAATCAACCTCTACAAACTAACGGGTATTTTATTCAAGGGTTAGCTTCTTTGGTTGACACTGTAAATGAATTTAATTATGATGGCACTACGCTAACAGTTTATTCGACAACTATACCCACAGTGCAGGTTTCAAATACTGATACCTTAGTTTGGATAAGCAAAAAATCAAACATCACCTTCGATAACATTAATTTTACGGGGGCAAATATAAATGCAATCCAATTTGATACTTCTACAATCGTAACGGTTAAAAATTGTTCCTTTGATTATACTGGCTCGGTTGCATTATCGGCTTTAAAATCTTCAAGACTAACCGTCACTAATAACACGATTAATCATTCGTTCAGTGATGCAATTTTCTTTCGTCAATTAGATTGGTACACAGCAGCCGCAAATCAATGTGATTCAGCTATCATCACTTTTAACACGGTAAGAAATAGCGGAACAGTAGTGGGAATGGGAATAGGAAGAAGGTACATGGCTATTTATGCAGAAGGATTGAATTTAGGGCCGTACATAGTAGGGAACACGGTTGATAGTTCGGGATATGGAGGCA